>PPYE01558992.1_pt1 | contig 113121 bp, 88 predicted proteins | sample 1559881 | NCBI WGS metagenome assembly PPYE01 (sample SAMN08240022, study PRJNA423297) | Human gut metagenome, whole genome shotgun sequencing project.
ATTAAACGAACGTTTAAAAAACACCTCATCATTTCCAATATATCATTCTACATTCCAATATCTTACCCTCATAAATGTATTATTGAAGTTTCGTAAATATACCTACTGATAAATGGGAATTTATCGCACAGAACGCAAGTGAAATAAAAGCCCACTTCCATAACCTATGGAGAGAGTGAAAGCCCATGGATTTCTATCTAAAACACAAGCATTACTTTACTTTTCGCCCTTTGTTTGTCCACTGTTGCATAGGGAATTAATAACGCCTAACGGCCATGAACAGCTCTGCTAATGGCCATGAAGCAATCGTTTAACGACCATAAGCAGGGTTGTTCATGGCCGTTAGGCGTCACTAACTCCAAGGCTTTTACAGATGAAGTACGTAACCCACACCTGTTGCGCACAAGGCGCAAACGTATTGTACAGTAACTTAAAAGACATTAGACTCCACTATTCATAGTCAGGCAAACTCGAAAATGCAGGAAAACTACACCGACCGATTTATGTAACCCACGCGCGGTATTATGGTAGAGGATAATAAGTTACGGCAAAACTCAGACGTTTTCGGCAGGTGGAAGCAAATTTTGCTTCCACCTTTTCAGGTTGCTTCCACCGCAGAGTAAATGCCGATGGATAGGGAGATGCAGGAGGTGGGTGGAAGTGTGGAAGCAAAGCAGATGCAAATTTATGTTTCAGCAACACACCTCAAGTTTTAAAAAAGATGTAGTACAAAGGTATAAAATATAATAAGTGTTACAAATACACACTTTATGTCCCGACACTCTTGCAAATGTCGAAAAAGTCCGTACATTTGCAATGTGTTTTTCATAGTATTAGATTTAAGGTTAACAAAGGTTGGAGTACAGCGGTACTCCTCACTGCTTTCGGCGGGCATAGGCACGCATAAAGCAGCTTAACTAACAATAAATCAATAATTAAAAACAGAAAATTATGGCAATGCATACATGGTTTGAATGTAAGATCCGTTACGAGAAAACAATGGAAAATGGAATGAACAAGAAGGTGACCGAACCGTACCTGGTGGATGCCCTCAGTTTTACGGAAGCGGAAGCACGCATCATCGAAGAGATGACGCCGTTCATTTCGGGAGAGTTCACCGTATCGGACATCAAACGTGCCAACTATAGCGAATTGTTCCCCAGCGAAGAGGAAGCTGCCGACCGCTGGTTTAAATGTAAACTGGTTTTCATCACACTGGACGAGAAAAGCGGTGCGGAAAAGAAAACCTCTACCCAGGTATTGGTGCAGGCTGCCGACCTGCGTGATGCAGTGAAGAAACTGGATGAGGGCATGAAAGGCACAATGGCCGACTATCAGATAGCATCTGTAGCGGAAACCGCCATTATGGATGTATATCCGTACAGTGCAGAGCCCGACGACAAACCGGAAGTTTAATTTGAGTGATGAGTTATAAGTTATGAGTTATTATTGCGACCCATAACTTATAACTCATAACTCATAACTCATAACTCAAAAAAACGATGATTGCAGAGAATTTAAAACAAGTACTGAGCGAACTGCCTGAAAAGGTACGGCTGGTGGCTGTTTCCAAATTTCACCCCAACGAGGCGATAGAAGAAGCGTATCGTGCCGGCCAGCGTGTGTTCGGAGAAAGTAAGGTGCAGGAAATGACTGCCAAATACGAAAGTCTGCCCAAAGACATAGAATGGCATTTCATCGGGCATCTGCAAACAAACAAAATAAAATATATCGTTCCTTACGTAGCGCTGATTCATGGCATAGACTCCTACAAGCTGTTGGCCGAAGTGAACAAGCAGGCTGCCAAAGCCGAAAAAACTGTCAACTGCCTGCTGCAGCTGCACATTGCCCGGGAAGAGACCAAGTTTGGATTCAGCTTTGACGAATGCCGGGAAATGCTGGCAGCCGGTGAATGGAGAAAGCTCAATCATATCCGGATATGCGGATTGATGGGCATGGCCACGAATACGGACAATGACGAACAAATCAAAACTGAGTTTTGTTCTTTAAGTAGCTTCTTCAATGAAGTGAAAGCCAAGTGGTTTGCCGATGCAGAGTCATTCCGGGAACTGTCCATGGGAATGTCTCACGATTACCACGAGGCCATTGCAGCCGGGAGCACCTTGATACGTGTAGGAAGCAAGATTTTTGGAGAAAGAAACTATTAACCATAAAAAATCATTATCATGGCAACATTAGAAACTACTTTTGCAGGGCTGAAACTCAGAAACCCCATTATCGTCAGCAGCTCCGGACTGACAGACAGCGCCGCCAAGAATCAGAAACTATCTGAGGCTGGCGCAGGTGCCATTGTGCTAAAATCACTTTTTGAAGAGCAAATCATGATGGAGGCTGACTGGATGGGAGACCCGAACATGTACCCCGAAGGCAGTGACTACCTTGTAGGATATATCCGCGAACATAAGCTGGGTGAATATCTGAACCTAATTAAGGAAAGCAAAAAGGTTTGCAATATCCCCATCATAGCCAGCATCAACTGCTATCAGAATGCCGACTGGGTGGAATTTGCCGCCAAAATAGAAGAAGCCGGTGCAGACGCATTGGAAATCAATATCCTTGCACTGCAGACGGATGTACAATATGCTTACGGCAGTTTCGAGCAACGCCACATCGACATTCTGAGCCACATCAAGAAGACGGTCAAGATACCCGTCATCATGAAGCTGGGTGACAACCTGACCAATCCGATAGCTCTGATAGACCAACTGTACGCCAACGGCGCCGCCGCAGTAGTGCTGTTCAACCGCTTCTACCAGCCGGACATCAACATTGAGAAAATGATACAAGTATCCGGCAACGTATTCAGCAACGAAGCCGATTTGTCTAAAGCCCTGCGCTGGATAGGCATCGCTTCGGCAGCCGTAAACAAGCTGGACTATGCCGCTTCCGGTGGTATTCACTCGCCCGAAGGCGTTGTCAAGGCAATATTGGCAGGTGCTTCGGCCGTAGAGATATGCAGTGTACTTTATCAGAATTCAGCTACCATCATTGAGGAGTATATCCGTTTCCTCAACTTGTGGATGGACCGCAAAGGTATGGAAACCATCAGCCAGTTCAAAGGTATTCTGAACGTAAACGACCCGAAGGGGGTCAATACCTTCGAACGTACACAGTTCCTGAAATACTTCTCTTCACATGAATGAGACAAAAGACTGACAAGAAGACAATAAAATTGAAAGGGTGATAACACTACAATGACGTTATCACCCTTTCATTTTATACTATACCGCTATCTTTTTATTTCTTCTTATCCAGCGCCTCAAAGCAGGAATTCTTGCTTACGAACTCCGGAACAATATCCTTCATGGCAGCAACAATTTTCATCTGGTCATAGGTGTAACTTACATCAATCAGTTTCTGAATACGCTCCTTCACCTCGTCATAGTCATACTCACGCACCGTAGCAATCATAATCTTCTCATGATAGGTGGGCTTTGTAAGCTCCTTCACATTCAAGAGTTCTTCGTAGAGCTTCTCGCCATGACGGAGACCGGTAAATTCAATCTTCACATCCGTACGTCCAGAAAGGCTGATCATACGCTTGGCAAGGTCCACAATCTTCACCGGCTTACCCATGTCGAAGATGTAGATTTCACCGCCGTTGCCCATACTGCCGGCCTCAAGAACAAGGCGGCAAGCTTCGGGAATGGTCATGAAGTAACGGATTATCTCAGGATGGGTCACCGTCACCGGACCGCCACGCTGAATCTGGTCACGGAAACGGGGAATGACAGAACCGTTGGAACCCAGCACATTGCCGAAACGCGTAGTGATGAACTGAGTGGCATGGCCTCCCTCCTTTTGCAACTTCTTCGCAAGAGACTGCACATAAATCTCGCAGATACGCTTGGAACAGCCCATCACGTTTGTAGGGTTAACAGCCTTGTCCGTAGAAATCATCACAAACTTCTCGGCACCGTATTTCACGGCTAGATCGGCAACGGTGCGCGTACCGAATACGTTCACCTGGATGGACTCGGAAACGTTGTCCTCCATCATCGGCACATGCTTGTAGGCGGCCGCATGGAAAATATACTGGGGCTTGAACTCCCTGAAGATATCCTCCATGCGCGTGGCATTGGAGATATCGGCTATGATGGTCTCAGCATCGATGTCACGCCAACGGTCCTGAAGTTCCAGACGGATGTCGTGCAGAGGAGTCTCGGCCTGGTCCACTAAAATAAGCTTATAGGGATTGAACGAAGCCACCTGGCGCATGATTTCGCTGCCGATGGAGCCGGCGGCGCCCGTAATCATCACACGCTTGCCCTCCAGATGAGAGGCAACCTTATGGATATCTATCTCGATAGGATTGCGCTGAAGCAGGTCCTCAATCTGAATTTCCTTCAACTGCGTGCGGCTCAATGCCTGGCCGTTCCACTCGCTCAAGGGAGGCGCGGTCATCAGTTTGATGTTGTGCACCAGCAGGCGATCAGCCATGTCGGACTTCTTCAGTTCCTCCATCTTGGCGGGAGAAATGATAATGGTCTGCACATCGCGGTCGTTCAGCACATCAATCAGCGTATCATCGTTGGGGAACACCTTGACCCCCATCATCACCTTATTGATAAGCTCAGGTTCGTCCGCAATGAATCCACGCAGACGGTAGTGGTTGCGCAGATTGACACGCAATGCCTTGGCAATGTTGACCCCGGCTTCCTTGGCACCGTAAATGAACACATTGGCACTATGGGTGCCGTCAAAGTTCAGCGCCTCAAAGAAAGTCTTGACAACCACACGGGAGCATGCCATCATGGCAAAGCTGATGATATAGGACATGAACAGCACGCTGACCGGAGCCAGGTTAAACTCCAAATAGCTTTCCGTCAGGACACTCGTTATCATCAGCAGTGCATACGACACAGTCAATGACACAAAAATTCGCATGATATCCACAAAGGAGGAAAAGCGCAGCACATTGGAATACGTACGGAAAACACGGAAGAAAATCAAGTTGACAGCAACCGTCCATAAAATGGTCTTGTCAATGGTAGAGGATTCAAAAAAAATGCTTCTGAAATCATATCGGAGAGCATAGGCCAACATACTGGATATGACGATGATAAATACGTCAATTAATAGAATAGTCCATATCGGAAGCACTTTCGCGGAAAGATACCGATGAAAAAAATTTCGCTTCATTTTGCTTGACAGTTTTGTTTTAGGCGAGGCAAAGATACACTATTTTAGTCAAAACGGGCAAAAAATCGATAAAAAAATGTTATAACAACTATTTATCGTCTATAAAGGAACCATCCCGCCTCCCCCGTTTTAACAGTCGGAAAGCGGGATAGAAATAGTTTTACCCCGGAAAATGCGGTATCCGCTACATCAGATTACTTGCCAACTCGCTCAACTGGCTACGTTCTCCTTTCACCAGATTGACATGGGCAAACAAGTTCTGGTCCCTCATACGGTCTATCATATAGACAAGTCCATTGGACTGACTGTCCAGATAGGGTTGGTCTATCTGCTGAATATCACCGGTAAACACCATTTTTGTGCCTTCGCCGGCACGGGTGATGATGGTCTTAATCTCATGTGGAGTCAGGTTTTGGGCTTCATCGATAATACAGTAGGTCTCACTCAAGCTGCGCCCACGGATAAAGGCCAATGCCTCGATGACCAATTGTTCACTTTTTTGCATATCCTCCAAGCGTTTCACTTCAGAGGAATTGGCAGCGAACTGATGTTTGATTACATTCAAATTATCGAACAAAGGCTGCATGTAAGGAGCCACTTTCTCATTGGCATCACCGGGAAGGAATCCAAGGTCTTTATTAGACAGAGCCACGATGGGACGTGCCAGAAGAATCTGCTTGTAGTCGGTAAGTTTTCCCAATGCGGCAGCCAATGCCAGCAGGGTCTTGCCGGTTCCCGCCTTGCCGGTCAGGGCAACCAGCTTGATGTTCGGGTCATTCAGCACCTCAAAAGCAAAGCTCTGCTCAGCATTGCGCGGTTCAATACCATAGTTCTTTGTCTTGTTGACCCGGCAAATCGAATGGGTAAAGGGATTATAACGTGCAAGCACACTGCTGCGGTCACTCTTCAGCACAAAGCATTCATTAGGACGAATGATGTCCTTAAAATCAAACTCGTTGATGTCCAGTCCTTCTTTGGAAGAATAAATGCGGTCTATCAGCGCAGGGTCAATACCCTCGAACACTTCATTCGACTTTTCGAATATATCCACATTGATTACCTTATCATTGATATAGTCTTCGCACAGCAGACCGATGGAACGCGCCTTCATGCGCAGATTCACGTCTTTCGTGACAAGGATGGTTTTCATTTTAGGCTTTTTGGTAGAAAGCCAGTCCACTACCGACAGAATCTGATGGTCGGGGATGCGTTCGGGAAAGGAATCACGTACCCGGGGAGAGTCCACCATGCCTGCCACCACAAACAGACGGCCCAAGCCCTCTCCCAATGGCGCCCCTTTGGTGAACAGATTGTCATCGGTAATCAAATCTAGCTCACGGACAAACTCACGCGCGTTGAAATTAATCTGCTCATTGCCTTTCTTGAATTTGTCCAGTTCTTCAAGGACTACGATGGGAAGATAAATGTCATTCTCCTGAAAATTCTTCAAACAGTTATAATCGTGAAGAATCACATTCGTATCAATCACAAAATTTTTCTTAGCTCCCATACACGTTAGATTTAAATTGTTAATACCTTTGCATAAGCTTAAGATAAGTTACACTGCAAGCAATTTCAAGCAAGCTTGATTGCGTCCGGTCTGCATTATCTTTGTCGCTTTTAAAGATAACAAATTAATAGGGAGAAAGGATTGCTTCTCCGTTAAATATTATAAAAGATGGATTATCAGAACACTTTAACTTACTTATATAACAGTGTGCCCATGTTTCAGCAGGTGGGCGGCTCAGCATACAAGGAGGGGTTGGAAAATACTCTGACCCTGGACGAACATTTCGGACATCCCCACCGCAGTTTCCGCAGCATTCATGTGGCCGGTACCAACGGAAAGGGTTCCTGCTCGCATACGCTTGCCGCCATACTGCAAGAAGCGGGATATAGGGTCGGACTCTACACCTCGCCCCACCTGGTGGATTTCCGGGAGCGCATCCGGATTAACGGACAGCCTATACCCGAGGAATACGTCATCCGTTTTGTAGCGCAGGAACGTGGATTCTTCGAACCCCTCCACCCCTCCTTCTTTGAGCTGACCACTGCCATGGCCTTCCGCTACTTTGCGGATGAAAAGGTGGATGTAGCCGTAATCGAGGTGGGACTCGGCGGACGCCTGGACTGCACCAATATCATCCGTCCGGATGTATGCATCATTACCAACATCAGTTTTGACCATACCCAATTCCTGGGGGACACCTTGGCAAAAATCGCAGGAGAGAAGGCAGGAATCATTAAAAGCGGTATCCCCGTTGTAATCGGCGAGACCACTCCCGAAACGAAATCGGTGTTTCTGGAAAAAGCGCAGGCGACGGGTGCTCCTATCTACTTTGCCGAAGAGAACGACCGTGAGGACTATCCCGGAATAGAATACGAACTGAAAGGGCTCTACCAGCAGAAAAATGCCCGGACCGTACTCACCGCCCTCCCGCTACTGAAAGAAGCCGGCTACCGGCTGGACGGACAAGCAGTGCGCAGTGGCTTTGCCCGTGTGGCGGAACTGACGGGCTTGATGGGACGCTGGCAAAAACTGCAGGACTCGCCCACCCTGATTTGTGACACCGGCCACAATGTGGGAGGCATCACCTACATTACAGAACAACTGAAGCAACAGACTTACCGACAGCTACACATCGTCATAGGCATGGTGAATGACAAGGATATACGGGGGGTACTGGCCTTGCTACCCCGGGAAGCGACCTACTACTTCACCAAAGCCAGCGTGAAGCGGGCATTGCCCGAAAGCGAACTGCAGGAGCTGGCCGCAGCAGCTGGCCTGAAAGGGCATTGCTATCCTGACGTACCCGCCGCCGTGCGGGCCGCACAAGAAAAAAGCCTCCCGGAAGATTTCATCTTCGTGGGAGGCAGCAGTTTCATTGTGGCCGACTTGTTAGCGAACCGCGATGCACTCAATCTCTACTAAGGCGTCTTTAGGCAGCGCCTTCACTGCCACAGCCGAACGTGCCGGGAAAGCACCGTCAAAATAAGTGGCATATACCTTGTTCATATCAGCGAACAAGGACATGTCTGCCAGGAAAACGGTTGTCTTCACAATATTTGCCATGCCCAGGCCTGCCTCTTCCAGAATATGCTTTATATTCTCCAAGGACTGGCGGGCTTGCGTTTCCGCACCTTCAGCCATCACTCCGGTAGCTGCGTCAATAGGCAACTGACCTGATACAAATACCATGCCGCCGGCTTCGATAGCCTGGCTATAAGGGCCTATGGCGCCCGGTGCCTTCTGGCTGCAAATCACTTTCTTCATGATTGTCAAAGTTTGTTTTTATTAATAATCGGGTCTATTTTCTTTTTTCTCATAAAAAAATCCGAAGTATATGCAGTATTCCGGAAATCCACGCATTTTATAAATAAAACAACGTAATTTCACTCATAACCTGTTATACCTAGACTTAACTCATTTAACACGGGGGAGTTCCCCAAAACAGAGGCTCTGCTTGCGAAAGTAGAGCCTTTATTCTATCCCATCCCTTTACTTGCAATGCTTCTCTATCAAAGCATCCACATTGGGGTCACCCAATTCCTTTGCCTTGGCAAAGCTGGCACAAGCTTCCTTGTCCTTCTTCATCTGCAGCTGGGCGATACCCATCAGACGGTAGGCTTCGGCATATTTAGGGTCTTTCTCCAGAGCAGCCTTCAGCACATTCAACGCCTCCTCGTAACGTCCCACGCGAAGATTCACCACTGCCAGTTCGGCACGGTAGGTCAAATCTTCCGGATTCAGTTCGATGGCCTTCGCCATATCGTCCAGCGCACGCTGGTACTGCTTGGCCTTCAAGGCAGCCTGCTCACGGTAATAGTAGAACATGTCGTTCACTTTACCGTTCACGGCATTGTAATAGGCATCATAATCCAGCATGGCATTACGCGCCTGGTCTGCATTCATACGGGCTTGGGCACGCTCCAACAAGTAAGGGGCGGCTTCCTCCGTATAGGGCTGGGTAAAGCGGGCCACACAACTGTCCATCAGAGCCAGTACCTCTTCGGCAGGCGCCTGCATCAGTTCCTTGGTCTTGGCAGCACTGAAGAAGGTAGCCGGAGAGGCCAGAATGGTCTTATTCACTTTATCATAGCTGGTAAATGCCGACGGATAGTCCTGCTTGGCAAACTGGATGTCACCCTCCAACTGGACATAAACCGGAAGCTCGTCAATGGCTATCGCTTTCCGTACCTCGTCCAGAGCCTTGTCGAGCGACCAGTCCTTATAAACTTTCTCGGGCTTGCCCAATGCATAATTATAGATTATCTTGGCCCGGTTGTAATACACATCATCTTTCTTTGCGGCAACCTCCAAAGCCTTATCCATATCTGCGGCGACCTTATCCATGGAAGCATCTTCACGGGACATGAACAGATGCTGGGAAGCACGGCGCAGATAACCGTCGGCACTGGCAGGATATTGTGCAATGAAATCGTTCAGAGTCTCCATATACTTCTCCGGAGACAGTTGGGAAGAAGCCATGTAGAGGAACACCAAAGCCTGCTCTTCGGTATCGGGCAATGCCTTCTTAATACCGATGCCCTTCAATGACATATCTCCATAAGACAATGCGGAGATATTCTGCGACATGGCGAAATTGGCATCAATGGCATAGCAGATGGTAGCCGTGTCTTGTCCGGAGGACTTCTGCGCAAGGCCGAAGACCTGCCCGTCCACAGTCATCAGCGGACAACTCACCATCTTGTCCTTCAAACGCATATCAAGTGTATAATAGGAATAGTTACCGGAAATCTTATCAGCTTCCTTTACTTTCCCGGCAGTGAAGGAACGGTCCTTCTGGGTGGAATAAGGCAGCAGATATACATCCGCACCGACAGCCGGAGCCACAGCAGCCAAAGTGAGTGCCGTGACTTTCTTTCCGGGGATGCCGACACGGAACTTGACAACATCGTACATGTCATCAGCTCCCATAATGGCCTCCACCGGCATCTGTGCCCCGTCCGAGCTCATCACAACGGCGCGCCGGGCACCTTTGAACAAGGTGTAGTCAGAAAGCGCAACGCCATCTTCAGTGACAAAAAAGCCGTTTCCAGTATTCAGTATCTTATCGTCCTGGTCGTAGGTCACCACCGAAAAAACGGCACGTTTGGCTTTGTCTACCCACTTTGGGGCTTGTGCCACACTCCACTGAGCCAATAAACAGAGAGTGAGCATCAACAGCAATTTCTTTTTCATATCTTAGTTGGTTCTTTGTTTTACCGCTTCATAAATCAAAATGCCGGCTGCAACGGAAACATTGAGAGACTCGATGGTTCCCAACATGGGAATTTTCACCCACTCGTCACACAACGCCAGATTGTCATAGGACACCCCTTTGTCTTCGGCCCCCATAATGATGCACATCGGACCAGTATAGTCGGCTTTGGTATAGTCGTAATCGCCCTTCTCCGTGGCTGCCACGATATGGAAACCACTGTTCTTGAGGAACTGCAGGGTCTCTTTCAGACTGTGCTCGCGGCAAACGGGCAAGGTGTGCAAGGCTCCTGCCGAGGTTTTCATGGCGTCTGCGTTGACTGATACACTGTTCCGTGCAGGGATAATCACGGCATCTACCGCCGCACACTCGCAAGTACGGGCAATGGCGCCGAAATTGCGGACATCCGTGATGCCGTCGAGCATCACAAACAGAGGATTCTTGCCCTGCTCGAAAAGGAAAGGTACCAAGTCCTCCGTCTTCTGGTAAGTGACTGAAGAGATGAAGGCAATCACTCCCTGGTGATTCTTCCGCGTCACGCGGTTGATGCGTTCCACCGGAACGCGCTGTACCGGTATCAAAGTCCCTTTCAAGACAGCGAACAGCTCTTTTGACAAATCACTCTGAATGTCCTTCTTTACCAATATCTTGTCTATCTCTTTTCCTGCCTGAATGGCTTCTATCACGGCACGAACGCCGAAAATCATTTCACTGTTATCAACCATATATGGGTATTTACTATTTGACGATTTACTATTTACTATTTGATACTTCCAGCAATGCTCTGGCATTGTTCAGTGCGGCTTCGGTCAGCTTAGCACCACTCAGCATATGGGCTATTTCTTCCACACGTTCATCGTCGGTCAGACGACGGATGTGACTGTTTGTTTCTGTCTCGTTGTCCTGCTTGTACACCTTGTAATGGGCGCGTCCGCGGGCAGCAATCTGGGGCAGATGGGTGATACTGATTACCTGGCGGTCCTGCTCGCCCATCTCCTGCATGATATCCGCCATGCGGTCGGCTATCTCGCCGGAGACTCCGGTATCTATTTCGTCGAATACAATGGTAGGAAGCTTGACGGCACCGGCTATCATTGCTTTGATGGAGAGCATGACGCGGGCTATTTCACCACCCGAAGCTACGGAGGAGACGCTTTGCAATGCCCCGTTCTTATTCGCGGAAAACAAGAAGTTCACAGTATCCGCCCCGTGTATGCCCGGCTCTTTGCGGGCACCTATCTCTACCTGGAAACGGACATTGGGCATGCCCAACGGAACCAGCCGCGCAGCCATCTGCTTCTCCACTTCACGGGCAGCGGCAGTACGCGCCTTGGTGAGGACGGCAGCCTGCTTTTTCACCTTATTATATAAAGCGTCGCAACGCGCTTTCAGTTCCTCGATGTGCTCGTCGGACGAAGTGATGGCGGAGAGTTTGGCGGCGTATTCATCCGTCAGCGCCAGAAGTTCACCGACAGTGGAAACGCGGTGCTTCTGTTGGAGCGTATAAATCAAGTTCAGACGTTCGTTCACTTCATCCAGACGTTCGGGGTTGAACTCTATTTCATCCTCCTTACCCGACACTTCCTGCGAAATATCCTTCAACTCGATATAAGTGCTTTCCATGCGTTCGGCAAGTTCCCCGGCAACCGGATAAACCCTCTGCAGGCCGAGCATCGTATTCAGGCATTCCTTCAGCCCGGACAACAAGCCTCCTTCGTCCGAGTAGAGCGTCTGCCCTACCCGATAGAGTCCGGCCTTTATCTCTTCCGCATGGCTCAGCGTATCCGCCTCTTGCTCCAGCTCCTCCTGCTCACCGGCAGACAAGTGTGCCTCTTCCAACTGTTCCAGTTGGAAACGGATATAGTCTTCGTCCGACTTATCCTGATTGGCACGGGCAACAAGGGCCTCCAAATCCTGCTGTGCCTGCTTCCATGCTCCGAAGATATGCTGGTAAGCAGACAAGGCCTCTTCGTTATGCGACAAGATGTCCAGTACATTCAACTGAAATCCTTCCTTGTTCAGCAATAGGTTCTGATGCTGGGAATGCACGTCAATCAGCTGTTCTCCCAGCTCCTTCATCTGAGCCAATGAAACAGGCGTGTCATTGATGAATGCCCGGCTCTTGCCCGAAGCGGACACCTCGCGGCGCAGGATGCATTCTTCCTCGTACTCCAACTCATTCTCCTCAAAGAAAGGCTGCATACCGTAAGCGGAAATATCAAAACGGGCCTCGATAATGCACTTCGAAGCTCCTACACGAATGGCTTTCACATCGGCACGCTGTCCCAGCAGCAGACCGATGGCACCCAGAATAATGGATTTTCCAGCACCGGTCTCACCCGTTATCACCGAGAAACCGCTGCTGAAGCTGATATCGAGCTTTTCAATAAGCGCATAATTCTGTATGTAAAGCGAACGCAACATAAGGATATTGACGATTTGACGATTTACTATTTACTATTTAAATCTTTCACCAGACGGTCTACGATGTCGGCAGCCACTTCGGCTTTGGACTTCAAGGGGTAGTCCGTCTTTCCCTGGTGGTCTATGATACTGATTTTATTGGTATCGCAACGAAAACCGGCTCCCTTGTCGTTCAGGGAGTTCAGCACGATGAAGTCCAGATTCTTGCGGTTGAGCTTGTCTTCCGCATTCATCTGCTCGTTATGAGTCTCAAGGGCAAAGCCTACGAGGAGGCGCCGTTGGTGCTCTGTATCGTTCTTCAGATTGCCTAAGAAAGCGGCTATGTCGCGGGTAGGTTTCAAGTTCAAACTCATCTCCCCGGTCTTTTCACGTTTGATTTTCTCATCGGCAACTTGTTCGGGAGTATAGTCTGCCACAGCAGCCGTCAAGATGGCGGCATCGGCATGGACAAAGGCTGCGGATGCAGCATCGAACATCTCCTGCGCCGACTCTACCGCATGGTATTGATGCATCGGAAAATAAGTGGTCTGCTGCACCGGACCGGCAATCAGTATCACCTTGGCTCCCCTTGCAGCGCATTCGTCTGCCAAGGCAAATCCCATCTTACCGGAAGAATAGTTGCCGATGAAGCGCACCGGGTCTATCTTCTCATAAGTAGGTCCTGCGGTTATCATCACTGTCTTCCCCACCAGGTCTCCCTCTTTGACAGCAAAGTACATTTCCAGATGGCAAATGATATTCTCCGGCTCCTCCATACGGCCTTTCCCCACCAGATGGCTGGCGAGTTCTCCCGTAGCAGGTTCTATGATGTGGTTTCCATAAGAGCGGAGTGTATCCAGATTCTTTTGGGTGGAAGGATGGGCATACATGTCCAGGTCCATGGCAGGCGCCACAAACACCGGAGCTTTGGCGGAGAGATAGGTGGTAATCAGCATATTGTCTGCCACGCCATTCGCCATCTTGCCGATGGTGGAAGCCGTAGCCGGGGCTATCAGCATGGCATCTGCCCACAGACCGAGGTCCACATGGCTGTTCCAGGTGCCATCGCGTTGGGCAAAGAACTCACTGATAACCGATTTGCTGGTCAAGGCAGAGAGCGTGATAGGGGTAATAAATTCTTTTCCGGCAGGCGTAATGACCACCTGCACCTCTGCACCACGCTTAATCAGTCCGCGAATAATATAGCATGCTTTATAGGCGGCAATGCTGCCCGTAATGCCCAATACTATTTTCTTCCCTTTCAGTATATTTGCCATTTATTTCTGAGTCATTTCACGCAGACGTATCTTGGTCAGCGTGGCTTTGGTATTCAGGGTAAAATCACTGTTCAGAATCCAGCTGTAATAGCCGGGGTCGCGCTTCAAGACATCGGATACCGACATGCCCTTGTACTTGCCAAAATTGAATACTTCCACACCTTTATCGTCGTAGACCATACGGCCGGCAAAGTCCACATTCTTATTGAAGCTGGAATAGTCGGCAAGGAAAGCCACGTCATTCTGCAACTCCGGATAGCGGTCCAACTGAGACATCAGCACCTCGTAAGTGGCACGCGTATCAGCCTCTGCCGTATGGGCGTCTTCCAGATTCTTGCCACAATAGAATTTATAGGCGGCAGACAGCGTGCGTTGCTCCATCTTGTGGAAAATGACCTGCACGTCCACAAACTTGCGGCGGCTCATGTCAATGTCCACACCGGCACGAAGGAACTCTTCCGCCAGGACGGGGATATCAAAACGGTTGGAGTTGAAGCCCGCCAAGTCGCATCCTTCAATGTCATTGGCAATGTTGCGCGCCACTTCCTTGAATGTAGGGCAGTCGGCTATATCGGCATCGTAGATGCCATGAACGGCAGATGCTTCGGCAGGAATGGGCATTTCGGGATTGATACGCATGGTTTTGGACTCCTCATTCCCGTTGGGATATACCTTGAGGTAACAAATTTCGACAATTCGGTCTGAGTTGATATTGGTACCCGTAGTCTCCAAATCAAAAAAGACTATCGGATTTTTCAGATTCAATTTCATTGTTTTTTCGTTTTATAAGCTCTGGCTATGAGCTATAAATTATAAGTTTAACTTACAAGCCACGAGCTACAAGTACCGTGCGGCATAATTGCGCAGCCACTTGTAGCTCGTAGCTCATAATCCGATTGCTAATATTCATCAGTCATTCAGCATCATCGGCATCAGCAGCATCAGCAAGTCTTCGTTCTCTTCCTGCTCTACCGGAATAATGACACCTGCACGTGAAGGATCTGCCAGTTCGATAACGATTTCATCGGCAGAAATGTTATTCAGAATGTCAATCAGGAAAGTGGACTTGAAACCGATGCTCATCGGATTGCCCGCATATTGGCAAACCAGTGTTTCTTCGGCCGATGTAGAGAAGTCGATGTCCTGTGCGGAGATGACAATCAGATTCTCCTGCATGCGCAGCTTGATAAGGCTGCTTGCCTGCGAGGAGAAGATGGACACGCGGCGCAAAGCACCGAGCAGTTGCAAGCGGTCTACCGTCACTTTATAAGGGTTGTTCTGCGGAATCACAGAGTTGTAGTTGGGATAGCGCCCTTCGATAAGACGGCACACCATGCGGTAGCTTTCCAGTGTGAACACAGCGTTGCGTTCGTCGAACTCGATAGTCACCATACCTTGTTCCTTCGGTAGCAGGTTCTTCATCAGGGAAGCCGGCTTCTTGGGCAGGATAAAGGCAGCACGTTCGTTACCTTTGGCGGCCAGTGTCTTGCAGCGCACCAGTTTATGACCGTCTGATGCCACCATCGTGATGTCCTCCGTTGTGATATCGAAATAGATACCGTTCATCACGGGACGAAGCTCGTCATCAGCCGTGGCAAACACGGCACGGTTGATGCCACCCAGCAACACTTGTGCATCCATTTCCACACGTACGGCATTGTCACCCAACATGGCGGACTGCGGGAACTCGTCTGCATTCTGCCCCATCAGACTGTATTTACCGTTCTGATACTGTACCGTGATTTCAAGGGAATCCGTATTGATTTCAAAAGTCAACGGTTGTTCGGGAATTTCCTTCAAAGCGTCCAAAAGGGTTTTGGCTGTGACGGCAAAACGGCCGTCCATATCACTTTCATTCACTTCGACTGTAGTGACCATCGTCGTTTCACTGTCGGAAACAGTTGCAGACAAGGTTCCGTCTTGCAGTTCAAAGAGGAAACAATCCAAAATAGGCAACGCATTCTTCGAATTAATCACACGGCTGATAGCCTGCAAATGACTGGAGAGCGCAGTACTCGAAACGATAAATTTCATATCTTCTGTATATTTAAGTTTTTTATTTTGCTAACGTCTTAGAAACCGTTTTTATCTTTTTCAAACTGACGGACAAAGTTAAAAAAAGAATTCCCTACGACAAAGAAATAGCAAGAAAAAACAGCCGAATATTCGTCTCATATTCCTAAAAAATTGTAACTTCGCCGCATCATTTAAAAAGAAAACAATGGAATTTACAGGAAAAATCATCGCTATACTCCAGCCCAGAGGCGGAGTTTCCAAGTCAGGTAACGAATGGAAATCACAAGAATATGTGATTGAAGACCATGGCCAATATCCGCGCAAAATGTGTTTTGACGTATTTGGAGCGGACAAAATCGAACAGTTCAATATTCAGATGGGCGAAGAGCTGACAGTATCTTTTGATGTAGACGCACGCCAATGGCAAGACCGTTGGTTCAACAGTATTCGCGCATGGAAGGTAGAACGCGTAAGCACTGCCGCACCCGCTCCGGGCGCTCCCGTTCCGCCACCGGCTCCCACTGCCGCACCGGAATTCCTCGCAGGGGATGCAAAGGATGACCTGCCGTTCTAAGAATATGTTATAATTCACCACAGATTGCACAGATTAACACAGCTAAAAATTCTTGATTATCAAAATTCTAGAATAAACTGTGTTAATCTGTGCAATCTGTGGTGAGTGTGTATTTTGACTTTCCTCGTGCTTATTTTCCCTCAGCACTCTACAGAATGACCGATTAATCACCCTTTATAAAGCAATACGATATTCGGATAAACCACCCCTTCTGTACAAGTGAACTGTACTGCAAGCATGAAATGACGGAAGAAATTGGATTGACGGAAGAAGAAGTTCGGTATCAGACGCACATACGTTTCAGGCTGGCTCAGCATCATCTCCATATCCACCATCATCACAAAATTATATATGGGTGAAAGACTGCCTATACCCTCTTCGTACACCGGTGTTCCGTCTAGCACATCTCCACTCTCCACCGCCTCAATATAGGCCGAAAGGCTCAGTGCATCGGGAGCCAGCAACAGACTACCCCGATAGAAACAGGCAAAGGTATAAAGGGCAGACTCCGTGATGCCCGTCAGTTGGGTGAGCAGCGTGTTACGAGGCAACACATATTTAGGGAACTTCCTTGCTTTGGGATACAACGAATTATTTGAAACCACTTTCGGCATAAGCGGAGCATCCTCTTCCTTGGGGGTACTGTAAAGCAGAGACTGCAAGCGGCGTTCCGCTGCCAGTTCATCCTTGAGAGGGATACACATCACGGCGCAAGGCAGCTTGTCCAACGTGTCTTTAGACTGGAACAAGCAAGACATCACGCTCTCGCCCGCATGCTCATTCAAGTAAGCAATCCACTCCTCGTCGCGCTGCTTGATATAGTCTGAATAGGTGGCCTTGGCATACTCCTGACTGGCAGTAAAGCCAAACCAGGAATTTCTGTCAGACATTGCCCAGCGATCGTAAAAGAAAGTGGAAGACGGAAGCAGAGCCCCGGAAAATCCGTCTTCTACCGGATGCTGCACCCGCAAGGCATTGATAAACGTCTGTGTGGAATCCGACCCGTGGCTGATGCCGGAGCAATAAATGGCATCTTCATTGAACTTCATGTCAAACTCCGCCCAACTACCCAACTGCGTCTGCGAACGGATGCCGTCCGTAGGCTTCCCCATATCCACTCCTTTCATACGCACATAGACCGTGGCAGCCACGTTACTCTGCTTGCCCGCGTACATAGTGCGGAAAGAAGGGAGGTTCATCAGGGACTTTTTGCTGCGCCGCGCATCAATCACATGTTCTATCAAACGCTTCTGGAAACTTACAACCAGAAAATCGGGAGTGAAGTAGGCAGCCAGAAAACGACCGTCTGCCATGGGATAGATACGTATCTCCTCTCCCTTGTAATCGAAATACTTAGAAGGAAACGAACTGGAGCAGTACTTCTCCACAAAAGACTCCACCAACTCATAATCACCTGAACCCAAACTGCAATACAATACTTGGTTCATCGGTGTATCCGGCTCGTGAAAGCTAATCAGCATCTTGTTCATCTGTTTACTCAGTCCATGCGGAGTATCCTCCACCAAAGTATACAAATATTTCTTCAAGTAAACAAAAAGCTCCGATACGTATAGAAAATGATTGTCTTTGCTGCAATTCAACTCATTGATATCTTCCACGAGGTCTGCCATACGGTCGGTTTCGAGTATGGCTGTGGCATCTTGCGGCACCAAAGTATAAAGATTGAAATCCTGCCGGTTCTCCACCGAATTCAACCGCAGGAAAGAATACACGCCAAAGCCGGTACATAGCAGCACTATGGACACAACGACAGCTATCTGTATGAGGAGTCGGAGTTTCATGGCATTTATTCATCAACTTTTGGCAAAAATAACATTTTCCACTAATAAAACAAAACAAATGTTTCAAAAAGTTTAGAAATCTATTTCAAGTCCATCGTAGGCAAAGTGTACATGGGGTGGCAGCCGCTTTTCGATGTCAGTATGAAGCCCTGCATGATGGCTCATATGGATAAAATAGGTCTCTTTGGCACCAATACGTCCGGCAGCCTCCAACGCCTCCGAAATACTCTGGTGCGTAGGATGCGGCTTTGGCCGTAAAGCATTCATTACCAAAACGTCCAAGCCTTTCAATTGTTCATAAGATTCCTCAGGCATTGTGTGCATATCCGTGATATATCCCAAGCGGCCGCCAATGCGGTAGCCCAGGATGGGAAGCCTGCCGTGCATCACCCGTAAAGGCAGCACCTCCGTCCTGTTGATGTGAAACACTTGCCCCGCCTCCACTTCCTGCAGATAAATACGCGGAACTCCCGGATATACTTTATCGACAAAACAGTAAGGCATCCTTGTCCGCAGATGGGCAGCAGTGTAGGCATCGGAGTAGATAGGAATATCGGCAAAACGACCGAACGGGCGCAAATCATCCAGACCGCCCACATGGTCATAATGTTCGTGTGTCACCAGTACGCCGTCTATCTTCTCAAAAGAAGAGGCGCACAGCATCTGTTCCCTGAAGTCAGGACCACAATCTATCAATATCACCGCATCATCCGTATGCAGCAGGGATGACGCACGCAAGCGGTTGTCCCGCGGGTCAGTGGAAGTACAGACCGGACAAGTACAGCCTATCTCAGGCACACCGGTCGAAGTCCCGCTTCCTAATATTCTGAGTTTCCCCATTGACTAAATCAAATAAATTTCTAAAATCAGGTTATATACAACGATGTTTGGGTGTGTCAAAACTCTCTTACTATTTTATCAAACAAACTTCCGGGTGAATATCAATGCCGAATTTCTCGCGGACAGAAGCGCGCACGGCATCCGAAAGAGCGACAATATCCGCTCCCGTGGCACCACCCGAATTCACCAATACCAACGCCTGCCGATCGTGCACCGCAGCAGGCCCCAGCGCTTTACCTTTCCAGCCACACCGGTCTATCATCCAGGCAGCCGGTATCTTTACCCGGCCGGCATCCACATCATAGTGGGGCATGTCCGGATATTCCCGTTGCAAGGACTCCAACTGCCGACGCGGCACAATGGGGTTCATAAAAAAACTACCCGCATTGCCCAGCACCTTCGGATCGGGCAATTTGCTTTGACGGATGTCTATAATCACCCGGCGCAAAGTTTCCAAATTCAGCACCGGATATTTCTCCAGCTCCTGCCGGATAGTACCGTAACCCAATGTATAATGTTCCCGTTTACCCAGGCAGAAGTTCACATAAGTCACAAACACGGTCTTCATCTCCGGTTGCTTAAACAAGCTCTTTCTGTAAGAGTAGCCGCACTCGTCCACTCCGTAGATACGCTTCTCCCCTGCCATGTTTATGGTTTCCACGGATGTTATCAGGTCCTTTACTTCCACACCATAGGCACCGATATTCTGTACTGCACTCGCCCCTACCTCACCCGGTATCAGCGAAAGGTTCTCGGCACCATACCAACGCCGCTCCACACAGTAGGCCACAAAATCGTCCCATATCACACCGGCGCCCACACGCACCGACACGTGCTCCTCATCCTCTGACGTCACCTCCAGGCCACCGATGCGTGAATGCAGCACCGTGCCTTCATAATCCTTGATAAAGAGCAGGTTGCTCCCTCCACCGATATGTAGCCAAGGTGCAACAACATGTCCTGCCGCAATCAATTCCCGCAGTTCATCCTCCGAACCGTATTCCAGAAATCTTGCAGCAGTAACGTCAATTCCAAATGTATTGGGTATTTTCCTCAAACCTTTCCTCCTCTATTTTAAATGCTCGTGTCTTCATATTTGTACAGCTCCCATCCCTTACCGCGTTTGCGGAAATAGAAGATATTGGAGTACCCGTTGCCTATACCATTTACCTTCAGTATCTTGGTATCCGACAAGTCCTCATTCTTCTGTCCGTAATTGATATTAGACAATCTGTCGGTAGGCATTACCGGACGGAAGGCATACCACTGGTCCACATCCAAAGTAGTTTCCAGGATAGAAAACTCGTCATCAGGGTCTATGGTGATGAATTGTAGCGGATGGCTGATATGCTTGCTTTGATAGACACTGTCCCTCACAAAACGGGTATAGAATTCCACGAAGTCCTCATTTTCACCTTTCTCCATCTCGCGCAGGTTGATGGCCTCGAGCATCCACATTCCCCGCTTCCGCTCAAAATAATAACGCTTCACCATACGCGTTTTCAAGAAAATCCACTCCACTTGTACCGATGTCAGCGTAGTATCACCCACCATGTCCATATCCTCTTCCTTATCAAAAAGCAAGGTGTAACAGTTCTCCTTGGTAAACAGATAATCGTGCTTCCAGAAGTCCGCCTCTATCTTCAGCGGAGTATCACGGTCATAATAGGGCAAAGGAAATACCGTCCTCTGCCTTTGCAGGGCATCATCCGAAGCATAATTGAAGATAAAATCATCAAACAGCTCGTCTGCCACCATCGGCTTCGGTTCTTCCTTCACTTCTGCTTCCTGCAGCGTATCGGCCTTGTAACCGGCCGAATCCACCATTTCCGCAATGGTAGCAAAGGGATCCATTTTCGCCTTTTTGTTTCCACACGAAATCAAAAAGGCGAGTAACAAAAATCCCAATAAAAGTTTTTTCATTCTTTGCGGACCGCTTACGGTCACCTATTTAATTTAGCCTTCAATTTCTCAAGCATGTCTACGGTCATGGACTCCAGGTCATACTGCGGCATCCAGTCCCATTCCTCGCGTGCACAAGAGTCATCCAGAGAGTCGGGCCAGCTATCAGCAATGGCCTGCTTCAGCGGATCAATCTCGTATACCATCTCAAAATCAGGCACATGCTTCTTGATTTCCTGATAAATCTGTTCAGGGTCAAAACTCATGGAGGCGATGTTGAAGGCGTTGCGGTGCTTCAGCCTTGCCGGTGCCGCTTCCATCAGTGAGATGGCCGCATTCAGTGCATCAGGCATATACATCATATCCATATACGTACCGGCCTTCACCGGACATACGAATTTTTCTCCCTTCACGGCAGAGTAGAAAATATCTACCGCATAGTCCGTAGTGCCGCCACCCGGAGGGGTCACGTTCGAAATGATTCCCGGAAAACGTACCGAGCGTGTATCCACACCATATTTTGTATAGTAATAGTCACTCAACAATTCAGTCGTCACTTTAGTCACGCCATACATGGTACGCGGACGCTGGATAGTGTCCTGTGGTGTCTTCACGTGAGGCGTAGCTTCGCCGAACGAACCGATGGAACTCGGGGTAAACACGGCACAATTGTACTCGCGCGCCACTTCAAGTACATTCCACAACCCGTCGATACCGATTTTCCAAGCCATGGCCGGACGGCTTTCGGCAACTACCGAGAGCAAGGCAGCCAGGTTGTAGATTGTATCAATCTTGAACTGACGCGCCACCACCTCGATGGACTGACGGTCTGTCACATCGGCAATAGCCGAAGGACCGGATGCTTTCAATTCTCCCTTGGGCATAGCACTCGGAATGTATCCTGCCACAACATGGTCATCGCCATAACGTTTGCGCAACTCCAGTGTGAGTTCCGATCCAATCTGTCCGGTAGCTCCAATTACCAAAATATTCTTCATACGAGTTATTTATAAGGTTTCGTTATTATATATGGTGCAAATATACACACTTTTTTTTCATATTTCTGCCATATTGTTATTGTTTATTCCAAGAAAAATGATGTTCTTTGTGGGAAATGTAACGACAACGTATTACTTAAAAAATAAAAATGCTATGTACGGTAAAATGAAAGACCATCTCAGTAAGACTATTGCTGAAATAAAAGAAGCCGGACTCTACAAGGAAGAGCGACTGATTGAGAGTGCACAACAAGCTGCCATCACCGTAAAAGGCAAAGAGGTACTGAACTTCTGTGCCAACAATTACCTGGGACTGTCCAACCACCCGCGGCTGATTGCCGCCGCCCAGCAGATTATGGAACACCGCGGATACGGCATGTCGTCCGTACGTTTCATCTGCGGAACGCAGGACATCCACAAGGAGCTTGAAGCAGCCATCTCCGACTACTTCAAGACTGAAGACGCCATTCTCTATGCCGCTTGCTTCGACGCCAATGGCGGGGTATTTGAACCCCTCTTCACCGAAGAAGACGCTATCATCTCGGACTCCCTGAACCATGCTTCCATCATTGACGGCGTACGCCTCTGCAAAGCCAAACGCTATCGCTACGCCAATGCCGACATGGCCGACCTGGAAAAATGCCTGCAGGAAGCCCAAGCACAGCGTTTCCGTATCATTGTTACGGACGGGGTATTCTCCATGGACGGCAACGTTGCCCCGATGGACCGAATTTGCGACCTTGCCGAGAAATACGACGCGCTGGTCATGGTGGACGAATCACACTCTGCCGGTGTGGTAGGCCCCACGGGACACGGCGTAAGCGAACAATATGGCACCTACGGACGCGTAGACATCTACACTGGAACTTTGGGCAAAGCCTTTGGCGGCGCTTTGGGAGGATTCACTACCGGACGTAAGGAAATCATTGACCTGCTGCGCCAACGCAGCCGTCCGTACCTCTTTTCCAATTCATTGGCGCCAGGTATCATCGGCGCCAGTCTCGAGGTATTCAAGATGCTTAAAGAGAGTAATACCCTGCATGACAAACTGCTGGAAAACGTGAATTACTTCCGCGACAAAATGACTGCCGCTGGCTTCGACATCAAGCCGACACAGAGCGCCATCTGCGCCGTCATGCTGTATGATGCCAAACTTTCCCAGATTTATGCCGCCCGCATGCAAGAAGAAGGTATCTACGTTACCGGCTTCTACTACCCCGTAGTGCCCAAAGACCAGGCACGCATCCGCGTACAAATTTCTGCCGGACACGAAAAGGAACATCTGGACAAATGTATTGCCGCATTTATTAAGGTGGGGAAAGAGCTTGGAGTGCTGAAGTGAATTATAAGTTATAACCAAACAAAAAAATCCCACGACTGATTAGCCGCGGGATTTTTTGTTGTTTCTTATTTGCGTTCTCCCAACTTTGCATCAACAAAGAAGATTCCGGTAGTACCAGCTTTCTTCACCATATCCACAATGCCAGCAGCAGTAGCTTCTTCTTCTACCTGCTCACGTACAAATCCCCAAAGGAAATCTTGTGTAGCCTTATCTTTTTCTGCAGCAGCAACATCCACCAATGCATCAATCATCTTTGAAACACGGCATTCGTGTTCATAAACCTGCTCGAATACTTCCAACGGAGTACCAAAATCATTGGGAACAACATCAATCTTATCCAATTTAGCCTTACCGCCACGCTTGATGATATAAGAAGCCATTTCGCAAGCATGAGCTTTTTCTTCAGAAGCCTGCTTCTTCAACCAAGCAGCTATACCGTTATAACCTTCTTTCTCCATATAGAAAGACATCGCTAAATAAAGATTGGAAGACCACATCTCAGCCGTAATCTGCTCATTAATTGCATTCTGTAATTTTTCTGTAATCATAATCGTATTTATTAAAATTGAAATCATTACAAAAGTAACAAGAAACCTTAAAAGTTGTTCACACAATAACATTTTTTATACAAAAACAAAGGTCTTGGAATGCTTCGTCATCCATGCAACACGTCTCCAGCCGCTCTATACCAGCTCGTCCGATGTATATCCTCGAGGAAGCTCACGGCAGTTATAGCCCGAAGCCATAATTTCACCATAAGCCCCTGCCGAACGGAGGGCGATAAGGTCACCACGCTTCACGCCATTCAAATCAATGGCCTTACCAAATACATCGGAAGACTCGCAGATGGGTCCTACTACATCATAAGCCTGAACCGGCGCATCCGAAGTGATATTCTCTATTTTATGGAACGCTTGGTAGAGTGCCGGACGAATCAAATCCGTCATGCCAGCATCCAAGATGGCAAACTGCTTGTTGGTACCCTGCTTCACATAAAGTACCTGCGAAATCAATGAACCACATTGTCCCACTACCGCACGTCCCAGCTCAAAATGAAGCGTCTGATGAGGACGAAGTTTCAGATGGCTGCTGTAAGTCTCGAAGTAGCTTTTGAAGTCGGGTATCGGCTGACGGTTGGGGTGACCGTAGTCAATGCCGAGTCCGCCCCCCACATTAACGTGCTCAATGCGGATATGGCGGGCTTCCAACTTATCTTGTAATTCGTTGACGCGGTTACACAAAGCCACGAAATCGCCCATATCCAATATCTGGGAACCGATGTGGAAATGTAGTCCGATGAGTCTCAGGTTCTTCATATTCTGCGCAATGTCTATCACACGGTCCATATCCTGCATACTGATACCGAACTTATTTTCGGCCAGCCCAGTGGTAATATTGGCATGGGTATGGGCACCTACATTGGGATTGATACGGAAAGCCACATTGGCTACCTTACCTTTAGCGGCAGCCAGCTCATTGATAATTTCCAGTTCAGGGACAGACTCCACATTAAAGCAGAAAATATCATAATCCAGCCCCAGATTAATTTCCCAATCAGCCTTACCCACCCCGGCAAAAACAATCTTGCCAGTGGGAAAACCGGCTTTGATGGCAGCACGGATCTCACCGCCACTTACACAGTCGGCACCCAAACCGTTCTCGCGGATAATGGCAAGCACTTTGAGATTGGCGTTGGCCTTCACGGCATAATGCACTGAATAATTGCCATACTTCGCCGCCTCCGTACGAATGCAGACAAGCGTATCACGCAAAACCTTTGTATCGTAGTAATAGAAGGGAGTACGCAATTCGCGGAATTTATTGATGGGAAATGTTCCTTTCATATAATAGCTGTAATCTTTGTTTAGTTTTAAAAAAGGAAATGAAAGAAGTGTTTGCAACTCTTTTTAGAGCGTAGATTACGCGGATTGTACGGATAAAAAACAAAAAGAATTCGTACAATCCGCGTAATCTACACCCTAAAAAAATATTTATTCGCCGTTAAACAGCGCATTGCTGAGTGACTGCAACGCCACTTTCTTGTCACACTCTCGGATGAGGAAAGAAATATTATAGTTGCTACCACCGAAAGAAATCATACGTACCGGTATGTCGCGCATGGCATCCAATGCCTTGGCTTCGAAACCGACGTTCTCCCATTCGAGATCGCCCACCACACAGATGATACACATGTCCTTGTCCACCGTCACTGTACCATACTTCTTCAAGTCATCCAGAATTTCATTAAGATGCTTCACATTGTCGATAGATACGGACACACCCACTTCTGAGGTACAAATCATATCAATGGAAGTCTGGTAGCTCTCGAATATCTCGAAAACCTTACGCAAGAATCCGTGAGCAAGCAACATGCGGCTGGACTTTATCTTGATAGCCGTAATGTTGTCCTTGGCAGCCACCGCCTTAATCTTACCCTTCTCCGTATCGTTAGAAATCAGTGTACCCGGAGCAGTGGGGTCCATCGTATTGAGCAGACGGACGGGAATATTGGCATACTTGGCAGGCTGAATGCAGGTGGGGTGCAGAATCTTGGCACCAAAATATGCCAGCTCTGCGGCCTCTTCGAAGTGCAGATGACGCACCGGCGCAGTTTTGTCCACAATACGGGGATCATTGTTGTGCATGCCGTCGATATCCGTCCAAATCTGAATTTCAGAAGCGTTGATGGCAGCACCGATCAGCGAAGCCGTATAGTCGCTTCCGCCACGCTGCAGATTGTCTATCTCTCCGTAGGCGTTACGGCAGATATACCCCTGAGTAATATAAATCTCAGCATCCGGATGTAATTCCAGCTGAATCTGAAGCTTATCCTTGATATAGACCGGATCGGGTTCGGCATTCTTATCCGTACGCATGTATTCTAAAGCCGGAAGCAACACAGACTTCACACCGCATTCCTGCAGATAGTAATTCATCATGGCGGTGGAAATCAACTCGCCCTGAGCCAACACCACCTTCTCCTCAAACAGAGTGAAGAGGTCTTTGGTATAAGAACGGATATAGTCAAAATGAGATTTGATGAGCTCCAAGCCTTTCTGTTTATACTCCGGAGTAGCAAAAAGTTCATCAATGTGCTGGCGATATTTACTTTCCAGCTTGTTGATAATCTCGTTGGCACCTTCCGGATTCTTCTTGTACAGATAGTCCGAAATCTCAACCAATGTGTTTGTGGTACCCGACATGGCAGAGAGAAATCATTGGTTATTGTAGGGGCGTATTCTGCCGTAACATCAGTCATCAGGTGGTCTGCGCACCGGTACACCTTACCGGGAAACTCTCGCAGCAACTGCAAGTTGTGCGTGGTCATCACCACCAGTGCGCCGGCTTCACTGATGCCGTGCAGAAGCTCTGCAATAACATGTCCGGTTTCCGAATCCAGGTTTCCGGTAGGTTCATCCGCAAGGATTATCTCCGGAGAGTTGAGAACTGCACGCGCAATCACAATGCGCTGCTGCTCACCGCCCGACAGTTCATTGGGCAACTTATACCCTTTGTTGCTCATCCCCACCAGGTTCAGCACCTCTTCTATTTTGTCCTTAATCTCCCCTTTGCTCTTCCAACCGGTAGCACGGAGAACAAATTCAAGATTGTCGTACACCGTACGGTCTGTCAGCAACTGGAAGTCCTGGAATACGATTCCCAGTTTGCGGCGCAACTGTGGGATGTGCTTACGCTTAATATGGAGCATGTCATACCCCAATACCTCAGCCTTGCCCGATGCAATATCCAGTTCACCATAGAAAGTCTTGAGCAGGCTCGTCTTGCCAGAACCCACTTTACCTACCAAGTACACGAACTCCCCTTTGTGAAGTTCCAAATTCACACCGTTCAGTACGCACAACTCCTGCTGGTGTATCTCTACGTCCGTATATCTTATCAGCGCCTCGCCCACCCCTATTTTAATTTTTAATTGTTAATTTTTAATTGTTTAGTGTTTCTTCCACGTCGCACTGTGACGTTCCTCCAATTCACGCGCAAGGTCTTCAATGCGGTATCCTTTGGATGTGAGTAGCACGATGAGGTGATACAACAAATCAGCTCCTTCATAAATCAGGCGTTCGTCCGTACCGTTGCAAGCCTCAATGACAGTTTCCACAGCCTCTTCGCCTACCTTCTGTGCCATTTTGTTGACACCGGACTGGAAAAGACTAGTCGTATAGGAACCTTCGGGCATCTCATCATAACGCTTACAGATAAAATCCTGAAGAAGCTTCAAGAACATAACAGGTTGTTCGTTCTTCTCACCCCAGCAAGTATCTGCACCGGTATGGCATACCGAGCCTACGGGATGTACCTGCACCAGTAACGTATCCCGGTCACAGTCTTCCTTCATGGAAACCACATTCAGGAAGTTACCACTCTCCTCGCCTTTCGTCCAAAGACGGTTCTTGGTACGACTGAAGAAAGTCACCTTTCCGGTTTCCACCGTCTTGTCATAAGCCTCCTTATTCATGAAGCCAAGCATCAGCACCTTAGCGGTATCTGCATCTTGTATAATCGCCGGAACAAGTCCGTTCATCTTGTCAAAATCCATTTTATTTACGATTTAGCTATTTACTATTTACGATTGAATTATTTTAAGTGACTGGAGACTTATGATTTGCTTGAGTAATCCCAATCGTAAATCGTAAATCGTCCAATCGTAAACTCACCTTCATCCTCTCATCGCAATTCCTTGGGCACAAAGGTACGATTTTAATTCGGGAATTTTGATTTCTCCGAAATGAAAAACACTGGCTGCCAGAGCAGCATCTGCTTTTCCCTGCAAAAAGACATCACGAAAATGCTCTTTGACACCTGCTCCCCCCGATGCAATGATAGGGATGGACAAATTGTCGGCAAGGCTGGAAAGCGCTTCATTGGCATAACCAGTCTTGACACCGTCGTGATTCATGCTAGTGAACAATATCTCGCCCGCACCACGTTCCTGGGCTTCTTTTGTCCACGCAAACAGTTCCTTATCCGTTTCCACACGGCCACCGTTCAAGTAACACCACCATCCCTTCTCAGTCTGTTTGGCATCAACTGCCAGTACACAAACCTGCGAACCGAAGTTCTTCGCAATCTCGTCTATCAATCCGGGACGGCGGATAGCAGAGGAATTGATGGAGATTTTATCGGCACCTGCATTCAGTAGCCTATCCACGTCACCCAGTTCATGAATGCCTCCACCTACAGTAAAAGGAATACTGATATTCGCAGCTATGCGTTTCACCAATTCTGTGAAAGTCTTACGACCTTCAAAACTGGCTGTGATGTCGAGAAAAACCAGTTCGTCGGCACCCTGCTCACTATAAGCACGCGCCAGTTCTACCGGGTCACCTGCCTGGCGGAGGTTCACAAAATTGACACCTTTCACGGTCTGCCCATCTTTTATGTCGAGGCAAGGAATGATTCTTTTTGCTAACACGGCGGTTTGAGTTATGAGTTATAAGTTATAAGTGATTAATTTTTAATTTTCAATTTTCACCTTTCAACCAACAAAGTTTTCCAGTTCTTTGAAGGTAATGCGACCTTCGTACAGAGCCTTACCGAAAATAACGGCAGGTATACCGGCAGTTTCCAGCTGGCGGATATCATCAGCACAACTTACTCCTCCACTGGCTATCAAATAGAGTTCAGGGCGGTGCTCCAATATCTCCTTATACAGCGCTATCGATGGTCCTTGCAGCATTCCATCACAACTGATATCAGTACAGATAACCTTATGAACCCCCTTCTCCACATAGTCTTTCAAGAACGGAAACAGTTCGCAACCACTCTCATCCTTCCAACCATTGACGGCTATTTTATGCTCTTTCACATCAGCGCCAAGAATAATTTTCTCAGAGCCATACATTTGAAGCCATTTGCAGAACAATTCGGGATTCTTCACAGCAATGCTGCCGCCAGTCACCATCTGCGCACCGTTCTCAAAAGCTATCACCAAATCTTCATCACTCTTTACCCCACCTCCAAAATCTATAATAAGAGACGTACGCACAGCTATCTGTTCCAACGTGCGGTAGTTTACCACATGATGGGAAACCGCACCGTCCAAATCGACCACATGAAGTCTGCGGATACCATGAGCCTCCAGTTCCAAGGCCACTTCCACGGGATTTTCATTGTACACCTTCTTGCTGTCATAATTGCCTTGGGAAAGGCGTACACATTTTCCGTCAATAATGTCAATAGCGGGAATCAGTTCTATCATTTCATTTACGATTTGGCGATTTACAGTTCCAGGAAATTCCGCAAAATACGCTCTCCCACACTTCCACTCTTTTCCGGATGGAACTGTGTGGCGTAGTAATTGTCTTTATGCAAAGCGGCACTGAACGGATGAATATAATCCGTCACGGCTGCCGTACAATCACTGACAGGCACATAGAAACTATGTACGAAATAGACAAACTCTTCTTTAGTAAAGCCTTTAAAAAGGCCACTATTTATCCGAGCAATGGTATTCCATCCCATATGAGGCACTTTATCCTCGTGCCTCTGAGAAATGAAACGTTTCACATCAGTATCAAAAATACCCAGACAATCCACATCCCCCTCTTCAGAATGACGGCACATCAACTGCATGCCCAGACAAATGCCCAATACCGGCTGGCGTAATTCCTTTATCAACCTATCCATACCACTGGCACGCAAAAAGTCCATAGTGGTTTCCGCCTCTCCCACACCGGGAAAGATAACCTTATCGGCAGCACGTAGCACAGCCTCATCCGCTGTAATCACTGCCTTTACTCCCAGGCGTTTCAAAGCATAATCCACCGAACGGATATTGCCTGCATTATATTTGATAACTGCAACCTTCATTTTTTTATTGAGAATTGACAATTGAAAGGTGATAATTGAAAGGTAATGACTGGTTCCACACCATCAATTATCAACTAATTAAATATTACTGTTTTATTCCTATATGCCAACACCTTGCGTTCAATATGCTTCTGAACAGCACGGGAAAGTACAATCTTTTCCAAGTCCTTGCCCTTGTTCACCAAATCTTGCACAGTGTCCTTGTGTGTAATACGCACCACATCCTGCTCTATGATAGGACCGGCATCCAACTCTGTGGTAACATAGTGGCTGGTGGCTCCAATAATCTTCACTCCACGTTCAAACGCAGCATGATAGGGCTTCGCTCCTACAAATGCCGGAAGGAAAGAATGATGGATATTGATTATCCTATTAGGATAAGCATTTATCATTTGCTCGGAAATGACCTGCATGTAGCGTGCCAGCACTATGAAAGTTATCTTATGTTCTGCCAGTAGCTCCATTTCCTTCTTCTCTTGTTCTTCCTTTGTCTCTTTGGTGATGGGGAAAAGATGGAAAGGAATACCGAAACGCTCTGCCACATGCTGCAAATCAGGATGATTGCTTATGATAAGAGGTATCTCTACGTTCCACTCACCGGCAGTATAACGCGCCAGCAAGTCGAACAAGCAATGGGACATCTTCGAGACAAAGATAGCCATGCGCGGTTTTGTATCGGAGAAATAGAGACGAAAATTCATCTCATACTTCTGTGCATACAAGGTGGCAAAATAATCTTCAATCTTTTCTTGAGGTACCAGAAAATCCTTCAATTCCCATTCTATACGCATGAAAAAGATATTCTCTACATGGTCTACATACTGATCTAGATAGATAATATTACCTTTGTTCACCGTTATAAAGTCTGTTACTTCTGCCAATATGCCAGGTTTGTCAGGGCAGTGCAGCAACAGTTTGGCTGTTTTCATCATCCTAAAATGTTTTTTATCATTTTTCAAATTACAACATTCTCGTTTTGAGTTCGCAAAAATAACGATTTATTGCAAAACAAAGAACTTTTCGAGCAAGAAGTTTAAAACAAGCTCCGAAATGTTTCGTTTTCTCCAGGAGAGATTTTCATATCAAGAACAAAACAGTGCATAAACAAATTTCTAAACAGTTGTTAAATTTACTTTTTCTCATTTTTACAATCTTCTCAATATGAGGATATAAAGCAAATACAGCACAAAACGCTTGAAAAAAAATTCGTCATAGCTATTGCAGATATCAAAGAAATGCCTACCTTTGCAACCGCAATCGAGAGAGATAACTACAAAAAAAATGAAATAATGGTGCGTTAGTTCAGTTGGTTAGAATACATGCCTGTCACGCATGGGGTCACGGGTTCGAGTCCCGTACTGATTATCTTCCCCTTTCAAAAAATCAGTGAAATCCGATTTTACTTCTATGTCTGGTAATATTCCAGTATCATTGAGTTGTGAGCTTTCATTTGTAATATAAGCCTTTGCGCTTATCATAGCTTTATATTCACAAGGTAAATCGATGAGCATAGGTTCTCCTATACAGCCAATAGTTGGTTCTCCAACAATAACGGCACGATTGTTTTCTTTCATTAGTTGCACAAAGTCTTCAGCGGCAGAGCCAACATATTGTCCAGACAAAATAACCATAGGTTGGGTTAGCTTTAAAGAGTCCGGAACTCCGTTTTTATAAGGTGGGTAATGAATTTCTTCCATTGCCAGCCCCTTAAAGTATTCTTCAAACTTCTTGTCTGTTGAGCCATACCCTTTATACGAAGCTATATGTTTTCTGGTTACCCATTTCCCTTTATTCCGAAATTCCTTTCCGGGCATTGAACAATACGCCAGTAAATACCAAGCTTGGTCAGTTCCTCCCCGGTTTCCTCTGACATCAACAATAAGCCCTTTGCATTTCAACAACTTTTGCAGATTTTGATAAAAGATTTGTTGGATTTCTCCAACTTTATTTCCATCACAAGTTGATAAGTGTATATATGCAATACTGTCTTTCAAGTATTTGATTGTCATCGGAACAGTATAGGCTGTGTCAGCCATTATGATTTCCTTTTTGTTCTGTAAATGATTACGTGTAAGTTCAATATCCTTCTTTTCACCTTTCGGTGTCTTTATTGAAAGACGAACTTTAGAATTAATTTTACCGTATAACATTTCAGTTACCGCCTTGTCGAATTTCCAATGCGCAGTGGACGCACCTATATATTGGTAAACCGAATCTATTAGAAAATCCATTACTGGTATTCCATTTACTGCGGTTATTTCGCTTTTTAGAGGTATTGATTTTAGTATTTTTCTATCTATATTTTTCACGTAAATGTGCTTCCCGATGTTTGATGTTATGATAGAGGGCATATCATAAGGCAGCTTTTGAGGGGGAATGATACGTGTATGGGCTTCGTTCATATTTGCCATAAAAGAAGAAAGGATGCGATAATATTCATACTCATCTTTTACATTTTCTATTTTAGGCAAATAATCTAAGTACAGGCTGTCTAATCTGTGCTTTTGAAAATAAGATGGAAAAGCAAAATTATATTCAAGTTCCTTCCAAATCATTGATAACGAATATATGCGTTCTGTTTTACTTGGAAAGTTGTCTTGAGAAAAGATATTCAGTGGAAATGTAATACCTAATGCAAGTAATGCGATTATAAGCTGTTGCTTCATGAACCCAAATGATTTATTAGATGAGAATAATATATTTGCCAAATATAGTGAAAGTACAATTCATTAACAAGCATAATTTGTAATTACCGCATCAATAAGGATGAGTGGAACGAAGTAAACGCGACCTTAATTATCTCCAATAACGAACGGAATGTCTATCTCCAATCTATCAAAGAACGGATAGATTGGGGCTTAAAGCGATTAGGATATATCATCGGTCATTGAAGAAATAGGGGGGATATACCGCTGATGATATTATTTCCACCTTTCTAAAATCGTCCTGCGAATAAGTATTGTTCAATTTTATGAATGATATTATAGCATGTTTAACCCAATTCGGTCATTAGAGTTTAATTATTTTATGAGTCTATTTGCAATATACGGATAAACAACAATTTATAGGCTTAATTTTTTAATGATTGCCATTAGAAAACTGCATTTGCAATATACTTGTTTTCAGTGACTTGCAATCGATTTCACAGGAATAAAAGTTCTAACGGCCGATTTGGGTTTAAAACAGATGACCAAACATCTCGCATCCAAAATCTATTATGTTTTCATACAATTCCGTGAGGGTAAGGATGTGTTATTGACACGAAATCAATTTGGATTTGACGCAACTGAATGGTTGAGTCCTGACCTTCCAACTCGTAAAGATGATTGTTTACAATTTCGAGTAGATCCTCGATAGTATATTTGTTGTTCCAGTCGCTGAAACATCTGTCCAGCACTTGATAGCGATATTGAGCGTTTCTGTTTTCAAACATTGTTAGAGTTGCTTGAATGATACGGTATAAAGTATGCCGGAACCTCTCTGTTGCTTGTTATAAAGCTCAATATCTATATTCCAGTCTTCTCTGAAATCTCGGTCGGTGCACTTAGCATTGTCAGGCCCAAATGGAGACCATCCTCTTGCAATGCCGGCATCGGGACGAATACAAACCTCTGCGTTGTCAGATTTTATCGTCAGACATCGCTCATGCTCTACATAACCAGAATCCTGAATTTTAGGGGTTACTCCTGTCAATTCAGATATAGCATCGTGGAGGAATCCGTTTCTCTTTTCTCCGTCTGTAAAATCTCTGATTGCATTAACTGCAACATCAGCATTATTGTCCGAAGAAGCAATTGCTGTTACAATAACCTTAACAGAGACGATGTTTAAGTCCGCTTTTGTTTTTAGTCCAGAAAGCATCCTCGCCAATAGCATGCAGCCTAAAGGAGTCTTCAAGTATCTGTCTGAATACTCCACGGTAACAGATTTGCCTCGCAGATTAGTTATTATTTTATCCCAATTGTCTGTTTCCGGAGCTTTCAAAGAGTTGAAAAACCTGCCTAATGAACTATGCTCCGAGACACGAAATTCGAACATAAAAGAACCATCGCCATCCGAAAAGTCATTCAACAATTGGAGACGATTAACCTCTGAATAGGTTATTGAAGTCGGTTGCAAAGTCAAAAACACATCGCCTCCGCCCCACTTGTTGGAGTAAGACGTATTTATATTCCTTCCGAAATAAGTCTTGACGGTACCATCAGTCATGGTTACGACCATCAAAGGTTGCAAACCTTCAGGAAGGTTGTTGATAAGTGCCTTAAAATCATTTTTAAACACTTCGGCAATCAAAATTGCATCGTCGGCTGACGATAACGATTTAACATTGGGAACGTTTGGAAGAATGAAGCTCACGTCAACGCCCTCAAGAGACATTCCTGTCAGGATTTTATTGAATGGGAACGCCTCAGTATCCCACTTTGAAAAGTTACTATCGACAAAAATTCTGATACCGGAAATATCCCTGTTTCTTGTAAGCTGGTAGAATTCTGTTGCTATGTCAGATGTCACTGCGTTTGAATCCGGCATTAAACGAAGTATCTCTTTTGGCGCAATGCGAGCCCTTACTTCCTGCTTCAGCCATTCCAACGCCTTTGGACGGTTAAGGTAGTTAATATACCATTGAGAACGACGGTCAATGAGACATTTTGTGCAAGATTTCTCACAATCGCATCCTTCAAGGGTCTGTAAAGCCATACTCAGAACTTCGTCCTTATATTCTCTGAAGAGCAAAGAATAACCCGCACCGCCGAGGGCGGTGTCATAAATGAAGATAGAATGATTTATTCCATCATATCCGAATTCAATCTCACCATCGTTAACACCGAGAAGTTCCGTAAGTTTCCGGCTGAGAATCACGCCGAGTGAGTAAAGGGTTTCCGAGTCCTCTACAAGATTGTTATCTTTATCATAAAACTTGATTTCAACAAAATCTGTTTGGTATCTTCCCACTAATAGCACATGGCGTCTAACAGCAGCTCCATCGTTTTCACCGCCGGGGCAAAGTGTTGAAGCCAACAGATGTTTGTGGCGAGGCATAATCGGATCTGATGCGTCTGGTGATTGTTCAGATTTCATCCTGCCGCAATAAGGACAGAATGCGTATCCGAATCCCCTTGTTCCTTTATTGTAAAATAGAATTTCTGATCTTGGTGTTGAACAGCGTATAGACATTCTTGCAGAATTGGTTTTAGGTTGCCAGGCATCCATTTCAAGCAATATAGGCTGAATGAAATTCATGCTGCCGAGAGTGTTCATTTTTCGTGTTGGAGTTGAATCCCATGCGACAGAAAATGCCGCGGGCTCTACGACCTCGGTAAACCTTTGTTCCGTTGATAACGATATATCTTTTATACCGTGCATACTTCCGCGACGACCGCACTTGGGACAATCGGTTTTTGCCGTTCCGTAAGTAATCGTTGTATATCCACAATGGGTACAATTTTGTATAATATACCTTGAGGTGCTGTCATCGTATTTGGTCTTCAGGCGTATGCCGCTAGGTTCATAAACCCATTCGTTCTTTACAACGGGATTACCTGGAGCATAGGATGAGATTGCCTGACTAATATGGAGAGTCGGAGAATTTCCATCAACTTTTTCCTTGCCTCCGAGCAGACATTCCACTAATCCGACCGGAATACCTGCGCTTGGCAGGAATGAATTTTCGGCCAGATAGGACAGCATTGAGATCTTTAAAAGATTCTCCTTCTGTTTCTCAATAGCCTTCACCGCACTTCCTGTTCCAGATTCGTTTTTAAGAACATCAAGAGTTTTGTCCAATGCTGCTGAGTGAGACTCATAAACATTATATACCGCAGCAATATCTTTTTTTATTATCTGTGAAGCGTCTGATAATGATACTTGAGCCAGTCCTGTCCCTCTGATTAATTTTAGATATGGTACCAAAAGTTCGTCAACGCCACCACTTATTATGCTATCTATATAATTCAAAAACTTGTCGTAAAAAGACAGTCCTTCAGCTTTGAGAAAGAAGTCACGGAGTGTTGCAGTGACTCTGATGCCACCTTGATTAGCGACAAAAGATGCGAATACCAGCGCATTTACATGACGTTGGATTAACTGGCGGCTCTCTAATTTTAATAAAGGAGTCTCAGTAATATGCGTAATCGGATAATCCGGATTGTTCCAAGTATAAGACCCAATAGGATTGGGAGCGCAGACAGTCAAAGCCAAAGCCTTAGTTTCACTTCGACGACCGGCGCGACCTGCACGTTGAAGATAGTTGGACGATTTCGGAGGCACATTATTCATAACGACCTCTGTGATGCCGCCAATGTCCACACCCATCTCCATGGTTGTGGAACATGAAAGTATGTTAAGCTTTCCTTCGTTAAATTCCCTCTCGTATTGGTCAAGGTCTTCAGGTGACTGTTGCGCTGAATGTTCTGCCGATATGAAGATGGGTTTTGCGGCAAGAACTCTGGTATTCATCATGCCGAACACACCTGCTGCTTTCATCTCGGTGAGATTCTTCTCAATCCAATCCATAACTTCTTCTTCAGTCTGTTCCGCAGTCTTGAATGGAAAACATGGATTAGCAAACTCCTTCTGAATCTTGAACCTCTCAAAATTTTCACGACCAATATATCCATTCATTCTAGGACTGTAGCCGCAAAATGGTGCATCAATAATAACATTATCTACCGGGCATAGATAACCTTTCTCGATGAGCTGCAATTTTACTTTATCTCCAGTAAGGTCAAGCATATATCCCTGATTTTCTGCATCAGTCGCATCGAGGACATTCTGTTTAAGGTAATCCCATGCTGCATCAAGCAACGAATTGATGTTGGCAATTTTAGACTGAGTCATTTGAGATATATCATCGTAACCAAGTGCGGCGCATAAAAGAAGAACAAGTCGATTCTGATTCTCACTCACGCCACTTTGCCCAATATTAACTTTGAACCATTTGGACACGGAATTTCCATTCTTCTTAAGTTCAGAGTTAGAGGGATATATAGGAGAACAGTATTTATTTTGTGTTAGAAAATCCTTATACTCTCCAGAGAGCATATAATGACGACCGCCGCGAATGACATAATCAATACATATCTTCAGAAAATTCTGCCAGTCAGCGTCAGTACATTTTTTCTGAAGAAGCAAAGCCGGACATTTGGCGTTCTTAAGAGCAGGATACACAAGACGTACAAACCCCATTGTTTCCAATGAATTGGCGCGTTTTGGAATCCAGCCGAACTGGTCAACAAGAAGTGCTTTTAGATAGTCGGCTGCATTTTTCAAATTTTTCCGTCCACGGGCTCGCTCTATATGTGCATAGAGCTTTTTGAAATTGGAGTCATTTTCAAGAGGCTGGCTTATCTGAGACCATGACACCTCTTCAGGACAAGGAACAACGGAGTCTCCATTTTTTTTAGTCTCAAGAGCTAAGAAGTCCTCACGAAATACCGCAGGAAGAGTCCCCGGCCAACTTAAATACGCATTGTATTTTTCCTCTTCTTCGGGCGTAAGACCACCAGATTGCATTCTGCTCAACCTCATATCAGCAAGCTTGTGAAAAATAGATGCACGAATCCATGACCGTTCAACATCCTGATTCATCCCCATTGCTGAACGGGCAGAACCTTGACGGCTATCGGTAAATGCAATATACTTACGTCCTTCATATACAATACCTGCATCATTATTACCAATCGGCTCAGCATTGTCAAGAAGTAAGGTTGCTAAAGTCCTTCCGATTTGAGTAGCACTGATCCTTAAGTAGTCAAGTTTTTTTAATTCGCTGAGATTATTACCACAATGTGGACAAAGTATGTGATTGTCTTGTGAATGACGAAGAGAATGATAAATTACAGGAGATTCCCTATTTGTTCCGCCAGATATAATCTCAATGCTGAGAGCCTTCTGTTCAGGGGCAAGTTCTATTCGTCCTTTCTGATGATTGAAAATATGAGTTGTTTCGATTGTGTTCTTTCTTAGACATGGTTTCTCAGGAATAGCAAAATAGAAGCGAGTAAAACCATCAGCCTCATGTTGTTCCACATCTTCAATTTCTTCAGACTCTTCAGACTCAATCAAATCTTCTTTCTGCTCATAGAAAAGAGACTTATCGAGGTCGATAACATTTGTATACATTCTGAACCCCTTAGATGTACTTGTCTCTCCAACAACGATTGGAGACCCGCAAGAGGAACAGGTAGCAAGTTCTATCATTTTAGACTTGCAAACCGGACAGTTGAGATTTTGGTAGGTTGTCAAACTACCTATAGGTAATCTATAACCTTTGTGTCGCTGACACTCAGAATTGGTGCATACATATACTCCGCTTATAGAGCGAACGAAAAAATGGGCGCGGGTAGGAAGTAACGCACCTGCGCTTCCATCTTTGTTAAGTCCAATGGTTTTCTCGCCAAGAGCATCTATCAATTCCAATGAATCAGAAACATTATTCCCAATTCTTTTATCGATTATTCTGCCAATCTCGGTTGCTTTCAGGACTGGCGAAGAATTCAGTTTTTTCTGAGACGCTCTATATCTGAAATGGTTAATCGGATTCTGAATCTTGTGCTTATTTTAGATATTTGCTCTACAGCAACATGCTGGTCAAGCTCAGGAATTATACGCTTTCCACCAATGATTTTTATATCATCAATAGGCTTCCCCGTAAGCTGAGATACAAATGTTTTCAGCTTTATTACAGTTTTAGGATTATTCTCATCCCCGATGGTAGCAGAAGTTACAGCGAAATTAACTTGGTCGATGGTTACTCCAAAAGCATCAAGAACACGTCTGATTTGCAAAGACAATTCAGCTGCCGAAGACCCTGTATATGTATGCGCTTCATCCAAAAGAATCCATTTAAGCTTTCCCTTAGATTTTTCCAGAATCTCCCGGTCCTCTGCCCGTACAAGCATATAGTTAAGCATTGTCGGATTGGTAAAGAGAATTTGTGGTGGAGTCCTCCTTATCTGAGGTCTGGTAATGAGTTGAGGATAATATGGCAATGTGTGTCTATCTGAGCGATTTTCTTTATCTGTATCACCATTATATATGGCATACGTCACTTTCTCTGGCAGAGCATTGCACCATGCATGAATACGCTTTTGCTGACTCTTCATAAGCGCATTCAGCGGATAAAGGAAAATAGCTTGTACACAATCTTTTTCATTAGTTTTAACCAAGTCCTGCAAGACAGGAATCATAAAACATTCCGTTTTACCTGAACCAGTTCCAGATGTGACTATTATGGTCTTTGGCTTCGCAGAAAGCATCGTTTTCCAACTCTCTGTCTGATGTTTGTATGGATGTCTGTCTAACGGGAACCTCAAATCAATTGGAATTTGTTCACTGCTTAGCGCATTAACAAACGAGGAAGACAGCAATTCGAGCTTTGTCGCATGGGCTTTAAAACTATCGTTTCCTTCTTCCCACGGGAATATTGACTGGAATACCGGTTCAGCAAAAAGAGGTTCTTCTTCGGTTAGCACTTTCTTGATATATTCCTGCTCTCGTGCTTGACCTTTGAACCATAGGGAAGCAACGGAGTCTATTAACTGCTCTTTTGCCTTATTGAAAAATGAAAAATAATTCATATTTATTTACTTGCAATTTGTTTAACAGTGCCGATTAATATCTCACTGTATGTTTTCTTAAAATATTTACGGTAGAAGTTAATGATGCGAGCGTATTCTTTCCCTTCCAAGGAGAAAAGCTCAATGCGCCCATTCACTTCTGCGATACTTTCAGCAGCGCACATTGCCGACTCAATCATAACACGATAGGAAACGCGCATCTGTTGATCCGCATAATATTTATTTGTAAGAGTAAACCGAATGAGCGGCAAATCCATGTTATCGTCTGTGTACCCATGAATCTTAGAATTAAATTGATTTATATCTGCTTTTGAGAAAAGATGAGCCGTCCCGATATTGCTACCTGTAACATATCTAGTAAGTTCAGGAGCAACTTCGGTAGATACTGTTGCATTGAAAATTGAACTTATTAGTTCCGTAATATCACCTAACATTTTACCGATGAGCATTTGTGGAAGTGAACACATGAAATGTTCGATACATTCGCTCCATACAGAGCGGGGAATCCAATGTATAGCGATATTTAATTCATCTTCAATGCGGTCTATCTCTTGAATAAGAACATCCGATGCCCCATGTAACCAACATGCTAAAATTAAATTAGTCACCAGTTTAGGGTTTCGACCAATGGCCTTAAATGCATTGAATGTAGTAAATGGGAGATTGAACTCCGACATTATGCGTAATGCCGAAACCACCTTGACCCAATACTCGCCACCAAATAAATTATCATTACTGAGTTTTTCACTCCAAAGCATGGTATTCGTAGCAGCCTTCTCTTTTCGTTCTTCAAGAGAGGATTCGCCCTGTCCCAAATTATAATATTTGGGGACAATCCTTCTTAAACTCTCTGGACCGGAGAAAATGATGATTTCGGAATCTATAAGTTCGTAAGGGATGTTAAACAGGCTCAACTGTTGATTATACGGCTTAAGTTTTACCTGCACTAAGTCAGATGGCTTAATATCTTCAGATACAGGAAGGGCATAAACATCTCCATCATAAATAAAATCGGAGGTATCGTCACAAGTATAATCGGTGATACGAATTTTGTCTGTGAATAACTCACTATCGAGAACGAATTTACGAATATATATGCGTTTGTCGTAGATTTTTAATTCAACAGAACTGCTTCTGTCAAAGGTGTTTGTTCCGTATAATTGGAACATTCTAGCAATTAGTTCACGATAATCCGATAGTGGGACAATGCCTTTAATTATGGGGCTTTTTAGATGCTTGATATTATCGTTATCCTTTAATCTGTCTGATTTATAAGTTACGTCGATTTCTCCAGAACGCCCGTGGCTGATGATATTAAAAAAATTTAGGTTGTCATAAGAAATAATTTTTCCGGATGACACCATTTTCCCTTCTAAATCCATCACAGTTATCCCTTCAAACGGTACTACTACCGAAATTCTTAGTGGAGGATTATCATTGGCAATAATCCTCAGATTGCATGTAGATGAATATCTGGAAGCACTGGCATCTCGTGAAATTCTCCAGATTTTATCATCTAATTTTTCCACAGAGAGATTCTCACTTTCTTCAATCTTTGCTTTAAATTTGTTACGGGATTCAAGGCTAAGTTCTGTTGATAATATCTTTTCGTTGCGGGAGGTGAAAGACATGTCTCCAATGAAAAAGAATGTTTCTACTGCACATCGACTATCTGGAAAATCGACTTTTATATCTATAAGTCCAAATGGCAATAGGCATGAGTTAGACAAATTTCTCCAATCGCCCTTTTGATTATGAAGCCGATATTTCGGCTTAACATTATTTACACGTACCCCATTGTTGTCAAAAACACTTATTACGGGGACACGAGTCAGTAATTTGAAATTAGTTTTTTCAACCCATTGAATATAGGTTCCCCTAAATTCCGCGCTATAAGGTGTGAATTCATTGGTAATAGTCACTGATTCATCTGACATTATATTGTGTAAGGTAACAACATCGGCAAATTCTATAGCTGAATAGGTTGTGTTATTTATTATGAGCGTGTGACTCCCGGAGCACTCCCAATCAGAAGAGAATACAGATATATTATGTTCTGCGTTTGCTGTTGATTTCAACGAATATACGTTTTCATCCAGCATTTGAAATACTAATGGATATTCAAAATTAGGTGCATAACTACCGCAAATAGTGGGGAATAATCTTACATCATTATCACATCGGATTTTAACCTCAACAACAGGTTCTCCATTCCATTTAATATCGTTTGCCACGCCAACTGTCACACGGGAATAAATTGCATCTACAACTTCTCCCATATCATCTTTTATAAGGGATTTCCTGACATATTTCCCCACAAGTGTGCCAGCGACAAAAACATCGAAGGAATAGCATGACTGATAGTCTAATCCTTCTATCGATTTGGCTAAGATGTCTTTTACAACATTAAGGTTAACAAATAGGCTCGCTGTCCCTTCTGTAATAATACGAAGTTTCCAGCTCAGAGAGAGTGGCTTAGTTCTGTATTCGCTCTTAACTCTATGATATTCTCTCTTCAGTGATTTTGTAAGTTCAGACAAGGAAGAATCTGCGTCGTCATATGGCAACCATCTGTCTTCTTCGGATATAATTGCATGAGCAATCTGCAAAGCAACATCGTAAATATTATCATTCTTGAACGCTTTTCCTAGATATGCAATGCAGTTGAAATTTTTAATCAGGTCGAGATTGTTATCATCCCAATCTATGTTTATCAAAGACAATTCTTCTACCAATCCGATGAGGAAACGAGAAAATCCCCCCAAATTGGTTCCGTTTTTTATATAGTTAACCGGTAGCCCTCCTTGATTCAGTAGAGTCCGGAAATACTCATTTCCTTTAAGCGAGTGCATGAAAGTAAACCCATGATTCCTCAGCCCGTTGCGAGCAGCTTTATATAATCTTTCCCAGCAGTATTGAGGGAGTCCAATCCCAACAGCTACGTCTTCTCGGGATGGGATGCCACCATTATAATCCCTTCTCCACCATTCGGCATAGCATAAGGCAGCTTCCATTCCAAAGGACTCCAATCTGTATGAGTTTTGAAGCAATGTATTCTTTAGGCTGACATATTCCTCCTCAGTCAGTTTCAATTTCCACAGAGGCATATCAGGTGTAATGGACTTCCGATTGCGGGCATCCAAAATACTCGTCAAAGCATCATGTTGCTCATTGCTGTATGTATACTTCATGTCTTATTTATTAGATTGATCCATAAACATATTGCAAAATAAATAAAATCTGTGCAATCACGATGCACAGCAAATAAAAAATCCAAGAATAATACATTTTTATAGGCATTTTTTTCAGGTATCGGCATAAATGAATTACTAAGGGCACACCTCAATTTGTTGATTTTGCAATAAATTGAGGAACAGAAATCAAAGATAAAAGTCAAAGAAGCAAGCTATTTTACAAACATTCTGTAATGAAGAGAAATCAGACATTGCTCATCGTCCATATTTATATTGCCGTCCAACACGATTTTCCCCAAAGTCAAGGGGCGATTTAATAACAATCAATATGTATAAAGTCTTTCAACAATTGAAAAGTTCGTTTGTTTTTCCTTATTTTCAGTCTGTTGTTTTGGTAATAAAAGAAATACTCATTATCTTTGCAAATAAGAAAGTCGTTCTATTGATTTAATGCAAAATGAGGTAGAATACAGAACTTCACTCGTTCCTAAATCGTTACCTGTCAAGAGACGAATCTTTGCAAACCATTCAGTTTCAACGATAAAGGTAATTCAGTATGTCTTGCTACATGTGTAGTCAGGTTCTTCTTTATCAGACACAGGTCGGCAATCTCTTTCAGATAGCTGTTCATCTTCTGGTTGCAGGGAACAGACAGCAATACTCCTTTCTTTTTGCAGGCAGGATAATCTGCATATTTTTTCAGGATTTCCAAAGGAATATCCAGCAGCGGAATGTTACACATGTTCTTTGTTTTCTGACGTGGCTTCCTGATCCACAGGTTGCCGTTGTTGTCTTTTACGATATGCTCAGGGGAAAGCTGTTGTACGTCAATGAAAGCCAGACCGGTAAAGGCAGCGAAAATAAAAACATCACGGACTACGGTGATTCGCTCCAGAGAAAATTCCTTGTGATAGATAGTCAGTAGCTCATCCATAGTAAGAAACTCACGGATTACTTCTTTTTCGTGGAACTTGATACCGATAAACGGGTCTTTGGCTATCCATTCATTGGCCAGTGCCAGATTGGTAATTTTCTTCAGACATTTCATATAACGGATAACGGTATTCTGCTGACATTCCTTTTCAGTCTTCAAATAAAACTCAAAGGCACGTACCAGTTCACCGTTGACTTCCGCCAGGGGCAGATCATCCTTTCCGTATTTCTGTCTGATAAGTTCGGCAAGATAGCGCTTGCAGCTTTCATAACGGCGAACGGTAATCAGGGCGTAGTCTTTCCCGACCAGGGCACGGCATCGGTCATTGTGCTCCTGCATGGTACCGATGAGGGTGCGTACCGCTTCCGGTTCTTTGTCCTGTCCGAAAAATATTTCCTGTAACAGACGTGCCGTTATAGGCTGGTTCTGTTCTTCCAACTCACAAAAAATCTGATGTAATTTGATTCTCGCATTTTCGATATAGGCATTCAGATCACATGATTTGCGGCTTTTGCCTTTGGCGGATTCCTTAGCCTGACTCCAGAGAGACGGGTCAATGCTTTTGCGGATGTTGTTTTCAACTCGCGTACCATCTACAGTGATACGCATACAAACGGATGCTTCTCCGTTTTTCAGCAGCTTGGTCTTCTTTAAGAAGAAAAGCACATTGAATGAACTTCTTTTCATTTTTCCTACAGTTTTTAGTTTGGACAAAAGTAGGAAACCGACCACGTTTTCTTGATACGCAAAACATTGCAAATCAGTAAGAAAGACTCTAATTCGGTGGAGATTTTTGCTCCACCTTTTATCTCCACCTTTTGCTCCACCTCGAACGGTAATATTTTGCCGTTTTTTGCGTGCTTGGGGAAAACAAAAAATCCATATTTCGCTTGAAAATCAGTATTTTACCGTCTTTTGCTTTTCTTCAAAGTGGTGCCACCAGGAATCGAACCTATAGTCCCAATTTGCCTTGGAGTAATTGAATGAAGTATAATGTATTTATTATCAGATATTTATACCAAATTCACCCCAGATTATTTATAGAAATAGGTTCAGTTCCCACATATTCTGCTGGTGAACTTTTTAGGAGATTAATATTCAACCGAGTACATTGCGCGGTTATTTTTGGCCCCTTTGAATAACCACCTCTTTACATCTGCATCAGAGAAGAATTTGACGTTACGGAGGTAGTGTTTCTTAACTGTCAGAACGGATGGAAAAAGACGGTTATTTCTGTTCCTTTTTGGAAATTTCCTACATTCCGCAGTTTTGGCATGTCCGTTCACATAAGTACGGGCTTCTTCATGGAATCTTTCACGTTCCGATGTTCCGGGTTTACCGAACTGGACATCCATGAGTTCATCGATGTTTGTTAGACCGTTTTCTTTTAAAATTTCCTTTTCTGTTTTCATGTTCCAAAGATAGTTCTCTTGCTAGAGAATGACAAGTTTGATGGCGCAAAATTTTGAAAATTGATATACTTATATTCTGCCTTCAATTGTATATAAACTCTTTTTACAATTATCTGATATATATATATGATAAGTTTCTGCAACTTTAGCTCTTAATAATATGATGGACTCGTTAAAGATTATAATTCATCAATATAAATTTAAAACCTATGTTTCTGTTTTTAATAGATTACTTTTATTCTTAAGTAAGTGATTAATTTTTTTATATTCAGCACAAAATATTGATATTGTATCATTTTATTGTTAACTGTAAATTATGAAATATATAAAAGTACTTGATTAAGTGAGGCTGATTGTCTTAAACTGGATAATAGTCCTACTCACCACCATCGTATTTGATACAAATCCATGCTGTTGAAGTCATGAGGTAAATCGCTTCAGAAATAATTGAAATGTTTGATGTAATAGTCACAACAGTATACGCATGGATAAAATGTTATAAAGAAAATGGAATTAAAAGGCTTGAAACACGTCCCGTCTAAGGCTGTAAGCTTATAATGGCTTGTTCCGATGAAGAAGTCGTCCACAAGGCTATAGGAGAAGACTATCAAAAGCACGTGAAGCCAAGGAAAAGGTTTCTGGCAAAAAAGCCAATGGCATTACCTTTAAACGTTTTTTAGGAGTATTGGTGCAAGATATAAGCGAATAAGAAAATGTGCAACGGTATAACTTTACCACAACTCTATAAATACAAAGAAGGATAAGTTGCAAGACTTAATTTCTTTGGCATGAAAACCCGAAAAAATCAGTTTAAAGGCTTTACAACATAAGAATCCATCAATGCAGACATGCTTGTGGGTTATCTTGATAGGTTTTCTTTTGAAGTAAAGAAGAAAATGAAGGTTGTACTTGACAAAGCCTCTGTCCATAGGCGCCGGAAGATAAAGTAACCGAGAAAGATATGTGAGGATAGAGAATTACTTTTTTCATCTTATACATGTTTAAAATAAGTAGTTAATGGAAGGTTGTACATTATTGACAAAATTTACGTCAATAACGAGATTTTTTTCTAAAAAATGGAGTATTCTATCTGTAAAATATTCTTCAGTCCGTTAGTGAATGTTTCAATCAAAGCTTTTTTCAGAGCAGAATCTTGTCAGCGATACTTATCAGTGAGTTCTTCATATTGTTTTTAACTTTAGTGACTAGCTATATTCCGTTACGAAAGAGATTTTCAAACAAAACCTGTCCAATATATCCTTGTCTGCGCATAGTTTACTTTTAATGTTTTCCAAGAACCTACCATATAAAGGTTCACGCTCATCCATGCTTCCAAGTGTAAACATGAAATTAAGAATTTCGCCTTGATTATTGATTATCAGATGTAAATTGGCAAGTCCTTAGAATGTCTTATAATCCAGAACTCGTTGGTTACGACAGACACAAAGAGTCGAGTTGACATGATGTCGGTAAGGTATCCAGCAGGACTTTCTTGATGAAACAGGAGGTGAAGCGATACTTCCTCCTCCAGTTCTACAAAACGGTTATAGGACAGGATACCTGACGCAGAAACAGATGATTCAGACAACTTCTTGTAATAATGTTTGAAGTGGCGTAAACCACCGGAGTGGAATAGATAACATTATCGTACCATTCATGTGGTTAGGCTTGTTACAATGCACGCTTTCCTTATCCTCAATTATTAAGTATTTTTCCTATTGCAACGCAAATTCCTTGCAAAAATCATCGGCTATACAATAAATCTCTGTAACTTTAGACTCTAGAAACATAGTGGTAATCGTTTAAATGTTATAGTTGTTCATTATAAACTTAATATTTCTGTTGTTATATTATTGATAATCAGATAAATATATTAATATTTATATAGAACTTACGTTAGTTACGAATTTAAAGTGTTGTTTAATTTATGTCCTTATTCAATTTATATAATGAAATAGAAAAAGAATACGAAAATCTTATTCCTCTTAAGCAGGAAGGATTGGTGCTGTTTCATCTATATCAGAGGCAAAAGGATGGGAATATCGGGAAAGAATTCTCAGAGGAAGAAATTATCAAATCATTGAGAGAAATCCGATATGATTTAAAAACCTACCAGAAAGAGCAGTTTAATCATACAATTAAGTATTTTCAAAAATATTTTTTATGGCGTGATGAGAATAACAGACAATATCGCTTTAAGCCTTTTACAAAGAAATGGTGTAAATTGATTGAAAATATTCTTGAAGAAACATTCAATCCCACTCAGTTACAAAAAGAGTTTTTATATCTTTCTAATACCTTTAGTGAACAATCCTTTCCAGAGTGGTACACCACTACTTTTGAAAGTTATAGTCAAAGGGTAGATACACAAATTAATACTCTATATTTACAGATTGACAGATTAGTAATTGATTTTAGACAGCAGATATCAAATGAACGTGCTTACGATTTGAATGCTTTAAAATCAATTGTTAATACATTGGAAGATATTCGTTATAAAACAGAAGAATTAAATAATGCCTTTAGCGGAGCATATGACATTCGAAATAAGTTATTGAAGAGTCGTATAATTACAGAAGATATTCTTCTGAATAGACAATGTGAAAATGTGCTATATTTTTTCCAAGAAGTTCAGAGTAATTTGAAAATCATTAGCAAGCGTATAGATAGTGTTAAACCTCGACTAAATGAATATATTAGAAATATAAATAGGCATGATTTTTATATTCGGTTCAAATGCTTCTTCAATCAACTACTTGAAAAAAGCACTTTGGAAAAAGGAAAAATTCATTTTCCTAATGAAGTACCAAGTATTCCGATACGGAATGCTCAACAGATAAAATTCATTATCGTTAAAGAAAATTTTGATGGAGCTTCCCTCAGTCAGTTCAAAACAGCAAAATCGAAAATTCCTATAACTAACGAGATTGAAACAGAGAATCGTTTTATATTAGAAAAAGAAAGATTTGAAGTTCAAAAAAGAATTAATTCTTATATGCTTGATTTGGAAAATCGATTAAAGACGTATCAAGAGGTTGATTTTTCTGCTTTCTTTTATGAAGTACTCAAAAAAGAAAATGGAAACATCAATATTTGTGTGAAATTAGCTCACAAAACCATGTATAAATATCATCGTGGCGATAATACTTTTGGAATATCTATCTCAAATGAAATGGTTGGTATTCCCGAATATCCAATAGTAAAAATATGGAAAACTATCATTTACAAGAGAATGTAGATTATACATTCTTAACAACACAAGAAGCAATATCAATATTTGCAGATGTTGATTATGCTTTGAAAAGTGGAAGACATATCCAAAAGTGTCCTTCACAAGGTAAATTATTCGCTTTTATTAAAAGGTATTATGATCAATTAAAATCATATTATGATAATTTGTTTGGTATTCATTTAAATAGTGAAGGAGAGGGTGAACTAGAATACTTTTTCATTGATTTCTTCAAAGATAGGAACGGATACTACCAACGGGGTAATATTCCTGTAGAAAATCGGGAATATCTTGCAGAATCACATCTAATTATAGCCTTTTTATTAATTCGTATGTATGTTCTTGAGCCAAGAGTAGAAAAACGGATACTAATACAAGATTTTAAGATACAAGTTTTATCGGAGTACGAAGAATATAAACCACACTTATTACGACTGTTTGCAAAATCGGAAGATACAAAAGAAACGGATTATGAGTTAAAGTCTATTGAAGATGAAATTGAGAAAGCTTTAAAAAAATTCAATGAATTATGTTGGATTATGATAGACAAAAACACTGAAACGTTTGAAGTCATGCCGTCCCTTAATCGTTTACTGAATATATTTGAGAATTATATTATCAATACACCAATTAACTATGAGCCATAATAAAAATTTTCCTCGTATATACAGCCTCTCTACAGTGGGTATTCGTAATCATTATAATTCAGATTATCGTTTTCATCCTTTTCGAACAGATTTTGTAGGTGACAGCGGTGTAGGAAAGTCTATTATCGCAGATGTACTCCAACTAATATTAGTTGGAGAAAGAGAGTTTAAATCTGCTACAGACTCAAGCTCTGAACGGGAAGCAAGAAAATTAATCATAGAGCGATATGGATATGTATTTCTAAATATTGCAATAAATACGGGACAATTTATTGTTATAGGAATGTATATATCAGCCACATCTATCGATCCTTTCATCATTCAGGCTAATATAGGATTAGATATGTTTGAACCGCTTTCTTCGCCTATTATATCCAAAGATTTTATGTCGGGGGATGAGATTATAGATATCATAGACCTTCCTAAAAGGATGAAAGAAAGTAAACAGGCTTATGCAGTAAAATTGACTTTAAATAAATATCACGAATTGCTTGAACAAAATAATATTCTTCCCATTAATTTGAAGACGGAAGGAAACTTAAAGACTTTTGCACAAATTATTCGGGCATTCTCTCGTGGCAAAGGTTTTAAAAATAATTCGAGATGGCTGAAAGAATTTTTCTTTAATGACGATTTAGAAAATATCATCAAAACTCGTTTTGATGAACAACTTGCAGATATAGCTCAAGAACTAAGAGACCATAAGGAAAATAAAGAAACATTAGAAAACGTGCGAATCAAATATGAAAAGTTCAAACGTCTTTTTGACTTAAAAAAAGCACGAGATGCAGCACAAGAAGATTACTTGAAAACAAAAATTATATTTCATTATCAGAACAGGAATGCTGCAGAAAGAAAATATGTTCAATTTCAGGATGGTATAAAAAATATTAATCATAAAGTAGCTAATCTCTTTTTTTGCTTATTTTCAGCAGAAACTGAGGAACAACAGAGGCATATAAATTCTTTAGCAGATAAATTATCTATCATTGAAAATGCTCAAAAAAATATAACAACGTATTTGACTAAAGAATTCATTGCGTTTCAGAAATACCCCAAACTTAATGAACAGTATATTCAAGTACAAAAAGTAGAAGAGTTACTTAATACATATAAAACATGCGAGAAATTACGAGAGAGACACTCAAAACAATTGATAGAAAAGGAAGAAAAGGAATATTTGAAAAATTTGAGTAATGAATTGAAGGAACAAAGATTATATGAGGAATGGATAAAATCTCCTTGGGTAAAAGGTACAGATGCTGGTTATGCTTTTTGCAAGAAGAGAACAGAAGAAATTAATACTGAAATAAAGCGACTTACTACTTTAAAAAACTTTACAGATATCACTAATACTAAATCTCTAGCATATTGGACAATACATAACAAGCCGTCATTATCACATGAACAAGAAAGTGTTTTGTTCAACTTAGATGCAATATTTATTGAGAAACCAGTAAATATTAAAAAGAATGTACAATATATACCAAAGCCAGAAACTTTTTTTAGTAATTTAAAAATAGACGAAAAAGAAAGCAACCCGAATGGTTTTTGGGTTGATTGGGGTGGCATTAAGAGATTTGTGCCTTATATATCCGAACGATTTTTTACAATGAAGAATAGTGACGAAATAGTAGGTTACTTCAACGAAAAGTACAAAGATGCAGAAAAAATCATCAATTCATTAAGAAAAGAGAAAGAAACTATAGAGGCTATGCAAAAAGTGGCATCTAAATATGGCGAGAATGCAGTTAATGCTTTTATTCGTAGAGATGAAATATCTGCATATATTATAGATGAAAATTTAGATATTACTACTAGACAATTGGATGAACTGTTGATTGTTTATTTTAATGGAGAAGACATTAAGCAAACCAAATCAGAACTTGATATAGCTAAAGATAAGAAACTAAAGGGAGAAATAGAGCAGGAACAGGTAAAAAAAGATATACAACAAGTCTGCAAAATAGAATTTTCAGAAAAAGATTATTTTATTGAACTTCAAACCGCTATCAGAAAACTTTACGAAAAGGCAAACAGATCGCTTTTATATAAACAAAATAGAAAAAATCGATTTCTACAATTATTTTCAACTTATATACAAAGTAATAGAGATTTAGAAACAAAAAGTATATTAAATATTCGTTCGGAATTAAATGACAATTTAAAGAAAAAACATAGTTTTAAAGAAGAAATAAAAGTTTTGAGAACTAAAATTAAAGAAGAAGATTATCTTTATCATCAGGCAGAATTAGAATATCAAGCAAATTCAGGACAACAGGTAAACTTAGAAACTAATATTGAAGTTAGTCCAGAAGAAAAGAAGCAATTATTCGATTCTGTAAAGAATGCTTATAAGGAGGCTTATGATGATATTGTTATAAAGTTTTTAAGCGAGAAAAAGCATCAACGCTTTATAGGGTCTGAAGATTATATGGCATTAACAAGGGAAGTCGTTAATGAGATTCCAGCAAAACAGTTAGTTTCAAATGAGACTGATACTTTACAACAAATGTTAGACTTCCTCAAACGGTTAAATGACATATATATCAATATTGGTAATCGAAAACTGAATTTGCTCAAGGAAATTTTTCAGGATGTTAGAGATGCTGTCAGCAATTATGTTACAAAGATATACGAGATTGGAACCTATTTTAAGGGCCCTGATAAAGAAATATCACAAGGATTTAAGTTAAGCCTTACTTGTACGTTTTCTTTAATTTATCCAATCAATTGGATTGACTTGTTTTTGGAAAAACTTAATGATTCTATAAAACAAGAAAGCATTCATCAAGATTTATTTGCCGCTTTAAGAGAAAAAATTGATCTTCCTGACATGATGGCTACAGCTTTTGAAAAATGTGGTGGATTCAAAAATGCGAAAATTGAAGATTTATTGAATCCTAAAAACTATTTTGATATAAAATTCGAAATGAAGTCGGATGACGGAGAAAAGAATGTTGGAAGTGCAGGTCAGACTTATGCAGTTACTGCCATGTTATGTGTTGCCCGACTTTCCTTAGTTGAGAAGAAAGAAAAGGGAAGACAGCATAATGGATTACGTTTCATGCCTATTGATGAGGCTGAAGGTATTGGTAGTAATTTCGATTTACTTGAACGAATTGCTAAAGCCAAAGATTATCAATTAGTATCAATGTCAATCAATCCCATTGATGATTTTAGGGAAGGTGAACAATATTTGTACATTCTCAACGGTACAAAAAAGCGAAAAGAGAGGGTAAGTACTTTTGCTATATTCAGTAATACTGATGAAATTCAAAAGATATGATAAATAAACAGTTAACATGGCCTGAGTTTAAAGCATTATATCAATTATACCACGAACGAAAAACTAATTTGAAAGTACAAGATCGTCCATACTTCAAATATCTAAAACGAGAAGGGTATATTAAGAATAAGATTGGTTCAGTTAAAACCATAGAGCCATACAGTAAATTTGATGATGAATATAAACGGGAGAATATTGAAGATTTATTTCATAAGTATTATTCGTTTATGTCAAAAAATGGAATTCTTACACCTCACACTCCATTTTCTGAATTTGAAATTAAGAGCCTTATGCACATTAAGCAATGTGAGAACGTTTTGGTTGATAGTGGGCAAACACTATTATCTGAAATACGAAGTAATATAGAGGTAGGAAAAGATGGACGAAAAGGAATATCAAAATCGTTCTTCAAGTCGGCCAAACATATTGAAAAAGGTTCTGCATTGGAATATGCTGTTTTAAAAATAATAGGGATAGATAAATTTCCTCAAAACGAAGGTCAGTGGATTTATCGTGTTCCATGTAAAAATCCAACATGTATAATCCTATGTGAAAATCGCTATTTTCTTACTCTTAATATTGCTCAGAAAAGAGATGTTGAATTATGGCACGTGGGTGGAAATAATATCCTACCAATTGAAAATTTACCTAAAATTGAGTACCCGATATATTACCTGTGTGATTGGGATTTGATGGGATTGCAAATTTATGAGCGTATTTATCATCAAATTGAAATGATTAAGGACAAAGCTTCCTCATTGCAACTTATAAATCCGAACGGTAAATCCGAACGAATCAAAGATACAGAAGATTATCATCGTAGTAAATGGGATAAAACTACAGAATTATCATCATTAACTGCTAATCTATATTCTTCTAAACAACTAACAATCATACAAAATCTTATAAAATCAGATGAGTGGATTGAGGAAGAAGGGAATGATATTGGTGAAATAATCAATGGAATAAAAAGCGGAATAATATAAATTGCCTAGTCCTAACTCGGATTTGAATATTGACGAATAGCACTGGTAGAGCTAATTCCTTTTATTTTTATTAGAGCTTACATTTCACTCTTCCAATGTGTAGTAATATATTTTTTCGCTTGATAGTTTATGATAAAATCCCTATCTTTACCCCGTTGGAACAAGGCGAATTCCTATCGGAAAAACATAGAAATGAAGCAGGTGCAGAGCTGGGTGCTTTTCTTGGAGGATTATTATAACAGACTGAATATCAGTATTGATTAAAGATTCCGTTAGTCCCGTACGCACCGCGAATAATAAAGTAAACCTCTGAAATTATTAAATTTCAGAGGTTTACTTTATTATTCTTCCGACAAAAATGGGAAGTCGAAATATCCGGTGCACAAGCAACTTTCGGGTTTCAGCCTTCTCAGATTTACATCGCAAGAATAAGAAACTGAGCAGCAATGAATGGATAGATCGCCCCCTGGATAAGGGTAAGACCTGAAGAAGATATAGGCAGAATCCATAATATCCCATACTTTTTATCACGGAGGTTTTATGATAAGGATTTGGGAATTATACATCAAGCTTCTCCACATTACACATAGAACATCAAGGGAAAAAGTACCCACATCCGGAGAGTAAAAGCCACACTTCCGACACTGCATGCAACGGGATTGCCCCCTTAAATGCAGTATTTGTACGAAGAAAGTGAAGAATAAGCCCTAAATCGGTGTTAATAGATATTAGGGTAAAAAAGCATCGTTAAGTTCTTACTATCAGAAATTAAATCTGTAAATGAAAAGAAAAAGTAGTGCTGTCAATTACATCTTTATTTAAAATTGGATGCGGGCTACAACTGCATGTGTAAAATAGGATACTCTTTACCTTCTCCGTCCAAATCGGACCTTTTGTATACGTTAAAGCCTATATATTTATAAAAACCGACAGCTTGAATATTCTGCTCGTTCACATCGACTTTCGTTACCTGCAAATGATTTATGGCATAAGTAACCAGTTTTTTCCCAATTCCTATGCTTCGATAATTATTGTCAATAAACAACATTTCAAGATTTCCTTCTGCAATTCCCATAAATCCGATTAAGATTCCCTCCTGTTCAAATCCGAATAGAGTGACATACTGAAAATATACCGGAAGCTGTTCCTTATAGTATAGAAAATCTTCCTCTTTAAGAAAATCATGTGTACTCAATACTGCACTTTCCCAAATTTCTATCAAACGTGGATAATCCGTAACTTTAATTTTTCTAATCATAATTGTAATTGCTATTTAAAGCCGCAAAGTTCGGAACTTATACATTCAATGCACTGAACCCAGGTTAAAAAATACGTTTACGGATTCTGCTTAGTGCTTGCGGCGTGATACCCAAATAAGAAGCTATATCTTTGAGTGGTATATAGTTTAATGTAATGCCATATTCTTCAATCATCTGTAGATAATACTGTTCAGGAGAATATTTAATCAGGTCGATATTTCTTTTCAAGAGTTTATTCAGTAGTATAGCATTCAAATCTTCAAATACAGTTTTCACCTTAGGAATAGCAGTATACAGTTCATCTACTCGCTTCTTGTCTATTCGGTAAATAACGCTATCTACAATTGTCTGCACATTAAATGCAGATTTTGTTTGTAAGGTAAAAGATATGTTCGACATTGAAAACGTACCTTCTTTACAAAACCAAAAAATCTGCTCTTCCCCTTTATGATTCAAAAGCCAACAACGTAACATCCCATCATAAACGAAATAACTATATCTTTCTATTTCTCCTTCCTTAATCAAAAATGTATCTTTACTAATCAATATCCGCTCAAAATATCGGTCAAATAACTTAGATTCCTCCAAATTAAAAGTATTGATGCTAAAATTAAATTCTTTAAGCAGTTTTTCTAAAAGCATAATATTCACTGACTATAGTTTTTATAAGTTTTGACAGCCGATTTTTATTCCACAATACCAAAATGAACCAGAGCGTTCCGGATACCATGCTCATCCACCGTCTCCGTTATATAATCGGCAACGCTTTTCACAGCCTCGGAAGCTCCTCCCATAGCTATTCCCATCCCGGCTGCACGAATCATGGAAATATCATTCCCGCCATCACCAAAAGCGATGGTTCCTGAAACATCAAATCCATAATAGGAAGCAAACTCATTGATACCCATAGCCTTGTTTACTCCCGTCACATTGACATCCGCAAAGAAAGGGTTCCATCTGGAAACAGAAAGTCCGGGAAGTTGTGCCATAACTTCTTTTTCCATTTCTTCATCACAATATATGCATAACTGACAACATTCGCCTCCCATAAATTCCTTTTCAATGTCTGCCACCGGCGGTGTAGGGTGATTGACCAGCCTGGCCAATTCGACGACGGTCGGATTGAGTTCGTTGACAAAAATACCTTTATTCGTTTCGATAGCCAGAGCAAACCCATAATGTTGAGCCAATACCAGTACCCTCTGAAAATCCTTTTCGGGAATCTGTTTACGAGATATAGGAGTGCCATCTCTCAGTACACAATCGGACCCATTCAAAGCTATCACAGCATCGTATGGAATCTCTTCAAGTTCGTGAAGATCGGTAAACGCCCTCCCAGTTGCTATTATGATTTTTATATCGGATTCATGAACTTGCTGCAACGCTTCGATAGCCGACTGCGGAACGCGGTGAGTGTCGAAACTCACCAATGTTCCGTCTACATCTAAAAATATAGCTTTGGTCTCCATTATAAAATATTTTGGTCTAATAAATTATATATATTTCCCTCATCTCAATTTTGTGAATATCTATATTCATTCGGTGCAACTCCCGTTGCTTTCTTAAACACCAGACTGAAATATTGCACACTCGGATAGCCCAGCCGACGCGCTACGGCAGCAGGTGTATTACCGCCTTCCGACAACATCTTCCTGGCCGTGTACAAGCATTTGAGCTGGAAATGTTCAGCCAATGTCTTGCCGGTTTCAAACCTCAGCAAATCATCAAAGTAAGCCGTCGAAAGATTCAGTCTTCCGGCACAGCATCCGGAAGTGGGCAGCTTCCCCTCCTGCAACTTTCCGGAAGTGATATATTCGTCCAATATCCCTTCCATTTTCCCCAGAATCATCTTGTTCTTATTCTCACGGGTGATGAATTGCCGCTCATAGTAACGTGAGCAATAATCCAGCAGCAATTCGATGTGACGGGACAAGATGGTATTGCTATGCGTATCAATGGAATGATGAAGTTCATCCTCGATATTCTCAAAGCAACACGTCACTTTGGCCGTTTCGCGCTGTGACAGATGCAACGCCTCCTCTTTGCGGTAGAAAAAGAAAGTATAGTTGTCGATATGATTCTTTAACGTAGTACAAAGCAATAAATCGGGATGAAATGCCAGCAGCCAGCCTTTGTCCGGAAGCGTATTATTCTTGTTCATCCGGAATATCTCGCCGGGAGTAAGAAATACCATCGTAGCATTGGAATAATCATAATATTTCCGCCCGCAACAGTCGCATCCCCCTTCACAATCCTCTATCAGCAGGATAGCATAGAACTCAAACTTCACGGCATCCTGATACACATTAGGATTTTCCAGATTAATAATGCTTACCTGGGGATGCAGCGTTTTGCATCCCAAACACCGGTTACACTCACATACAGTCTTTATGTCCAATGTATTGTCTTTCATCACCTATAAAGCCATTCTCAATTATTGCAACTTCAGATATCTAAAATCGTTAAGGATATGTTTTCCAAACGTTCACAATATCCCAATTACAAAATTAGAGGAAAATCCGGATACTTTCACTACCCTTATTACGGATTATATAACTTTAGTTACTGTCTTTATATCTGGTTACGTGACTTCATCTCCAGATACTTGTTTATCACATCGACAGAAAGATTCTCCGGTGTAGTCAGTAAAGAACAGATGCCGTGCTGCTTCAAGGTGGAAACAATCAACCGCTTCTCAAATACAAATTTCTCGGCAATGACATGACGGTAATAACCTTCCGTATCTTTTGCAGGCGTGGCGATGTACTCTTCCAAATCGGTATCTTCAAAGAAGATGACAAGCAACCGGTGCTGACGGTTCAACTGCTGTAGATAAGCCAGTTGGCGGTTCAGGCTGCTTATACCGGAAAAGTTGGTGTACAGCACCAAAAGGCTCCGTTTGTTGACATGCTTGTTCAAGTGTACGCACAATGAGGAAAAGTCGGTCTCCCCAAAAGTAGTCTGCTGGCTGTAAAGGTTCTCCAATAACGCCTGCATTTGTCCGGGCTGTCGGGAAGCGGGGATAAATGTATCAAAGTGCTCGTTAAACGTCACCAGTCCGGCTTTATCCTCCTTCCGCATGGCAACGTATGAAAGGACAAGGGAGGCGTTGATTGCATAGTCGAGCAAAGTCATTCCGCGAAATGCCTGCTGCATAACCCGCCCCTTGTCTATCACATTATAGATTTGCTGGGAACGTTCGTCTTGATAGACATTGACCATGAGTTCGTGCCGCCGGGCACTCGCCTTCCAGTTTATCGTGCGGTAATCATCCCCTTTCACATACTCCTTTATCTGTTCGAACTCCGTATGATGCCCCACCCTGCGGATGCGCTTTATCCCCAGCTCGGTCAGGTTGTCACTGATGGCCAGCAGCTCATACCGATGAAGCATCAGATAGGACGGATATACCTTGACATCCTGAGGAGCACCGCAAGTATATCTGCGGGAAAGCAGTCCCATCCTGCCTGCCACAAACACCCGAATCCGTCCGAAAGAGTAAATCCCCCGCCGCGTGGGACGCAGATGATAGGTAATCGTCCTGCCCTCACTCGCCCGGAGCTTCATCCTGAAATCAACATTCCGCAACTGGAATTCAAAAGGAATCTCATCCACCACTTCCACAGCTACCGGATACGGATAACTGCTCTCCACACGTATGTTCACAGCGTTCTCATCTCCGTTGGAGAAACGGGTAGCGCACTGACGGAAAGCCCGGATGCCACGAACGCGATAGAGCATAACCCCATCCACCAGCACCGACAAGGCCAGGACAAACAGCGCCCACTGCCCGATTGTAAAGAACGGAGCAAAAGCATACCCGATACCCATCAGCAGGATAATCAGCACAAGAGTCATATAGAAGCGGCGGCCCAGTCTCATTTCGGAACTTCCACTTTATCAATCAGACGTTGCGTCACTTTTACCGGTGAATAACCTTCCATCTCGGCTTCTGCCGTCAATATCAGGCGGTGCTGAAGTACATACGGAGCAACGAACTTTATGTCCTCCGGTGTCACGAAATCACGTCCTTGCAACAGTGCATACGCCTTCGAAGCCTGCATCATTGCCACAGATGCACGTGGAGAGGCTCCTAAATACACAGCTTTGCTGGTACGCGTCTGTTGCACTATCAGCGCGATGTATTGAAGCAGTGTACGATCCACAAACACCTGCTCCATCAGCCTGCGCAATGACAGCAGTTCTTCCTTTGTAAGGACAGGCGTCAGACTATCCAGCTTCACCAGCGAAGCATTCGTGTGGTGACGCTCCAGAATATCCACCTCCTCCTCCAACGAAGGGTATCCCATGGTTATCTTCATCAAAAAACGGTCCAATTGCGCTTCGGGCAATTTATAAGTACCCTCCTGTTCCACCGGATTCTGGGTTGCCAGAATCGTATAAAGTTCTCCCATTTGATGCGTGGTGCCGTCAATGCTGACCTGCCGTTCTTCCATAACCTCAAACAAGGCGGCTTGCGTCTTGGCAGGAGCACGGTTTATCTCGTCCACCAGCACGATGTCGGCAAATACCGGTCCTTGATGGAAGTCAAAGTCATTGGTTTTCATGTTGAAGACCGTAGTCCCCAACACGTCACTCGGCATCAAGTCCGGAGTAAACTGAATGCGGCTGAAATCCGCCTTAATCAAACGGGCAACCAGACGGGCAAGCAGCGTCTTTGCCACCCCCGGCACTCCCTCCAGCAACACATGGCCGTTTGCCAGGACAGCCGTCAGTACCAGGTCCACTATCTGCTCCTGCCCCACTATGACCGTAGCAATCCGGTCCTTCAACGCTTGTATCTTCTCGGAAAAGAGAGTCAAGTCCACCCGTTTTTCTGTGTTCTCTTCCATAAATATCTTCTTTATATATGATTGATTATTTCATTCATTTTATCGACAAGCCGTTTCATCTCCTCCTCAGAGATGCTGCGCCCTCCGTACACCACCGGCCTCACCTCGCGGATGAATGCGGCAATTTCCCCCGCTTCCATACCCGTCTTCCGGGCAATCCTGCCGAAAGAGCGCTCATCCTCTGCCACTTCCTCCACATCCACTTGCATTTCCCTCCTCAGTTCCTCCGCAAAATAGAGATATTTCTTGCGGACTAAGTCAGCATGGTCCTTCTTCTGATAATAAAGGGTACCTATCAACTCTGCAAACTCCAAAGACTTATTCTCCGGTTCGCGGATAACGGGAATGGCACGCTGCTTCCTACGGGCTGTAAATATCATAAAGAGCAGGATGGAAACCATACTCAAGTACAATGCCCAGCGAAGCGGAGGCTGCGAAAGGAAATAGCGAAAAGGAGACATCTGTGCCTGGGCTGTTTCTTTCATATAGCCTTCGGTACGGACAATGGGAAATCCACCCATTTGGGACAATATACGAAAAAGATAAGCCGCATTCTTCCCATCCAGCACACCATAGTTCGTAAAAAGCAGGGGAGTGGAAGCCAGTATAACCTCCCCCTTTCCCCAAGAAACTGACATGGCAACCGGATGAGCAGCTTCTCCGGTAACAGTTTTTTCCGCCAACACTTTACAAGAAATGGAATCTGCAAAGAAATAAGACTGGCAAAGTTGGGGATAGAAACAGAAAGTCTGCTGCGGATAAACCGCCGAATCCCCCACCCAGCACAAACTGTCTTTCGAGAGCAATGCAGTGGCATATTTTTTCAAAGCCGACGGACTGAAATAGGAATAGCTGCACTCAAATCCCAGCGTATCTTTCAAAATACGGCTGAAAGAGCTCCCCGCCAGCATAATCCGGTCTCCCCGTCCCGCCATCTTCAACATCGCCTCCACATCTACATCCGTCAGATGCAGGTTATCGGTAACAACCAGTATTCCGCGGCGAAGCGTCGTATCTTCCTGCTCCAGCTCATAAAAAGTCTTTCTCGACAACGAATATCCCTTCGGCAACGATGAAGACACCAGGCTATCGAACACGGCACAGCCGAACGGTTGCTTGTCATAATGGCTGAACGTAGGGTTCCAGACAAACTTCTTCGGCAGACGGCACTCTATCGCAAACATCAACACCAGAAAAGCAATGATACCGGCTATAAACCAATGGTTCCCCTTCATGCCATCCCTCCTTTCTCCACTTCTTTCTGCAAATCCCGCATCGCATGGAACAATGTTTCGGTCGCTTCAAAATTTCCGTAACGTACCCGTAGAAAATGGCTGGTCATTTGGCGGAAAGCTGGCAGACGGACTTCATAGATATATTGTGTAGGCGTTTTATATAACTGCCAGTCTATACGTTTTCCGTCGCTGAGCTGTTTCAGCGTCTGCAGATAGAGCAAACGCACCGCCTCCCGATAATCCGTCCGGACAAGCGCATCGGCAATTCCCTCCGCAAAATCCACTCCATAGATGGTATCCTCCCCCACTGTATAGGGCAGGGTACTCTTGCGCGAATGCATGAACAGTTCCGGACGCTTCTTGTACACAAACCAGATGACCAATACAAGGATAAGAATGGCAATGCATATCAACACGACCTCCGAATATTCTGCCACCAACGTATTCCCGAATATCTTGTCCAGCAGCTTGCCGAACCATCTGCTGAACCACTCAAGTACATTAATTTCGGGAGCTATCAGCTCACGGCTGTAAGCAAACGCCGGGTCGGACTGCCAAACGGCAATCTGTGCAGTATCACAAACCAGTGTATCAGCCGGAACCATATTCATAGTCCGTTATCAGAGTTTATCAAAATTGTCAATATCACTCTCTACCATCACATAATCTATCTTTTCCGAAGCATGACCGTATTGATAAGCCAGTCCCAGCAATGAGAAAATCATGGACATATAAACGCCGAATACCTGGACCACCGCCAGCAGATAAAGCACAAAGCTATAGGCTGCCGATACAGTGGCACCGCCACCTGCATCAGTCATTGCAAAGATATATTTCACAATGGTCCCGATATACCATGGAATCATCGTCACTCCTTGCAAGATGGCGGCGATGAATCCCATAACAATGGAAATCAGTACGATACCTCCCCAGGTAGCGAAACCCAGTCGGTAGGCCTTCTTCAAGGCATCTATGATATAGATATCTTCGAACAGATAGACTGGAGCCCAAATAGCCAGTGGCACAGACACCACCACAACAAGCAGAACGAACAAGAACGCAAGCGCTATAAACGGAATGATGGTGGCTATAAAACCAACAATAAGCCCTACAAACAGCACCAAAAGCACACTGACAATCATTATCAGAAATACCCTTCTGACATTACGGAACAACAAGGGCTTCAGCATCCCTAACGTCACTCCCTCCAAGCGTTCTTCCCGTTCATTGTAAGTACGGACCAATGCGTAGACCAAAGAGGTCAGCATGACAGTTCCCAGCAGATATAGAACGGCATACAGACTGTAATAAGTCACCAGCGCCATGATGGACGCTCCGACAACAGAAGAGTCGAACGAGCCTCCGGTCATATCACCCAAAACCATTGTACCGCTCATCAGCCCGTTCAGGCTCAGCCCCTGAAGCAGGCAAAGCGGCAACATCAGATATGTAGTGAATTTCATCAACGGCTTCCAGTTCTCTTTGATAAAATCAAAGGTAGCAGTTAGTTTCTCTCCAAAAGAACGTTGTACATACAGTGCGATTTTAGGTTTCTGTGCTTCCATGCTTCTTTCTGTTAGGTAAATAAATATAATAAAAAAAGATAAACGACAAAGAAAGTAGAATAAAGCCGAACCTCAAAGCATCCGAAAGTTCGGTATGACGGGTAACAAATCCTTCTATAAATCCTGCCATGATGAATACGGGTACCGTACCCACCACTATTTTCAGTCCTTTTTTGGCTCCCCGTTTGAAAGATTCCAGCCTTGAATAGGTTCCGGGAAAGAGCCATCCGTTGCCCAGGGCAAGACCGGCGGCACCGGCTACAATAATCGCCCAGATTTCGAGTGTCCCGTGCAGCCAAATGGCAAGGGAGGACTCCCAAAGCAAGTCGTGCTGATAAAAGAAGGTTTGGAAAGCCCCTATCATGATGCCATTGTTAAGGAGCATGTATCCGGTGCCAAAACTGGTCAGCAGCCCCATGGCAAAGCAGTTGAAGGAGACCATGATATTGTTCAGCGTGATACTCAGAAACATGGGGAACTCGGAGGAACCGTTATATACAGCCATGGGTTCACCATTAGCGATATTGTTCAAAGTCATATCCACATAAGAGTTTCCTAAAATCAAACGCACAAAATCGGGGTCTCCGGCAGCAGATACCACTCCTATCAATGCGCTGACCACAAATATAATGAAGGAAGCCACTAACTCACGGCGTGCATCGTGCATGGCCGAAGGCACTTCACGGGTCCAGTAGGTGATAATTCTTGACCATTTCTCGCGCTTGTTTCTATAAATGCGGTTGTGCAATGCCGAGGCAAGATTGTTCAGATAGATAGTGATGCGGGAAGCGGGGAAATGCGTTTGGGCAAAAGCCAGGTCTGCCGTAAGCTCCGTATATGCGTCGGCAAGCTCATCGGGAGACAGACTGTCCGCCTGCTCCACTATTTTTTCTGCTTGTTTCCATTTTTCGATGTTCCGCCGGATAAACGTCACTTCTTTCATACCCCATGAATATTTCAGAGAAGTTTTGTCTGAAATCGGTAACAAAAATAAGAGAATAATGATATATTTGCAATGAAATACTAAAAATGTTTTATCAGGAATGGCAGAATCTACAATTATCACCGGGCAGTTTGTCCGCATCAGTCAAACGCCTGCCAGTATCGGTGAACGGCTCATTGCACTGGTCATAGACTATATTCTGCTCGGATTCTATGTATTTTCTACTTTGGCCTTGTTTTCACGGATTCATCTGCCCTCTGATTTCACGATGCTTTTCTTCCTCGCTATCGTCTACCTGCCGGTCTTGTTTTACGCATTTCTCTGCGAAATGTTCAACCAGGGACAAAGTCTCGGCAAGCGGCTGATGAACATCCGTGTCGTAAAAGCAGACGGTTCCACGCCCGGTATAGGCTCGTACCTGCTCCGATGGCTTCTCTTTCCTATCGACGGACCGGTGACCGGTGGCCTGGGACTTCTGGTCGTCCTTTTGACCAAAAACAGCCAGCGAATGGGCGACCTTGCTGCCGGCACCATGGTAATCAAGGAAAAGAATTACCGCAAGATACACGTCAGCCTCGATGAGTTCGACTACCTGACCAAAGACTACCGGCCTACCTATCCACAAGCTTCCGACTTGTCATTGGAGCAAATCAACGTCATTACTCGGACCCTGCAATCGGGTAAGAAAGACCGTACACGACACATTGCCTCCCTTGCGAAAAAAGTGCAGGTACTTCTCTCCATCACTCCTCATGACGGTAACCCGGAAAACTTTCTTCAAACCATTCTCCGGGACTACCAGTATTATGCCTTGGAAGAAATTTAATACAAACTTCCAACAAAACCCAAGAAGTGTTAAGTCTTACGCTTATTTAAGATTCAAGCTGCATCTTTTTGGTTTTTCATTTGTTAATTAACCAGAAGGTCTTAACTAAATAACAAAGAACAATTATGAAACGAATCATTACATTAATCACACTGGTGTTGGTAAGTGCATCGACCCTGATGTATGCACAGAGTAGCAGCGAAACACGCCAAGCAGAGCGTAAAGCCCAACGCGAAGCCCAGAAAGCACGCGAAAAAGCGGAAAATGAAAGGAACTATGCCATTGCCGTCCAGGCATTGAAAGAGGGCAAGTTTGTATTGGAAGCAGACCAGCTGGTGTTCAAGAGAGGACGGAGCGCATTTGTTTCATCGACAACAAACTTCGTTCTGATGGACGGTGAACACGCATCCGTACAAATAGCTGCCAACAATGCCCTTGCAGGCCCCAACGGAATAGGCGGCATCACAGTGGACGGCAGCAGAAAGGAAATGAAAATCACGACCGACAAAAAGGGAAACGTGAATTGCAGCTTCAGCGTACAAGGCATCGGAATATCCGCACAAGTGTATATCACACTGACCAACGGCGGCAATAATGCATCGGCAAGAATCAGCCCGAACTTCAATTCGAATACCCTGACGCTGAACGGAGTCCTGGTTCCATTGTCCCAGTCAAACGTTTACAAAGGGCGGGCTTTATAAAATACCCCTTTTGTCCGTACAAAGTATAAAGAAAAGAAGATATTCATATCGTGTTCACAGGATACGAATATCGTGTAGACACGATATTAACAGAATGCGATACAAGGAATTAATAAACTGTTATACAGAATATTAATTCCTTGCATCGTACATAAAGGGAGCTAACAGAATGTGGACATTTATTCTTTTATCTGTTGACACGTCGGGCAATAATATACCGAACCACCCATATAAGCCTCTTTTATGATGGTACTGCCACAACGGAGACAAGGATTCTTCCATGTTTTGGCAGAAAGAATGGTTTTGTAACCTCCGGCGTTGCCATAAAGATCTGTTTGCGTATCGCGTCCGCCCTCGGAAGTCATATCCACCAATGTTTTTTTTAGAGCATTAAAAAGAACTTCTTTCTGATTATCCGACAGAAGTAGCACTTTCTGTTTGGGATTTATCCGTGCATTGAACAGAATATCCTGCGTTACGCCATTACCGACACCGGGAATATGCTGATTGGTTGCCAATAGAGCTTTAGCAGAGAGGGTCTTCTTTGCTTCGGCAACGAGTTTCTCAAATTCCGCTTCGGTGTATTTATCGCTCAACGGCGAAATGCTTTCCCGACTCAATTTATAGTACTTATTGTCGATATAGCTATCAGAATAAACATTGATAAAACCATACATTGCAACCGTGAAGACAAGGAATGAATCATCATTAAACGTCAGCAACAACTGGTAATTGGCAGGAATCTCATCTCCCGCACTATAATAACGGACACTGACTCCGTCGCCTATGTTCATGATCACATTATCCGAAAGATTGAAATTGACAAACATGCCATATCCTTCGGATGAAAGGATGGTTTTGCCTACGAGCAGTTTACCATACTCCGACGGTTCACCGTTATAGAACGTAAACTTATGCGGTTTGGTGGCATTAAATACCTGCGTGATTGTTTTACCGCTCAAGGCGTTGTTCACTTGTTTGCTCAAGGTGATAACTTCGGGTAATTCTAACATATTATCTTACTTTTATTTTCGATAGGGATATATATTTCCGTTAATAACTCGTCAATAGCCGTGTTGCCAGGTGTATTATAATCAATATCACTCATTATTTTAACCGGACCACTTCCCCTATAATAGGCATCAACACGTTCAATGAGTCTTTCTCTTTCAGATTCATGGCATTTTTCAGCGGTTCGTCCCAGCGGTGTCTAGCCAAAGCATATTTGGAATGATGAACAGTCAGAATCTTTTCCGCATTCAAGTCCCTGGCCGCTTGCCCCAAATATTGGGGCATGGTATGGATATATTTCCAATCTTCGTTATACTGCCCATTCTCCAATATGGCAAGGTCAATGCCGGGATATTGCTTGCCTATTTCGGCAAAATGCGTGTCATATCCGCTATCACCACCCATATAAATCTTCTGCGAAGGGGTTTCGATAAGGAAAGAAGCCCATAATGCCTGATTTGCCTTCAACGAGCGGCCCGAAAAATGCCGGGCGGGCAAGCAATGAAGCAGAAATCCCTTATCCAGTACAGTATCTTCAAACCAATCTAGCTCAACCAGGGATGATTTGTCAAATCCCCAATACTCGAAATGTTCGCCTACCCCCAAAGGACAGACCACCTTGCCTACCCGGTTTTTCAGCTGCATCACCGTCTCATAATCCAGATGGTCCCAATGGTCATATGATATCACCAGATAGTCAATCTCCGGCATATCGGCAGGCTTGTAGGCATCCGCTCCTTTGAACGGCTTGTTTACAAACGAAACCGGAGAAGCCACACAAAATACGGGGTCTACCAGTATACGCTTTCCGTCTACCTGGATAAAATAGGATGAATGTCCGAACCATACCAATACATTCTCGTCCTTGCTTATCTTGCTGAGGTCCGTCTTTATAACCGGAATCTCCGTTTCAGGACGCAAATCGGTTTCTTTCTTAAATAAGAATCCCCAGAAAGCTCCCAAACGTCCCTTTTGGGAAGTCATCATCACCGTACTGTGCAGATTCCGGAATTCTCCGTCTTTGTAATGAGGCGACTTCTTTATCCTCTCCAACCGTTCTCCTTGAGGAGCCCTCCCGAAACTCGGCTGATTGACAAAAACGAATCCCGCTATGACCGCAACAGCCACAATACCCACTATAATGCCAACTATCATACGTACTCTTTTCGTTTTTAATGAATTCATATTCAATGAAGCTACATTTACAGCTGCAAATATAGTCGAATTGTTATTAAATCACTATCTTCGCGCCCAATTTACGGAATCAATACAATAAAGAAATAAAAAGCCAACAAAGAAATGAACACACACAGTCTATGTTGCATCGGTTATATTACCCAAGATAAAGTCGTAACCCCTAAAAATACCATATATATGCCGGGAGGCACCTCCTTCTACTTCGCACATGCCATCAAGCACTTGAATGCTAACGATTTTCTATTGGTAACAGCTTTGGCTGATACTGACATGGGCATTGTGGAAGACATTCGGAAAGAAGGTATTTCCGTCAAAGCCTTGCACAGCACACATTCCGTCTGTTTCGAGAATATTTATGGAGAAAATCAAAACGAACGTACACAACGTGTCACGGCAAAAGCAGACCCTTTCACCGTGGAAGGTTTGAAAGATACCGATGCACGGATTATCCACTTGGGCAGTCTGCTTGCCGACGACTTCTCTTTGGAGGTCATCAAGTTCTTGTCCGGCAAGGGACTCCTCTCGGTAGACGTGCAAGGATTTCTCCGCAAGGTGGAGAATGAAAAGGTGCTGGCCGTAGACTGGCCGGAAAAGAAAGAAGCATTGAAGTATATCCATATCCTGAAAGCCAACGAAGCTGAAATGGAAGTGCTGACCGGATGCAGTGAACCGCACGAAGCTGCATTGCTGATTGCAGACTGGGGCGTGAAGGAAGTGCTGCTGACCCTGGGAGATAAAGGTTCGCTGATTTATGCCCAAGGAGAATTCCACGAAATACCCGCCTACCCTGCCCTGCAGATTACAGATGCAACGGGATGCGGAGACACCTATATGGTAGGATATCTGTATATGCGCGACAAAGGCGCGTCTTATCGAGAAGCCGGATGCTTTGCCGCCGCCATGTGTACCATAAAGCTACAATCGCACGGGCCGTTCTGCGGAACGGAGGAAGCGATAAATAATGTGATAAGAGGATAAGATGATGGGGTGATAGCAGGATATCACCCCATCATCTTATTTACAATCCGAATTTCTTCAAATCATCTTCCACACTACCAATACCTGCAATATGGAACATATCAACCAGTACCTTGACGACATTTGGAGAAAGGAAAGCGGGCAATGTAGGTCCTAAGTGAATATCCTTCACACCGAGGCTCAATAATGCCAATAATACAATAACTGCTTTCTGTTCGTACCACGCTATGTTGTAGACTATGGGAAGTTCATTAATGTCGTTCAGCTGGAATACTTCTTTCAGCTTCATGGCTATTACCGCCAGTGAATAGCTGTCATTGCACTGCCCGGCATCCAATACACGGGGAATGCCGTTGATGTCTCCCAAACCAAGTTTATTATAGCGGTATTTGGCACAACCTGCGGTCAGGATAACGGTATCTTGCGGCAAGGCTTTGGCAAATTCCGTGTAGTAGTCACGGCTCTTCATACGTCCGTCACAACCTGCCATTACGATAAAGCGGCGTATGGCCCCGGTCTTCACGGCATCTACCACCTTGTCTGCCAGTTGCAGCACCTGGTTATGGGCAAAACCGCCGATAATTTCTCCATGCTCTATCTCCACCGGAGGCTGGCATTGTTTGGCAATCTCTATGATTTCAGAAAAGTCTTTCCTACCTTCAGCATCCTTATCAATGTACTTGCAACCCGGATAGCCGGTAGAGTTGGTGGTAAACATACGTTCTTTATACACAGCATTTGCCAGAGGAGGAACGATGCAATTGGTGGTAAACAGAATCGGTCCGTTGAAGGAAGTGAATTCTTCGCGCTGTTTCCACCAGGCATTGCCATAATTGCCTACAAAATGGGAATATTTCTTGAAAGCCGGGTAATAGTGAGCAGGTAACATTTCACCATGTGTATAGACATCTATTCCTGTGCCTTCAGTCTGTTTCAATAATTCTTCCATATCCTTCAAGTCATGGCCGCTAATCAAAATTCCCGGACGGTTCTTCACACCGATATTCACCTTTGTAATTTCAGGATTACCGTAAGTACCAGTATTGGCTGCATCCAATAGAGCCATTGTCTTTACTCCAAACTCACCAGCTTCGAGAACCAGCTTCACCCACTCCTCTGCCGATAGAGACTCAACTGCAATGGTAGCCAGTGCGCGTTGCATGAAAACATGAACCGTATCATCATTGAATCCCAGACGCATGGCATGCTCCAGATAGGCAGCCATACCTTTCAAGCCATAGACAAGCAATTCTTTCAACGAGCGGAGGTCTTCATTCTGTTCACGCAGAACACCTACTGTCTTCGCTTTTCCGGCATAGTCATCACGCGTTCCCTGCCAAGTCAGTTCATCTACTTTGGGTAAGAGCACTTTGTTATGCTTGGCCTCTTGAATCAATCCATTACGCATGGTGATTCCTTTATCTACCCGCTTCAAAATGCTTTCATCATCGAAATTTGCATTCGTAATAGTGCAGAACAGAGCATCCGTCACAAAGATATTCACTTCTTCGGAGACCGGACAATCTGCCTTGCGCAAAACATCGGCAACGACAGAGACACCTCTAACCACAAACAGCAACAAGTCCATAGCTTGAGCCGTATGACTTTCTTTTCCACATACACCTTTCAGTATACAGCCGGTTCCTTTGGCTGTCTCCTGACATTGATAACAAAACATGTTCGGTTCCATATTCTTATTCATTTAAAAGTTTACATCATCTTTCCATAAGATAAGCGGCACCTCAGCAATAAAAATAAGCAAGCTTATTTTCTATTACTTTCGGTTTGCATTATCTTTGTGCAAAGATGAGAGTTCTACAACGCGAAAACTGTCACGAATGTTACATCGAATCACAAAAAAAGTAAAAAAGAGAATGGAAATCCATACATTATTGAAAATGCCTCCTTTTCAAGGCATAACAGAAGAAGAATTATTATCCCTCATCCTGGCACCCGAACATGCACGCAGGCAATACAAACCTGCTGACTTTATTGCCATGCAGGGAGAAGCATACCGTTCTCTATTCATATTGTGCTGCGGCAGTGTGCGTACCCAAATGGTCAGTGCAGAGGGAAAGCAACTCACCATAGAAACGCTGAAAGCCCCGCAACTACTTGCCCCGGCTTTTGTCTTTGCCTCCGAAAACCGCTTCCCGGTAAATATCGAAGCAAAAGAGAAATGTGAGATACTCATCATAAACAAGAATGTCTTCCTGGAATTCCTGCATCGACACCCCACTGTGATGCGCAACTTTCTGCAACTGGTATCGGACAGAACTCTGTTTCTCTCCAAAAAGCTGAATGCCTTTGCCCTGCAAAGCCTAAAATCGCGCATACTGAACTATCTACGCATGCATGGCACGATACTCAACCAGCAGGAAGTGGCACAAATACTGGGAGTGGCTCGTCCCTCGCTAGCACGTGCCTTATCGGAGCTGGCAAGCGAAGGATGCATCCGGATAGAAGAGAAGGAAATGCGGATAAATGAAATCTCCGCCCAAAAGTATTTATAAAAAAACGCCCACAAAACACGCACGCCTGCGCATCTTGCGGACATCTTCATCCTTTTATAAAATTGCCTGCTTTTTCTAAGCAACTTTCTTTAATTGCATGTTCGCTTTCCTACTGCCTTTCCGAACCAATCTGCGAATCCAAAGATAATAGCCCGTCAGCGGCAAGCTGGCCCCTACCAAAGCGGCAAGAAAACTCAATATACGGGTGGTCAGCCCTCCCCAACTGCCTACATGAACGGAGAATATCCAGCCACGGATTTTTCCTGAAGCGTCGGCATCCTTATATAAGGTAGCCCCGGTGATTTCACCGCTACGGGGATTGAACGTATAGCGGTCGGCAGCACGCTGGTTGCCCAACCGATTGAAAGAAACCGTAGCAGAGCCTTTGGACACGGTAATCTGTTTATAATCAGGATTGAGTTCCTTCAGTTCTTCGTAAACCTTCTGCCAGCTTGTAAAAGGAGAGAAAGAATTTCTTTCACGATGCTCACCTCCTGGTCTGCCACCAGACCGGCCTTGAGCCCGTTCTCCTCCCTGGGCAGCAGTTTGTGCCGAAGCACCATGTCCTCCACCCCCTTGCGTGGTTTCCACTCCGAAAACTTTGTAGAAGCCGGTGCGGTACCAGGAGAAAGACCATGACAGTCCCGTAAGCGCCATTACCAACAGAAGAACCAGCGTGTACATACCGCCTGCCACATGCAGGTCATAGCAGAACCGACACCAACCCTTACCGGAAACAATCTTCAAACTGTTCTTCAAAGCCTTTTTTGTACGGGGCCACCAGATGACAATGCCCGATATCAGGACAAAGACAAACATCAGCGTGGCAGTGCCCACAATCATTTTTCCCCAGAAGATGCCTCCATCGGGCTTCATGCTGTCCAGCAACCAGCGATGCAGGCGGAACATGGTCGTGAAAAACGGCGCACGTTCATACTTGCCCTTTATCTCACCCGTATACTGGTCTACATAGACGGAAGCACGACGAGGTTTGGAAAGGTTCACCTGCCAGGCACGCTCCGGAGCAGACGAGGCTGTGACACCCGTCACAAAAACACTATCCGGCAGAGTAGCGGCCACTTTTTCGGCCACCTTGCCCATGGGAAGCGATGCCGGCCCGACTTTCTCCACATAGTAGAGGTCGCGGCGGCAGAGCTCCATCACCTCCGTCTCGAATACCAGCATGGCTCCGGAAAAACAGATAAGGGTAATCAGTAGCCCGAAGGGGACTGAAAGCCATAAATGTATTTTACGAAAAACTTTCTTCATAGGAGCTTTATTCCAGTTTACCTACACCGTTCAGTTGGGTTGCATTGACAACCAGACCCTTGGTAGCTGTTGCATTGGCAGGGTCTACCTTATAGATGGCAGGATAGCCGGAAGAGGTAGTGACTGCCACATATGCGTTGCCATTTTCCATGTACGGGGTATTACCAAAGCCGGAGACATCGCTTGGAAGGCCGTTCACATAAGTCAAAGCTCCGGTGGAGGCATTGAAGACGGCAAGTTGGTTGGCAACCTTGTCTGATGCCGTAATTGCCTTATCATACATCAGCAACAGGAAATAATTACCTGAAATATACCAAGTGCGCAAGAAAGAGGCGCCATTGGCTTTCTCTTCAAGATTATAGTAATAGGCGGCATCAAATTCCTCTGCTTTGGTATCGATGCGTACAACTCCAGCAGGCAATGTAGTCTGCTGACGCGAATCACTCATGGTCTTGGCATAGCTCGGAGAAAATACATATACATAGCCGTCGTCGGCAAGCCAGTTCATCTGGTAGTACTGTGACTTCATGCGTCCGGCAGCATAACTGATTTTGTCTGTAGTGATGACCTTATGAGAATTCAGTGTCTGATCACCAAAGATAGCGATATGGCATTCATTAGGATACTGGGTCCATTGCAATTCGTCCTTCTCATAGCCACCGCTACCCTGCCCGCCGGATTCTGTCTTTATTAAATCCTCATTACCGGAAAGCACCCACTTGTAACTACCGTCTTCATTCTTCTGCATGCAACCATACTGGCTAAGCCCCATGGGAATGGCTGCTGCATAAACCTTACTGCCCACTTGTTCTATACCGGCCAGTGTTACGTATTCACCATTTTCAAGGAAATTTTCGGCAAGAAATGGAGTATCCTTTGTTACCGAGTTCTTTGTATAAGTCTGTTTCTCGACATCCAGATAGGAAATCAAAAAAGATTGGGGAGTATATCCATTTGCATCATTCAGTTCCGTAGGGCCGTCGCCGGTAGAAGTCGTCATTATAAATTGGTCATAATAGCCGTAGGTAGTGAAACGATTGACGTTATACTCCTGGCTACGTTTTTCCAGTTCACCGTTTGTATTCATAATGAACGACTGGGTAGTGCCTGCATTTCCCTGGTGATAATTCAAGGCATACAGATATTTGTTTCCGTAGAACACCCAGTAAGTAGCCCCATCGTTCACAAGGCCATTGCCGGCAGCAGTAATTTCACCGCTTTCCAGTGACTCGGCTGTCAGCAGGACAGGAACGGAGCTACCTGAAACTGTAGCCGTGGCAGCTATCACATAGTTACCCTTTGAACCGGAACCGGAGCCGGAACCCGGTTCGTCTGTGTCTGTACAAGAAATTAAAGCCATTCCGGTCATTGCCATTGCCAAGAGGCCGGACAAAAGATAATTCTTCTTCATTTGTTCTTCTTATTAATTACACCTATTAAAACCATTATATTTATTAATCACCAAAATGTACACGTACCTTGCCATAGAACGCACGCCCGGCTTTCTGAAGACTGAAATTGTCGTACAAATCCTCGTTCGTGAAGTTGCGGCATTCAAACGAGATATTATAGCGGCCATTCTTCAGACTATAGCTCAATGTCAGGTTATGGGAGAACTGGTCGGGTACCATGAAATCCTTGTTCTTGCTACCGATGGCCTGCGAATAGTAGGAGAAGCTGTGCATGTACTGGTTGTCGTAAGTCACGGACAGCATATTCCCTTTCTTCCAGAGGTCGCGCCAATAGAAGTTTACGTCAAAATCAGCAAACTGATAGGGCACATTGGGAATGCGTGCCTTGTAACCGAGATTTTCCACAGAGTTGCCGGTACTGCCGATTTGCATCTTCTCATTGTCACGCACATTCATCTGCGTGAAGTTGCCGCCCACACTCAGCCAGCGTCCGAAGCCATAGCGTGCCGATACATTGTATCCCTTCGTCAGCACCTTGCCGTAGTTGGTATAAGTGGCCCCTTCTTTTCCTCCGCTCAAGTCCTGGATATTGCGCTGGATATAATCCTTCGTATTGCGGTATACCACACCGCCTTCCACGTAGACGGAATGTTTTCCAAAACTCCGGGAATAACTCAGGTTCAAGTTGATGTTGTCACTTTTCTCGGGACGGATGCCGATGTCTCCACTCTCCAGATCTTCGTCACCAAACATCTCTTCGATAGTGGGCAGACGGTAAGCTTTTTCATAAGAGAGCTTCGCCTGCAAACCGGGCAGGATGAAGTAGGTTCCGGCAGCACCATATCCCCAAGAGTCTACCGTACGGCTGGTGCGTACATAATTACTACCGGTATCATCCTCGGCCATAGGTCCTGCCACATACTGGCGGTAGTATTTGCCGAATGCCGAGAAGTTCCACTTTTCGGAAGGCATCAGGCGGTATGACAAACCGGAGATATTCTTGCGGGTCTGCTTGGCAATGGCATCCGTCTGTTCTTCCACCGCCAACAGTGAAGTATTATCACGCTGGAATGCACTCAACACATGATTGAAAGTCAGCATGTGGACCCTCGCAATGCGGTAATTCAAGGTCAATGTACCGTTCCAATTGTCATTATCGGCACGGGAATACTGGCGGGACTGTTCGCCGGGGCTGTTCAGCGGATGTTTCTCACCAAGCCAGTTGTATTCGTAGCGGGCAGTATCCACATTCGTAGTGGCATTGCGATTGTAGTTGGCTGTCAGCACCATATCCAGCCCCTTGATTATCAGGTTGCGTTTGCTGTATTCCATCGAAGGCATCAGTGAATGGCCAAAGCGGTGCTTTTCCCCGAAAACTGTCTTCTGGCGTACACCGGTCTGTATGTCCTTGTACATGTGCGAATAGGTGAAACCGAACATCAGCCGGTCTGCCCAACTTTTGTCCACAATACCCGCTTTGGCCACAATGGCTTCGTTGTGGTAAGTATCATTGAAACGCTTCACGCGCACCTTCTCACTTTCGTTGAAACTGCCCGTCTCAAAATCCTTTACCGGCGCATCTACATGATAATCGTTGTCCGAGTAGTTTTGAAAGGCATTGATTTCATAGCTGAAACCGTTCTTGAAAGTCTGTCCGAAGTTAACGTATGAGCGGTGGGTATTGAACGAGCCGTAAGAATAAGAAGCATCCAGGAACCAGTTCCGGCGTTTCTTGTTGGTAACAATATTGATGACACCGCCAATGGCATCCGTACCGAAGCCCACGGGAACTACACCCTTATATACCTCTATACGGTCGGCAAAGCTCACCGGAATATTGTTCAGGCTGAAGGAGCTTCCCACACCTTCCTGCGGCACACCGTCAATAAACACCTTGACGTGCTTTCCGCTAAAACCGTCCAGCATCAACTGCATATCCGAACCTACCCCACCCGACTCACGGAGTTTCATGCCCGGAGCCTTGGTCAAGGCATCGCTCAGATTCTTCGTGGTGTTCTGGAGTTCCTTTGTATCGACTGCCACAGCATTGAATGCCGACCTCTTCACCCGGCTTACTCCGGTAGAAACGATAGTCACCTCGTCCAGCTGTTGCGTTTCGGGAGCGATGGTTATGTTCAGCTTCATCCGCTCATCATTGACCAGTTTCACCTTTTTCTCCACCTTTGTATAACCTACGGCAGACACCACCAGCGTATAGTCGCCGGCAGGCGCCTTGATGTGATAGAGGCCTTCCTGATTCGTGGTTCCTCCATAACTCGTCCCTTTCAGATAAACAGTCGCAAAATCCACCGTTTCTTTTTCCGTAGAAATGATTCTACCAGAAATCATCCCTCCTCTCCTCTGCGCATGTACAGACAGAGAAGCCAACAGAAGGAGAAACAGCAGCGAGAATTTAAATGTATATGCTTTCAATTTTATAATAATTATAATGTTGTTAGTAAACCGGTGCAAAGGTCATTATTAACATCCAGCTGTGCAATCGCTTATTGTAGGTAATTATATGGAGTGGATTTATCGTATATATCATACCATGCAATCACCATTGATAGGTATTATCAATAATAAAACAGATAAAAAAAATGAAAACGAGCTCGGAAGGTGCTGAGGAAATCTCTTAAATAATAAAATCAAAACAGTTTCTTATTCGTCAGCGGCATTTATGCGGATAATCGTAAAAGAGAAAATAAAGATGTAGCAAAACTAATGATAGAGAAGCCTTATATTAGCCGATGAATAAAGACAGACTAACTTCTCATTTACTAAAAACTATTCGTCCGACAACCGTTACATTATCGTCCGACGGCTGTTTAATTATCGTCCGACAGCTGTTGGACGATAATGCAACAACTGTCGGACGAATAAAAATTAGCAAACAAGAAACTAAAGGTCAGTAGACAAGGATATAGAATATAGTGATGCAAAAATTACCTGTCCTAACAGCCCCCCTTCTATTTATAGGAGCCATCAGATACAGCATCTTATTCACGGTTCATCAAACGATGCTCCGCCATCTGCTCGAACTTCGTGCCGGGACGTCCGTAATTGGCATACGGGTAGATAGAGATGCCGCCACGCGGGGTAAAGATACCCGTCACCTCGATATACTTAGGATTCATCAAATGAATGAGGTCTTTCATTATGATGTTCACGCAATCTTCGTGGAAAGCTCCGTGATTGCGGAAACTGAACAGATAGAGCTTCAGGCTCTTGCTCTCCACCATCTTGACATCGGGGATATAGCAAATACGGATTTCCGCAAAGTCCGGTTGTCCCGTGATGGGACAAAGACTGGTGAATTCGGGGCAGTTGAAACGCACCCAGTAGTCATTGCCGGGATGCTTGTTATCAAATGCCTCTAATACTTCGGGAGCATAGTCCTGACGGTATGCTGTCTTTCTCCCCAAAAGGGAAAGTTGGTCTTTCAATTCTGTCATAGCCATATATTTTTAGTGATACAAGTGTGCCTCATTTAGTAGAAGCCAAAAACTTTTCCAATCCTTCTCTGCGCAACGTGCATGCCGGGCAGTGTCCACAACCATCTCCCGGGATACCGTTATAACAAGTCAGCGTTTCGTGGCGTATAAGTTCGAGCACTCCAAGCTCGTCTGCCAGCGCCCAGGTCTCCGCTTTGTCAATCCACATCAGTGGTGTGTGCAGTACGAATTGCTCGTCCATAGCCAGGTTCAGCGTCACGTTAAGCGACTTGATGAAAGCATCCCGGCAATCGGGATAACCGCTGAAATCGGTCTGCGACACCCCCGTCACAATATGATTAATTCCCCGCTCGCGGGCGTAGACGGCGGCTATACTCAGGAAAAACAGATTGCGTCCCGGCACAAAAGTATTCGGAAAGCTGTCTGCCGGCTTCTCCTGGTCCATCTCCATGCCGGCATCTGTCAATGAGTTATGTCCAAGCCGGCCGATAAAGGAAACATCCATTACTTCGAACTCCACACCTGCCTTACGGGCAATGGCCCTCGCCAAGTCCACTTCCTTCTGATGCTTCTGTCCATACAGAAAACTCAGCGCATACACTTTCTTAAATTCACGTTTTGCCCAAAAGAGGCAAGTGGTCGAGTCCTGCCCGCCACTGAATACCACCAAAGCAGTGTCCCTATTCATCTTGTTAAAAGCCTCTCTGTTTCCCTCCCCCGTAGGGAGGGAAACAGAGAGGGCATTGCTTATTATTTGTTTGACATAATAACTGATTTCCCCTCACTACGGATAAGGGGCTTTAAATATCGCCTATTTTCCATACTTTATAGGAGATGCCTTCATCATAGACATCACTACCGTCTATCCGCTTAATAGCTTTTACCACACGGATAGTCACAGGCAGTATCAATACCTCGTACATGGACTTCAGCAGAATCTGGATACACATCATCACCAGCAACTCCCGCCATGCAATGATTCCTCCGAACGCCACCGGAAAGAAAATCAACGAGTCTGCCGTCTCACCAACCACCGTCGACCAAATGGCACGTGCGGAGAAATTACGCCCGTTGCTTGCCAGTTTCATGCGGCTCATTACGTAGGCATTCAGAAAAGAGCCCACCAAGAATGCCGTCAGACTAGCTATGACAATACGGGGAGCCATTCCAAAGACAAAATTGAAATGCGCGGCACCATCCCAGAAAGGGGCGGCAGGCAATGCCACGGCTATCAGTCCCAGCATTACCACAAAAAAGTTCATGGCAAAACCGCTCCAGATTATCAGACGAGCTTTACGAAAGCCCCAAACCTCGGCAATGCAATCGTTGATAATATAAGAAACAGGAAAGACCAGCAATCCGGCTGTTACGGTAATACCCAAAAACTGGATAACTTTAGTCTCAAGAAGATTGGCTGCAATCAAGCATACATTGAACAGAATGCCCAGCAACATAAAAGGTACAGATACTTTTTGTTTCATACTCCTGTTTTTTACGTGGTGTTCTAGAATACACGACCGTTATTCACGGCATCATACATTTTAAATCCGGTTGCAAAGATACAACAAGTTTTGCAAATGAACAAACAACATATATTTTAACTAAAACTCAAGCAAAACGAAAGTCCTTTTTTTATTCGAAGTAATTGCAAACTGTGCATATTTAGTTAACGAGACTTAAATAGAACATCCCAAACAAAGAATATTATTTACAACAACTTTAAAATATAAAAACTAAAAGCATATAAATCAACATATTAATAAATTATAGTACAAATTCAAAAGCATGCAACCGAATTCATCCTCAAACAAGATTTCATTCACGCAAATTCCTTAAGCATATAAAATAATAGACAACATATTTTAATACTTAAGATTCTATATTTTAAATAATTAAAATTAGGGTTATATTTGATAACAACAATCCGGAAGCTCTGGAAAACACATTGATATTAACCAAGAATATACCATATTATATATAGTAACCTTAGAAAAACAATGAATGCCTATGATTTACCCGAAAGCCCCAAGACACTATTAGTGTCATCTTCTATTCAACCTATTTATTTTGAGATCCATTAGCTTAAACAAAAAACATCTATTATGAATGAAAATCGTAAACGAGGAACATCGAACAACAAAATCCTCACAGCAATTGCCATCGCCTCCCTATTTATAGGAAGCAGCAAAATCATGGCAATAGAGACCTATTCGGAAAATTCATTCGGAGTGACAGAACAGATGCAGGCACAAACAGCCCGCGGTATCATTGTCGACCAGAATGGAGAGCCTATCATCGGAGCAAGTATCTTGGAAAAAGGTACTACCAATGGAGTTACCACCGACTTATACGGTAAATTCTCGCTAAACGTAAAAAGAGGTGCCACCCTAGTCATTTCCTACATCGGCTATAAGACGCAGGAAGCCAAAGCAGATGCCAACATGAAAATCACCCTTACAGAAGATTCCGAACTACTGGATGAAGTAGTTGTTGTCGGTTACGGTGTACAGAAAAAGAAACTTGTCACCGGCGCCACTGTACAAGTGAAAGGAGAAGACATAGCCAAGCTGAACACTGTGGATGCCCTGGGCGCTTTGCAGAGCCAGTCACCGGGTGTCAACATCACGCAAAACAACGGCTTCCTGGGTTCGGGCTTTAAGGTGAATATCCGCGGTATCGGTACTACCGGAACCTTCTCCCCGCTTTATGTGGTAGATGGAGTTGCCAACGGTAGCATCGACGGGCTGAACCCGAGTGACATTGAATCTTTGGACGTCTTGAAGGATGCCGCTTCCGCCGCCATCTATGGTGCGCGTGCTGCCAACGGCGTTATCCTGATTACCACCAAACGAGGTAAAACCGGCGTTGCCGAAGTCAGTTACGACGGCTATGTCGGCGTGCAGAACCTCTACAAAATCCCTACTATCCTCAATGCCCAAGAGTACATGATGATGCAGGATGAAGGCCGTGTAATGGACGGATTGAGTCCGTACAACTGGGCGACCTATATTCCGGAAAGGGATTTGCAGGCCATACAAAACGGAACATGGAAAGGGACAAACTGGCTGAAGGAAGTACTGAATGAAGATGCATTGGTACAGAACCACGCAGTCAACATCACCGGAGGAACAGACCGTTCCAGATATGCCATAGGTATTTCATACACCAACCAAGAAGCCACCATGGGAGTTCCCGGCGAATTTCCAGAAATGAACCGCTACAACTTCCGCGTCAACTCGGACCACGTAGTCATGAAAAAAGGCAATCTTGACTTCCTGAAAGTGGGCGAAACCATCAACTACAAATATTCGCAAACGCAAGGTTCATTCGGAACCGGCGGCATTTATTGGAACGGAGTGCACAATATGCTCATCATGAGCCCGTTGATGCACCCTTACAATTCAGATGGAGACTACTACCTCTACGCAGACCAGGAAAAGGACAACTACAAATGGGATATCTCCAACGGAGCCAATAAAAACCCGATAGCTTATCTGGACTACTATATGAACCAGAACCTAAGCAAGTCCCATTACATGCAGAGCAGCTTCTATGCAGAACTGCAACCCATCAAGAACCTGCGTATCAAGAGCCAGTTCGGCTACATCATGGGAGCCTCCAGTTATCGTTCCTATTTGCCGAGATTCGATTATCTGAGTGCGTCACTCAACAACGCAGAAGACAAGGTAACCCAATCCATGTCCATGTATAACCGTTGGTCATGGGACAATACAGCCAACTACATCTTCAATATCGATGACCACAACATCGACATCCTGGTAGGTCAGAGTATGGAAAAATGGGGTATGGGAGAAGAAATGAGCGGTTCAGCCATAGGCTCAAACTTCTATGACTTCAAGCACGCTTATTTGTCCAATGTTCCATTGACCGCCAACAGTGTGTCCTCCTTGACTGGCAAGCCTAACGGGGAAGGTTCCATCGCTTCCTTCTTCGGACGCGTCAACTACAACTACCAGGAGAAATACATGGCTTCTGTCATCATGCGTGCGGACGGTTCCTCCACTTTTGCCCGCGGACACCGCTGGGGATACTTCCCTTCAGTATCTGCCGGATGGGTTATCAGCAACGAGTCCTTCATGTCAGGAATCAAATGGCTGGACTTCTTAAAGCTGCGCGCTTCCTGGGGGCAAAACGGTAACTGTAATGTATCCACTTTCCAATATCTTTCACTGATAACTTCCAACAATGGATATGGCGGTTATCCTTTCGGTGACTCCATGGACCTCATCAGTACCGGTTCATACGCCTACCGACTGACCAACCCGGACCTTACCTGGGAAACACAGGAGCAGTTGAATTTCGGTATCGATGCACGCTTCTTGAACAACCGCCTGGGCTTTGAATTCGACTGGTATAACAAAAATACCAGAGACTGGCTGGTTACGGCTCCGGTACTCTCTTCCTTCGGTGCCAATGCAGTGTCCGTCAATGGCGGCAATGTAAAGAACACGGGTATTGAAGTAGGACTCCACTGGAACGACAACATCGGAAAGGATTTCCAATATGGAGCCAACCTGACCCTGGCTCACAACAAGAATGAAGTGACTAAGATTGCCAACAAAGACGGAATCATCCACGGTAGCGGCAGCGTTCTGTGGGAAGGAGCCGAAGAGTGCTTCCGTGCTGAAGTAGGCAAACCCATCGGCTACTTCTACGGCTACAAGAGTAACGGCATATTCCAGAACCAGGAACAGATAGACAACTACAAAGGTCCGAAACTAAATGGCGACAAGACACAGCCGGGTGACGTAATCTGGGCAGACACCGACAATAGCGGTACGCTCGATGCCAATGACCGTACTATGATAGGTAACCCGAATCCCGACCTGACAATGGGACTTTCCCTGAATGCCAGCTGGAAGGCCATTGACTTCTCAATCACTACTTACGGCGCATTCGGCCAGCAGATTCTGAAGTGTTATCGTGACTTCTCCTCCTCACCCTTGAATAACTATACAGCAGAGATATTCCAACGCTGGCACGGCGAAGGTACGTCCGACAAGTTCCCGAGACTGTCCAGCGCTTCCAGCTCCAACTGGAACAGAGTATCAGACATTTATATTGAAGATGGAGACTATCTCAAGATAAAGAACATCACTGTGGGATTCGACTTCAAGAAAGCATTCAAAAAGTTACCGGTACAACAGCTGCGCCTGTATCTGACCGCACAGAACCTCTTTACCTTCACCGGCTATTCCGGTATGGACCCGGAAATCGGTTACGGTGGCGACGATTATGGTTGGGCATCAGGCATCGACCTGGGCTACTACCCCAGTGCACGTACCTATATGATAGGCTTAAATGTAAAATTCTAATTAACCGAAGAAATTATGAAAAAGATATTATTCATAGCATCAGCAATACTGATTCTTCTTTCAGGATGCGAAAACTTCCTCGATTCGGAACTTTTGACCGAAAAGACAACCGCCAACTTCCCGGAGACAGAAAAGGATGCCCAAGAGATGGTGACGGCCATATACGCCCATTTGTTGTTTGAAAGTCCTGAAACCTCTTCCCAGTATTACATTGCCCAGTTGGCAGGTGACGACTGTCTGGGAGGTAACCTCTCCTACTCCAACAACTGTGCCACCAACTTCCTTATGTACAGTGGCAATCTGAATACATTTGCCGGTATTTGGGACCGTTGTTACACCCTCATCAACCGTGCCAACAATGCCATCAACACAATGGACAACGTGAAATCATGGTCCAGCGAGAGCGAACGCAACCGACTTTTCGGTGAATCCTATTTCCTGCGTGCCATGGCATACTATGAGCTGGCACAAGTTTTCGGCGGAGTTCCCTTACGCACCACACTGGAAAGTACCAACCTGCCGCGTGCATCCGTAGACGAAATCTACGCCCAGATTGCAGCAGACTTGAAAAACGCTATCGAAATGATGCCCGCAAAGATTTATCCGAAAGGCTCAGACATGACCGGACACGCTACAAAATATGCCGCCGAAGCCATGATGGCACGTGTATTCCTTTTCTATACCGGACGCTACGAAAAAAACGAGCTTCCCAACGGAACTACCAAAGAGGAGGTCATCTCTTGGATAGATGACTGTGTTAACAACTCCGGTCATAAACTGGTGTCCGACCAACGCAACATTTGGGCCTATACCAACGATGCTACCGAAGACAATACCGAAGGGTTCCGTTACCAATACGTCATCAACCATAACCTGAAATGGGAAGGAAACAGTTCCGACGAAACTTTGTTCGCCAACAAGCATAACCTGAAATCCGACTGGACCTATACTTGGTTCTCCAACACTTGCGCCCAATTCTATTCACCGTCTGCCGACAACTATTCCAACAAAGACAGCTACCCCTTCGGCACCGGTTGGGGAGCTGGCCCAGTATCTCCGGCCATGGTCAACGAATGGAAAGACTGGGCCGCCAAGCAGACCTATACGGACGGTTACAAGGAGGATCCCCGTCTGACCGGTTCCATATGGTCGTACAAAGCACTTGATCCGAATGTTGCCGGCAATGTGCTGATGGACTGCACCATGGACGAGGGTGAACCGGAATATACCGTATCCTATCGTTACTATGAACAAACCGGCTATTTCCAGAAAAAATACATCAATATCAATTCCTACAATGAAGGCAAAATCGAACCTTTCGGCAAGCAGATGTTCCCCGGAATATCTTCGCAGACATCCCAACAGCTACTCCAAATTGCCGACTTGATTCATATCCGTTTTGCCGACGTTCTGCTCATGCAGTCCGAGCTGAAACAAGACGCTACGGGTCTGAACAAGGTACGTGCCCGCTCCCACTTGGCTCCGGTGGCCTACTCCCTGGAAGCCATCAAGCAGGAACGCCGCTGGGAACTTGCATTCGAGTCCATCCGCTGGTGGGATATCCTTCGCTGGTCGGGTCCTTCACTTGAGGAAGCCGGTGACATACTCAACAAACAGACCGGGTTCAATATAATAAATGCCGCTACGGTGGTACCGATGGTAAAATTCGACTATAAGAAACGCCTACAAGCAACCCAAGGCTACTGGCCCATTCCGCAAGACGAAATCGACATCTCCAATGGAGTCCTTGAGCAGAATCCAGGCTGGGATGCATCTGCCCAGTTCTCGGATTGGAACAATATGTAAGAGTATTAACCTATAAATAAAGACAATATGAAAGTAACAAAAATATTGATAGCAATGCTTGCTTCAGCCTTCATCGTTACTGCATGCGATCCTATCGAAGACGAAGACTTGCGAGACAAATATGTGACTGATGCCGGTACACCCATAACCAAGGAGGCATTACAAGCCGCCATATCCATTACCCAACCCTTCCCCAACCAAGACGGAGTAGTGGAAGGTGACCAGTATATAGCCCTGAAAAACTCCCGCCCGGACATTGGCGGTTCATGGCACATAGAATGGGGGGGCGAAGGAAGTAAACAAAGTAAGACTCTGGTCACGGACAACGCTACGGTCATCATGGAGTCCAATGCGGACTATTCCATCTACTATATGGGCATTTCCGCCAATCAGATTATCAAGACAGATCCGGTTGTAGTGACTGTGACCAATGTATTCGACGATTGGTCCACTTACTTCACCGGTGCAACCGACAAGAGTGACAAATCTGCCAAGAAGACCTGGAAATTCCGTGAAGTCAGCTGGGGTTCCGTCTGCAATATGGGGGCTCATGGAGGCTGGAAATATACCAGTGCAGGCTATACTCCCGAATCAAATTTTGCCTGGTGGGCCAATGTCACTGCCGCCGAAGCGGGAGACCAGTCCATGGTATTCGAATTCGACGGAAACAAGATGAAAACCTATGATGCCAGCGGAAACCTGAAGGCAGAAGGTACTTTCTCCTTCACACACGAAAAACCGGAAGACGGAGTACTGGGTGAACTGATAACAAGTATCCCCACCATCGGAGGAAATTATGACGACAACGGACAAAGCGTAGGCAGCAACAAATTCTGGCTGCTGACACTGGATGAGAACTATATCACAATCTATCATCCCGGCAAGTATAGCGGTGGTGTGGATTGGGACGACAGCGGCTGGTATGCTTATTTCAAGACTGAAGCAGAAACCGATTCTGAATAATATGCACTCTCTATGAAAAGGAAACTGCTATTTATAATAGCTACTGTCTTTCTAGTAGCTGCATGTCACAATGACGACTACATTCCCGGACTGCCAGCTCCGGGAAATGAAGACAACGAGACCGAAATGGCCGAGCAGGTTGCAGGCCGGGTTGCATTGGGCTACGTCACTTATTATGGCACATCCATACCCGATGCCAAATACCTGACCCACATAAACTACGCTTTTGCAGAATTATATGTTAAAAACGGAATTTATGAAAAGTTTGGCCTGCAAGGTGATAAATCCCGTTTTGATAAGGTAAAGAAAATAAAGAGCCAGTATCCACATGTGAAGATATTACTCTCTTTTACCAATAGCGTTTCCAATTCTGACAATTCCCAGGACGGAGGCTTCTCCGCCCTGGCGAAGAGTCCGGAAATGCGCAAGCAATTCGCACAAGACTGCAAAGCCTTTGTTTCGAGTGAGGGCATAGACGGTATTGACATTGACTGGGAATTTCCCGGTATGACCTTCGGCAGCAATGCCTATGACGAGTTGGTAGATGTGGAGAACTTCACCCTATTGATGAAAGACTTGCGTGCAGAGTTGGGGCAGTCCACCCTATTGACCTATGCAGGTTATTGCATGGACAAGCGTCCCCAAGGCGAAGGCTATAAATATATTGATGTAAAGGCTGTAGACCCGTATGTAGATTTCGTCAATATCATGGCCTATGATCTGGTTGGTGCCCCCCAGCATCAATCAGCATTGAACAAGCCTAGTAATTACTGGGACTGCCAGCGTTCCGTAGACGAATACCTGAATGCAGGTGTATCTGCCGACAAATTAGTGTTGGGAATTCCGTTCTACGGAAGAGCCGATTTCAATGCCGGCGGCAGCATCAATTATCGGGATATTCTCAACCTGAGTAAGGATGACGGCTATGTTATCGAAAATTGGGATGCAGAAGGCAATGTCCCCTATGTCACCAAAAACGGCAGTTTCTACTGTGGTTACGACAATCCCCGCAGTATTGCCGCCAAAGGTGAATGGATATTAAAAAACGGCATGAAAGGCATGATGTTCTGGGATTATGAAGGTGACGACACCATGGGAACCCTACGCAAAGCGCTATGGAATGCCGTCATGAAAAAATAAGTAACTTAACACACATCCTCAGGAGGTTATTCCGGAAATTAGGGTAAGGGTAATTTTGCATACGATCTTCATTCAAGGCAAGAATACTGACGGAATAACCTCCTTTCTTCCTCCAAGACTACAAAACCTTTTTTCATTTAAGTTGTTGAAAGCACATTCATCAAAACCTAACTTAAATGAAAACAATCTTAAAAGCAATGTTTCTGTTGTGCGTAACCGGACTTCCCTTGTCCACTATCCATGCACAAAAAAAAGAGATTATCGATGACGAAGCTCCAAACGGCATTGTCATAGTTACCATCGACAAAGCGGGCGACGAGATTATCCGCATCATGAATGAGTCACAATTGCCTTACATCCATGACCCGAAAGCTCCCCGCTTCTTATTGATGGACAAACAAGGCAAATTCGCCCTGGGTATCGGAGGGTATGTCCGTGCCACCGGCGAGTATGATTTTGGAGGTATCGTGGATGACATCGACTTTGTTCCTGCCAACATTCCAAGCAGTAGTAAAATCAAAAATCAATTTCAGATGGATGCCAGTACGGCTACTATCTTTCTGAAATTGGTCGGACACACCCGGCTATTGGGTGACTTCACAGTCTATACTGCTGGAAATTTCCGTGGTGGAGACAAGACATTCCAACTGCGCAATGCCTATCTTTCATTCCGCAATATAACAATAGGATACAATTATGGCGGTTTCATGGACTTAGGCGCCCTCCCTTCCACCATTGACTTTCAAGGTCCCAACGGTGCCACATTCTACCGCGCCACACAATTGTCATATACTTATAAAGGGCTGAAAGACTTTCGTTTCCAAGCTTCCATCGAGGCGCCTGCCGTTGACGGCACAACAAGCAGCCAATTCGAGATTGCCCAGCAACGCATGCCGGACTTCACGGCTTCGGCACAATACAGCTGGAACAGCAGCAGTCATCTGCGTGTAGGAGGTATCATCCGCAGCATGACATATACCAGCACGGAAAGGGACAAGGCTTCCAGCGTCACCGGATACGGTGTACAAGCCTCAACGACCTTCAACCTCGGTAAAAAATGGCAGGCATTCGGGCAAGTCAACTATGGAAAAGGTATCGGGCAATACCTGAACGATATCAGTAATCTGAACGTCGATATTGTCCCCAATCCCGAAAAGGAAGGCAAAATGCAGGCATTGCCCATGCTGGGCTGGTATGCAGGTCTGCAATATAACATATCTCCGAAGATATTCCTCTCAAGTACTTACAGCATGTCCCGCCTTTATTCTGAAGACGGTTATCCCAACGACCTGCCAAGTACCTACCGCTACGGGCAATATTTCGTAGCCAACGTATTCTGGAACGTAACCCCGAACATGCAGGTAGGCGCTGAATATCTGCGTGGCTGGCGCACCAACTTCGACAATTCCACCAACCATGCCAACCGTATGAACCTGCTTGTACAGTATTCTTTCTAATCCAATATAAAATAAGAAAGAAGCCGCCTCAAATCGATATTTGAGACGGCTTCTTAATATATAAAGGTAGGATTGTGAAATCAGAACTTATAGTCAACACCAAGACCAAACACTTTATTAGTACGGCTATAAACATTCTTGGTGGTTTCACTTATCTTCTTTGTATAATCATCATAGTTTGTCCAAAAATAGGCTATATTCATAGTCAAATGCTTTGTCATTTTGATGGCAGCACCAAACCCCAGTGAATAAGAATCACATGAAAAACTTATATCACTCTGAAAATCATCAGCCAAGCCATAATCTGTACGCTGATAACCACCACTGATGGTCAGCTGTTTAGCTATATCCCATTCTGCACCAATCAAAATTTCATGTGTGCCATGCTTCAACGCTTTCTGCTTATCATTGGCCATCCCTGCCGCTTTATCAAAAAAATGGTGATATTCCAGCGTTGCACGAAGCGTAGGAAGGAATTCATAACCAACAGCTGCAGTCAATAATGCAGGGATATCACTCGGAGTATTCACACCATCCTTATAGTCAGCCAAAGGATTCCCTTCATCTCCCATAGCAGTTCCCATCGCACGTACTTCAGCTTTTTTGGTTTTATTTTCGAGATTAAGACTGGTCATAAACTCGTACTTCAACCCAATATTCCATTTGCCCAACTTCACATCAGCTCCCAAGATAGGGGTCAATCCCCAGCCGGTCTGGTCGCAGTCTAAATCGATACCAACCAATTCCATACCACCATAAGTAGGAATATTACTGTGTGCGGTTGCAGTCAGAAATCCTTCATACCCACCGGTAAAATAATTCATACGTCCACCGGCAAACACACCTAACCAATCATTAACTTGATACGACAACCCCAATTGCACACCATAAATAAACTGGCTTCCATCCATTGCACTATTGATAGAATACATATTGGGAGTGATTTGACCACCCGAAATAGTATGGACTTGTCCCATCACCATTGAATCGAACATACCCAAACCATCATCAAACGATGCCTTACCACCACCACCTACAACAGCAAAGCTACCGGAAATAGTCCAGTCTCCTTTTTTATATGCACCTTGAAAACTAGGAATGAAAGGAGCAGAAGCTTTTCCTTTATAATAACGTGTATTCCCATCTTCAATAAACAAGGGAAATGTCGCCTTTATGTTACGAGTCTGATAAGCACTTTGTCCATTCAAAGACAAATAGAGACCATCTTCCGGCAAGAAGGCCAAACCGGCCGGATTAGAATAGACACCGTCAATATCAATGGAAGCACCACGTGCTAACATTCTAAGAAAAGATACATGCTGATTTGTATTTGTCAGGATACCACCCGCAAAAGTTGGAATTGAAACGATTAACATCACAATGCTAATCAACGAAATTTTTCTCATCTAAATCTTTTTTAATTGTTTTCGGGCGCAAAGGTACAATAATATTGCACATAAAAAATAGTTTTGTGCATAAAGTTATCCTAATATAATACTTTCATTGAAATACCAAATAGTTTCTAATGAAACAAATGGAAATAATTATCATTTTATGGATCCTTCCGGCCACTGAACCATATCAACTTTCCACTTGTTATCTCCCTATTATTATATAACATTTAAAAAACAACAAATCCCATGGCATACACTATTGCATTTTTTGGCAGCAAACCTTATGATGAAGCATCTTTCAATGAAAAGAACAAGGAATATAGTTTTGAGCTCCGCTACTATAAAGGGCATCTCAACAAGCACAATGTTATTTTAACCCAAGGCGTAGATGCAGTCTGTATCTTCGTGAACGACACGGCCGATGCCGAAGTTATTCGTCTGATGGCGGACAATGGTGTGAAATTATTGGCGTTGCGCTGCGCCGGCTACAACAATGTAGATTTGAAAGCAGCTACCGACTGTGGCATTACCGTAGTGCACGTCCCTGCCTATTCCCCTTATGCCGTGGCAGAGTATACCGTTGCCCTGATGTTATCCCTCAACCGTAAAATTCCACGCGCCACCTGGCGGACACGGGACGGAAACTTCTCGCTGCACGGACTTCTGGGCTTCGACATGTACGGAAAGACAGCAGGCATCATCGGTACGGGAAAAATTGCCAAAAAACTGATATGTATCCTGCGCGGATTCGGCATGAATATCCTTGCCTACGACCTCTATCCCGACTATAATTTTGCCCGTGAACACCAAGTGGTATATACCAGCCTGGATGAGCTTTATCACAATTCGGATATCATCTCCCTGCACTGCCCGCTGACTGAGCAGACCAAATATCTCATCAACGACTATTCCATCAGTAAAATGAAGGACGGAGTAATGATTATCAATACCGGACGTGGACAACTCATCCATACCAACGCCCTGATTGAAGGACTGAAAAACAAGAAAATCGGCTCTGCCGGCCTGGATGTGTACGAAGAGGAAAGCGAATATTTCTATGAAGACCAATCGGACAAAATCATCGATGACGATACCCTGGCGCGGCTACTGTCCTTCAATAATGTCATCGTCACTTCGCACCAGGCCTTTTTCACACGCGAGGCACTGGAAAACATTGCTTCGACAACGTTACAGAACATCAAAGATTTTATGAACCATAAGCCACTGGAAAATGAGGTCAAAGCATAGTTCCCACTCATTTACAAATTATTAGACATCGGTTTTAAAACTTTATAACTTTCCAAAGCGTTACTAGTATATAAACCATTTTAGGAAAAGGAATAAATTATGAAAAAAGTTATAGACAAATCAGATAGCAGAGGTCATTCCCTATATGATTGGCTTGACAGCCACCACACCTTCAGTTTTGACGAGTATTACAATCCCCGCCGGATGAATTTCGGCGCCTTGCGTGTACTGAACGACGACCGTGTGGCTCCGGGAAAGGGCTTCGGCACACATCCTCATAAAAATATGGAAATCATCTCCATTCCCTTGAAAGGGAAACTGAAACATGGGGACAGTCATCAGAACAGCCGCGTCATCACTCCGGGAGATATACAAACCATGAGTGCCGGCACCGGCATCTACCACAGCGAAATGAACGGCAGTGACACTGAAGCGGTAGAATTCCTGCAAATCTGGGTGATGCCCGAAAAGCTGAACACACCACCCGCATACCAGGATTTCGACGTACGTCCACTTCTGCGCAAAAATGAAATGGCGCTAATAGTATCCCCTGACGGCGATGCTCCTGCCAGATTGCTACAACAGACCTGGTTCTCTATCGGTGAAATAGAAGCTGGAAAGAAGATTGACTACCACATGCACCAATCGCATTCCGGTGTCTACATCTTCGTAATGGAGGGTGAAGTCAAAGTGGACGGCACAGTGCTCTCACGTCGTGACGGAATGGGAGTGTACGAAACCGACAGTTTTGAGCTGGAAACACTGAAAGACTCTCACATTATCTTCATAGAAGTACCGATGTAGCGTGCTTTTGCATAAAATAACAGCTTAAACCGGAAGTTTGTGTAGCGTTTTTTGTAATATTGCGCTATAATTCAATCCGTAAATGAAACTTGATTACATCTACCATAGCGGCTTCGCGATTGAAGCGGACGGAGTGACGGTCATTATCGATTACTATAAAGATTCCTCGGAAGAGGTTTTCAATAAAGGTATCGTGCACAACAATCTCTTGGAAAAGCCGGGCGTACTCTACGTACTATGCTCGCATTTCCATCCCGACCACTTCAATCGCGAAGTTCTTTCATGGAAAAAACAGCGGCCCGACATCCGCTACATATTCTCCAAAGACATCCTGAAGCACCGCCGCGCCTCAGCGGAAGATGCCACCTATATCAATAAGGGCGACACCTACGAAGACGAACATATCCGTATCCAAGCCTTCGGTTCCACCGATGTGGGTATCTCCTTCCTGATAGACCTGCAGGGCAGGCGACTGTTCCATGCCGGTGACCTAAACAACTGGCACTGGAGCGAGGAATCTACTCCGCAGGAAATACGCAAGGCCGAAGGTGACTTTCTGGCCGAAGTGAGAGCTCTGCAGCAAACTGCACCTGCCATAGATGTAGCCATGTTTCCGGTAGACAGCCGTATCGGAAAAGATTATATGCGTGGAGCAGAACAATTCGTGGAACGAATAAAAATCACTATATTTGTACCGATGCACTTCAGCGAAGATTATCAGGGAGGCAACGCCTTCCGGCAGTTTGCCGAGAGCAAGGGATGCCACTTTCTGAGCATCGCACACCGTGGTGAAAGTTTCGAACTCCCCAACTTGTAGCCCATAATTCGTAAATTAATAATTAAAACACATACTATTATGAAAAATTTGACACAACTTCTTTTTACACTGTTTTGCCTGTGTCTGCCGACCATGCTGCAGGCGCAGGATAGGGACGACAGTAAATATCTGGCCGGTGCCGTTCCCGAGGTGGACGGTAAAGTGGTATTCACCAAAGAATTCAGCATCCCCGGCATGTCTCAAGATGAAATCTACGAACGTCTGCTCGGCTGGATGGATGCCCGTCTGAAAGAGAATGAAAATAACAGCCGTGTAGTATTCTCAGACAAAGAGAAAGGACAGATTGTAGGTATCGGGGATGAATGGATTGTATTCAGTTCTACGGCTCTGTCATTAGACCGTACCAAAATCCTTTACCAGCTGACTGTGACCTGCCAACCCGAAAAGAGCGTGCTCGAAGTAGAGAAGATACGGTTTAACTATCGCGAAGGAAAAGAAAAATATACCGCCGAAGAGTGGATTGTAGACAAGTATGCCTTGAACAAGGCGAAGACCAAACTGGTACGCGGACTTGCCAAGTGGCGCAGAAAAACCGTAGACTTCGTTGATGACCTTTGCCTGGGAGCAGCAGAAGCATTGAGCGCCACCACTGCCAAAGCTCCGGTAGAAGAAAAGAAGGAAGAAAAGAAAGAGGTGAAAGCTGTCGTCAATTCCGGTCCGACGGTAATCACCCCGAAGAAACAAGTTACCGTGGAACCTGCCCAGGCTGCTGAAAAGGCATCCGAAGGCATCGTGAAAGATGCCCAAGTCATCGAAGTGCCCCAAGTCAAGAAACCTGCCGCACTGGTTCCTGCCCAAAAGAGCCAGCAGCAAGAATACAAGACCATAGCCCCCGAGCAATTGTCAGCCGATGCCATCCAGACCGGAGCAGGCAAATTGGTTATCGTCATCGGCCAAGAGCCTTTCAACATGACCATGATGACAGCAAACTCCGGAGGTTCTTTGGGCAAAGTCAACGGCAAACCAGTTGTATTCAGCATACTATCGCCCGACCAGCCGTATGAACAAATGGAAAAAGCAGAAAGCTATACCATCCGTTTCTATCCTACGGGACAGACAGAGCCTACGGTCATTCTGGAATGTAAGAAGCTGCCCTCACCGGCAACGATGGAAGGTATGCCACGCACGTATGTAGGCGAAATTCTGAAAGCAATGGTCAAATGACCGCACACGCAGACTATAAATTGTAAATAATCAAATCAGAAATAAACAAATGGAAATAAAAAGTAAATTCGACCATTTTAATATCAATGTCACCAACCTGGAACGTAGCATCGCATTCTACGAAAAGGCACTGGGGCTGAAAGAACATCATAGGAAAGAGTCGTCCGACGGCTCTTTCACTCTGGTCTATCTGACCGACGGCAGTACCGGCTTTCTGCTGGAACTGACCTGCTTGAAGGATCACCCACAAGCCTACGAATTAGGAGAGAACGAGAGTCACCTCTGCTTCCGCGTATCCGGCGATTACGACGCCATACGCCAATACCATAAGGAAAACGGATGGGTATGTTTCGAAAACACAGCAATGGGACTGTACTTTATCAATGACCCGGATGACTATTGGATTGAGGTATTGCCGGAGAAATGATATTCTACTTTATTAAAACAACGAAATATATGAGTATAGAAGAAGCGATGATGGGTGGTATTGTCTTCAAAGGCAAAAAGGACAAACCTAAAGAAGAAAACAAGATAAAGACCAAAGCCAAGAAGAAAACCTACATTACCGGGCAACACGGTTCCGCCTCAGCCAAAATGAAAGCAGAAATCCGCCGCAAACGCGCTAACAGACATAAGAAATGATAAATACAGCCTTATTGCCTGCCGACAAGGACCCGATAGGCGCAGCCATAGCCGATTACTTCAAACGGCATAAAGCCGACCGCCTACGCGTGTTCTCTTCACAATTCGATGAGGACGAAATTCCCGTCGAAGAGCTATTCCGCACAGAAAAGCAAATGCCCTTGCTGGAGCGTACTGCTCTGCAAATGGCAACCGGAAGGATTCTGGATGTGGGTGCCGGCAGCGGTTGCCATAGCCTTGCCCTGCAAGAAGCCGGAAAAGAGGTCCATGCCATCGACATTTCCCCGCTTTCCGTGGAAGTGATGAAGCAGCGAGGTGTGCGTAGCGTGTCACAAACCAATCTGTTCAATGAACACTTTGCCGATGAATACGACACTATCCTGATGCTGATGAATGGTTCCGGCATTATCGGAAAGTTGGAGAATCTGCCTGATTTTTTCCGGAAGATGAAGCTGCTGCTCCGGCCTGGAGGCTGCGTTTTAATGGATTCCAGCAACCTGAGCTATCTGTTCGAAGAGGAAGATGGCAGTATTGTTATCGACCTTGCCGGTGATTACTACGGAGAGGTAGACTTCCAGATGCAATACAAGAATGTCAAAGGAGACTCCTTTGACTGGCTCTACATCGACTTCCAAACCCTGAGCCTTTATGCTGCCGAAAACGGCTTTACTGCAGAACTGGTGAAAGAGGGTACACATTATGACTATCTTGCCAAACTATCCCGACAAGCATAAAATGAAGTGCCCCCTAAAGGTTAGACAAAAACTTTTAGGGGGCACTTCGTTTTTTTATATCTTGCCTATGCCTGCTATTCAGAAAGCATCCCGTCAATCTCCTTCACCAGAGAAGCAAATTCTTCAGGGTTATACAAACGTGTCAGCTTCACAATACGCCCTTCCTTATCAATTAGGACATTGCGTGTGATGCCTGCCTTGCGGAGCGCATACTTCGCAAATATATCCGCTCCCGGGTCCAGACCCAAAGGATAGGTCACTCCGGTTGACTTACCAAAAGCAATCACTTTCTCCAACGGCTCGTCACGGTCAATGCCAATCAGCATAAAATCCGGATTCGACTTATGCTTCAGCCAAATATCCTTCTCAATGAAAGGCATCTCCTTACGGCACACTCCACACCAGCTTGCGGTAAACTGCAACATGACCACCTTCCCACGAAGTTCCGAAAGGGTAATGCTTTTCCCATCCGTCAGCTTCACTGTAAAATCAGGAGCCATCTCCCCTACCTTAACGATGTAGCCGATACTGTCCGCCACTACATCCTGTGCCTTGCCTGCCATGCTGCACATAGCAAACAGACAGAAAATCAGAAATCCTACTTTTTTCATTTTATTCAATCTTTAATAAGTAAGCTGTAACTATTCAGCGAATGATATTTTATAGAATGGGCAAACAATTCCCTATAACAAAAAACTCCGAAACACTTTTAAAAAGCAGTTTCGGAGTTTTATTCTTCGAGGTACCTGGCAGATTCGAACTGCCGTACACGGTTTTGCAGACCGCTGACTAAGCCACTCATCCAAGGTACCGGTTCTTACAAGAACTCTTTATTTCTTGTTTGCGGATGCAAAGGTAGCACTTTTTTTGAAACTACCAACTATCCGCAACAACTTTTCTTCTTTTTTTCGTCACTCCACTGCACTCCGCACGCTTCTTATCATACAAATTCTTTAGTTCACAGCCACTTGCACAGCTATCACACGGATTACCATTTTCTTTGACCCGATGAAAAAAAGAATAAATACTCATGCCAATCCGCACAGCGCAGAGCAACAACAATAAGGCTACTACCCACTCCTGCCAACTATTCATCATAAAAACAGACCTCCTATCTGATAAATTGCAAAAGACATCAGCCAGGCCAGCGCAGTAGTATAAAGCCCCGCAAACACGGCCCACTTCCAACTGCCCGACTCCCCTTTAATGGCTGCCAACGTGGCGATGCACGGAAAATAAATCAGCACAAACACCATGTAGCCGAAAGCCACCAGGGGCGTTATTGGAATGCGTTCGCTCAAGCTTACGGCATCTACCTCGGCATCGTCGGCATAAAGCACTCCGAGCGTGCTTACCACCAGTTCCTTGGCGCCCACGCCGGAAAGGATGCCAATACCCAGTTTCCAGTCGAATCCTAACGGTTCGATGACCGGTTCCATGGCTTTACCAATCCGACCGATGTAGGAATTTTCCTGCTGTTCCGTCACACTTTCATATTCATCGTGGTTGGGATAATATCCCAATGCCCAGATAACGATGGATGCCACCATAATGATACCTCCCATCTTGCGGAGATACTGCGCTCCCTTCTCCCACGTATGGCGGAAGATGGCCTTGGACGTCGGCATACGATAAGGCGGCAGCTCCATGACGAACGGTGTATCGTCCCCTTTCACCAGGAAGCGGCAGAAAATGCGTGCCATGAGCACTGCCAACAGAATACCGATGGCATAGATTACCAACAGCACAAAGCTCGCATTGTTCGGGAAGAAGGCGCCTACCAGCAATAAATAGATGGGCAGACGGGCGCTGCACGACATCAGCGGGTTGATGAGCATCGTCACCAGACGACTCTTGCGGTTCTCGATGGTGCGCGAAGCCATGATAGCGGGAACATTGCAGCCAAAGCCCATAATCAGCGGAATGAAGGACTTTCCATGCAGCCCCATTTTATGCATAATCTTATCCATAATGAAAGCGGCACGCGCCATATAGCCCGAGTCCTCCATCAAGGAGATGAAGAAATAGAGCAACAGAATATTCGGCAGGAATACAATGACACCTCCCACACCACCGACAATGCCATCCACCAGAAGGTCCTTCAACGGTCCTTCGGACATGTTGTTGCGTATCAGGTCGCCCAATTCGCCTACCAGCCACTCAATCCCCTGCATAGGATAGTCGCCCAGCACAAAGGTGCCTTCGAACATCAGATAAAGGAAAAGGAAGAAAATGGGATAGCCCCATACGCGGTGGGTAACGATTGAGTCTATGATTTGAGTGGTCCGCGACGTATCCTGATGATTGTCCACATAGGTCTCGCGCAGGGCACCGGCTATAAAACCATACTTGGCGTCGGTGATGGCCTGCTCGCTCTCCTCGTTCATCACCTCGGCAATCCGTGCCTCTTCCCGGTCGCAGACGGCAAGAATTTCCTTTCCGTTGGGCAGCTCCTCCACAATCTTTTTCAAGTCTCCGTCGTTCTCCAGCAGCTTGATGGCAAGGAAACGCGTGGAATATTTGTGACGGATGTTCTCATTGACGCTGATGACGCGCTTCACCTCCTCAATGCTACGCTCCAACTCTGGACCGTGATTGATATGGATATGGCGGAAAAAGCCGCGCGGCTGTTCCACCTCTTCTTTATGGCTGCCGAAATCATGGTCGGGAACATACTCCTGATGCCAGCTGCGAAGGTCATTCAATATCTCGCTGCGTATCCTTCCTTTATGGTCGAGGAAATCGCACCCTTCGTAAATATTGATAATCACATGAAACAGCTGTTCGATGCCCTTCCCGCTACGGCTGACCGTAGGCAACATCGGGACTCCGAACAACTGGCTGAGCTTTACATAATCCAGCGTATTTCCACTGGCTTCCAGCTCATCGTACATGTTCAGTGCAATCACCATGCGCACGTTCATGTCAATCAGCTGGGTGGTGAGATAAAGATTGCGTTCCAGATTGGAAGAGTCCACAACATTGATAATGATATCCGGCGTTTCATTGATGATGTGCCGACGAACATAGATTTCTTCAGGGGAGTAGGCCGAGAGGGAATAGGTTCCGGGAAGGTCGACAATACGGAAGTGATAGCCCTGGAAGTCAAAATACCCCTCCTTGGCATCTACCGTAACGCCACTGTAATTGCCCACATGCTCGTGCGAGCCGGAAGCGATGTTGAAAAGAGAAGTTTTACCACAGTTGGGATTTCCCACCAAAGCCACATTTATAGTGCGGCGTTTGCCGAGGGCCAGTTGCTTCAGCTCATCTTCGCCCAAATGCATGTTTTCGCCCAGCCCCTCGTGGAAATCGGGCTGCACAGCCTGCTCCTTGGCTTCCTGCTCACTGATAATCTCTATCATCTCAGCCTCCTGCCGACGAAGAGAAATCTCATATCCCATTACTTTGTATTTGATAGGGTCACGTAACGGAGCATTCAGCAAGACCTCCACTGTTTTACCTTTAATAAATCCCATTTCCACAATCCGTTTGCGGAAACCACCGTGTCCCAGCACTTTTACGATTACACCTTTTTCACCGGTATTCAATTCGGACAAACGCATAGTCTTTCTGCCTTTCTTTTCTATTTTGGGGGCAAAGATAATACTTATGTCCGCAAGGCACAAATAATTTAGAATGTTTTTAAATAAGCAGACACGGTTCTTTCCTTTAAAGGTGTTCCCCCCCCTTAACTCCTATAAATGAAAGAGCCGTGATAAGCGAAAGAGAAAAGATTGAACCATCATTTAATTCCCCCAAAAGATACTGAACAATAATGCCCAAAAGGCAGAACACTATTTCCAGAGATACTAAATCGTAACTTCACCACATCTTTGTTCTTTTCTTACCACAGTTGTGGTAAGAAAAGAACAAAGATGTGGTATGCATAAAACACAGCTGTGGTAAGATTAGCTTTTAGCAAATACGACCTTAGCCGATAAAGATTCTGAAAATAGATACTTGCAGATGTGGCAATAAAAATCGTTTGCACTATCTTTGCACTACTCTATAGTCGAATAAGTTGAATATGCAGAAGGTAGTACAATACATCGAGCGCCACAAACTCTTCTCGCCGGACGACAAGATACTTGTGGCACTGAGTGGCGGGGCGGACTCCGTGGCGTTACTGCGCCTGCTCCTCAGCCTGGGATACACATGCGAAGCCGCCCATTGCAACTTCCATCTGCGCGGAGCGGAATCCGACCGCGACGAGCACTTTGTACGCCAGCTCTGCCTGGAGCACCGGGTGACGCTGCACACCGTCCATTTCAACACAGAGCGGGAAGCAAAGGAACGGCATATCTCCATCGAAATGGCTGCAAGGGAATTGCGCTACGCGTGGTTTGAAAAAACAAGGGAAGCATGCAGTGCAACCGTCATTGCCGTCGCCCACCATCAGGATGACAGTGTGGAGACATTGCTGCTCAATCTGATTCGCGGTACCGGCATCAACGGATTGCGGGGCATACGCCCCCGAAACGGACATATAGTCCGTCCCTTGCTCTGCCTGGACAGAAAGGAAATCACCGATTATCTGGAAAGTATCGGGCAAGCCTACGTGACAGACAGCACCAATCTGCAGGACGAATATACCCGCAACAAAATACGCTTGAACCTGCTTCCCATGATGCAGGAGATAAACCCCTCCGTCAAGGAAAGCATCCTCAAAACGGCAGAGCATCTGGACGATGCGGCCTCTATATATAATATAGGTATAGAAGAAGCCAAACTGCGGGTCAAGACATCGGAAGGCATAAGTATCAACGCCCTGAAGCAAGAAGCGGCATCGGAAACGGTCTTATTTGAGATCTTGCATCCGCTTGGATTCAACGCCGCACAAGTAAGGGACATCTGCCGGACATTGGACGGACAGCCCGGCAAAGTCTTTACTACCCCCGGCTGGCGTGTCATCAAAGACCGCGGCTCGTTGTTGATAGAACCCGTACAAGAAGCCGTAAAGCCGCTACTGGAAATAAAAGAGCATCCCTATACACCGGATTTCATTATTCCACGCGACAAAGCCACCGCCTGCTTTGATGCCGACAAACTCAAGCATCCCCTCTCGCTGCGCCTTTGCAAGCAGGGAGACAGTTTCGTGCCCTTCGGCATGAAAGGACGGAAGAAGGTAAGCGACTACCTGACCGACCGCAAGTTCTCCCTTCTGCGCAAAGAACGGCAATGGGTACTTTGCTGCGGAGATGACATCATCTGGCTGGTGGGAGAACGGGCGGACAACCGTTTCAGAATAGACGAAAAAACCCGGAAAGTGCTGGTTGTATCAACCACCGGCCAGTAGCCATCACAGAATGATTCTGTCCTCCTTCTGTTTCTTGAAGCAATCGGAAAGCAATACGGCAAACGGCGTGTCATACGTGCGCGCCTTCTGCGGACAGCCTTTCACACAAGCACAACACTTGATGCATTTCTCTGCAACCGTGTTACACTCGTCTCCTTTTATAATGGCTCCTGCAGGACAATGCTTCACGCAATATCCGCAATGCGTACAACGTTCCGCATCCACTTCCGGAGTGCGGGGCATAGGCACCCCACTCTTACGCAACTTGACGACTCTGCGCAAAAAGCGTAGCAACGGGAAGAAAGGCTGGCGCGGGCGCTGGATACGGGCCACATCCACTCCATACAGTTTCTCCATATCTTCGGCTGCCGCAATTTTAGCACGTATCTTTTCACCAAAAAGCTTTGCATACTCCAAATCGTCCGCATCCGGACGTCCGGCCGCTACCGGGTATTTCTCACTGCTATAAGAGTGCTCGCCTACAAACGTAGCGCCTGCAATTACCTTGAAACCCAACTTCGTGACAAAAGCATCCAATTCCACCAAAGCCTTCTCATAGGCCCGGTTGCCGTAAACCACCACAACCACGGCAGGTGCACCGTCAGCACGAAGCTCCTTCATTCGCTCCAATGCCAAAGGAGCCACATGACCGCCATATACGGGCACCGTGATGACCGCCAAAGCATGGGAAGGCACCTCCCTTTTACCCGCCGCTTCCAAGGTGAGGTCCACTTTGGAGACAGACGAAATTCCCGTTCCGTGAACAATTGCCTCTCCCACTTGTTTAGAGGTACAAGTAGGTGAAAAAGTTATCAACTGCACTTCATCTATATTCATAAACCAATCCTTCATGTTGTTGTTAATACAGCAAAGATAAAGTTTTAAATTTAAAAAAAAGATGATTTGTTTATGAAACCAAAAATATTTATTACCTTTGCACCGTTGAAACATTCTGCGACTTCTTGCTGTGGCGAGAATTGTTTATCAGATTTCCGGTTCAATAATAAATATCCCATATAAATCATATATCACAAGGTAAACTTGCCCAAGTTGCTTCCTACAACAACTGCAATTGTGCACTTATGCCTTTCAATAAAAGTAAATTTTAAACCATTCACATATATACTGTATGTATAACATCATTCAACTGAACGACAAAAATTTGTCGGAACTACAAACTATTGCCCAAGAACTGGGTATAAAAAAAACAGACTCACTCAAAAAAGAAGAACTTGTTTACAAGATACTTGACGAACAAGCTATCGCAGGCGCTACCAAGAAAGTTGCCGCCGACAAGCTGAAGGAAGAGCGCAAAGGGGAAAAACAAAAACGCTCGCGCGTCACTGTAAAGACCGTAAAAAAGGAAGGTGCCGACAAAGTGTTCTCAGCCAATAAAAACGGAGACCTCACCAAAGCCAAAACTGAGGAAATACCGGCTGCGAAAGAACAACCCAAAACTGTGGAAGCACCCCAAGAACCGACCATAGAAGCTGCAACGCCGGCGCCAGCCAAAGAAGCCGCCCCCCCAAAACGCAAACCGGGACGTCCCCGCAAGGTAAAGGAAGAGGCTGCCGCACCCCAAGCAACAGAAACCCCGAAGGTTGCCGAACCGGAACTGAACTTCGAGGCTAAAGCTCCGAAAACAGAACCTCAAGCGGAAGCTAAAAAAGTGGAAGCTAAAAAAGCCGTGAAGAATATCGTACCGGACGAAAGCCCTATTCTGGCCGAGGCGGCAGATGACTTCATCCCCATTGAAGACCTCCCCACAGAAAAGATAGAGTTGCCTTCCGAACTTATCGGTAAATTCGAAGCGACCAAAGCAGAAACTCCCGCAACTTCCACTCCTGCCGTTGCCCCTGCCGAACTACAACCGCAACAGCCACAACGCCCACGCCTCCGTCCCCGTGACAACAACAACCCATATAATAATAACAACAATAATAACCGTACCGGTGGCTATAACCAACAGCGCCCCGCGCAGCAGCGCCCTGCACAACCCTATAACAACGGAGAGAACTATCCCGCCGCTCCGGAACGCAAACCCGTAATAGAACGCGAGAAAGCGTACGAATTCGACGACATCCTCACCGGAACCGGTGTACTGGAAATCATGCAGGATGGCTACGGCTTCCTCCGTTCCTCCGATTACAACTATTTGTCCTCACCGGACGATATTTACGTATCACAATCACAAATCAAATTGTTCGGCCTGAAAACCGGTGATGTGGTAGAAGGCGTAATCCGTCCCCCGAAAGAAGGCGAAAAGTACTTCCCGCTGGTAAAAGTATCCAAAATAAACGGACGTGACCCGGCTTTCGTACGCGACCGCGTACCGTTCGAGCACCTCACCCCCCTCTTCCCGGACGAGAAGTTCAAGCTTTGCAAAGGCGGATACTCCGACTCTATGTCGGCCCGTGTCGTAGACTTGTTTGCTCCCATCGGCAAAGGTCAGCGTGCCTTGATTGTAGCACAGCCCAAAACCGGTAAGACCATCTTGATGAAAGACATTGCCAACGCCATTGCCGCCAATCATCCGGAAGTCTACATGATTATGCTGCTCATCGACGAACGCCCGGAGGAAGTTACCGACATGGCTCGCACCGTCAATGCGGAAGTAATCGCCTCTACCTTCGACGAACCGGCAGAACGCCACGTGAAGATTGCCGGCATCGTCCTTGAAAAAGCAAAACGCATGGTGGAATGCGGACACGATGTTGTCATCTTCCTCGACTCCATCACCCGTCTGGCACGTGCCTACAACACCGTATCCCCGGCTTCCGGCAAAGTGCTTTCCGGTGGTGTGGATGCCAACGCATTGCATAAGCCCAAACGCTTCTTCGGTGCAGCACGTAACATCGAGGGCGGTGGTTCACTGACCATCCTTGCCACTGCCTTGATTGACACCGGCTCGAAGATGGACGAGGTTATCTTCGAAGAATTCAAGGGTACGGGTAATATGGAGTTGCAGCTCGACCGCAACTTGTCCAACAAGCGTATCTTCCCGGCTGTCAACATCGTTGCCTCCAGCACCCGCCGCGACGACCTGCTGCAAGACAAGCAGACACTGGACCGCATGTGGATTCTCCGCAAGTACCTTGCCGACATGAATCCGATAGAAGCCATGGACTTCGTAAAAGACCGTCTGGAGAAGACCAAAGACAACGACGAATTCCTGATGAGCATGAACAGTTAACAATAACTGCATACAGATATTGTACAAAAGCTTCCATTTACGTCCATAAACGTAGGTGGAAGCTTTTTTATATCCGTTTTTTCATACATAGAAAATAAGTAAAAAGCCCTCAAAAAACAGAATAATATAGATAATTATCAGTGCCCTGACCGGCACTTCCATTCTTTTCGCCCATCCACTGCAAGTCTTCAATAATATTCTGCTTCAAAAGAAGGCAGTTAAAGGGATTTTTTGTACTTTTGCGCCTCAATAAGAGTAATTTGTAATTTAGTAATTGTAATTAGATACTATGTTCGATAATTTAATCACCGATACCGTTAAGGAAAAAGCCTTGGGACAAAACGTGCTGACAGCCGTTAAGCCCAGCCAGCTGATGGTAAAAATCGTGCACGATGAACTGACCCAGCTCATGGGCGGCGAGACTTCTGAAATAAACCTCGACTCCAAGCCTGCCATTATCCTAATGTCCGGTTTGCAAGGCTCCGGTAAGACAACTTTCTCCGGAAAGCTGGCCCGCATGCTGAAGAGCAAGAAGAACAAGAAGCCGTTATTTGTGGCTTGTGACGTATACCGTCCTGCTGCCATCGAGCAGTTACGCGTACTGGCTGAACAGATTGGCGTACCTATGTACTCGGAACCGGACAGCAAGAATCCGGTAGCCATTGCCCAAAATGCCATCCAAGAAGCCAAAGCCAAAGGCTACGACCTTGTAATTGTCGATACAGCCGGTCGTTTGGCAGTGGATGAGGAGATGATGAACGAGATTGCCGCCATCAAGAAGGCCATCAATCCGGACGAAATTCTGTTCGTAGTGGATTCAATGACCGGTCAGGATGCAGTGAACACCGCTAAGGAATTCAACGAACGGCTCGACTTCAATGGTGTAGTATTGACCAAACTGGATGGTGATACCCGCGGTGGTGCCGCCCTTTCTATCCGTTCGGTGGTAAACAAGCCCATCAAGTTTGTAGGTACCGGTGAAAAGCTGGATGCCATAGACCAATTCCATCCCTCACGTATGGCCGACCGTATCCTCGGTATGGGTGACATCGTATCTTTGGTGGAACGTGCACAGGAACAATATGACGAGGAAGAAGCCAAACGCCTGCAAAAGAAGATTGCCAAGAACCAGTTCGACTTCAACGACTTCCTGAGCCAGATTGCACAAATCAAGAAAATGGGTAACTTGAAGGAACTTGCCTCCATGATACCGGGCGTAGGCAAAGCCATCAAGGATATAGACATTGACGACAATGCCTTCAAGAGCATTGAAGCCATTATTTACTCCATGACTCCGGAAGAACGCAGTAATCCGGCCATTCTGAACGGTTCACGCCGCCAGCGCATTGCCAAAGGTAGCGGTACGAATATTCAGGAAGTAAACCGCCTGCTGAAACAGTTTGACCAGACCCGCAAGATGATGAAGATGGTCACTGGCAGCAAGATGGGCAAGATGATGCCGAAATTAAAAAGATAAGATAATAGCCTATGACACTGATTGATGGAAAAGCAATTTCAGAGCAAGTAAAGCAAGAGATTGCAGCAGAAGTAGCCGAGATAGTGGCTCGTGGGGGTAAACGCCCGCATCTGGCCGCCATTCTTGTAGGACACGATGGAGGTAGCGAAACCTACGTTGCCGCCAAAGTAAAAGCATGCGAAGTTTGCGGATTCAAGTCCTCCCTTATCCGTTACGAGGCAGACGTTACCGAAGAGGAACTGCTTGCCAAAGTACGCGAATTGAACGAGGATGCAGATGTGGACGGTTTCATTGTACAGCTTCCCTTGCCCAAACATATCTCTGAGCAAAAGGTGATTGAAACCATCGACTACCGTAAGGATGTGGACGGTTTCCATCCCATCAATGTGGGACGGATGTCCATTGGTCTTCCCTGCTATGTATCCGCTACCCCCAACGGTATCCTTGAACTGCTGAAGCGCTATCAGATAGAAACTTCAGGCAAGAAATGCGTGGTATTGGGACGCAGTAACATTGTCGGCAAACCCATGGCTGCCCTGATGATGCAGAAAGCTTATCCCGGCGACGCCACAGTAACCGTATGCCACAGCCGCAGCAAAGACCTGGTAAAGGAATGCCAGGAAGCGGACATCATCATTGCTGCGTTGGGACAACCGAACTTTGTTAAGGCGGAAATGGTCAAGGAAGGTGCTGTCGTTATTGATGTAGGTACTACCCGTGTGCCCGATGCCTCCAAGAAATCCGGGTTCAAGTTGACCGGTGATGTGAAATTCGATGAAGTAGCTCCTAAATGTTCATTCATTACCCCCGTACCGGGAGGCGTAGGTCCGATGACCATCGTTTCCCTTATGAAGAATACATTGCTTGCCGGCAAGAAAGCAATCTACCAATAACAACGTAATGAAAACGCTCGCCGTCTTCATTGCTGTCTTACTGTATAGCGTAACCCTTTCCTCCCAGGAAAGGATTACGCTATTATTTGTCGGTGACCTGATGCAGCACCAGGCACAAATAGACGCAGCACATGTATCTGAAGGAAAATATGACTACTCCTCCTGCTTCTCCCTCATAAAAGAGCAAATATCCCAGGCAGACCTCGCCATAGGAAATCTGGAAGTCACATTGGGGGGCAAGCCCTATCGGGGCTATCCTATGTTCAGCGCCCCCGATGAATATCTTCAAGCCATAAAGGACGCCGGATTCGATATTTTACTGACAGCCAACAACCACTGTCTGGACCGTGGGAAAAAGGGGATGGAGCGTACCATACAATTGCTCGACTCCTCCGGTATTCGTTACGCAGGCACCTACAAGAATCTGTCGGAGCGCAGGCAACGCTATCCCCTGTTCATCAACAGAAACGGCTTTCGCATTGCCCTACTCAACTATACTTACGGCACCAATGGTATCAAGGCTACCTCTCCCAATATCGTAAACTATATTGATAAGAATACCATCCTGCAAGATATCCAAAGTGCCAAGGCACGCCAACCGGATGCCATTATTGCCTGCATGCATTGGGGAGAGGAATATCAGTCCCTTCCCAACCGTGAGCAACGCGAACTGGCCAACTGGTTGCTCCAACAAGGCGTAACACATATTATCGGTTCACACCCTCACGTCATTCAACCAATGGAACTACGTACCAACGGTACCGAACAGCACATCATAGTCTATTCCTTGGGAAACTTCATTTCCAATATGAGCAAGGCCAACACTGACGGCGGCCTCATCTTCACTTTGCAGTTGGAGAAACATCCTCTCCCCCAACCCATCCGTCCCTCTTACATCGGTCAGAGTCAGACGCCCCTGCCAGACTCCAATCCTCTGCCTTTTCCATACTGTCGTGTTTCCTATTGTGGATATAATCTGGTCTGGACCGGCCGGCCGGAACTTACTAAAGAAAAAAATTACATTCTTTATCCTGCCAGTTTTCCTACAGAACATTTAACTCCGGAAGCTCGTAAACACCTGGAAATCTTCGTCAAAAGCTCTCGAAAGCTGCTCCAGCAGCACAATATAGATATCTACGAGAAGAAAAAATAATGCAGAAATCTCAAAAAATTTCGTCTCATTCTTTGCAATATTAAAGATTATCCCTATCTTTGCACCGCATTTAAGAAATGCACTAACATGGTGGCTGTAGTTCAGTTGGTTAGAGCGTCAGATTGTGGTTCTGAATGTCGTGGGTTCGAGTCCCATCTGCCACCAGTTCTTGTACAAAAGAGTTTACTTTCTCAAAATGTTCAAAATAGCTGGAAACTTATTCCGATATTTTGCATTCTGTATCAATCACACTTAATAGCACTTCCTTCCTTACTTTATCAAGCCAGTGATAAGATAACCCGTTATCACCTTATAGAAATAAGAATACAAAAGAAATATTTCATCTTTCAAAAAACATTCTATACCAACACTCTACTATTTTCGATTTCCGTCATGCAAATATAATCCTTTTTGTTTATACGAAAAGCAAAATCAGTTATCTTTGCAAAGATGAAACTCAATTAAACATGAAAATTCTTTGGATAGACCTCAATAGCTCGTATGCACACTCTTCGTTGGCACTCCCTGCACTGCACGCACAAATAGCAAAGAACAATTCCGTAAAATGGGAAATCGTATCTGCCACCATCAATGAAAACGTAGGAATGATTGTCGACGAAATATACCGGCACCAACCCGACATCATTGCCGCAACGACATGGTTGTTCAACCACGAACAACTGTTGCACATCACGGCGAGATTAAAAGCATTGCTTCCCAATAGCTGCTTCATTTTGGGCGGACCTGAATTCTTAGGAAACAATGAAGACTTTCTGCATAAAAACCCTTTCATCGACTGTGTATTCAGGGGAGAGGGAGAAGAAGCATTCCCCCAATGGCTGTCTTGCTGGAACCAGCCGGAAAAATGGGACAGCATTCCGGGGCTTTGCTATATGAATCCTCAAAAGCAATATATAGACAACGGCATAGCCCGTGTACTCAACTTTTCCCGACTCGTACCGCCGGAAAACAGCAGTTTCTTCAACTGGAGCAAACCATTCGTACAACTGGAGACTACCCGAGGCTGTTTCAACACATGCGCATTCTGCGTCAGCGGTGAAGAAAAACCGGTGCGCACACTGTCCATTGAAAGTATCCGTGAACGCCTTCAAATTATCCACAGCCATGGAATAAAAAACGTACGCGTCCTCGACCGGACCTTTAATTATAATCCGCGCCGTGCTAAAGAATTACTGCAACTTTTCCTGGAATTCAACCCGGACATATGCTTTCACTTAGAAATACACCCTGCACTATTATCCGAAGAGCTGAAAAATGAATTGAAAAAGCTACCTAAAGGATTGCTCCATCTCGAGGCCGGTATTCAAAGCCTGCGCGAACCGGTCCTCCAAAAAAGCCGTCGGATGGGAAGCCTGGAGGACTCACTGCAAGGTCTTCGTTTCCTATGTTCCCTGCCCAATATGGAAACACACGCCGACCTCATTGCCGGCTTGCCTCTATACCGCCTATCCGAAATATTTGAAGATGTGCGTACACTTGCCGGATACAATGCCGGCGAGATACAGCTTGAATCCCTGAAGTTACTTCCCGGCACAGAAATGAGAAGAAGAGCGGAAGAACTGGGCATCCGATATTCTCCTCTCCCCCCTTATGAAGTGCTTCAAACAAATGAAACCAGTGTCAACGAGCTTCAAACAGCCCGGCAACTGTCACGTCTTCTGGATGGATTCTATAACACAACTGCTTGGCAAGCCATCACCCGCAAGCTGATTCTGGATGACAACGACTTCCTACGTCGCTTTCTGGAATTTTTAATCGATAAAAATCTTATAGACCAGCCCATGAGCCTGGAAAAGCGAGGTCTCGTACTCTATGAATTCTGCAGTATGCATTATCCGGCCTATAAAATCATGGTCACCATTGCCTGGATAGAGGCAGGCATGTCATTAAAGAAAAAACCAGCAGAGAAAGTCAAGACCAAGCGCCAGATGCCACCGGAATATTGGGAAGTCATCTATGGAAACTACAAAGAAAGCCTCCGCTTATGTTTTCTACCCATTGACGACAATACCCAAAATGGTTATTGGTTCGGCTTCGAATCGGAAATACAAAAAGCAGAACCAGTATTCAAAGCCAAAGGAATAATGGAGAGGTGTCAAAATACACAATCACCGCAGATTAACACAGATAAAAGTTCCTGATTATCAGAAATTCTATAGCAATCTGTGTAACCTGCGGTGAGTTATGCCCTCATTTCTTCTCCTATCCGCAGTGGAAATACTTCTCGACCAGTTTCAGCATCTCCTCCGGACTGTCTTGTATCTCTGCACGCAAGGTTCTATCCTCGTAAGAACGCAGTTTAGAGATAACCCCATCAACCATTGCAGGACTGAACACATGGTATTGTTCAAAGACAGCACGCTGTCTTTCCAAGCAATCGGCAGAAGCGGCACAACTATCAGGAAGCTGTTCCAGTTGTTTCAACTTATCTTCATTTTCTTTCTTGTGGATATTTACATTGACATATGTTTTTTCTGCAATTCCTAAAGCATCGTCTATCTCAAATCCATAACGGCAAGCTACAGCAAGTCCGGCAATCAATTGATACAAATCGGCCGAACCGTCAGGCGAACGCATTTCCACCGTCTGTTTCTGTGTAGTATCATAATGACTTGGGGTCTCCAACGGATTTGCCAACATGCACATATCCGTTTTTGCCGACCAGCCCAACGGAACGCGTACCAATACCGAACGGTTGCGGTCGCCCCAGCAAATGTTGGTCGGTGCTTCCTGATGAGGAACCAGACGAAAATAGGAAGTAGGATTTGTATTACCGAAAGCCGTAATGGAAGAAGCCAGCTTCATCATGCCCGCAATGGCCTTACGGGCTGTTTCAGAGAGTGCCCCATCTTTCAGCATCTGGTTCTGCCCGTCCTTCATGATACGCATATGTATATGCAATCCGGAACCGGCTTTTCCTGCCGTGATTTTCGGTGCAAAAGTAATGTTATATCCATACTGGCTAGCCAGATTACGAATAACCCATTTTGCTATCACCAGTTGGTCAGCAGCCTCCTCGGCACGCACCGGCAGGAATTCTATTTCATTCTGCTCATAAATCTTATCGTCCAGCGTAAAATTACCGACTTCAGAATGCCCATACTTTATCTGTCCGCCTGCCTGCGCAATATATGACATACATTCCGTACGGAAATCATTGAACTTGGCATAAGGGGCCGATTCGTGATAACCACGCTGGTCGGTAGCCGGGAACAATCCGTCATTTTCAGAAATGACATAATATTCCAATTCTCCCATAGCCTGAAATTCCATCCCCGTAACCGTAGTGAATGCCTGACATGCCTTACGCAGGGTATATTCCGGAGAACTTTCCAGCGGTTCACCATCCTTATTGAAATAAGAACAGAGCATTGACAGTGTGGGCAATTCAGAAAAAGGGTCTATAAAAGCAGTCCGAAAACGCGGCACTACATACAAATCACTGCTACCGGCCTCTATAAACGGAAACAAGCTGGAACCGTCTACGCGTTCACCACATGTAAGTATGGCATCAAGGTATGCTTCATTATTGATGACAAAGTTCAGTGTCTTCAGTCTCCCGTCTGCCGCAGGATACATGAAGTTCACCATACGAATGTCGTTCTCCTTTATATAGGAAACAATGTCTGCTTTCGTAAACTCGGAAGCCGGTTTTTGAAGGGCAGCCACCAATAGATTAGGGCTCATGGATAATTCCTGGTTCATAATACGCTGATTGTTTTTAGTTTTCTATATGGTTAACAAAACACATGCAATTTTCTGTCACAATAAAAAACTGCTGTTTCGCAAAGATACTAAAAGTTGTATCAGAAAAAAAACAAACAACCTAAATCTTATCAGAGAGCCTCAACCTTTTCCGTCGTATCCCCACTTCACGTAAATAGCCCCCCAAGCAAATCCTGCTCCGAATGCTGTAAAAACCAGTTTATCCCCCTTTTTCAGCTTATCCTCGAAATCCCATACGCACAATGGAAGCGTGCCGGCACTTGTATTTCCATACCGTTCTATATTGACCATTACCTTTTCGGGAGATACTCCCAAGCGTTGCGAAACAGCAGTAATTATACGCATGTTTGCCTGATGGGGAATCACCCAGTCAATGTCCTCCTTCGTCAAGTGATTCCTCTCCATGACTGCCTCACAAGCATCCGCCATATTGGCCACAGCATATTTAAAGACTGTACGTCCTTCCTGATAAATATAATGCATCCGATTGTCCAGTGTATAGTAAGATGGAGCACATACGGAGCCTCCCGCTTTGATATGTAAAAAAGGCAGACCTTTCCCGTCTGTTCTCAATACGGCATCCATTACTCCCATATCCTCCCGGGTGGGTTCCAGCATGAAAGCAGCAGCACCGTCACCAAAAATAGGACAGGTAGCGCGGTCTGTATAATCAATCACCGATGACATCTTATCAGCTCCTACTATGACAACCTTCTTATATTTTCCGGAACGTATGAAATTCGCCCCCGCCTCCATTGCATACAGAAATCCACTGCAAACAGCCTGCATGTCAAAAGCAAAAGCATTGTTCAGGCCCAATTTGTCACATAAGATGGACGCGGTAGAAGGAAAGTGATAATCGGGAGTGGTAGTAGCTACGATAACCAAGTCAATGTCATTCGGGCTGGTCTTTGTGCGCTGCATCAGTTGTTTCACAGCCTTACGAGCCATATATGAAGTTCCAAGCCCCTCCTCATGCAAAATGCGTCTTTCCTTTATACCAATGCGCCCCATAATCCATTCATCATTGGTATCCACCATTTTAGATATTTCATCATTAGTCAAGACATAGTCCGGAACATATCCTCCAACTCCCGTAATCACTGCATTCAAATTCTCCATTAATCCTATCCAGTTTAGTGTAAAATCAGGAATAACCCTATTATAAATATGCTATCAGAATATCACACTTTTTTCAGAATAGTCGTGTGACAATCTTTAATTAATGGGCGCAAATATACGAAAAGAGAATAAAAATCAATGAATCTGACAACAAAAGACATTAACTGTCTACAAATAATAACACTTTAAAACACAACGGGATTCACTACTATCCGAGCCCTGCAGGAATACTTCCGCATAACCTTTCTGCAAATAAAGAACAAAAAATCCGCTACCTGCAACGATGACGCACGATTGGCCGCACAACCGGCCACATTTCCTTTTCCAGCGAATGGAGCATCGCAGGCGGTTGGATGGGAGTTTTGATTACTCACATACTCATAACCGCCATACGTCCAATGCGTGTCTACATTCCCATTATCCAGGTCTGGCATATCCCACAAAGAAACACCAAACCGTGCATACCGGCGGGGAATGGGGAAGAGGAGATAACCTTTCTTCAGTATCTCCGTTGTCATGGGGCTCATTTCTTTTTCCATCTTTGTCTATTCTTAATTCGATAACACAACAAAGGTAAGGGAGAAGCCAGGGGAATACAAATAAACAGTTAGAATCGACTAAAAATTAATGAAATAAATAAGGTGGCGGAAGAGGGATTCACTTCATCCTCCACCACCCTATATAATAATATACTAAAATAATCAGAATGTATTAGAAATACATTCTCTATTTTGCATATTTTTATTAATAAAACATGTTGCAAAGTTAGAATGGGAGAGACGTTGACGGCTGCCATGCCATGAAGGATAGCACCCTCAAAGTTAATTTTCAATTCACTAATGATTTCACCTTTATAGGTAATACAATCCTTTTTAAGACCAAGAACTTTGCCAAACAAGCAATTGTCTTCTTCACCGTATTCCACGCTACCGAAATGTCCTTTGTACTTTAACTGTCCTATACTATTTTGTTATCTTTTGTTCTTTACTTTATTAATATTTCTCAATCAGTCTATTCTCACGAATATAAGTTAGTAATTGTTCATCACATCTCCTTTCATTATATTCGACGGATGCGGCTTATGCATTATATACGAATTTTTCCATCCGAACTAACCAATTTACTTCCTATCCCCAACTCCTCCCCTTCCTCCTTGAAGTAGCCCAGCACCTTGGCTGGCGTGAGACGGCAGCGTTCCACGCTTTTCAAGCGGCTCTGAAAGATGTAGCGGGAGCGCAGCATGAGGTATATAGTTCAAGCTACGGTGCAAGCGGTGCTGAAGGCAGGCTCTGACATCTTCAGCGGAGAGTTTCATTCCTTTGTTTGGGGTTGCTTTCATTGTAATGGTTATTTTAGAATTGACTGTTGATGTGACGGATTTGCAGAACGCATCATCCATCTGTGCCGGATGCATAATGCACACCGGGCAAACGGATGATGCGTTGGGAGCAAATGCACGTTGCGTTTTCGCTGATAAAGCCTTAATGAGCATTAAGGGTTGTTATATAATATAATATAATATTAACCGCTGCCGGTTTGGAGGTTAGCGGAAAACATGTACATTTGTAATGTGTTTTTCATAGTATTAGATTTAAGGTTAACAAAAGATTGGCTGTCTGGGATAGATGGCCTTTTTTATGTTGTTTTCTGACCTGCTTCGTAGGATTAAGTTTTTAATAGATAAATACTTTAAGGCAGGCACAAGGGGATAAAAAAAGTCCCACAAATCATTGGATTTGTGGGACTTGTGTGTTTACTGTCCGTTTTTTTCGGTTAATTCAGCGGAGAGACAGGCTCTCGAACTTATACTTTCACAGAATCTCATAAAACCGCAAACAACTGATAATCAAGTGCAAAT
>PPYE01256181.1_pt1 | contig 113039 bp, 110 predicted proteins | sample 1559881 | NCBI WGS metagenome assembly PPYE01 (sample SAMN08240022, study PRJNA423297) | Human gut metagenome, whole genome shotgun sequencing project.
CAGTCGTTATGTGAGATGCAGTCCTCTTAAAATCCTGAAATACAGAGCACTACAACCTCACATTTTCATCTTTTTATTTGAAAATTAAGATTTTCGGACAAAAGTGAACGGTAATTTATCTTTAAACTTATAATTGACTACACGAAAGCAGTCGCCATCAACGGACTAAAAACTCATTTCTGGCGGAATATGAATTAATTCCGAAAGTTTTCACTATCTTTGTTTACCTTTAAGTATAGAATGCAATGAAAACAGCTCCTAACAAAGCCCCCCTTATAGTCTTATTGTTGTGCTTGGTTGTTCTGCCTTTGGCAGCGCAGACCGGTAAGTTTTATTCCACTAACAATGAATTATCCAGCAGTCTTATCAACCAGATCTTTCAGGATAAGCGTGGATTCATCTGGATAGCTACTGAGTACGGACTGAACCGTTTCGATGGGCTTCGGTTTTCTAACTATAAACATGTGTCCGGCGACTCCACTTCCATCAAAAACAATTATGTGCGCACGCTTTTTGAAGACAGTCGGCAGAATCTGCTGGTAGGCTGCATTGACGGGTTGATGAAGTATGATTCGGAAACAGATACTTTCCGGGAGATTCCAATGATACGTGCGGGCAAGCGGGTTTTTCCACACATCACGCAGATGCAGAAATTGCATAATGGTGAGATTTGGGTGGTAACTACCGGGCAGGGCATTTTCCGCTTGGACGAAGAGAAGCAGCAGGCGGAGTCCATTGACGCTATCATGAGGCAAGTGAATTATAACTTTCAGTCGAACTTATATGAAGACTCTCATTACAATATATGGATCGGTACGGAAGGACATGGATTGATCTGCTATCTGCCTGCTACGCAGGAAGTTCGTGTGTTCAGATACCCGGTGATTAATGATAACTATGTGTCGGCTATCGGTGAAGATAAGTACGGGAATTTGTTTATTGGCACTCAAAAGCATGGCTTGTCCCGTTATGAGCGTGAGCAGAACCGCTTTGTTCCTGTTCCCTATATGGGCGGTGAGGAACTGTCCATCTATTGTCTGACGTTAGTGGACGACCGTTTGCTGATCGGTACCGACGGTCAGGGACTGAAGACTTACAACCGGATGACCGGAAAGATAGAGGATTATAGTATCAATTCCGCGCCGCTGGATTTTTCGGAAGGAAAGATACACGCTATCATGGAAGACCGAGACAAGAACCTGTGGGTAGGATTATTTCAGAAGGGTATTGTACTGATGCCGAAGCAGGAAAATCCGTTTGAGTATTATGGCAATAAGTCCATTCATTATAATCCCATCGGACAAGGATGTGTAATGTCTATTTATCAGGACAGTAATCGTCATCTGTGGGTAGGGGCGGACAATGAAGGAATATTTGAACTGGATGCGGAAGGAAAGAGGCTGCGACATTATCAGCCCGGCAATGACCCGCGTTCGATGGCTAATACTATTATGTGTATGTACGAGGATACGAACGGAGATTTTTGGCTCGGCACGTACACCCGGGGATTGGCAAAACTAAACCGAAGAACCGGTGAGTGTGAGTACCCGCTGCCCGTTGACAACGAGAAGATATTCTCAATTACGGAAGACCGGCATAAGAATCTTTATATCGCTACTTTCGGTTCGGGTTTCTATCAGTATAATCTGGTGACGAAAGAGTTGAAACACTACGAGTCGTCTAAAGACGAAACGGGCGACCTGACGAGGAATGAATTGGCCAATGACTGGGTGAACTACATCTTTTGTGACAGTGAGGGAATGATCTGGCTGGGGCATTATAAAGGCATTAGTTGTTTCAATCCGGTTAATGAGAGTTTTATTAATTACCGGAAGGTGAACACCCTGGTTGAAGACCGGGTGGGCTATGTAGTGCAAGAAGACCATGCCGGAAATATCTGGGCAGGTACGACAGACGGTTTATATTGCTTCAACAAGAAGACTGATGAGCTTACTTGCTTTACGGTGGCGGATGGTTTGCCGAATAATGTAATCTGTGGAATTTGTGAGGACGAGGAGCACAATATGTGGATCAGCACCTATATGGGTATCTGCAAGTATGATGCTAAAACCGGCCGTTATATCAATTATTATGCGGGCGATGGTTTGCAGGGAAACGAGTTTACGCACGGTGCATTCTATAAGGACGAGGCTGGGAAAGTCTATTTCGGTGGAATCAATGGTATCACTTATTTTCAGCCTTCATCTATAGAGAGCGTGCTGAAAGATACCAAGGTCTGGATTACGGATTTCTCTATCTTTAACCAGCCTGTACGGAAGAATACACGTTCGGGAAGACATACCGTTATTTATACATCTGTGCCGGATGCGAATATGTTCCAGTTGGCTCATTATGATAATACGTTCAGCATTGTGTTCTCTACGTTGCAATACAACAATCCGGAACAGATATCCTATCAGTATAAGATTGAAGAACTGAGTAACCAGTGGCTTAGCACTGAGCCGGGGGTGAACCGGGTGACGTATAATAATCTTCTGCCCGGCAAATATACTTTCCATGTGCGGGCGTTGAGTCATGGCAATCTTTCGGAGATACGTACTGTGAAGATACTGATTACTCCGCCCTGGTATGAGATGTGGTGGGCGTATTGTATTTATGCGTTCCTGTTCGGCTTGCTTGTATTGGGTATTGTGAATTATATCCTGTCGCGTATGCGCCATCGCCGTGAAATCATGAAGCGCGAACATGCCGAACAATTGAATGAAGCGAAGCTGCAGTTCTTCATCAATATCTCGCATGAGATACGTACTCCGATGACGCTGATTATTAATCCTCTGGAGAAATTGCTGGCTGAAAAGAAGGGAGGAGAAGTACAGAAGACTTACCTGATGATTTACCGGAATGCACAACGTATTCTTCGCCTGATAAACCAATTGATGGACATTCGTAAGCTGGATAAAGGACAGATGTTCATGAAATTCCGGGAGACGGATATGGTGGGTTTCATTGACGATGTGATGCTTACTTTCGACTATATGGCGCGGAAGAAGAAGATACATTTCAGTTTCGAACACGTCATGCCGCAGTTGAAGGTATGGGTGGATATGAATAACTTCGATAAGATACTGATGAATATATTCTCCAATGCCTTTAAGTACACACCGGAGCAAGGAGAGATTACGGTTACACTTTCTACCGGACGTGATTCCACCCGGCGCGATCCGCTGAAGGAGTACTTTGAAATAACTGTGACGGATAACGGCATCGGACTCGACCGGGAAAAGATAGAGCGTATCTTCGAACGGTTCTATCAGATAGATAATGATGTGACTAAATCGAACTTCGGTACGGGTATCGGTTTGCATTTGTCCCGTTCATTGGTGGAACTGCATCATGGCATCATCCTGGCAGAGAATCGGGAAGATGCTCCGGGTAGCCGTTTTATTATCCGTATACCGTTGGGCTCTGCCCATCTGCGTACGGACGAACTGGAAGATGTGGAAGCAGTCATCACCCCTCATACCGTGTGGGTTAAACCGGAGAAGACGGATTTAGAGGGAGCCTTTGAAGAAGAAGAGGACGAAGAAAGCAAGAAGGCGGGTAAGTCGAAAAATCGCATGCGCATATTGATAGTGGAGGATGAGGAAGAAATCCTCTCTTACCTGAAAGAAGAATTGGAAGGGGATTATCGGATTATGACCCGGAAGAATGGTAGGGAGGCTTATGATACGATCCTTGCAGATACTCCTGACTTGGTGATCAGCGATATCATGATGCCGGAAATGGATGGATTATCATTATGTCGGAAGATTAAGCAGAATACGAATGTCAATCATGTGCCTGTAATCTTGTTAACGGCTAAATCCAAGCCCGAGGATACCATGGAAGGTATGGCAACCGGTGCGGATGCTTATATGGTGAAGCCTTTCAATACGGAACTTCTGAAGAGTACGATTGCTAATCTGATTGCTAACCGTAAACTGCTGAAGAGCAAGTTCAGCGGTGCGCAGCAGCAGGAAGATAAGGTACAGAAGTTGAGTATGAAATCGGCAGATGAGATATTGATGAGTAAGATAATGAAGGTTATCAACGAGAATCTGTCCAATCCGGATCTCAATGTGGAAATGTTGGCGGCGAATGTGGGCTTAAGTCGTGTCCATGTGCACCGGAAACTGAAAGAACTGACAAATCTTTCGGCACGCGACTTTATTAAGAATATCCGCTTACAGCAGGCTGCTGCCTTGTTGAAAGAGAAGAAACTGACAGTATCCGAAGTAGCGTATGCTACGGGCTACACGAACTTGTCGCATTTTTCCAGTTCTTTCAAGGAAGTGCATGGCATGTCGCCTAAGGAGTATATGTTGGCGCATCAGGGATAAGTTTTAGGAATTTATTTAGTATGGACGGGTTATGAACAAAATGTGATAAGGTGGTAGGGTGATAAAGTGATAGCGGGATAAGACTCTTTGATATATAGCGCAGCCACTTTATCACCCTATCACACCTTACCACCTTATCACTCTTTTTTTATTCCTTCCTTTTCCGATATGAGTTAGATGGTGATTCATTGTATATTTCATCAGTTGGTAATTATACTTACAAAAAACTTGTAAATTTCTTCCTTTCCTTCAGCTACTCCTCCGATTCGTTGAATGAATCTGATTCAGTCAGTGACTGAATGCCTTTCAGTCCCTGACTCATTGTACCCCCATCCAGAAGGTATCTGAGAGAGGGTGGGGAAAGTGACAAGTAGTAAATGAGTTTTTGAAGTGTTTCGGTTTAGGAACAATGGAAGCAAGAAAGATAGATTCCTCTATACTCAATTGTGAAGGACGCTTGGCGAAGTAGAAATCAGCTGCTTCATGGATACCGTAAACCATAGGCCCCCATTCGGCTATATTCAGGTAAACTTCGTACATGCGGGCCTTTGGGGTGAGGTGTTCGGTTTCGATGAGCCAGACGATAAGCGCTTCTTCCAGTTTGCGGGCTATATTCTTATTGCGGTTCAGGAAGACATTCTTTACTAATTGCATGGAGATCGTGCTACCTCCGCGAGCAAATTTACGGACTTCCAGGTCATGAATCAAAGCTTCGCGCATAGCGTCCGGCAGGAATCCCCGGTGATAGAAGAATGCTCCGTCTTCACTTTGCATAACAGACATTTGCAGCAAGGGAGAAATGCTGTCCAGTGGTGTAAAATGTTCCCATGACGGACCGACAGGGAACGTATATACCGGTTGTCCGTTTTCGTAAGCTGTATAGATAAACTCACCGGACATCTTACCCAAATCCGTCTTTCCATAATGAAGAATACGGAAATCTTTCTCCTTCAGTTCCGATTCAAACTTTAGGCTATCCAGTTGTGAGAAATCTACATCCAGTAGAAAATGATAAGCTAATTGTCCGGTAGTGCTGAGGTCTTCCAGATTCTCGAAAAGTCCTTTGGGCAGCGAACCGAACAGTTCTTCCGAAGTGAACCAGGGTTTACGAACGGAAACTGTAAAGTGCCACTCTTTTTGATTGGTCTTTTCTCCAACGCGCTCTGCCCTTAAATAAGGATGAAAGGTCAATGCATTGAAGCGTACAAGGCTGGCGCTATCCAGTTCTACAGCCTGTGGACTGACATTAACATGGAAGTCCAGTTGACCGCGATCCAGATTGATGGTTTCGGGAGACAATCGTTTATGATATACTTGCAATCCCCGTACTTCCGACTGGCCGACCAAGCGAGTGATTCCGCCACTTACCTTTTCCTGTGAGAAATTACATGTCAGGCTGTCAAATTGTACTTCTGCACCAAATCGGCGGTTGATATAGGGAACAGTCAGTTGTGGAGCATGCAAAGTGGCATACAACCGTCTTTCCGAAGGATTAAATTCTCCTTCAGTATTCCATTGTTGATTTAAACTGTCTTCCTGAACTGTTATTTCGGACAGGAAATGGTAGTCGTCAATAACGAAACGGGGAATGCGGAAACTGACAAAGTTATGATCTTTCCGTTCAGTGATAGTAAGGTGGGTGAGTTCTCCATTGCCGGGTAATAATCCGAAAAGGAGGTTTAATGTTGTATTGATGCGACGGGTATAATCGGTACTGGAACTTTGTTCACTGGGAGAGGTGGGCTCGGCAGAAGTACGGAAAAGAAAATCGTAATTAGCTATGGAGTCCTTTTTAATGAAATTGAGTGAGAGGCCGTCGAGCCGGACTTCTTTAATCTTGATATCTCCCCACATCAGTTTCCAAAGGCCGATACGAACATTGAGGGATTGCAGGGCAAACAGTGTATCTCTTTCCTGCGGAACTACGCTCAGTCCGTCGATAGCGATTGTGTTCAGGCCCTTCATATGGAGTTCTCTGTAGCTGATATCCAGCCCATAACGCTGTTCCAGTAGGGTAATACGTTGATCTGCGATGTGACGCAGTAGGCTTCCCCGAAAGATAAAAATTCCTGCTGATAAAAGAAATAGCAGCATGAGACATGCTACTATTATTCTTTTTACTTTTCGTTTTATCATACTCTTTACTTTTCTTTACTTCCTTTCCAGATAGAGAGTACTTTCCTTCGTATCAGAAGAATATTCAAGGCAGATACTGCTATAAATAAGATACTTCCAGCCAAAATACAGGGTAGGAGAGACCCGGTTTCCAATTGTGGAATGAGAGTTTGCAGGACGCCTGTATAGTAAGATCTTAACCAGGCCACACCGCCTATGGCAAGGATCAGTACCAGCAAATTCAATCCTACGGTCAATACGTGATAAGGTAATGCGACTTTAGAAGGACTGTAACCTATTAATAACAGGTTCTCCAACTTTGCCGTATTCTTTTGAAGCAGCAGGAATACGCTTAACATCAGGATATAGAAAGAGAGGATGCTGATGAACAGTCCCACGCCGGAAACAATACCTGTGATAAGGCGGAGGAAATAAGTGGTCTTTCCGGCATCCAGATTGTCCCCTTCGGTCTCATAGTTCTTCAGTTGAAAATAGTCGGTGATGGTTGTGTCCGTAGGGTTCTTTACTTCTACGATCAGGCGGGAAGGCTGTGCTTCTCTTTCGGATGCGAAAGCCTGATTGGCCCATTCCATAAACGATTGTGGAACAAGGATAGTGTTCAAGCGGTTGGAGAAACCGACAATATTCCCTTTGTATTGTTCTACACGTCCGTTGCCATGCAGCACAATGTCCATTTGTATCAGTCCCATTACACCTTCCGACAACTTCGGCAGGTTGCGGCTCTGTGCGAAACCGAAGTTATAAAGGTTCAGGTAGTTACGGGGAATGATAATAGGTATGGTTTGTGTACCTTCGTCAAAGTGCCATTTGTCCAAGCTGACATCTACAAACTCATCGGGAACAGATTCAAAAAACATATCCGTAGAGATGCGGATACCGGCTTGCTCCATTCCCAGCCCTGCTGATACTTTGAAAAGGGTAGGTGTAAAAGCGCCTACACTACGTGTGAAGGGTTGTGCTTCCAGTTCCTTAATTTCATCTTTGGAGAAAGTATTGCTTTGTCCGGTAATACTGCCGAGGGTGCTGATCTTTTTGGTAGCGATGATATAATCCTTCTTCATGAAACTATCTCCCTGCGTGAAGACGGGAAGGACGTCTTTATAAAATTGCACGCTCAACAATACAATCAGCATCCCAAAGATATTGGCGAGGAAAAAGCCGGTCAGTTGTCCGATACTGATGTGTTGGCGGAGAAGTTTCCAAACAAGTTTGTTCATTGAAGTTCTATGTTCTTTTATTAGTGATTAGCGTTTAGTGATAGGTGATTAGTGATTAGGGTTTAGTGATAAGTGATTAGTAGGCTGTGCTATCATTCCGCATGGTGCTAATCACTTATCACTAAACCCTAATCACTAATTTTATAGTTTCATCACTTTATTATATTCTAACTCTATATGTTTTCCAATGGAAGTAACAACCACTCCCGCACCTTGCTGTTCGGCCTCTTTGGTCAGTATACGTCCCATGAGTGTACCGTTATCATCATCCAGGTGGCTGATAGGCTCATCCAGAAAAATGAAATCGAACGGTTGGCAGAGAGCACGAATAAAAGCTACGCGTTGCTGTTGTCCGAAAGATAACTTTCCAGCCTTTTCATTTACTTTGTCAGTGATACCGAGCGTTTCAAAAAGAGCAAGGATTTCTTTTTTCTTCTTATAGTTAGTAAGCCGGTTCTTCAACTGTACATTCTCCAGTGCGGTCAGTTCAGGGAAGATACGTAGCTCCTGAAACAGCATGCTCAATGAATGTTTTCGTAATTCCACCCATTCATGAATGGAGAGCGAACGGATATTTCGTTCATCGAAGTTAATGATACCCTGATAGTCGCGGCGATATCCGTAGATATAGCTGCATAGAGAGGATTTACCTGTGCCCGAAGCAGCTTCAATCAGATACCGCTCTCCTTTTTGTAGCACAAGGTCTTGATGCCATACGTCGGATGAAATGGCATCCCGGTCGGCAAACACTTGGGGAAGTGTTTGCCGCAGATGAATGGTTTCCATTATTTATCGGGATTAGATGCCTGCAAACTCTTTGATGAAGTTTACAATCTGTTTCAATGCATTTACGTTTTTGTCTTTCAGTTGAATAACTATATCTGCATTATTATTGGGGTCGCCAACAGCTTCTACATAAGTTATCTTGTCAACCAAAGCAACAGCTGTTGCATATTGTGTGCCGCCATATTCCGATAACATCTTCACAATCGGCAAAGCCAGAATTGCTTCAGCATTAATGACGAAAGCACTGTTCTTACCTTTGATGTTGGATGCAAATTCGGTATCCTTAATGGATGGATTAACAGCTTTATCTATGCCCTTGTACAACATTTCGTCATTCGTAGCATACAAACTATTGTTGCGAACTCCGAAGAACAGGTTCAATGCCTTTGATTTATATACATATTCGTTTTCTCCCAGTTTCAGGATGTCGTCTCCTCTTTTTAAGCCCAGTTCGCTTCTCTTCTCATACAATAACTGTACGGGGGCAGCACTCTTTACGCTGGCGTACATCAGGAAAGTAGGAGCGTTATTCATAGTGAAGTTTATCAGCCCCATTGCAATATCTTTCTGGAATGTGCCGAACAACTCTTTTACTTCATTAGCCTTGGCTATGGAGAAATTCTTCTGGAACTGCTCATTTTCCAACAACATGTTATAGAACTCTTCTCCATTGATACCCATGCTGAGATACATCAGGGTGGATTTCGGGAAGTATTTCAAGAAAGTGTTTTCTATGGGGCAGGTTGCCTTCTTTTGCTTGTCGAACAAGGCTTGCAATTCGGGGTTTTCTGTGAAGCTCTCATACTTCATGCTTACCTTACCTTTATCAAAGGAAAGGCTTCCCAACATTTTCATGTCTTTCAGGTCAATGTTGTAGGGCATATCGCTTGCTTTGATCATATTGGCATAAGGGCCCAGCAGGCTTGCCGGAGAGAACATAGTGCTGATATCTCCTCCCATCTTCTGCATCTTTTTGAAGATAGTAGTTGAAACAATGCTGTTTTCATTCGTCTGTTTCAGCAAAGCAGGAATATTCTCTTTGATTTTCTCAAGCTGGGTAGTGCCGCTATAATTGGTCAGCATAAGCACTGAAGGAGTATATGCTATGAGTACCTGGTTTCCCATTTGTGTGAACTGAAAACCGTCACCGCTTGCCAGAGGCTGACTGACTTTTTCTTTCTCCAATGTTTCCAGCAGTGCATGCAGGTCGTCTTCACTGCTGACTTTGGCAACGATAGTAGTAGGGAATGTTTCCGTGGTGAAGATATACAAAGGTTCCGATACATCGATTCCCGATTTCTTCGGATCTTTCATTATCATTTCCATTTGCTGGAATGTTGCAGCGTTCATGCCGCTCTTCAAAGCATTCGTCAGCTTTTCCTGTACTTCTTTGTTCTCCTTGTCATTGAGGCCTGCTTTGTCAGCCAATGATTTCAGGTTGATGCTGACTACCGTATGAGCATTGGCAGGAATCACATCGGTGTATTCTTGCTTCTTCTGGGAACATGCGCTGACAAGAGCGACCACTACAGCCATCAACGCCAAACGGGGAAACAAACTTTTCTTCATATAACTATTATTTAAGTGTGATTATCATTGATTTTGTAAGTTCAGAATGTGGCAAGCCACTAGAGCTGCCGTTTCTGTACGCAGTCTCGACTTTCCCAGACTAATGGGAGTAAAGCCGTTTTCTATTGCCTTTTGCACTTCTTTTTCACTGAAATCCCCTTCCGGACCGATTAATACCAGTGCATCTTCTCCTTTGCGGAGCACATCTTTCAACAGCGGCTTTTCTCCTTCGTAACAGTGAGCTATGAACTTCTGTCCTTTGAAAGGCTGCGTGATGAACTTGTTGAAATCCGTCATTTCATTCAGTTGTGGCAAACGGGCTTTAAGGGATTGTTTGATGGCGGAAACCAGTATCTTACTGATACGTTCGGTCTTGATCACTTTCCGTTCCGAGAAACGACAGTTCAGGAAAGTCAGTTCATCGAAGCCTATTTCAGTGGCTTTTTCTGCAAACCATTCAGTGCGGTCCATATTCTTGGTCGGGGCTATGGCAATGTGTAGATGTCCGTTCCATAAAGGTTCCTGGTAAATGGTCTCCAGAATGTTTACCATGCAACGCTTGTTGGTAGCAGCACTGATTTCTGCACGATAGAAATAGCCTTTGCCATCGGTCAATGTAATCTGATCACCAATATTGAGGCGTAGTACGCGGATGCAGTGTTGGGCTTCTTCTTCGGGAAGTTCGGCACGGGTTTGTATGTAGGGTGTATAGAATACATGCATAAGTCTATTGCTGTTCTTTTCGTTTGGTAATTTCGTCCCTGATGTGGGCTGCTCGTTCGTAATTCTCGTTGGCTATGGCTTCTTGCAATGCCTTTTGCAGCATCTCCATCGTATCTCCGTGGAAGAATTCATCATCATGTGGGGAAGGGTTTTCGCCCATAGGAGCTACACTGCTGGTTTCGTTCTCTTTTCCGGTTTTGAGTTGTTCCGCTTCCAGAATCTCCTCGTAAATAAAGATGGGGGCTTTCATCCGTAAAGCCATAGCAACCGCATCGGATGTGCGGGCATCCATGCGAATGATCGCATCGTCTGCTTTCAGGTAGATATAAGAATAGAATACACCATTGTCTACCCTGTAAATAAGAGCACGCATCATATTCACTCCCAATACTTCCAGACACGAAGCGAAAAGGTTATGAGTCAAGGGGCGTGGTGGAATAATCCCTTTCAGGCTGATTAGCATTGCCTGCGCTTCCGCCGCACCAATGATAACCGGTAATTGGCGGGTGCCCTCCACTTCTCCCAATACCAAAGCGTAAGCTCCTGCTTGTTCCTGACTATTGGAAATGTTTAGTACTTCTAGTTCTATTTTCTTCTTTTTATCCATAATATTTTTCCGAGTGGCTGGCAGCTACCAGCCACTTGCTACTTACTGCTTTTTATTTGCTGCTTCTTCTGGCCGGTGTTTGTACTTGAATACCAAGGCAAACAAAATACCGATAACCAATGCATAAGCAGCAAAGATTAACCAAATTTGAGGCCACTCTCGGCTCACCAGTCTGCCGTCGGCATATACCGAGAAGGCGTCTACTACGGCACCGCTGGCGTATCCTCCAATAATGGCGCCCAAGCCGTTTGTCATCATAAAGAATAATCCCTGGGCACTGGCGCGGATATTGGAACTGGTTTCTTGTTCAACAAACAACGAACCTGAAATGTTGAAGAAATCGAATGCCATGCCATACACAATCATGGATAGGATTAACATCCACAGTCCGGAACCCGGATCACCGAACCCGAATAATCCGAATCGGAATACCCATGCAAACATACTGATTAGCATGACCTGTTTAATTCCGAAATGTCTCAGGAAGAAAGGTATGGCGAGAATAAATAATGTTTCGGACATCTGCGAGATGGATAGCAGGATAACCGAATGCTTCACACCGAAAGACTCTGCATATTCCGGAATACTGGCAAAACTACCTAAGAAAAGATCGCCATACGTGTTGGTAATTTGCAACGCTGCTCCCAGAAGCATGGAGAACAAGAAGAAAATAGCCATTTTCTTTCTTTTGAATAGTACGAATGCATCCAGTCCTAAAGAAGAAATCAGCGATTTCTTTCCGGTCTTGGCAGGTTTACATGCTGGCAGGGTGAAAGAGTACAGACCCAGCATTAATGCGGATGCACCACCTACATAGAGTTGGGCGCTTGAGTTCTTGAATCCGGTAAGGTCCACCGCCCACATTGCACAAATGAAACCGATAGTGCCCCATACGCGAATGGGTGGGAAATCCTTGATAAGGTCACACTTATATTGTTCAAGCGAATTGTACGAAACTGTATTGGCCAGTGATAAAGTAGGCATATATACCAATAAATTGAGTAGCATTGCCCAATACATCTGGTCATATCCCGTAGCCGTGGAAGCATAGAAAAGACAGGCAGCCCCTGCAATGTGGCAAAGTCCGTATAAGCGTTCTGCATTAAACCATTTATCGGCAATGATACCAATGATGCCAGGCATAATCAGAGAGGCGATACCCATGGTTGCGAAGATTGCACCGATTTGGCCTCCTTCGAAGTGGAGTTCTCTGCCCATGTAACCTCCTAATGAAATTAACCATGACCCCCATACGAAGAATTGCAGGAAGTTCATGATAATCAAACGAACTTTTATACTCATGACTTTTCTAATTTGTGTGTTTCCTTTTCACATTAAATAATAGATGCAAATATAATATTTTCGTTGATTGCGTGAGCAAGTTAATTGATAAAAAGCACATAAAAGTGAAGAATGGTGAAGAATAGATGGTAAAAAGTGAAGTAGGCAAGTGTATATAAAAAAAGAAGGCTATCTATCCCAGACAGCCAATCTTTATTAACCTTAAATCTAATACCATGAAAAACACAGTGCAAATGTAGAGGTTTTATGTTATACAACATAACGTTTTAGTGGTTTTCTTCTTTGGTTTAACATCTTTTAGAATATAAAGAATGCTTTCCCCCTTTATAAGGACCAAAGTACATGCACTATTTATTCTACATACAACACTAATCCTTTCAGATATTCCCCTTCGGGATGATATATACTTACCGGATGGTCGGCGGGTTGCGTCAGTTGATGCAGGATGCGAACGCTGCGACCGGACATTGCAGCTGCTGTGAAGACTGCCGTGCGGAAGTTTTCTTTGCTGACTGCTTGCGAGCAGGAAAAAGTAAATAGAATACCGCCTGGTTTGATCTTCTCGAAAGCTTTTACATTCAGTTTGCGGTAACCTTGCAGGGCATTGCGCAAAGCATCGCGGTGTTTGGCAAATGCAGGCGGGTCCAGAACAATCAAGTCGTATTGGTCACCCATACGATCCAGATATTTGAAGGCATCTTCGGCAAAAGCTGCATGGCGGGCATCACCGGGGAAATTCAATTCTATATTCTTATTTGTGAGGTCAATTGCTTTGGCTGAACTATCTACGGAATGTACTAGTTTGGCATTTCCACGCATACCATAAACAGAAAAGCCACCGGTATAGCAGAACATGTTTAATATGGAACGTCCATTTGCATAACGTTCCAGCAGGGAGCGGTTTTCGCGTTGGTCAACGAAAAAACCTGTCTTTTGTCCTTTCAACCAGTCAATATGGAATTTCAGTCCATATTCCATAGCTACATTATCAGTGCTGCCTCCTTTCAAGAAACCGTTTTCAGGGTAAAGATCAGCCTTGAAGGGAAGAGTCGTTTCTGATTTATAATAGATATTCTCTATTTTATCACCCATTACTTCACTGAGAGCATTGGCTATTTCCATACGGTCGAGATGCATACCGGCAGAGTGTGCCTGCATCACGGCGGTGCGGGCATAAATATCAATGATTAGTCCGGGGAGATTATCACCTTCTCCATGTACCAGTCTGTAAGTATTATTAGTTGGGTTCTCTGCAATACCAATGCTGCGGCGCATCTCATAAGCAATACTGAGTTTGCGTTTCCAGAAATCGAAATCGATAGCCTCATCCTGGTGGAAAGAGAGTACGCGTACGGCAATGCTGCCAATCTGGAAATGTCCTTTGGCAATGAATTCCTTCTTGGAAGTATAAATTTCTACTACTTCGCCTTCTTCGGGTTCACCGTCGAAATGAGCGATAGCACCCGAAAACACCCAGGGATGAAAACGTTTTAATGACTCTTCTTTGCCAGATTTGAGATATACTTTGTACATGCTGTTATAGTGATTAACGATTAGCTGTTAGTGATTAGTGAGTAGTATCACACTGATTATTGGGTTATAATTTCCTCTGTTTCGTCCGGTGCCAACTCATAGTCACCGCTGATTTTTAATTCTTGCAGTCGGTTATAGATGTTGAGGCATGCCCATGCATCGGTAGCCGCATACTGTTTCTGAGGTTCGGTCAGGTGTTCAGCTTCCCAGTTGGAAAGACGTTGCGATTTGGAAATCTTTTCACCGAACAGGATACCATAGATTTTCTGCAGGCTCTTGTCCTGTATGCCGAACATACGGACATATTCTTGCAATTCGATGCAGGCGCGTTGTTCAAAGGGAGCACGTTTGTGCAGCATCATAAAGTCATCCCGCAGCGAAAGTCCGACTTTGGTGACCGATGGGCTTTCCAGCAACGAAATAATCGGAAGCGTCAGGCCGGTCAGGTTCAGGCGGAAGAGGAAGCAATCTTTTTCAGAGGATACCTGTAGCAGCGCAACCTTGTGTGATTGTCCTTTGGTGAACGACGGGCGGGTTTCGCTGTCAATTCCCAGCAAAGGATATTGCTTCAGGTAAGTAACTGCCTTTTCTGCTTCCCAGGGGGTTTGTACCATATGTATTTGTCCTGGAAAGAGAACTTTGGGCATCTCTTTGATAGCTTCCTTATTGATTGTTTTTTTAATAACCATAATTAATTTCTTTATTCGTGATGGTGATGGCCGTGGCAATGGCAATCATCATCGTCGCAATCGCAATGACCATGATTGTGGCCATGACAACCGCATTCTTCTTCATCAAAATCTTCTTCAATTGTGTCTTCTTCGGCGGCATGGTTGTATTTCACGTCGTGTAGTGCACGTAGCGTGTTCACCAACGTTTGTCCCCAGTACTCTTTGAACTGCTCTTGGCAGATGGCGAGAGAGTCGTTCATCGTTTCATTCAATCCCAGTTGGAAGACGAAAATGAAATCTTTGATGGCCTGGTAAATATCCGCCAGGTCTTCGGAAATATTCTTCTTGATGGGTTGGTCGCTATAAACCATATCTTGTATGAATACATCCAGATAATCATCTTTTTCGGCAAGAATACCGGCAAGGTTGATGCGAAGCACTTCATACGTTTCCTCCGTCACATAGCTTTCGGGGGCTTCATCGCCTATTATTTCCGTTTCGGGTAGCATGGCAGCCTTGAGGTAGAGTAGCGGAAGTATCTTTAATGAGGTATCGACAAATGTATCGCGTTTCATCGTCTCCGCCTGTTCCAGGAACTTACAGAACTCGGCAGCTACGGTGACGAACTCCACCACGTTGCGGTCGAATATCACTTGGCTTTCTTTTTTCATAATCTACTTGATTTTGAAACGCAAAGATAGTGCAAACCGAGTGCAGTAGCAAATTTATTTGCATTTTACTAAGCAATAGTTCGTTAAACATTTCATTCACATTTATGCTGCCTTCACTGCCACCGTTGCCTTCGCCGCCACCTACGACGCCATTATTCTACCCGCCAGCTACAATTCTGGAGTCTTGACGGTAGATTTCGAGAATATAGACCCGAAATGATCTTGGAATAGAATCCGGTAGATAAGCTGCGGTCACGGTGGAATAATACGTCCGTGCCGTCTTTTTCTTATTAATGATGTACGGGCGCATACGCACTCGGAGGCGCGAAATTCCTTACTTTTTCTTTAAGCTGTGTTACACACATAAACAGAAAAACTTCATGTTTTAGATGGAAGTAGTAGAATATACAGTTATAACCGTTAACTTTACTTTCAAATCTGATTTTAAATAAATTATTAACTTAAGAAAAGAATTTAGCCAGGAAAAGTACATTCAGATAAGTGCATCGCCTGATTCAGATAGGTGCGCAAGCCAACGCAGCTATAAGCGTTACCCGATGCAGATAAGTGCGCAAGCTAACGCAGCTATAAGCATCTGGTTTGTGTACATTTCCATCTGTCAAGACTTTGGAGTGTGTATTATCCTGTTGATGCAGCATCTCCTAAAGAACAGTTCCATAAGATTTCGCTACTTATTAATAGTCTGTTTGAATGTCTCCAATTTTAAGTTTTCCGCATAACTTTTATCTGTAAACTACTTCTCTTCATTTATTTTCTGCCGTCTTTATTCTTATATTTGTTAAAATATTGTCTTACTCTTTCTTTTTAAAAACATCGCTCTTTCCTTGTTTTCGCATTGCCTTTTCTTTATCTTTGCTTTCCAAACCCCTAATTTGTAGTTAACCTATGACAAAACTCTTATTCCTGGGAACTCTCCTGTTCTCTACAGTATGCCTGAATGCTCAAGATACGGAATCTTATCAGGAGGTTCCCAATCCAGTAGCCGTCAATCCGGTTTTATGGTCTGAAGTGAAAGTCCCGCAAGTCAGTTGGGGAAGTACGGACATACGGTATAAGAAGGAAGAACCTGCCGCTATTTCCGGAATAAAGAAAAATATTAATCTCACAGCTTGGAAAGGTGAAAAAGTATCTGCCCAACTGGTAGTGTGGACTCCTGAAACATTAAACAATCTGACTTTCACTGTCAGTGATCTGACTTCCGGCTCCGAAACCATTAGTAAAGACGATATTCGCACTAGTTTTGTACGCTATGTTATGACCGATGAACTGAACAAGGATGGATTGGGGGCATGTGGCTATCGCAACAGTGCCGACTTTGACTCTACTCTGGTGGCGGATGTACTCGATCATCTTACCCCTTCCCTGGTGATTCCTGCCAACTCTGCCCAAGGAGGTTGGATCAGTGTTCGAGTGCCGCAGTATGCTAAAGCCGGAAAATATACGGGAACGGTTACCGTGCGAAACGGAGATACTGCTTTGTCTGAATTGAAACTGACTGTTAATGTAAAGAACCGTATCCTTCCTGTTCCTTCCGAATGGGCTTTCCATCTGGACCTATGGCAGAATCCCTATGCTGTGGCGCGCTATTATGGGGTGGAACCATTCAGTGACAAACATTTTGAACTGATGCGCCCGTTGATGAAGTTGTATGCCGATGCAGGCGGGAAAGTGATTACTGCTTCCATTATGCACAAGCCTTGGAACGGGCAGACGTATGATGCTTTCGAGAGCATGGTCACCTGGCTGAAGAAAGCCGACGGTACCTGGTATTTTGATTATATGGTGTTCGATAAATGGGTGGAGTTTATGATGAGCACAGGTGTCAGGAAGCAAATCAGTTGTTTCTCTATGGTACCTTGGCGACTTTCTTTTCAGTACTTTGACCAGGCGAGCAATTCATTCAAATATTTGAATGCCAAGCCGGGAGAAACTGTTTACGAAGAGTTCTGGATAACGATGCTGAAATCGTTTGCCCAACATCTGAAGGAAAAAGGATGGTTTGAGATTACTCATATCGCTATGGATGAACGCCTCATGAAAGACATGCAGGAAACATTAAAAGTGATCCGCAAAGCCGATAAGGATTTTAAGGTTTCACTGGCTGGAACTTATCACCCTGAATTGGTGGATGAACTGGATGATTATTGCATTACGATTGCCGAGAGATTCCCGCCTGAAACGATTGATTCACGCCGTGAAGCCGGAAAAGTAACCACTTATTATACCTGCTGTTCGGAACCTCGTCCGAACACCTTTACTTTTAGCCCACCTGCCGAAGCCGAATGGCTGGCATGGCATAGCGCTAAAGAAAATCTGGATGGTTATTTGCGTTGGGCATTGAATAGCTGGGTGAAAAATCCGTTGCAGGATAGCCGTTTTACCGCGTGGGCGGCAGGGGATACTTATCTGATCTATCCCGGTGCTCGTTCATCCATCCGCATGGAGCGTCTGGTCGAGGGTGTGCAAGCTTTTGAAAAAGTGCGTATTCTGAAAGAAGAATTTAAGAAGAAAGGTAATAAAGGTGCTATTAAGAATATTGAGAAAATATTGCAAATGTTCGACGAGCGGAGTTTGGGAGAAATTCCGGCAGCTACTGCTGTAAACAAAGCCAAAGAGGTAATCAACAGATATTGATAGGTATCTGGTGGAAGGATTGAATATTTTTGTTACTTTTGCACCAATCTATCATTTACTAAGGAATTATATTCATGGCTAAGAAAAATTCAATTAAAGATACGGAACAGACTCTTTCCTTGTTTGGTAAAATAAGGGCAATCTTTAAAAACGAAACCATTCACTTTGTTATCGGCTTGGTACTGGTCATCTTTTCAGTATACTTGCTATTAGCCTTTTCTTCGTTCTTCTTTACGGGAGCGGCGGATCAAAGTATTATTGACTCGGGCAGTGCGCAGGAGCTGGCTTCTACCAATAATGGAGTGAAGAACTATGCCGGTTCGCGCGGTGCACAGTTGGCAAGCTATCTCATTAACGACTGCTTCGGCATCTCGTCTTTCTTCATTCTTGTGTTCCTTGCAGTGGCGGGACTGAAGTTGATGCGTGTGCGTGTGGTTCGGCTTTGGAAGTGGTTTATCGGATGCTCGTTGTTGCTCGTCTGGTTCTCTGTCTTCTTTGGATTCGCTTTTGTGGAGCAGTACAAAGATTCTTTCTTATATCTGGGCGGTATGCATGGATACAATGTCAGCAATTGGCTGGTGTCGCAAGTGGGCGTGCCGGGCGTTTGGATGATTCTGTTGGTGACTGCTATCTGTTTCCTTATCTATATCAGTGCACGTACCGTTATCTGGTTGCGGAGGTTGTTTAGCCTCAGTTTCCTGAAGCGTAAACAGGAGGAAGAAGAGAAAGGTGAAACACCGGAAGAGTTTACAGACTCTTGGACGGCGAAAGGAAAGAAGAAACCTGCTTCTGCTCCTGATGTGGCGGAGGCTGATACGAAAGAAGAAGAAACTCCCATTGAAGTTCCTGAGCCGGTAATGGAACCGGAAAATGAAATAACACTGGATTTAGGTGGTATTACAGAACCTCAACCTGCCAAGCCGTCGGGGGAAGAAGTTTCTATGATTATTGAAACCCCGGTCTCCGATCCTGCTCCTTCTCTTCATGAGAAACCTGCAGCGGTAGAACCTACTTTTGAAATAGAAGCTGCAGAGGATGACGACGAATATAAAGGTTCGGAAAAGGGACCTTATAATCCTCGTCTCGATCTGGAAAATTATCGCTATCCTACTGTCGACTTGATGAAGCATTACGATAATGCCGAGCCGACTATCGACATGGCGGAACAGAATGCCAATAAAGACAAGATTATAAATACGTTGCGTAGTTTTGGTATTGAAATCAGTACGATCAAGGCAACGGTGGGACCTACGGTGACGCTGTATGAGATCACTCCCGAGCAAGGTGTTCGCATCTCCAAGATTCGTGGTCTGGAAGATGATATCGCCCTTAGCCTTTCGGCATTGGGTATTCGTATCATTGCGCCGATTCCGGGAAAAGGAACAATCGGTATTGAAGTTCCGAATTCCAATCCGAAGATTGTTTCCGGACAGAGTATCATCGGTAGCAAGAAGTTCCAGGAGTCTACTTATGACTTGCCGGTTGCCTTGGGTAAGACGATTACCAATGAGGTGTTCATGGTAGATCTCTGTAAGATGCCGCACATGCTGGTGGCGGGTGCTACCGGTCAGGGTAAATCTGTCGGACTGAACGCCATTATCACTTCTTTGCTTTATAAAAAGCATCCGGCTGAACTGAAGTTTGTGTTGGTAGACCCGAAGAAGGTAGAATTCAGTATCTATTCGGTGATTGAACATCATTTCCTTGCTAAGCTGCCCGATGGAGAAGATGCTATTATTACGGACGTAACCAAGGTAGTGCAAACGTTGAATTCTATCTGTATAGAGATGGATACACGTTACGACTTATTGAAAGCTGCACATGTGCGTAATATCAAGGAATATAATGAGAAGTTTATCAATCGCCAGCTGAATCCGGAAAAGGGGCATAAATTCATGCCTTATATAGTAGTGGTGATCGATGAGTTCGGTGACTTGATAATGACGGCAGGTAAAGAGGTTGAATTGCCTATTGCCCGTATCGCCCAGTTGGCGCGTGCGGTGGGTATCCACATGATTATCGCTACACAGCGTCCGACAACAAATATCATTACCGGTACAATCAAGGCGAACTTCCCGGCGCGTATTGCTTTCCGCGTATCTGCCATGATAGACTCACGTACTATTCTCGACCGTCCGGGAGCTAACCAGCTGATCGGACGTGGTGATATGTTGTTCCTGCAGGGTGCTGATCCCGTGCGTGTGCAATGTGCCTTTATCGATACACCGGAAGTGGCGGAAATCACAAAGTTCATTGCCAAGCAACAAGGATATCCTACTGCATTCTACTTGCCCGAATATGTCAGTGAAGATGGCGGAGGTGATCTGGGAGATGTGGATATGGGGCGTCTGGATCCGTTGTTCGAAGATGCTGCCCGTCTGATTGTTATTCATCAGCAAGGTTCTACTTCATTGATCCAACGTAAGTTTGCTATCGGTTATAATCGTGCAGGACGCTTGATGGATCAATTGGAAAAAGCCGGAATTGTGGGACCTGCACAAGGCAGTAAAGCGCGTGAGGTGCTTTGTGTCGATGAAAATGACCTGCAAATGCGTTTGAACAATTTACTGTAAATCGTGTTAAACTAATGATGAAGAATGTTCTTTTAATCTGTATCTGCCTGTTCGGTCTGGCATTACCGCTTTCGGCACAGAAATTGGATGCTCAAGATATATTGGATCGTACAGCTACTGCCTTCCGTCAGGCGGGAGGTATTCAGGCTGATTTTACGGTTCAGACGTATGCTAAAAGTATCTTGCAAGGAAGTTCTACAGGGGTTATCCGTTTGAAAGGAGAAAAGTTCCTGTTGGATGCAGATGGCGTGAAGACTTGGTTTGACGGTCGTACGCAATGGAGTTATCTTACTAACAGTGACGAAGTGAATATCTCCGAACCTACTCCCGAAGAGTTGCAAAGCATTAACCCTTATGCCTTATTGTCCATTTATAAACAAGGGTATCACATGAAGTTGGGTAAAGCTGATACTTATGGGGGTAAACCTGCTTATGAAGTGATACTGACAGCTTCTAACAGAAAACAGGATTTGCAGTGTGTTATTATCTATGTGACAAAAGATACTCTTCAACCTCTGTGTATCAGTATGACTCAGAAGGGTGGGAATAGCGTAGCTATCCGCATTACATCTTATAAAACAGGAGAATCTTACAATGATAATCTTTTCACTTTCGACAAGAAGGTGTATCCGACTGCCGAAGTGATTGATTTAAGATGAATTATTAATATAAAATGATATGATGGAAACAGAAAAAGTAAAATGTCTGATTATAGGTTCTGGTCCGGCCGGTTATACTGCAGCTATTTATGCAGGGCGTGCCAACCTTTCTCCGGTACTTTATGAAGGATTGCAACCGGGTGGTCAGTTGACAACTACTACAGATGTGGAGAACTTTCCCGGTTACCCGGAAGGAGTCAGTGGTCAACAATTGATGGATGACTTGCGCAAGCAGGCAGAACGTTTCGGTGCAGACCTGCGTTTCGGTATTGCAACTGCTTCTGACCTGAGTGCAGCTCCATATAAAGTGACGATTGATGAAGAAAAAGTGATTGAAACAGATACGTTGATTATCGCTACGGGTGCTACCGCTAAATATCTGGGACTGGATGATGAAAAGAAATATGCCGGTATGGGTGTCAGCGCTTGTGCTACTTGTGACGGTTTCTTCTACCGCAAAAAGGTGGTGGCAGTAGTGGGTGGTGGTGATACGGCTTGTGAAGAGGCTGTATACCTTGCCGGACTGGCTAAGAAGGTTTATCTGATTGTGAGAAAACCTTTCTTACGTGCTTCTAAGATCATGCAAGAGCGTGTGATGAAGCATGAAAATATCGATGTACTGTTTGAACATAATGCCGTAGGTTTGTTTGGAGAGAACGGTGTAGAAGGTGTTCATCTGGTGAAACGTATCGGTGAATCGGATGAAGAACGTTATGACCTGGCTATCGATGGATTCTTCCTGGCTATCGGTCATCAGCCGAATTCGGATATCTTCAAGGCGTATCTGGATACGGATGAAACAGGTTATATCATTACAGAAGGCGACAGTCCTCGTACGAAAGTGCCGGGTGTGTTTGCGGCCGGTGATATTGCTGATCCACATTATCGTCAGGCTATTACGGCAGCGGGTAGCGGTTGTAAGGCGGCACTTGAAGCGGAAAGATATCTTTCATCCAAATGCTTGATCTAAATTCTTCATATTAAAAGAGAAAAGCTCCGGATTGTCTTGCAATCCGGAGCTTTTCTCTTTTAATATACTTCTATCTCATCTACATATAAGTCTGAAGGAATAATATCTTCTGGTGAGTCTTTACGGCAGTCGACACCATTACGCAATGTTCCACCGCTCTTCAATGTCACTTTGATGTAACGTGCTTCGGTAGGCGTACATTCCAGCGTGTCGGTGAACATTTTTCTGCCATGCTCCGGATATTCGCGAGTGTAGGATGCCTGAGCTATTTCCTTGAATTCCTTACCGTCAGTTGATACCTCTACGCGGGCTGCACTTGCAGGCAGAACACGGAAAGCAGGATTATAAAGTGTACCGAAAACGACCTTACTGATAGTGACCGGTTTCTCCATATCTACAGAGAATACGAGTTCATTGTTGTTTTTCTCGTTCAGCTTAAAAGCTACCCACGGTGTGAAAGAAGCGATATTACCTCGTTTCCCATTGGTCAATCCCAAGGTAGTGCTATCTGTGCCCAATACATCGTTTTCTCCGAAGATATCGCCACTCATCCAGCCCCAATGAGGAGTGGTAGTGTATCGTTTTCCGCTTATCAGGTTTGCATACAGTTTTTTACCGTTTACTTTTCCCAGCATCTTACCATCTTTGAAGGCAGCTGCCTGTAAGTCTATATTGCCTTCCCAAATAAAGGGTTGTGTGTAAAGTTCGGATTTGGCAGTCGGCACACTTCCGTCCGTTGTGTATCTGATTTCGGCATCCGGATAGAATGTTTCCAGTACGGCTTTCAATGTTCCGTCGTATACATGAGTGTTGATGTTTACATCAAAGAAATTACGGCAAGCTTTCACATTGATAACGTCCATACGTTCGAAATCTTCTACCATGCGGTTCCGGAAACTGTTCCAGTCTTTTCTGCTGTTCTGCGTCCAGCCCGTTTCAGCCAAGGCTATGGCACGGGGGAATGCCTGGTAGTCACGGCGTTCGTCATTCTGCATATATTCGTTCCAGATATTACCTTGCACACCGATAATATGTTTCTTTATTAATTCTTCCGCATCATCGGGGACAGGATTATAACTGTATGTTTTCTTGAGTGTGTTATATCCGCCGATAGTAGTCGGTGCAGTTTCCGGTTCCTCTTGGTACTGGTCCAGATAAGCGTACGGACTCGGAGTCATAATTGCATCATGCCCGGCTTTGGCAGCTGTGATACCGCCTTCTACACCGCGCCAGGACATGACTGTTGCATTGGGAGCCAGTCCGCCTTCCAGGATTTCATCCCAGCCTATGATATTTCGTCCTTTACTGTTGAGGTATTTTTCCATACGGGTGATGAAGTAACTTTGCAGCTTTTCTTCTTTCGTATGCTTCTTACCGTCAATGGCATTCGGAGTGGTGTCGTCTTTCAGACCTAACTCTTTGATTAATCCTTGGCAATGTGCGCATTTCATCCAGGCATCCTTGGGACATTCGTCACCGCCAATATGAATATATGAACTGGGGAACAATTCAATAACTTCATCCAATACACCTTCCAGGAATTGGAATGTTTCTTCTTTGGGACAGAAGACTTCTTCGAACACACCCCATGTGCCGGTTACTTCGTATGTCGTATCCGGTCTGCAAGACAGTTCAGGGTAGGAGGCAAGGGCTGCAATGGCATGTCCCGGCATTTCTATTTCGGGAATGACAGTGATATACTTACTTGCTGCATAGGCTACTATATTTTTGATTTCCTCTTGGGTATAGTATCCGCCATGTTCTTTTCCATCGAAGATTTGCGGCCAGTTTACATAGTAGTAGTCTATCAGTGTCTCTTTCCGTTTTGAACCTACTTCCTGTAGTTTCGGGTATTTCTTGATTTCTATTCGCCAGCCCTGGTCATCTGTCAGGTGAAAGTGGAAAGTGTTCATCTTATGCATAGCAAGCATATCGATGAATTTATAAATATAATCGGTGGTGGAGAAGTGACGACAAACATCCAACATCAAACCACGGTAAGGAAAACGGGGAGAATCTTCTATTTCGACAGCGGGCAGAGACCAGTTAGCACGTTTCACTGTTGTTTTTCCATAAACAGCAGGCGGCAACAGTTGGTACATAGTCTGTACTCCATAAAAGAAACCGTTGGGATGGGATGCTGAAAGGGTGATTTCATTTGGAGTGATAGAAAGCTTATATCCTTCTTTAGGCATTCCATTTTCCGTAACGAAACGTATATCAGGTTGTTCCAGATTTTCTTGCGGATTACTTTGTAAAGAGATACCGGAAGTCAACCGGATACGGGCGATCAGGCTGTCTGCAATGGCTTGTACTTCCGGAGTGCAACCGGCAGTGGCGATAGATACTTTATTACTCAGTTGGAAACGTCCCTCTTGGGGAGTCATTTGATTGGGCATCGGAACGATGTTATACTCGTTCACTACCTCTTTTGGGTTTTGCTGACAGCCGGAGGAGGCACACAGCAGGCTTGCTAATAGCAAAGCACTTAATCCTTTTTTCATGGCATTTATGTGTGTTAAGTTTATAAATAGGGCAAAACAGGAGAGAGGAAAAACAATAATTGCCTTTAGGGGGAAGACAATCACTATCCTTTATCCTATTTTACTTATCTTCTTCAGTTTTTCCTCATCGATGATCTTTATTTTTCGTCCGTCAATCGTGATCAGGCGTTCGGTAGCGAATTGTGATAAGGTACGGATAGCGTTAGAAGTTGTCATATTAGACAGGTTTGCCAGATCTTCGCGTGACAGATAAATACTGAGGGTAGAACCGTCTTCTTCCAGTCCATAACTTTCTTTGAGGAAAAGAAGCGATTCAGCTAATCTTCCACGAATATGCTTCTGTGTCAGGTTGACAGTACGTTCATCGGCAATACCCAAGTCAATGGACAATTGCTTGATGAAGAACATGGCAAGATCATTGTTTTGCGTAACCAATGTTGTAATAGCGCTCATTGGTATCAGGCAAATAAGAGAGGGTTCGAAAGCAGCAGCAGCAGTAACATAGTCTTCTTTGGCAAAATAGGCGCGATAACCGAAATATTCTACAGGCTTAATCATGCGGATAATCTGGCTTCTGCCGCCAACACCATCCTTGTAAATCTTGACCTTTCCGTTCAAGAGGCACATAAGGTATTTCGGGGTCTCACCTTCGCAGTGAATGACCTCATTTTTCTTATAATTCTGGAGCGTAAAATGGTTCGCGAGAAATTCCCGCTGCTCTTCATTCAGGGGCTCCCACATATCGGCTATCAGCTCCGGAACATTCACGTCTGACAAATTCATTTTTACCATAACTGCTGCAAAACTGTGTTATACAGCACAAATGTAAAAAGAAAAAATTAAATATTGCACAAAAGACACGAAAAGATGCAGTAATCGGGCAGGAATTTTCAAATATGGAATTAAGTGACAAGCTACGGGATACAAGCTACAAGTAGCTTTCGGTATGTGAGTGTAAGTTACTATATAATAGCTTTCAGGTTTATAGCACAGCAACTTGTGCACTAGTAGCTCATAGCTCGTCACTTAATTTAGCGCTACGCGCTAAATTATCATTTTGTGAACAACAATTCCCTATATTTCGGCAACGGCCAAATCTCGTCGTCGACCTCCATTTCAAGGTGATCGATATGATCACGTATCTTTTCCAGATATGGGCGTACATTTTCTTCGTAGGCAAAAGCCTTATCTTTGTAGCTATCCATATGATTGGCCACTTTACGGGCTTCGGTCATTTCGCGTACAAGGACTTTGATAGCAGTTACACGCTTGGAAATTTCCCGTATCAGTTCTTTACGATCGGCACTTAGTACTTCGTATTCTTCAGGGGAGAAGATTTCTTTGAGTCCGAGCAGGTTCTCCAGCAGGCGGTTCTGGTAGCTGACTGCTATGGGGACAATGTGATTGATGGCCAGGTCACCCAATACGCGGCTTTCAATTTGCACTTTCATGGTGTATTTCTCCAATTCTACTTCCAGACGACAGGCGAGCTCCGTTTCATTAAAGATACGTTCGCCGATCAATACCGAGCGGGATTGGTTGTCCATATAGTGCATCAGAGCTTCGGGTACATGGCAAATATTAGTCAGTCCGCGGCGGGCAGCTTCTTCTTTCCATTGGTCAGAGTAACCGTCTCCTTCGAAACGGATAGCTTCGGAAGCGATGATAGTTTCTTTCAGGATGCGGAAAATGGCTTCATCTTTCCCAATTCCTTCTTCCATCAGTTTGTCGATGGATGCTTTGAATTCATTCAACTGGTTAGCCATGGCAGCATTGATAGCAATCATGGCAGCTGCGCAGTTGGATGAAGAACCGGCTGCACGGAACTCAAAACGATTGCCGGTGAAAGCAAACGGAGAAGTACGGTTACGGTCTGTCGTGTCGAGGAGAATCTCTGGAATACGTCCGATTCCCAATTTAAGAGTTGTTTTTTCTTCGGCAGTCATTTTATCGTCTCCTACCTGACGTACTATATCATCCAGAGTGGCAGATAATTGTCTGCCCAGGAATATGGATAAAATAGCGGGTGGCGCTTCATTGGCACCTAGGCGGTGACTGTTACCTGCACTCATTATAGAAGCACGCAGTAAATTCTGGTTTTTATAAACCATCATTAATACGTTCACCAAGAAAGTGAGGAATAGCATGTTTCCTTTTGGATTCTTACCGGGAGCGAAAAGGTTGATTCCGGTATCGGTACAGAGTGACCAGTTATTGTGTTTTCCCGAACCGTTAACACCACTGTAAGGCTTCTCATGCAACAACACGGCAAAGTTATGTTTACGGGCAATACGCTTCATCAGGTCCATTACCAACTGATTATGATCATTGGCAAGGTTGGCATTCTCAAAGATTGGAGCCAATTCAAATTGGTTAGGGGCAACTTCGTTATGGCGTGTTTTTGCCGGAATTCCAAGTTTGTGGCATTCTATTTCCAGCTCTTTCATGAAAGCTGTTACGCGTGGGGGGATAGAACCGAAATAGTGGTCTTCCAACTGTTGGTCTTTTGCAGACGAATGTCCCATAAGGGTGCGTCCGGTCAGACAAAGATCGGGACGGGCATTGTATAGGGCGGAATCTACCAGGAAATATTCCTGTTCCCATCCCAGATTCGTGAATACACGGGTCACATTCTTATCGAATAACTGGCATACTTCCGTGGCAGCCTTGTCCACAGCACCTAGTGCTTTCAGTAATGGGGTCTTATAGTCCAGTGCTTCACCGGTATAGGAGATAAAGATTGTGGGAATACACAATGTGGTATCTACAACGAAAGCGGGTGAAGAGACATCCCAGGCGGTATATCCGCGAGCTTCAAACGTATTACGTATGCCTCCGTTAGGGAAAGAAGAAGCGTCCGGTTCCTGTTGGATCAGTAATTTGCCGGAGAAACGCTCGATTACATTTGAATTTTCTCCAAATTCGATAAAACCGTCATGTTTTTCGGCAGTACCATCCGTCAATGGCTGGAACCAGTGGGTGTAATGAGTGACATTCAGGGATTTTGCCCAACTCTTCATACCGTTTGCTATCAGGTCGGCTATTTCGCGACTGATAGGGGTGCCTTTTTCTATGGCATCTGTCACAGCTTTGTAAGCTTCCCGGGGTAAATACTCCTGCATTTTTTTACGGTCAAATACATGGCTTCCGTAATAATCGGATAATTTGTTCGAAGGGGTAGTAACTTCAAGAGGGCGCCGGTTGGCGAGCTCTTGCAAGGCGTAGAATCTCATTTTTGACATACTTGTCTTCCTTTTGTTGATTGTTGGGTGCAAAATTATATGTTTTTTCTGGAAGTACCCCTATTTTTAAGGGGGTATTCTTGGGAATAATGCAAATTTTCTTGCAGATACCCCCTGAAAAGAGTTGCTTGTATTGCAAAAAGTGCAAATTGTGATACTTGCTGTTTCTACTCTTGGGAGTATCAATGCTGTATTGGAGCCAGATCTGGTACGGGCTTGGTATGTATTTGGTATATATTAAAAAAATGGCTATTCCTTCGTTTTACAACCTTTTTTTCTATATTTGATACAGTCTGATGTTATTTGTTTGACTGTAAGCAGATTAACAAGAATCCGCGTGAGGTGTGGGCAATGGATAAGAAATTAGTAAGCCTCTGTGGAACACCATGTTTCTCACGCTTTCAAATAACTCTCTTACTGGGTACAAAGGTAACATTTATTCCGGAAAAAGCAGTCTGTTTCAGTCGGAAATCCGTCTAAAATCTTATCATTTCATGTTCTGTGGAGTAGAATACGGCTACTCGCCATAGAGAGACCGTAGTTTCCATAGCCACAGGCAAAGGTAGTCCGTGTTCTTGTCGGACATTGCAAGGTCAAGCCCTTCGGGTTTCGGGGAAAATCATCCTCGCCCGGAGGGCTTGCGGTATTTTCCCCCGAAAACCTTGCATGTCCTGAACACGACCTTTTAAGCCTGCGACTATGGGAACTCCGGCCCCATAAGCCGGACTAACTAAAAAATAAGATTATGCAGACCGACAACATTGCAAAAAGAGGAAACATTCCCGACCTGCTTTCCGGCATCTTAAGCGTACAAGTAAGAAACGAGGACAAGATTACGGAACATGACCGTATCTATTGTCAGAGCCAGCAGGATTTGCTCTACGAGACGCTCGACCAGATCGACCGATGGTATGCCCTCTTCAAAGAGGACGCGGAACAGTACAAAGAAAAATTCAAGTTCAAATACGAGGAAAACGGCAAAACCACGTACAAAAACTATCATGCGTATAATCACTACGATGACGAAAGCTATTCCCACAACGAGTTCAAACCGTTCGACATCATCAACGATCTGGTGGATAAGAACTGCAATGCAAATGCAAATTTCGCCAACCGTATCATTTCCTATTTTAACAAGACCTATAACGTGTCCGTACCTGTTCCGAAGATTGACGAGAAGACGCTGCACATGGGATTCCGTCCCCTCTATGAAACCTATGTGGATATGGTCATAGAACATCTCGGCGGCAAAAGTTTCCGTGAAACTGCGGAAGAGGAACTGCTCAAACGGTTTTTACAAACGGTCAAGCCTTCCTGTTGGAGCAAGGTCAAGCCCGAACTGAAGAAAGACAAAATCATATTCCCTGACATCGTTCGCTGGGATAATATTCATCTTGAATATCACCAAGAGTACGAGTTTGAATATGGCACAAAACAAAAGGTGGATACCTTCTGCGAGGGCATTGCTTTCGGAACGGATGACGTCTTGTGCGGGGGTATCGGAATGATTGTCGGCTTATGTGACAGGAATGTCGATATAACCGGATGGTACGACCTCACGACCACCCATGCCGAGCAGATCAAGTTCTACAAGAACGGTCGTATAGACGTCAAATTCAAGGACAGCACGGCAGCCCGGAACTGTTTCGACCGTCTGCGATTGGGCGAAATCAAACTGAGAAACGAGAACTGACCGGGAAAGACCGGCCACAGCCACCCCGTAAGAAAGTCCTTGCGGGGTGTTTTTCGTCTTACCAACAATGATCAAAGATATGTATGCAATCATTCCCCAACAGATACCGCAAGGCAAGCGGGCTGAAGTCAACGAGAATATCCTGTTTGCCATAAACTCCGGCAAGGACCTGATTCCCGCGGAGAGCATCTACAACTGCTATACCGGCGTCGGCGGGCTGCATAACCTCAGGCAATCCGACTTTGCCAGCTATCACGAGTATGCCCAGGCCAAGAAAGAGTTCGAGATGGGACAGTTCTTCACCCCTCACGAGATATGCCGGGAGATGGTCGATGTATTGTCGCCGACTTCCTCGGAAATGGTTCTTGATATGTGCTGCGGCATGGGCAACTTCTTCAACCACCTGCCCAACCGGCACAACACCTACGGTTTCGACATCGACGGCAAGGCTGTCGCCGTTGCACGGTATCTCTATCCGGACGCACATATCGAGAAGTGCGACATACAGCAATACCGTCCGGAGCAACGTTTCGACATCATTATCGGCAACCCGCCGTTCAACCTGAAGTTCGACTTCCGGCTGTCACAGGAGTATTACATGGATAAGGCCTATGACCTGCTCAATCCGGCGGGCATCCTGATGATTGTCGTCCCGTCTTCGTTCATGCAGAACGAGTTCTGGGAGAAACGCAGGATAACGGGCATCAACGATAAGTTTTCCTTTGTCGGGCAATGCGGGCTCGCACCCCATGCTTTCACATCGGTCGGCGTGGATAACTTCAACACGAAGGTCATGGTATTCCTGCGGCATTCCCGGCATATAGGGATGCAGCCCTACAATGCCGACGAGTTCGTCACGATGGAGGAACTGAAAGAGCGCGTCATGCAAGCCCGTGATATGAAGCATCGGTTGCGTTTTGACCTGATGCGTGAAACCAACCGGATAGACAAGGAAGAGCTGGAGCGGTTCGAGTACAAGCTCGCCAAGTATATGTACGAGTTGAAAGCCCACGCGAGTCTGAACAGGCATATCGACAAGGCGACGGCCCTTGTCACGAAATTCCGCAACCAGAAACCGCCCGAAAATGCCACCAACGAGCAGGTCAAGGAGTGGGAGCGCAAGAAGCTGACGACTGCCAAAGTGCTTGCCGTCATCCGCAAGTACATCACAACACAGAATGTCGTGCCCCGGAAGGAAATCGCGCTGGTCAAGACCTCCTACGGTTTCAAACTGAAAGCCTATGCGCCGCGTCTGCTGGATAAGGTGGAACACAAGGCGGCAAGTATCAACGGCCTGATACTGGAACAGATTACATTGCCGGAACCGGAATTTCTTACCGAAGCCAACATCAGACAACTGCAAGACGCCCGCAAATTCATCGCACGGAAACAGCGGCAGTATGACATACAGAACCGGGAATTTCCCGATATGCAGCCCGACCCCAAACCGGCGGAGTATCTGGACAACGCGACATTCGTCAACAAGGACTACGAAACCTGCCGATTCACCCACCTGCAAAAACATGACCTCAATCTTGTCCTTCAAAAGAGGTATGCCCTTCTTAACTGGCAGCAAGGTTCCGGCAAGACCGCCGCCGCGTACCATCGGGCCAAATACCTGCTCAAGTTCCGTAAAGTGCGCAATGTCGTCATACTGGCTCCCGCCATCGCCACCAACATGACCTGGGACGCTTTCCTGAAAACCAATAAGGAACGATACCGTGTGATCCGTACCTCCAAAGACCTCGAAGATGTACCGGAGGGCATCTTCCTGATTGTTTCCACCTCCATGCTCGGCAAACTGAAACGAAGCCTTGCCCGGTTCATAAAGTTCCGCAGCCGTAAGCTGTGCCTTGTTTTCGACGAGTCGGACGAAATCACCAACCCCAACTCACAACGGACGAAATATGTCCTCTGCCTCTTCCGCAGGCTGAAATACAAGCTGCTCGACACGGGAACCACTACACGCAACAACATATCGGAATTGTACAGCCAGTTTGAGTTGCTGTATAACAACTCCGTGAACATGATATGCCGGTGTGACCGCATCTACCGCGAGAATAAGGAGCGTGAAATAGAATCGGAAAGCAATCCTTATTATGGAGAACCATTTCCTGCCTTTCGGGGACATGTGCTGTTCAAGGCCTGCCACTGCCCCGGCAAGGCGTCCGTGTTCGGTATCGAGAAGCAGAACCAGGATGTGTATAACAAGGACGAGTTGTTCTCACTTATTGCCAGGACAATCATCACGCGCAAGTTCAAGGACTTCGCCGGCGAGAAATACAAGGTCAGGATGCACACCGTTACCCCGTCGGACGGCGAGCACGAGGTGTACCGTGTCATCATCGAGGAGTTCTGCCGTATCTGCGAACTTTATTACAACAGCACCGGCGACACCCGCAAGGATGCTGGTCTGCGGCTGATACGCCAAATCAAACTGCTGATAAAAGCCTGCTCGGTCCCGCATCTGATAGAGGGTTATTCGGGAGACCCCTATCCGGGCAAGACGAGATACATCCACAAACTGGTCGGGAAAATTCCGGGTAAGGTGGCCGTCGGCTGCACCTCCATCGCCGCTTTCGACCTCTACCGCCGATACTTTGAGGAACATTTCCCCGAACGGCCGCTATTCATTGTCCGGGGGGACGTATCGTTCAGGAAACGGCAGGAAATCGTGAGCCGTTTCGATGCCACGATAAACGGCGTGCTGATATGTACCCAGCAGAGCCTGAGCAGCTCCGTAAACATCCCTTCCTGCAACGATGTCATTCTCGAATCGCTCCAATGGAACATACCGCGTATGGAGCAATACTACTTCCGTTTCATACGGCTGGATTCCCGTGACACGAAGAACGTGCATTTCATCACTTACGAGGATTCCGTGGAACAGAACCTCATGGCACTGGTGCTGACCAAGGAGCGGCTGAACGAGTTCATCAAGAGCGGCGAGGTCAAGGAGCAGTCCGAGATATTCGACGAGTTCGACATTACGATGTCCGTTATCGACAGCCTGCTCATACGCACGCAGGACAGCGAGGGCAAGATACATATCAGCTGGGGCAGCCAACGCATAGCAAACCGACCATGAAAACGAATCCGCACATATATCCGGCATCCGTCCTCCCCGAAGGCAATGCCGGATTTTTCGTACCTGACAACAGGAAGGAAATAACCATGTCAAATCCGCAGAGCCCACTCCCACAGGCAAAGGTAACTCCGTGTTCTTGTCGGCTGTGCAAGGTCGGGCCGCAAGCGGTTTTGCGGAAAATCATCCTCGCTGCGCTCCGGTATTTCCCGCAAAAACCCTGCACCGCCGGAACACGGACCTTTTTAAGCCTGTGGAAGTGAACCCTGCGGATTCATCATCCATAATCATAAAAAATAAGAACCATGAATCTGAATGAAGCAGAAATAGCAGTAACGACAAAACGGCTGGTAACGGTCAATCCGAAGAAAAGCTACCGGATGGAACTGGCCGACTATTGCGACATAGACGAATTCCACCATGCCTGTGCCACCCGTTTCCCGGAAGAAGCCGAGCCCGAATACCGTTACACGGACTGGGAGAACATTCCGGAATACATGGTCAGCAGCGAATGGCTATGCCCGAACTTTTTCGAGGTACGGGACGCAATGGAACGGCTGGACGAGTTTCAGCAGGACTGTTTCGAGCAGTGGTGCGGACATTACGGCTACAACCTGGCGACGGAAGATCCGCACCTGCTCGTATCCTACTTTCAGGACAGTCCCCATGCACGGATGGTTGTGCGGGAGGAGGAAGAACCCGATGTGGAGGAGGACAACCTGGCCTATCAGGGTATCTCTTCCTACTATTCATTCGTGACGAGTTACCCGTATGAGGTATTTGACGACAATTACGACTAACACATACAATTATGAATATGAATTTCATAGGACCGATATTCCCGATAGACCCTTGCGCGCCGAGGGCGTTTATCGAAATCATGAACATCATCCTGATGTCGGCCAACATCATGGAGGTAAACAGGCGGCTGATAGAGAGAAACGTCCACCCGCATTACAGGTCGCTCTCCGGTTATTTCCGGTGGTCGTTCCGCAATGACCGTTTTACGCTATGGCAGAGGGCGGAGTACAACTCGAATGTCTGTTTCGGACACAAGATAATGGAAATACACTTCGTGGCTCTCGTGTGCGAAGACCGCGTAAAGGCAAATACCATAAGCAATTAACCGGTAATAACCCAAAAACAACCGAATCATGAACACTTCATTTGAAATCATCCGTTCGGCTGGAACGGACCACCTGTGCTACCGGGTGGAGAACGATACATTCGTGGCAGTCCATAACCAGATGCTTTCTTTCACGGAAAAGGAAGACGAGTTTGAAATCGTTCCGACTGACAAATCCTATCGGGATAAGCTCTACATCTATCAGGGGCAGACTGTACGGCTGATTCCGCAAATCTATCGCAACGGCTGGCTCGCCCTCTGTCTGGAACTGGCCGATACGGAAGAGCCTTACACGATTCTGACGGTCAATCTGGAAGAGATGGATGCCATCGGACTGCCCGACAAGGCTTTCATCGACATCAACAACAATCCCGACGCGATGGAGTTTCTGGTTTTGAACAACCTCGCTACCGATACCGGCTACCGGAGAGGCAGCGGATGGGTGGAGTACCCGATGGTACACGTCAATCTGCCGCTTGTCTTCCAGCATTGTCCGGAATCGTTCAATCGCATCAATATCCACGCGTAATGTTTCCGATTAATAAATCGAATGTTTAATCGTGGGAGTCCGCCGGCGGCTCCCGCATTCATTTTTATGCCTTATGAAAACCGATTTCAGCGAACAAGTAGAAAAACTCCGCAAGGAGATTACAGCCGCCATAAAAGCGGTATTGGAGAAATATGGGAAAACGGAAATGGAGTTTCCCGATACGGTGGATGCCGTGTACGTGATATGGTTCGACCATGACGGCGATCCTTATGAGTGCCTTGTGCGCAGGATACAATTCTTCGGGGAGGATCTCCATCTTGTTGTGGAAGACAAACATTCCCATGACCTGTACGAAATTGACGGACCTTTTGAACTCGGGGCGTGTTGCATCAACTGGCTGGACGAGATACTTCGGACAACCGTGCAGCTTTTATCCGATTCCAATACAAAAACTAAATAAAAATAATGATGGAAACAATAATCATTGACAGGATATGCACTTCTTGCGGGTGTGACAAAGAGACGGCACGGGAATACCTTGATGCCGAAGTAAGAAACCTGCGTGAATTACGCGACGCGAACGATTTGCGGGAAGGTGATTTGGAATCGGCATGCGACAACCTCGGCATCGAACAGGACTTCCTGCCTTTTTTCTGCGAATCACTCATTTTTTAATGGTCATCAATTAAAAATCAATATTATGGGATACTTTCAGAATATAAACAGCCTTGCGGAACTGAAGAAGAGTTACCGCGTACTGGCATTGCAGAACCATCCCGACAAGGGTGGCAGTACGGAAACCATGCAGCAGATCAATCTCGAATTTGAAAGATTGTACGCCAAATGGAAGGATGACACGACCGTATCGGCCGCTGCATCCGGTTATGAAAACGACTATACCGGCGCATCAGCCAACGAGTACACGGAATACGTCTATAACGAATACCGTTGGAAAGGCAGGAACTACAACGGACAGATGCGCGGAGAAATCGTGGAGATTATCCGCAAATGGCTCAAGGAGACCTATCCGCGGTATAAATTCTCTGTCACGCAGAACGGTTACCGTTCCATCAACATCTATCTGGTCAAAGCGGATTTCGAGGCTTTCACGAAAGAGTCCGGTCTTATCTATAAAGATATCAACCATTATCACATTGAAACAGACCGGACCATTACGGAACGGGCACGCGAGGTCATGCTCAACGTCTGTGATTTTACCATGTCGTACAACTACGACAACAGCGACGTCATGACCGACTACTTCGATACCAATTTCTACCTGACACTGGGTATCGGACGGTATGACAAGCCCTATCAGACGGAACTGCCGAAGCTGCAAACCAAAGAGAAACTGCCTGAGGTTTTCAAGCATCCCGAAGGAGCCGCCCACAAGGCCATACGCCAGGCACTCGGCAAAGCCCGGTTCGACTTTATCCAAAGCCGGGCAAATGCCGGGAAGCTGATTCTCGGTGAAGACACCTACGGGTCGAAAGGCGAGCATTACTTCTGGCCCAAGCAGTATTCCAGTGCCAAGACCGCACAAAAGCGGATTGACAAACTCACCGAAGCGGGTATGCGATGCCGGATGACCGGTTATAACGGAGGATGTATCGAATTTCTCGGTTATACCCCCGAAATGGAAGCAAGGCTGGAACAGGAACGTCAAGAATATATTGTAGCACATCGGCAATGGAAGGCAAAACAACAGCCTTTGGCAGTATAACCAATATAAACCGTTAAAAAATAAAGATTATGAAAGTCGGAGATTCGGCAACATTGATACGCCCGTACAGAGGCTATCGTAACATCGAACTGGCAGAACGCCTGCAATACACATGGCTTGTACGCATTTGTGAAAGCGGTCTGGAGATAGAAGTTTATGAAGATGAATTTACTATTGACGAACCATGAACCGAGGCGAACGAACTGAACAATGAGGCTCTGTCAAACCGGCAGGGCTTCATTGCTTTTATCAAACATATTAAAACGAATGAAAGATATGACAACAACAGCCATACAACCTTGGGAGTGCCACGTGCCCAAATCGGTAAGCCTTTATTTTGTGGATTATAATGAATCACTTGACCAACACGAGGATTTGCAGGAAAAGTGTATCCGGCAGAACAGTATGCTTCCGTTGGATGAAGAATCTTCCGAGTGGTACTCGGAGCAATTCTCGGAAAATCTTCGTACCGAGATGCTGGACATCAAAAAGTCTATGGAAAAAGCCGGACTTGGCGGCGAGTATGCCGAAAATGAAGACAATATCTGTGACATGCTCTATGAGCGGAATGACACCTATCTGGCTGAAGGGCTGATAAGAAACACTTCCACGACCACCATGTTCTATTCGTTAGGATTGGAGATCGAAGGATACCAGTACGGCAAGTGCCATCGCAGTAAATCGGAAGCATACTGGTGCAACAGGATAAGACGGATTCTCAGGTTGCGAAAGGGGCTGTATGACGACAGGATTCTTGAAATGCTGATGGCGGCCGCATACGGTGGAGAGCTGAGAATCTATTTCAATGCCATGTTCAACGATCTTGTTTCCGGAGATTCCGGGCAGGACTTCAAGACCATCCGTTTTTATGGCAATGTCGTGGTTGCGATAGCGGATAGCTGTGGCGGTTCCGGGGACCATACCACGTTACCGATTGACATTACGCTCCCTTTTAATAGGGATAATCTCTTTGTGGATTCGCAGGTGCATTATTCCTATGCAGACGAAATCTGCGGTATGGTACATGACTGGTGTGACTCCACCAAATGGGAAACCGGGATGAAGCCGATTAAAAAGAAACTTAACAAAAGCCACATGACGGAGCACCAGCGGCAAGAGGCCGAATATGTCAAAACATTCAGGAAAGGAGGTTGTACAACCGGGGATATCAATATTAGCAGGCATAGGGATGTATATTATATTAATGACTACCCGTGCGGGCACAAATGCCCGCATTGCGGGACATTCTGGGTCGATTAAATTATCTGCTATGGCACGAGAAAGAATTGACGACTGGTGGGAATATGCCAAAGACCTGGCAAGAGCCGAGAGGGAATTACAGATCGAACGCTGGGTGTATATCTCCATCGAGTATAAGGATGAAGCCGGACGGAAGTGCCGGCTTCATTCGTATGACCTGCCTCGTGAACTGCATGAACGTTACCGTTGGGTAATCCGTTGGCGCGAGGCCAGATTGCAATGCCAGTATCCGCGTGAAAATATCAACACGTATTACAGTTATTACGACAAGCGTACCGGGCTTCGTACCGATTTCAATTCCTGCCTGATGAAACTCGCCGCCGCTAAAGCGCAGATTACGCGGGCGGAACGCAAGGAAGCGGAATATCTGGCATACCAAAGGCAGAACAACCTTTTCTTCGATGAGCAGACGGATGAGCAGTTATTACGGTTCCATGAAAAACTACGGATGAAAAAAGAGAAATATGCGGCATTAGAGCATCAAATTCATTCAGAGGTGGAAGCTATGCTTGCAAGATAACAACTAAAATAATATACTAAGGATTAATTAATAAAACTATTAAAAACAATACCCCATGGTGTAATATTATGAAAAAAGCTCTGATTCGACTTCAAGATACTCTTATTGTCGAATCAAAGCCCCATATTAGTCGTGTTTAATTCATCAGTCTAAAATAAAATACGGTTGAGCCCTTTTTGTCAATAAAAAAGTTTTTATTGACTATATTATCTCAATTGCTTATTTGATTGAGAAGGGGCAACTTGCCAATTAAAAAGTTCTGCTATTTGTTGACGTTTTTTATAATCGACATGATTATTATATAAATATGATTTTACTCTTGCTTTCAATATTCGGAGGACAACAGGATTGCCTTTCATTTCTTTATAAATTCGCTGTAGTTCACCATATGACATTCTACCATAACATGTATTTATTGAGAAAGACAAAACTTTGGCCGCAGGCGTACCTATTTTTATCGCAACTTCATTGAAAATTTCCTTTAATTCGGATAAACCAACGGAGTGTATGACCTTAGAAAATATCCCAAGACAAAAACGCAAAGAATAAAGTTGGATAAAGATATTTAGCCGTTCTTTCATTCTTGCCTTTGTTTCGTATTCATTAGAGTCATTTTTTAAGTTCTCAATAATTTCATCTTGAGTGTTTGTTACCAATTTCCCAAAGAAACCGATGGTTCTAAATGCTGTGAAATATAATTCAGTAACCATATCAATTAACTGGGTACGAGGCAATGAACCTTTGCGATTTTTTATAATTTGCCCGACAATTTCAAGAGCTCTAATAGCTTGACGCATCACTATTATTTCTTGGGGTAAAGTACTTAAATCTTCATCATCTCTTGTAGGAAGATTTTTCTCTATTTTATCTCGTTGCTCCCAATTTTTTTCACGTTCTTTAATAGGGTCAATCTCGGCAGGTATGATATTATCTTTTAGTTGTTCAACTATTGACTCTAAAAGTTTATAATATTCCTTGCCTTTATCAAGTGTAATCGGTGTTATTTCTTCGAACGGTAACATTGTCGCCAATGTTGCTTCTTCTATTAAAATGGAATCTTTTGAATGATGGGTTATGAAAACTAAAATATTAGCACATTTATCATTCTCCAAATTATTACATAATTTTTTTATCTCATTACGACCAAAATCTGTAGCTACAACAGCCGCTATTTTTTGTGCAACAAGGTAATAATAGATATATTCATATCCAAAACGATATTCTTCATCATCAAGCACTACAATATTAGAATCAAGTAGTATTTGTTTCATATCTTGAAAATTTTTAGAAACAAATTGACTTGCGTATTCTTCATGAAATTTTTTTAATTCACCATTACTTAATGATTGAAAACCCTCTTCTTTTTTATATAAATAGAATGCAAGTTCTCCTAAATAATTAAAGCAAGAATCAATATCTTCATTTCTAACTTTTGCCTTTACTGATAACGCATAATGAATCAATGTATGATAGCAATATCCATATGATGTTTGTTCTATACGTGCTGGCTGCATCATATTCATTGATTGTAATATGGATATGATAAATATAGGATAGGCAGGCATCAACTTATCTCCCAGAATCGTTTGTACCTCATCAAAAAGTTTTTTAGTATCTTCTAAAAACAATTGTTTGTCAATAAATACATTTTGATGAGTTAAACGATAAAATGATTCTATAAGTTTCCCCCTTTTTTTATAACCTAATGGCAAGATTCGAGCATATAATAAATCTTGTTGATTCATTCCAATTAATGCAAGGGAGTCATAACGAGGGGATGTTGTTATTACAATTTTACCAAATCGGGATTTAAGTTTGTCAATGACATTCTTTATATCAAGATTGCTAAACTTATCAGAAGACAAATTATCAATGAAAAGTATCTTTGAGGAATTGTCATATTGTGCATAAATTTCGTATGTTTTATTGTCATATTGTTCTTCATATGCACGCTGAAGCCCAGAATCTATATTCTTATGCTTTATATTTTCCCAACTGACCAACAAAGGGTAATTATTTCTCTTAATAGATTCAATATAAAGCATCTTTATAAGAGTTGTTTTTCCTGCTTGATTAGCCCCTTCCAATATTACAGTAGATGAAAAATCATCATCTAAAATTCGTTCACTATCTTCATATGATGTATTTAATTCTTTATTAAGATCACTTGTTTTTTCTAAATCAGGGTAAACAAATAAATCCGAGATTTTAATTTCACTTTGTTTTTCTCCTAAAGGAATCTCTATAGCTTCAATACTCTTTATAAACTCAGGACGAACGTGAAACTCCTGCAAACGAGAGTAAAGTTTTTTAAGTTCAAAATCAAATTCTTTCTGTTTTTCATACAAATCATCATTCTTATTCCATGAATATGATTGGAAAAAACCATTTCGAGAATCAATGTCAATAACAAATGTTTGAAAGCCTGAAATTGGTTTATTTATATCGCCTAAAGCTTCTCCGCAAAAATATTTTACAGTTTCGGTGCCAATAATTCCATTTAGTTCTGACCGTTGCTGATGCTCATGCCCAACCAATACAAAATCAGAACACCCATTAACAAAATCAATAAATTCGGTTCTATTGTTTTCTGTTGTATTGGGGGTCATCCACGCTGGATGATGATGAAATATAGATATACAAATATCTGTTCCCTTATTTAATCGGCCCTCAACTATTCGAACAGGAAAGAATAAAGTACCTGGTTGTTCTTTAATTTGAGACATCCATGCCGTATTTAAACTTAAAAATTGGATGTGGTGCTCACCTATAACATCATTAGTGCATGAAAATAAACCAGAATTAAAGTCTTGATTATTGAGTTCCTTAACAAATGCTGAATATGGTTGTTGTACTGACAATGCTGTATTTATAATACTGTCATCATCTCCTAATACTGTATATGATGGCTTTGTTAAAAGAATCCGTCTTGATTGGTTATCTAAACCAAAATCACAATCATGATTTCCTGGAGAAGTTATAATTTGAGAAAAAACCTTATCCGAATAAATCCTTTTGAGTAAACTGTACAATGAATTTAAAAAACATTTAGCTATTTGATATTCTTCCGTTTTCCCTGTATTTACGATATCACCACTGAAAGTGATATATATTTTTTCACAATCCTCATAGATATATTTTATGGCAGCCACGATTTTAGAGACCTTATCACAAACAAAATCTTTGCTTGATGAGAAGTGAGCGTCAGTTAGATGTAATATGCCTATTTTCATAATTTCAAATCATTTTTTTATTTTTCTGCAAAGATACTATTTTTAAGGCATTAAAGTGTATTTTACATAGAGAATCACTTGATTACTGCACTGATTAATAACCAAGAGATTCTCTAAATAAAAGATTATTGGATGAATAACAGCGCAAACTCTTTCTTCCGTCGTCGCTCGATGCTCGGCACCACCTCTCCCTTATAGCATCGGAACGAGATATACTCCTCGTAAATATCCCTGTTACCGGATTCCAACTTTTGGATCAACCTGCTTTTCGGTATCTTCCCGTACCCGACCAACCGGTAATATCCGACATTATAGGCCAGCGTTGCGACCAGGAGGGCATCTTTTCCGAAGCGGCTGCACATCTTATGCAGTTTCCTCAAATCGGCTCTCAACAATGAATCCGCCTGCGCTTCCGTCATATCGGCCGTCAGTTTCTCGTGGGGAAGAATCTTGTGGCCGTACCCCACATAAGGCAGATGGTTTCCGTGCCAGCCTTCCGCTTCCTTGATACAGGCCACCGCCTTGTTGAACAGCCCGGCATCCGGCGGGGAAATCCCGGTCTGGGCAAACAGCCCGGGAACAAAGGAAAAGGCCAAAAGCCAAAGGGCAAACAGTTTGCTTCTCATAAGGCAGTTTTGTCTTAAAGACCGGTTTCCATTGTCAACGGAGTGAAAGAGGGTTCATCCGGCGAATCGGGCGGGAAGCGAACAGGTGTCGTATCGATCTGCGTGGCCGGCAGGTCTTTACTCTTTTCCGTTACTTCGGTCACCTCTTCCTCTTCATTTTCATTGTTGAAGGAGAAAGAGAGCAATACCACCTGCCCTGCATTGTCCTCGAAATAGATGTCGATGGTCTGCTGGTCCGTACATCCGGAGGTGTAATAGAGGCGGAACACCTCACGGTCCAACGAGTAACGGTCATTGGGTAGCAGTTTCATGCCGTTATCCAGAAGCAGCGAGCCTTTTCCGTCCGGCTGGAAATAGCGTATGGTGTAGCGTGCATCCTCGAAACGCCCGGCACGCTTCAACTCGCACCTGATTTCCGCCGTCTCGCCCAACACAAGGCGGGTGGGCACAGGCATGGTTTCCACCGTGAAAGGGAATGTTTGCTGCACATCGATTTCATCGTTGCAGGCAGTGAACAGACAAGCCAGCAGGCTTACGAACAGGACGGACACCAGTCCGCGCCATCCTCTTTTTTGATTCAATGTATTCATATTCATTCTTGTTTTTAATTGATGATAAATTTGACGCCCAAGCCGAACTGCGTACTGAACAGTCCCACCTTGCTGCCCCAGAGACAGCGCTCCCTAATGGAGGCGAGTAGCACGATACGGTCGGTAATGTAACTCTCCAATTCCAGCGTGACCGCCCCTCCATAGATGAAGGCGTCCTTTGTCGTGAGTAGCGAGCCGTCGGGCAACTGCTTGTCGCCCCAGTTCACCGTTTCATAACCGGCAAGGGCGGAGCCGCCGATGGAAAGGAAGAAGGTCTTGGACGGATCGGAGAGGAATTTCAAGAAATAGCCGCCCTCCAGCGTGAACTGGGCACGGGGAATCTGCATATCCCGGTATTCGTAGCTTTTCTGAAGATATTCCGTACCGACCACCCAACGGTTCGCGTGCTTGGTATAGGTCGACATCGCGATACCCGTGTAGAAATCCAGCGGCTTGCCGAAACCGTCCGTGAAACCTCCCCTCAGTTCTATCCCCCGCATACCGGGCAGACAGCGTTGGGCGTTTGCCTGTCCCCCGAAGAGGACAAGCATTGCCGCAACTATGATAAACATGTACTTTTTCATACTCATTTCACTTTAAGTTCGTTGATGACCTTTGCCCGGACGATATCCTCGTTCTCCACCGTGAACGACTGGTGGCGTCCACCGTTTTTCTCATGCAGTTCCACAACCAGCATCTTGTCATCGGGAATCGTGAACTTGTCCAGCGTGAAAACGGTACGTTCGTCCTTCTTTCCGGCCACCACGGTGGCGTAGTTATACGCCCTAAGCGGGAAGATGACCTGCTCCTGGATAGCCGTGCGCTTCATGACCTTCTTGTCGACAATCTTGAACGTGATAAAATCGACATCGAAAGGCACGTGTGAGGTGTTGCAAAGCTGCGTGTGGAAATAGAGCAGCCCGTTGTGGGTGTACAGTCCGCGAAGCAGGTACTGGATGCCGAAAGACTTGCTGCCGATATGCTTGATGTTGCGCTTGTTGTCCTTATGGATGGCCTCCATAATCAGACGCACCAGTTTCGGCGACTCGCTGCCCAAATCCTGCAAATAGATGTCGAGTGCATTATTCGGACGGTTTACCGTGCTTCCGTCATGGATAAAGTCTTTCATCTCAACGCTCAGAAGCAACGGTTCTTCCGCGTATTTCACGTTGAAGGTGTAAAAACTCCCGCTTTCGGTAATGACCGAGAAATTGGTTTCCTCCCTGAAATTCCTGACTGTGGCCTTGACACGGATAACATTCTCCGCCCCGTCCGCCTTTCCGGCAATCAGGTGCGGGGAACCGAGGTCCACATAGCGCACTGCCGACGGGAAGATAATGTGCGTGGTCTTGTCATAAGTCACTTCCAGACCATACGGCGGAATCAGCCTGTCAAACGTCAGCTTGCGTGTCAGGCCGTGGTACAAGTCCCCCTCTGTTTCCATCCGGGGATAGGCATCCTTGGTCAATTTCACGGAATTGCCGGTTTGGCACTCCGTTTTCCCGTTCACTTTGTCCGTTTCCTGTGCGAAAGCACTCATCGTCATGCCCAGTATAAGGGCAAACATTACAATTACTTTGTTCATACGTTTAAAAATTAAATGGTGAATAATCAGTTGTTTTTCTTTTGGCTCAACATCAGAGTATAGCCTGATTTGAGATGGACCTTTTCCTCCCGCAGTTTTTTGGAGACATATTGCGACACCCCTTGAATCGCCCCCTTGCCGAGTTCCGATAACAGTTGGTCCCCCGCGGACTGGTTGGTGATGGAGATGCTCGTACCGAGGTTCTGCCCCAGATTGGCGGCCACCTCTTTCGCCGCGCTGACCTCCGCGGAATTAGGGATGTAGATGCCTTCCTGCCCGTCGGAGTCATAGACCGTCAACTCTACCGGGATAATCAATCCGCCGTATTCCAGCGAGACGATGCCGATACCGAGCCTGTCGCCCTGGATACGCCCCGTACCCGTCACGAGGGTGTTGCGGGGCAGCAGGGTGTTTCCCGCGCGCATCGGTTCCAGCAGGCGGAGCCGCACACTTTGACCGTTGAGTACGGTTTGGTCGCCATGCACGCAGATACGGATGGTGTTCTTCTCCGCAGTACCCCCGTTTCCTACCGGAGTGACGAACCCCCGGTTGCGGGATTCCGAGAGTCCGGCGAGAATCCGCCCGTCGCTCATGGGTTGCGAGAGGGAGGAAACGACCGGAACGGACACCTGTCCGACAGGTACGATGTCGGCCTTGCCGTCGGCTTTCCCCGGAGCTTTATCCGATGTTTCCCGGGCAGCACTGTTTTCCCCTGAGGTGTATTGGGCGGCGAGCTGATAGGATTTCTCCAACAGGGCCACCTGCTCCTCGTAGGATGGCTGGACACTATGCTGCTGCACCATCGAATTACGTAATTCCTCTACTTCCTTGCGCAAGGCCTCCTTTTCCGGGTCTTCTTTCGGCTCCTCGTAGAAATTGCCCAGAGTCCGGTTGATGTCCCGGTAAGCCGAGGTCGAGGATTGGAAAGAACCGCCGCCACGGTAAGCTGTTCTGCCAGAAGACGCTGTTTCCGCTTTCGTCCCTCCTGCATCAAGAGAGAGAATTTCATCCTGCCCGGACAGCCGTACCGTGCTGTCCGGTTTTTCCGTACCGAAAGACAGTTCTTCGAGTGTGCGCATCTTCTCCTCCTGCTTACGCCGCATCATATCCTGCTCGTAGGCCGTCTTCTTGTCCCCGACAATCCCGGCATTGCGGGGATCGGGCAGTTCGGTGTTGAACCCTACCGATTGCTCCTGCTCCTTCCTCTCTTTTTCGGAGGGCGCGAAAATCAACCATAGGGAACCTACGAATACGGCGAACATCAGCGCGAAGACCAGGTACTTCTTCAAGTCCTGCTTCCGTTTGAGTTTATTTGCTTCCTGTGTCATCGCTAATCGAAATTAAATTGGTTAAAGAACTCTTCCATTTCCCGCTGTGTCCGCCGGGAGAGCGTGTCCGTACCGTGAGGCACGATGTCCGGCACACTGAGCGGCGTGATTTCAATCACCTTTTCCTGCTTTGCGTCTTCCCGGCCGATGTTATAGACCGCCCGGAAGAGCATATAGAAATTGACTCCGGCGAACACCACGACCATCCCGACGATGGCAGCCACCCGTTTTCCGGGTGTCAGACGGCCGCACATCCCGCGCAGTCCGTCATCCAGATAATCTCTGGTCTTGATAAATAATTTTCTCATGTTGTATTGAATTTTATCTGTCCGTCACACGCAGGTCCCGGTTTTCGATGACCTGAAAGGCTTCGAGGATGAAACCGTGCGGATTGTTGTCGCTCCGGTTTGAATTGAGCAGGCGGCCTTTTGTCACAAGGCTGCGTTCCGTAATGCTTTTCTCGCGGATAATCAGCTGCCGTGCGTATGTCATGACCTCATAGGGGTACACGTTGAAGTTGCACGCCATGCTGTCAATCTCCACACGCTGATTGATACCGGCTGAAATGATACGGTTGTAGTATCCCTGCTCCGCCAAATCCCGGTAACGGGTATAGGCGGAACGGTCGGCCAGGAACAACGCCCGTCGGATGTTCTCCTCGATGGCACTTTTGTCCGGTGACAACGAGAAGAAAAGCTCATGGAAACGCCGGGTATGCTCCCGTGCCTCCACCGGCCTGTTCTGCGACAAATCCTGGGAGAGAGCCAGCATCAGCGATTTACCCTGGTCGAGTACATAAATCTTTTCGCGCTGCAACTCCGCAAAGCCGTATGCCTTCCACACGGAATAGCACATGACGGCGCAGCACATGCAGACGAACACGATTCCGAACAGGCGTATTTGCCTGAAGCTGCTCTCGATGTTGTTTAATGATTTGAACTCCATAATGAAAATTTTGATAGGTTATCTTTTAATCAGCCTGCCACCGATGTTGCCGATGGCCGCACCAGCCGTTCCTGCCGCCACGGAGCCGGTACGTGCCGCTGCCTGGCTGACATTCCTGCCGTAGTTTCCTGCGCCTCCTCCGGCCTGCACGATCCAGTTCGCAACGGTGGGTATCGTGAAATACCCGATGATGCCGATGATTAGAAATGTGATATACACCGCATTGGAGCCGTCCGGAATGAACGTGGGGTCGGACAATTGTTCGATGTCCTGCCGGAGCATCAGCACCTGTATGCGTGCCAGCACACTGCTGAAAAGGTCGCTGACCGGAAGCCACAGGTAGATGCTGATATAGCGGACGAACCACTGGGTGAGCGAGGCATGGAAGCCGTCCCAGACGGAAATGGCGAAGGAGATAGGTCCCAGTATCGAGAGGACGATCAGGAAGAACGTGCGGATGGTGTCTATCACGAGGGCCGCCGCCTGGAACATCAGCTCCAGCAACTCCCGAAAAAACGCCTGCACCGACCTTTTCATGTTATACATCGCCCGGTCTATATACATGCCACACACTTCGATGGCGTCCAGCACGCCGAGTTCCTCCAGCCGTTTGTCGAACTCCTCCTTGTCCACCAGATAGGCCATCTCGGGATTGCGCTTCATCGCCTCGTATTCGAGCCGGTCCTTCTGCTCACGGTACTCGTTCATGTCGAATGTCTGGGTTTGCAGGATGTTGTTAGTCCCCTTGACCACAGGCGACAGCACGTTGTTGATGGTGCCCAGCACGACACTGGGAAAAAACATGATGCAGAATCCCAGCACGAACGGCCGGAGCAAGGGATACACGTCAACGGGTTCCGCCCTCGAAAGGGACTGCCATACCCGGTACGCGACATAAAACAGCGCGCCCAGCCCGGCGATGCCTTTCGCCACTCCCGTCATCTGGGAGCAGAGCGGCATCATGTCCTGGTACAGACTCCGCAGAATCTGGTGCAGGTTCTCAAAATCTATTGCCAATAACATCATAACTCTTATGATTTTGAATGGTTACCAATAGCGTTCTGCCGGACTACCGTACAGGGCAAGGATACGGTCCTGATCGCTCTTCTTTTTCGCACGCAGGTAGGATACGCCGATATTCTTGTTCGTGTAATACTGCACAAGTCCCCGGTAGCTGTAAACCCGATTGTAGCAGAGGTCGATGACCTCCATGCGCTCCTTGTCGCTCATGGACAGACCGTTCTCGTTGACGATGTTCCTCAGGTCATTCAGGACATTGGCGGACTCTTCCAGCAGAATCGTATAGCCCGCCGCTATCGCACTGAGTTCCTCTGTACTGAAATAGGGATCGGATAGCATGCGCTCGAAATTGGTCACGTAGATGTCAGTGATGTCCCCGACCATCAGGATGGTCTGCTGTACTTTCCGGGCATCCTTGACCAGATTCTTCACTTTTTTCAGACCGTCATAGAACTCTTTTCCCTGTTGGTAAATCTTGACGGTTTCCTGAAAATTCTTCACCATGTTCGTGGCCGTCGTGGAGGTCTGCACGATGTTTTTGGTGGCGTTGATGATGCCCTGGGCAAGGTTCGTAGGGTCGGTGACGACCCACTGTGCCCGGGAGGTATGCGTGATGAACAAAGCACCCACGCACAACATAAAAATCTTTAATCTCATACTGTTGAATTTTTAATGATTGATACTCTTTGTCTGCCGGTTCAAAAAGCGGGTTTCATCCCGCCTGACGATTGCTGTTTCGGGGGCAGCCGTGGCAGATGCGGGGCATGTTTCCGGTCCCCTTCACGTGCCTCGGTCTGTCTTTTCCTGACGGAGAACAAGTTGTCCGCGTAAGGCCTCCGGCCGCATAGCCGGACAATCCTGTCGTCCAGCGACCGGTAGGCTTCCTCTATCTGCTTTTCCAACTCCGGCACAGGGCTGTCCGCACGGATGCCGTGTTTTTCCAGGAAACCGCCGTAATAGTCCTCTATCCGGCGCGGGTCCCATACAAGTCCGGCAAGTCTACTCAGTTCATCGTCCAACTCTTTGAGGTACTCATCCGGCACACGCGCTCCTTCGATGCTGTCCAGAGCCTTTTCAGACTTGCGTTCAAGAGTGGTTTCCATCTTTCCGATGGCTTCCATCAATTTCTTTTCCAGGTCTTTATCTCCCGTTTCAATCGCTTTCAGACACTCCTCGTTCAGTTTGGAGTACCTGTTGAAATCCTCCGCGAGTCCGTACCGGTACATGACATAATCCGACGGACAAGTCCGGACAAGAATGAACCGGCAGAGCTGCCAGTCTGCCTTTCCCTCGTACTGTCGGTCGAGAATCCGGCGGGCGGCATCCACTTCTTCCGGTTCCGGACGGGGTATGCCGCATCCCGGATGACGTTCCACATAGGCATCGAGCATAAAGGCGTGCATGGCGAGCATACCGTGTATGCCGTCGGCTTCCTCTACCGGAAGCGAGGCAAGACGGCCTTCCTGCTGCATGAACCAAGTGGATTTCAGGCTTTCCATCGCAGCCAGGATATCCTTGTCTGCCGCATCTTCCGGAGTAAGTATGAAATTCTTCCTCGCTATCCCCGTTGCTATTTCTTCGGGGATATCGTAAGACCCGGCATAGGTATCCAGCAGGCCCTTCAGTCCTTTTATGTCCCGGTTTTCCAGCATTTCCATCGTTTCTTTACGAATGGCTTTCAACTGCTCGTAACCGATTCCGTTACGTGCCCGCCATTGCCATTCATGCGCCCATTCCCTTAATCCCATATCCGTATTGCTTTAGTTGGTCAATGATGATTTTCCCTCCCGTTTGCTTGCCGCAAGCTGCCTGATGGCAAGCTCGATATTGCCCCCGAGTTTCTCGGTCAGGCGCATGAGTTCCAGCTTTTCCGTTTCTTCGGTGGTGTAGCAGTAATACTCGTCGAGCGATACCTCTGTGGCGTACACGGCAGACTGGGAGCCGCCAAGCCCTATCCAGACCTCCTTGTACCTGCGGGAAGGGTTGTTGGCCATATTGATGGAGAGGATTTGCGCGCGTTCCTTGTCGGTCAGCCCCAGCAGGGCCTGTATCGAATCGAACTTGTTGGCATACTTCCGCTGGTCCAGCAGAATCTTGCAGTCGCTGTTGTTGATGATCGTACCTTTCACGATGTCCGAGGAGATGATGTCCTCGACCTCCTGCGTGACGACCACGGCTTCGCCGAAGAACTTTCTGACCGTCTTAAAGAGGTATTTCAGATATTCCGCCATGCCCTCCTTGCTGATGGCCTTCCACGCCTCTTCCAAAAGGATCATCTTACGGATACCTTTCAACCTGCGCATCTTGTTGATGAAGGTTTCCATGATGATGATGGTTACAATGGGGAATAAAACCTTGTTGTCCTTGATATTATCCAGTTCGAAGACGATGAACCGCTTGCCCAGCAAATCCAGTTGTTTGTCGGAGTTCAGCAGAAAATCATACTCCCCGCCGCGATAATAAGGTTCAAGGACATTCAGGAAATTGAAGACATCGAAATCCTTCTCCCTTGTCCGTTTCTCCTTCAGTATCTCCTGATACTCGTCCCGGATAAACTCATAGAAGGTATTGAACGAGGGAACCAGCCTGCCGTCCGTGCGTATCTTCTCCAGAAAGAGATTCACCGCGTTGGAGAGGGCGACTTCCTCGGCCCGTGTCGGCGGTTCGTCATCCCGTTTCCAAAGGGTGAGGATAAGCGTCTTGATGCTCTCCTTTTTTTCTATGTCGAAAACGCCGTCTTCCACATAAAAGGGATTGAAGGCAATCGGGTCGTTCTCCTCGTAGGTGAAGTAAATACCGTCCTCGCCGCCGGTCTTGTTGTGAATCAGGTTGCAAAGCCCCTGGTAGGAGTTTCCGGTGTCTATCAGCAGGACGTGTGTTCCCTGCTCATAGTATTGCCTAACCATGTGATTGGTAAAGAATGACTTGCCGGAGCCGCTCGGCCCTAAGATAAATTTGTTGCGGTTGGTAATCACGCCTTTGCGCATCGGCAAATCCGAAATGTCGAGATGGACGGGTTTGCCAGTCAGACGATCCACCATGCGGATACCGAACGGGGAAAGCGAATCCCTGGAACAGCTCTCTCCGATGAAGAAGCAGAGGGCCTGTTCGATGAAAGTGTAATAACTCTCCTCGAAAGGGAAATCCCCCGCGTTTCCGGGGATGGCCGCCCAGAACAAGGTCGGGGTATCGACGGTGTTATGGCGGGGCTTGCACTCCATCAGCGCAAGCTGGCTTCCCACGTCGTTCTTGACCTGTTTGAGCCGGTTGCGGTCGTCACTCCATGCCAGCACGTTGCAATGCGCACGGATGGAGGTAAGTCCGAGGCTGTGCGCCTCATTGAGATATTCCTCAATCCATTCACGGTTGATCTGGTTGCTGCGGCTGTACCGTGACAGCGAGTGCATGTTGCGGGCCTGCTTCTCGAACTTCTTCAGGTTCTCGGCCGGGTCGTCGATAAAGAGATACTGGTTCACGATGTGGTTGCACGTGAGCAGCACCCCGATGGGAGCCGCGAACGAAAGACGGCAGTCACTCCGGTCGGTGGACAGGCGTTCATAGCGCATGTCCGTCGCCACCTTGCCCGGCAAATCGTCCGTATCGGACAGGGTGTGCAGGCAGAGGCAGTTGTCGCCGACCTTCATCTCTGCGGCCCCGAGCGTGAGGTCCTGCAAGCAGGTCGTTTCCTCCTGCGAGAGCGAGAAATACTTCTCGATGATGCCCGCGCTGTTTTCCGTTCCGGTAATCTCGTCTTTCCGCATCCGCGTGATACGGACAAAGCCGCTGTCGTTGATGATGCGCTCGAACTGGTCGCAACTCTCCAGGAAACGTGTCACCGTATCCTTGTCCTGCATCTCCTTCGGAATGATAAAATTCCGGGTGAGTGCCGTGAAATTGCTTTGGGTACGGCTGTGTTCCTTCGTCGTCTTGGTCAGAAAGAGGTAGCTTGTGTGCCTCAGATACGGCCGCTCATTGAAATGCCTTTCAAAGGAACGGGAGAGGAAACTGAGGTCGTCCCTTTGGATGTCGGGCGTGTAGTTCTCCTCGATGAACCAGTCCTGCCGGTGCACGATGCTGTAATTCGGCAATACCTTTACCGCTTTCGCCCATGCCGAGTGGATGGCCTCGTATTCGTTCCGCGTCACCGTGAAGAGTTCGGGCAGTTCCACCTTATAGGCTATCGTAATATCCGCGTCCTTGCTGATGATGCAGTCGTGTTCCACCGCCAGAATCGGAAACTTGCTTTCCAGCGTGGCTGCTTTCATTACATTTCTCATACGCTTCGTGTGTTATGGTTACGGGAAAACAACCGGAAGAAAGCCCTCCGGTTGATGATGTACCGGGGATGGCTGCCGCGGGCCTGCAACTTCATCAGGCCGTACTCTCCGAACCTGGCATTGAGGTGGAATGTGCCCCATACCAGCAGAGAGGCCGACAGGACACCGAATGCGATGCAGGTCCATTGTCCCGCTCCGGCCATGTACATGACTACGAAAATCACGAACACGGCGAGCAGTCCGCCCGCAAAGACAAACAGGTACATGCTCTTCAATCCCTTGAACTCAGGACTGCGGCCGATTCCCTTGTTGATAGAATACTCCGCCATATTACAGGAAGAATGAGCGTAAGATGGTCGCTGCCACAATCAGGAAAATACACGCCCCGAACCAGCTGGCCGCCGTCTTCGAGGTGTCGGGGTCGCCGGACGAGAATTTTGAATAGACCTTGACCCCTCCGATCAAGCCGACCACGGCCCCGATTGCATAAATCAGTTTGGTTGCGGGATCGAAATAGGAAGTGACCATATTGGTCGCCTCGACGATACCGCCGACTCCGTTACCCTGGGCGAAAGCCCCTGTTGCCGCAAGCAGCATGGCTGCCGAAAAAATGACTCTCTTTTTCATTGTCGAAAACTTTTAAATTGTGAGACAAAATTTGATTTCGACAGCGAATATATAGGCTTTAATTCGTTGATTTACAAAGCTGACGATGCGTTACACCGGATGTCATCACGTTACATCGGAAGCTGATTTTGAGGATTAGAAAAAGAGAGGTGAAAGGCTGAAAATCCACCTGCCGACAAGGCAAAAGAAAAATGGCAGATATTACTCTGCCATTTTACCTGTATCCAATTGTTGCGTATCAGACATATTTATCCCAATCGAACTTTTCCTCCGATTCAGGCGGTGTTGCCTTTTTGCGTTGCGGCAAAGGCTCACCGTATTCGTCCAGACACTCCTTGAAAAGACTCTCCACCAGTTCGATGTTACTCACTTCGGTGGTGAAAAAATCGAATATCTCGGTCTGCCGGATATCGTATATCGACTTGACGGTACGGATAACCTTTTCATCGTTCGTGTTGCGGTTTTCCCCCGTCAGTACGCCGACGGCATTCATCATGTCCTCGTAGGTCATACCCGTGGAAAAGTCCTCGTCCACTTCCGACACGTAATCCGACATCAGCTCCGCTTTCTCTTCTTCGGACAATCCGCCCGGAGGGTTACCGGTAAAAGTGGATTCCACATCATCCGCGGAAATATCCTCCTCTTCTTCCATATCCTCCGCCGGAGGAAGCGGCTCGCTACGGGTCGGAACCTTGCAGTCGATTTCCGGATCTTCCAGATAGACGATATTCGTCTTGCCGATGACCTCGTTGTCATCAACCTTCGGAGCGATGACCGGCTCAGCCGGTTTCTCTTGCTTTTTGGGAAGGTATTTTACCATATCCTCCCAAAAGCCGTATATCCGCTGCCTGAACAGAAAAATCCACAGACGATAAAAGAGATACCCGCAGCATACCGTCTTGACACTGAAATAAAAATAGGTTTCCATGGCTACAACGGTTTAGAAAGTTCCCGACTGTACATTTCATTGATCTCTTCCCAATTCCGCTCTATATGGTCACCCAGGATATTGCTGATGTAACTGGCGATGCTGACCTCCGGCGCGATAAGCGGCAGGAAGCGTTTGATACGTTCGTATATATCCCGGTTGATATAGGTCTGCGAACGGTTAGGACTCGGCGTATTGACCAGAAAAAGCTCCCGGTAATCCGAACCGCTTTCCTTTTTTCGTCGGTTTCTGACCGACTTCGGTTGCTCCGAGACCTCTCTTTCCGCCGGAGCGTCAGAGATATTTTCCGGTTCGGCTGTCGCCGCTTTTTTCGGTGCAGGTTCCGTTTCCTTCCGTTCCGTATCCCTTCCATACAGGGGGATATCGCTCGTCATCATTCCTTTGAGGAGGTCTTCATCCACCTCGACTATTTTCTTTGCCATACGCGTTACAGTTTAAGTTTCTCTTTCAGTTCGTTTGCCAGCTCCACGAATCCGCTTCCTTTCAGCAACTTGGCCGGAGGCGGCAGCAGCGTACAGCGGAAATAACTCTTGCTGCTGACGGACAGCTCCTTATCGTAGCGGCACGTGTCGGGAACAGTGGTTTCCAACACCGTCAGCTTCAATCGCTGCATCATCATCTGATAGATGTCGAACACCTCGGTATTGGCCCTGCGTTCTATCTTGTTCCAGAAGAAAAGGATATCCTTCAGCGGGATTTCGGGTCTGTCGCGGATATAGTCCAGCACGGTGGTGGAGAAAGAGAGGCTGCTCTGCATGACCATCTTGTCCGCCGTAATCGGGGTAATCACGTAATCCATATTGATAATGGTACGGAACACGCCCTGCGCGTCCACCGTACCCGGCAGATCGACTAAAACCAGGTCGATGGGATGTTCGCTGTTTTTCACCAGCTCATCGGCGGCTTCCCTCGCTTTCTCCGCCCTGACACCGATAATCGGATATGCTTTCTTTTTGATGCGTTCCCACTGCGCCATCATCTGCTGCTTGTAATGGTCGCTCCGGTCAATGGCCTTTTTGTCCCTCTCCCGCATACGCACGAGGCTGTGTTGCGGAGAGTCGCAGTCGATGACCGCCACATTCAGATTTTCCACGTAATGAAAATAACTGGCGAGCAGAATCGTGAAAGCCGATTTTCCGACGCCGCCTTTCTGGTTGCTGAGTGCAACAAATAATGTTTCCTTGTCCATAATCATTATTGTTTTAAGTTATTACTGGTTGTTTGCATCACTGTTTGCTTATATGGTTTACCGGCTGCATGAACGGTTGCGTGCATCACTGGACGGTTGCATGTCCGGGTGGTTACACCCTTAAATGATTGCACGGTTACATGGTTGATTGCATGGTGGCATGGTTGCAACCAATAATGCCCGGTTGTATGGTTGCCTTCATGTAACCGTCCGTGCAATCATGCCCCAAGCCGTTGTTGTCCGGTGTGCTGCAACCGTTCATGCTGCAAATAAACGCCTTTATCGTCTATCCCGTGCGGAATCGGAGCCTGATGCCGATATATGACACCGTATGACATTCTGTTACACCGACTTAACTATTTATCACACAGATTCTTACCAGTAACTTTGCAACCAGTCCCGTCATGGTTTGCAGAGGCATCGGATGTACCCCACGAAACCCGAAAGTTTCACCGGCCCCGATAATTTGACGAAAGGCAAATTCATGTTCAAGCGAACATAGCAAGTTGTGTTTTGGGCCGCCCGAAATAATTCGGGCATCCCAAAACAACTTGCCGCTCGCCTGACGGCTCGGGAGGGATTTCCTCCAAAGTCGGAAATCCTGGCGGACAGACAGGAACAACAAAAAACAAGTGATATGGCAACAGAAAACAACCCTAAAAAGAGAAGGACGGCAGGCAGAAAGCCCAAGAGCGACCCGGCCGTTTTCCGCTACGGCATCAAACTGAACTCGGAAGAGAACGGGAAGTTCGAGTTTCTTTTCGAGCAATCGGGACTTTCCCAACGGTCGAAATTCATCAAGTCCATGCTTTTCGGACGTGAAATCAAAGTGGTAAAAATCGACAAGGCAACGATGGATTACTACATCCGGCTGACCAATTTCTACCACCAGTTCCAGGCGATAGGCAACAATTACAACCAGACGGTAAAGGCCGTCAAGAGCAATTTCAGCGACAAGCGTGCGCTTGCCTTACTGTATAAATTGGAGAAAACCACGATGGAATTAGTGGTTCTCAGCAGGCAGATTATCGCGCTGACCCGGGAATACGAGGAGAAATACCTGAACCGTAACCGTCAATCCCTATAAGTTATGGTAGCGAAAATCAACCGCGGCGCATCGCTCTACGGGGCGATAGCCTATAACCAGCAGAAGGTCGGCGATTCCCATGCCCGCATCATTTCCGGCAACCGGATGATTGCCGACATCACGGACAGTCCCGAGCGTTTGATGCAGCGGACGATGTGGGCGTTCGAGAGTTACCTGCTCGCCAACAGGAACACGGAGAAACCCATCCTGCACATCTCGCTCAACCCGTCTCCCGAAGACAAGCTGACGGACGTGCAATTCGCCAATCTGGCAAAGGAGTATATGGATAAAATGGGGTACGGCGACCAGCCGTACATTGTATATATGCACGAGGACATCGGCCGTCGGCATATCCACATCGTTTCCACCTGCGTGAACGAGAAAGGCGAAAAGATAGATGATGCCTACGAGTGGAACCGTTCAATGAAAGCCTGCCGGGAACTGGAACGGAAGTTCGGGTTAAAGCAGCACGCGGACAAGAAGGATGAACAGCTCGGCATTTATCTGAAAAAAGCCGACTACACGCAAGGCGGCCTGAAACGGCAGGTATCCAATATCCTCAAAAGCGTCTTCACGGCCTATCGTTTCCAGACATTCGGCGAGTACAGCGCCCTGCTTTCCTGTTTCAACATCGAAGCCAAACAGGTCAAGGGAGAACACGGGGGCGTTCCCTACACGGGCATTGTCTATGCCGTTACGGACGACAACGGCAAGGCGGTCAGCGCGCCCATCAAGTCCTCGCTTATCGACAAACGTTTCGGGTATCAGGGATTGGAGAAACGGCTCCGCTACAACGCCGGGGAGTTCAAGGCGAAGAAATGGCAACCGAAAATCCGGAACGAGGTGGCACTTGCCATGCACGGCTGCATGGGCAGCAAGGAGACCTTCACGGATCTGTTGCGTGAACGGGGCATCGACACGGTTTTTAGAACCAACGATGAAGGCCGCATCTACGGGGTCACGTTTATCGACCATAACAACAAGGAGGTGTACAACGGTTCCCGGTTGGGAAAAGAATTTTCCGCCAACGTGTTCGAGAAGCTGTTCCGCTCTCCGGAAGATGCCGTCCTGCCGCAAGCCCCCTTGTTCGACGAGGATATGCAGTCGCTCCGCTCCGGTGACATGGAGAGTTCCATCGAGCAGTCGTTCGGCATGTTTTCGTTCCATGCCAACGGTCCTGACGCGCAGGAGGAAGCCCTCGCGCGAATGCTGCAAAAGAAGAAAAAGAAAAAACGCCGTTCACGCGGCCTTTGATAACCCGATTATTCATTCAATTAAAACCATACGATTATGCAACAAGAAGACGACATTCGCGGATTGGCCAAGACAATGGAGTTCATGCGGGCCGTATCCATCCTGTTTTTAGTGATTCATGTGTACTGGTACTGTTATCAGGCATTCTCCGACATGGGTATCTCCATCGGAATTGTGGATAAGATCCTGCTGAACTTCCAACGGACGGCGGGACTGTTCAGGAGCCTTCTATTGACAAAGGTATTCGCGCTCATATTCCTCGCACTTTCCTGTCTGGGCACGAAAGGGGTCAAGAACCGGGATATGACCTGGAATAAAATTTATGCCTTCTTTCTCGGCGGTCTGGTGCTGTTTTTCATGAACTGGTGGATGCTTGAATTACCGGTATCTTCCATAGCCAAGGCCGGACTGTACACGGCAACGCTCACGGCCGGATATATCCTGATGCTGATGGCCGGCGTGTGGGTAAGCCGTATGCTGAAAAACGACCTGATGGATGACGTGTTCAACATGGAGAATGAATCATTCATGCAGAACACCGTCCTGATGGAAAACGAATACTCGGTAAATCTGCCCACCAAGTTCGTGTATCATAAGAAAGAGTGGGACGGCTGGATCAATATCGTCAATCCTTTCAGGGCCACTATCGTGTTGGGCACTCCCGGATCGGGAAAGAGTTTCGCAGTGGTAAACAGCTATATCAAACAGCAGATATCCAAAGGGTTCGCAGTATATATCTATGACTACAAATTCGATGACCTCTCCATTATCGCCTACAACGAACTGCTCAAGAATCTCGACAAGTACAAAGTGAAGCCCGAGTTTTACGTCATCAATTTCGATGACCCGCGCCGCTCGCACCGTTGCAATCCCATCAACCCGAAATTCATGGCGGACATCTCGGACGCCTATGAAAGTGCCTATACCATCATGCTCAATTTGAACAAGACCTGGATACAGAAACAGGGTGATTTCTTCGTGGAATCGCCGATTATCTTGCTTGCGGCGATTATCTGGTATTTGCGAATTTACAGGGACGGGAAATACTGCACGTTCCCGCACGCCATCGAATTTCTGAACAAGCCCTACGCGGATATCTTCACGATTCTGACCTCTTATCCCGCTTTGGAAAATTATCTGAGTCCGTTTATGGATGCCTGGCAAGGGGGCGCGCAGGACCAGCTCCAAGGCCAGATCGCGAGCGCGAAAATCCCCCTTTCGAGGATGATTTCCCCGCAACTGTACTGGGTGATGACGGGCGATGATTTCACGCTTGACCTGAACAATCCCGAACACCCGAAAATCCTTTGCGTGGGGAATAATCCGGACAGGCAGAACATCTATTCCGCCGCGCTCGGACTGTACAACAGCAGAATCGTGAAACTGGTAAATAAGAAAGGACAGCTTAAATCCTCTATCATCATTGACGAACTTCCAACCATATATTTTCGGGGTATCGACAATCTGATCGCCACTGCCCGAAGCAACAAGGTGGCCGTCTGTCTCGGTTTTCAGGATTTCAGTCAGTTAGCGAGGGATTATGGTGATAAGGAGGCGAAGGTCATCCAAAATACGGTGGGCAATATTTTCAGCGGGCAGGTGGTGGGAGAAACCGCCAAGAATCTCTCGGAACGTTTCGGTAAAATCCTGCAACAACGGCAGTCGCTCTCCATCAACCGGCAAGATACCTCGACCTCCATCAATACGCAAATGGACTCGCTTATTCCTGCATCCAAAATAGCCAATCTCTCGCAAGGTACGTTCGTGGGCAGCGTGGCGGATAATTTCGGGGAGGAAATCGAACAGAAGATTTTCCATGCCCGCATTATCGTGGATACCGAGAAAGTGGCGGCAGAAACCAAGGCTTACAAAAAGATACCCGTCATCAACGAGTTCAAGGACAGCGAGGGCAACGACATCATGCAGCAACAGATAGAACGGAACTACACGCGTATCAAGGCGGACGTGGTGCAGATTATCGAGGATGAGATGGAGCGTATAGCCAACGATCCGAACCTCAGGCACCTGCTTCCGCAGGAGGACGGAAAGCAAGAGAAGCAGTAACCGTCATACCTATATATTATATCATCGTGGCGGAATGTGTCGGACGGCATGTTCCGCTTTTCTTTTTTTATGTCTTCATCACAAGCACTTCTAAAAAACAAATGCACTATCTCTTTTCTACCTGCAAAGGTAGTCCTGCGCCCCGACGGATTGTGCAAGGCCGGGGCCCCGTTGGGGTTTGCTGAAAAAATCATCCTCGCCGTTCCGGCTCCGGTATTTTTTCGCAAAGCCTTGCACTATCCGGGCACAGGACGGTCAGGCAGGTAAGAAAAGGAAATAGTGGCTCCCCGGAGCCTCAGATGTTTAACTCAAAAAGAATGCAGTTATGAGCAGAAGCAACTTCACACCGATGAAAAGATTCCACGAGATTCTCAACCGTTATGGTCTGAAACTGATGGAAGTCGGAACCAATCACCTGAGAGTATTCTTCGGAAACCGGAAACTGTTCGACTATTATCCGCTCCGAATGAAAGTTTTCGATTACCGTCAGTGGCAGCAACTGACCTACCCGTCGATGACAGACGGAACTGGAAAATGGGAAACGGAACTGGACGGCATTATCCGTGAACTGATGGTTCAGTGAACTTAAAATGAGATACAAATGGAAAGTCATGTAAAAATCAAAGCATCACAGAAGGAAATGGAGGATCTCTTTGAAAATGACGAGTTCATTTCCGTGAGATTGTATGAACGGACAGATGCCGGTCTGTACAAGTGTGTCCTCCAGCACAAGGAATTGGAGAAGCCCTTGAAAGGGACATTTACCATCAAAAGAATCAAGGAATTACTTTATTCAACTTAAAACAAAAAGCGATGAACAGAGAAGAAAGACAACAGGCAAGAACGGACAGATACCGTGAGCTTGCAGACAATGCGAGAAAGCAATCCGAACAATGTTTCAGGCAGTCCGAATCCATGGCAAGCGTAATCCCGATGGGACAGCCCGTGCATGGGAAAGCGGACAGGAACTACCGGGAGAAAATCTGGAACAAGATGGGGCAAAGCGTGAAGGCTTCCGAGAAAGCGGATTATTACGAGCGGAAAGCGGAAGCGGCGGAGAACAACAACGCCATCTATCTGGATGACGACAATGCCGTGGAAAAGCTGGAGCGGAAGCTGGCCGAACTGGTCAAGGCGCAAGAGGACATGAAAGCGGCAAACAAAGTGGTCAAGAACAAGAAACTGACCGAAGAGGAGAAAAAGGTCCGGCTGATGGAATTGGGATATTCGGAAAAAAGTGCCGTCGAACTGCTTACCCCGTGTTACGGGCACATCGGTTTTCCGTCATTCTCGCTTTCCAACAACAACGCCAACATCAACCGTATCAAAAAGAGGCTGGAACTGGCGAAACGGATGAAAGCCACACCGGAAAAGGAATACACGATTAACGGTGCGCGGGTGGTGGAAAACTATCCGGAAAACCGCCTTCAGGTATTTTTCGATGACATACCCGCCAAGGAAATCCGGGACTCCCTCAAACAGCACGGGTTTCGCTGGTCACGTTACCACAGTTGTTGGCAGTCGTACATGAACCGCCGGAACATCGACTTCATTAAAGAACTGCTTGAAGAAACGGACGCGTAGGCATCGTATGAATCAATCTCCCGGCTTGCGACCTGCGGACGTATATGCTTATCCCGGTCTGCAAGCCGGATTTTATTATCTGAAAATGAAACGACATGAATGTAATCTGTACAAAATGCGGCGGCACGAAAGTAAGTTGTGAAGCCATGATTGACCCCAACACGAAGGAGTTCCACAATTATACCGACGAGTCATTCCAATACGGCTGGTGCGGGAAGTGCGGTCACGGAACCGTGCAGACCGACACGGACGAGGTAAAGGAGGATATCGACCGGATATATCAACGGTACGTGGAAGAAAAGAAAGAGGAACCCGAATACGCCGTTTGCGTTGTCGTGTGGAAAGACGACAATAACAGCGAACATGTAAAAATCCGGCTCTCTTCAGACTGCCATTCCGATGAAGAGGATGATATTTTCTTCTACTGCGACGGCCTCTCCGGTCTCAAATCATTGTGCGAATTTGGCGGCGAGGACTTCATCGTGACGGAAATCCATGACTTTGATAAATGCTGTAACGGCTAAATTCCCACACAATCGTCAAACCCATTAAACAATATTGCAATATGAAAATTCTATGTCAGGAACACTACGACAAGGTAGTGAAATATGCAAAGGAAATCGGCGACACATCGCTGGATAATTGCCTGAAAAGGCTGGAACAGTGGGAGAACAATCCCAATTGCCCGTGTGAAATAGAACTTTACCGGGACTTCGCTCCCCACTCGTTCGGGTTCAGGGAATGCTATCCGGACGGAAAGACAGGTATCGTCGGGGGATTAATCTATCACGGCAATCCCGACCGGTCGTATTCCGTTCTGTTGGAACCGTTTCATGGATGGAGCATCCACACCTGATACTCATTAAAATACCCTCTTATACACTCTTATAGAAAAAGCCGGTTCAAGTCCGTCTGTAATTTGAACCGGCTTCTCTTGTATTGTGTTAATCCGCCATTTCAAGTTTGGGTATTCCTTTTCAAGATTCCAGCAACTCGCTCGTTTTAGCCCAATAGTAGTAGGCTTCCGGCAGATTGGATTTCAGCTTGTTCAACTTGTTTGTCAATGAAGGCCGGATAACCAAATCTTTTATATCGTTCGGATTTTCCGGGTACGGTTCCACTTGTGTAACGCCTTTTTCAATCAGCGTGGCCAGATAAGCCGCCCGTGCCGCATCAATAATGGCGTTGTCTATCAGATAACGTTGTTTGTACATGAACGACTTGACACGGATGATACCGGCCTGCATCAGATTGAAATCTCCTTCTCCGGCTTTACCCCGTGTGGATATGCAAAGAGCCGTCTGGCGAATATCGTTGAACACCAGTCCTGCATCAGTCCCTAAAGAACGGTATGAAAGTTCCACCGCTGCAATCTTACGGAACGCCTGTGAGGTGATATGCAAATCCGATACATTCTCAAACAGCCTGCCCACGTCATAGAGCTGTTTGGCAATTTCCATCGAGCAGGACTTGCCGTTTTTATAATAAGGTATCCCGGTCGTGTTGGGAGCGAAAGCCGTCAGCTTGTCCCCGAGAATATCTTCCGCGGAAGGAACCGTTACCATTAACGGTTCTCCCTCCAAACGGATGAACGGGCTGTCTATGGCTATCTGCCGGGTCCGTAAATAATGAACATCTTCGTACAATACGTCCAGCAAGATGTAGGATTGCGCGTCCGTATCATTCCGGTAGGCTATCTGGTAGAAAAACTTGGAATGGCTTTTAGGGATGTTGGCGTCATTCCTTTGCTTGCGCTCTACAAGTTCCAGATCAGTAAAACCGAAATCGGCAAACGCTTTCAGGTAATCCTCGATATTTGTCCCCGGAGGACAAATCACATCAATGTCGATGGACAGACGATGGGCCGACTTCCCGAGTATGAGCATCAGTGCCGTTCCGCCTTTGAAAACCAGAGGACAACCGGCCCCGACCAACATTTCAAGCAGCGACAATGCGCGGATTACTTTTTCTATCAGGTTCTTGTCATTGTAATGCAATGCGGATGAGACCTGCCCGATCCATTCTGTCGTGAAACATTCTTTCTTTATCATTGTATATTCAAATTATTCAGGATGGACGATAATTCTTCCTTCACCTTCCGTCTGCTGGCATACCTGAAAAGCCGGCTTCGGTTGACAGCATACATGTTAAAGGCATTTTCTATGATATGTTCGCTTTCACTGCCTTGCAGATAGAAAAAATCGGAGTCCCTCAATATATCGACCAGCAATTTTTCCAATGTAGGCATCGGTACATCGGACACTTTCTGCAAGGGTGCTTCCGAAATCAGATTTTTGACAAAGAACGCCCTGCGGTCCATATCCACGTAACGGTATATCATTTCCTTGTCCGGTCGAAGATAAGCCTCCCGGCTTTCGTTTTTCAGAAAATTGAAAACGGTTTCCGCCGAATCCCTTTCCGTTTCCACATAGATTACACTATTGGAAGAAAGATGATGTTGTAACGGTGCGATGATTTCACCTTGATAGACACAAAATCTGGCAAACGGGAAATTTGCTTGTAGCAGTTCATATACCTTTTTCACTTCATCTATCGGTTCCGGAGAAAAGGATTGCTTCACCACTTTACCATATATACCGCGTCCGATTCTGACGAGTGCGTTATCATCGACAAGTTTGAATAGATACCATGACAAGGAAGACCTGTTGATGCCGGTTCTCTCGTGAAGATAGGCAAACAAGTCCTCTATGCTGAAATCATGGTGCATTTCGGCATAATCGAGTATGGCTGTTGTTGTTTCGTTACTCATCTTGAATCTGTTTTTCTCTGCAAAGTTAGCAAAATTTCGGCACTAATTCAAAATAGTGCCAATAATTTGTATTTCTAATTCCACGTCTCAACAATCAGTCCAACCGAAATTCATTATTTACAAAATTTCGGCACTAAACCGGAATAGTGCCGATAATTTGCAGACTTCATCCATCCTTGTGCCACAGGCATCATGGTACGCTCCGCCGGCCAAGTCCTTTTTGAAGGTAACTCGGAAGTCCGAACCGTGTCGCGTTCAAGCCCAACGGGTTTTAGGCAAAAAATTCCCTGCGGTAATTTTTCCGCCTAAAAAACGCGCAGGTTCAGCCTTTCCGAGTTGGGGAAAGGTCTGGGACTTAGCAGGCGAAGCCGAACGATGACGCATAATACGGACAAGGACGGGAAAGCCGTATTCCGTCCGCTTCCCGAAAAATCCCGGGGCTTTCCCGATATTATCACACTCCCACAAAAGTCTGTTTCCTGTTTTCATCTTCCCGAAGAAGGCGGGGACAAAAGCGGCTCGCCTCACTCTTCTGCATAATACTGTTTCTTTGCTTGCGGGTGTCCTGCCCCTTGCGTTCCCTTTGCGCCCCTTGTCGTGTCCGCCGCTCTTTTTTCGTGCCTTTCCGGCTTTTTCTCCACTGCGGTTCGCCCTCGCCGGTGTAACGTGATGTCATCCGATGAAAAGTATCGACAACTATTTGTATATCAATATTTTGAATAGATTAAGCCTATATATTTGCATCGACAAACGATTTTATTAACGCTTAAAACATCCGTTTATGGCAGCAGAAAACATCAGGGGCGACACCCCGAAGCAAAGCCCTCCGGTCGTTGAGAACGAGCAGTTCAGCGACATCATCCTCATTCTTGACAAAATGGAACTGCTCCTGCAAGCAGTCACCAAACTCGACAAGAACGGCAGGTATGAATCCGTACCCGCCAAAGAGGAAAACCGCAACTCGTTCCTCAAACTCGACCGTTACGCGAACATGTTCGAGAGTTTCGTCAAGAACCTCTGGAGCCAGCTGAAAGACCCGACCCGGTTCGGCATTCTCTCCGTCAAGGAGCAGGCACTCGATGACCCGAAAGTCAGACAGGCCATCGAAGACCTCGCCGCGGGAAAGAAGACAGACGCGGTGGAGGAGTTCCTCGCGAAGTACGACATCACGCCGAAAGGCAAAGAACAGAGTATCAACAATCAAAATGACAAAGAAATGGCAAAGCAAGAACAAACCACCCGGGCGCAGACCGCACAGGACGGTCAGCCCAAGTACCGGTTCAACGAATCGATGATCGACTGGGAACAGCTCAAGCACTTCGGGCTGTCCCGTGAATACCTTCAGGAGCGCGGACTCCTGGACTCGATGCTCAAAGGCTACAAGACCAACCAGGTCGTTCCCATCAGCATGAACTTCGGCTCCGCCGTACTCCGCACGGATGCCCGTCTCTCGTTCCAGCAATCCACGCAAGGCCCCGTGGTGCTGGGCATACATGGCATACGCCAGCAGCCCGACCTCGAAAGGCCGTTCTTCGGGCATATCTTCTCCGAAGAGGACAAGAAAAACCTGCGTGAAAGCGGCAACATGGGACGTGTGGTGAACCTCAGGGTACGTAATGAGGACGTGCCCTCGTTCCTCAGCATCGACAGGCTGACCAACGAGATCGTGGCAATGAAGGCGGAAAATGCCTATATCCCCGAGAAAATCAGCGGCGTGACGCTGACCGACCAGGAAAAGGCCGAGCTTCGTGAAGGCAAGGCCATCTACGTGGAAGGCATGACGTCGAAAGCCGGCAATTCGTTCGATGCCTACCTCCAGTTCAACGCAGACCGCAAGGGACTCGAATACATTTTTCAGAATGACAGGATTTTCAACCGTCAGGAACTCGGCGGTGTGGCACTTTCCCCGAAACAGATTGAGGCGTTGAACGCCGGCAAGGCGATCTTCGTGGAGGACATGAAGCGCAAGGACGGCGAGGTTTTTTCCGCTTTCGTCAAGCTCGACGAGGCCAGCGGCCGTCCCGCGTACACGAGATATAACCCCGACTCCCCGGAGGGAGCAAGGGAAATCTACATCCCGAAGGAACTCAACGGGGTCAAGCTGACACCGGAGGACAAAAAGGAACTGAGCGAGGGCAAGGCCATCTTCATCAAGGACATGATCAGCCGCAGAGGCGAGGTATTCTCCTCGTTCGTCAGGCTCAACATGGAAACGGGCAACCCGCAGTATTCAAAGACCCCGGACGGTTTCGACCAGCGTGAGGAGTTCAAGATCCCGGCGGAAATATGGGGCGTTGTCCTGACGGCCAAACAGCGGGGACAACTCCAGGACGGCAAGGCCGTGCTCGTGGAGGGCATGACGGGGTACGACGGCAAGAAATTCTCCCAGTATGTCAAGGCCGACTTCAACAGCGGCAAGCTGAACTACTACAACGGGAATCCCGACCGTGACCGCAGCGCGACGCAACGCAACGTGGTAGCCGAGGCCAACAAGAACAAACAGGCGGAGAGCCAGGGCAACAAACGCTCTTCCAGACGAAGCGTAAGCCAATAAAGCCGGATTAAGCAGTATAAACCGATTAAAATTTTCACGAAGATGAAAGAAAACAAGAACAACACGCCTTTCAAGGCGGAAGACGTGAACTGGGAAGAACTCGCCGCCATCGGCATCCTGAAGGACGAACTGGAAATGGCGGGAGAACTCGACACCCTCCTCAGAGGCGAGAGAACGAACGTGATAGCCCTCAGTCTGGTATTGCTCGGCGTGGATGTCGTCATGGACGCCACCCTTCAGCTGGTGCGGAAGAACGACTCCCCGTTACTGGAAATCAACGGGATCAGACCCATCGGACAATAGTATTCAACCTGCCGTTTCCCGGAGCCGCAGCGTTTCGGGGAACGGCTTAATTCTTTTTTACTTATGATAGCAATTATAGCAGAAAAACAGAGTGTAGGCCGGGAGATAGCACGAATCGCAGGCGCGACGGAAGCGAAAGACGGATATATGGAAGGCAACGGCTACTCGGTCACATGGGCGCTGGGACATCTGGTACAACTCGCCCTTCCGGGCACATACGGTTACACGCGTACATCGGGCGACAACCTGCCTCTCTTGCCCGACCCGTTCCAGCTCGTCATCCGACAGCGCAAGACCGACCGCGGCATGGCTACCGACCCGGTGGCCGCCAAACAGCTCCGCACCATCGATTCCGTGTTCAGCAGGTGCAACACCATTATCGTGGCGACGGATGCGGGTCGCGAAGGCGAACTAATATTCAGGTACATCTATTCCTACCTGGGTTACACGAAACCTTTCCGCAGGCTCTGGATCTCCTCGCTCACGGACGAAGCCATCCGCAAAGGGCTTTCCGAACTGAAAGAGGGAACGGAATACGACAGCCTCTACCATGCCGCCGACTGCCGGGCAAAGGCGGACTGGCTGGTGGGCATCAACGCGAGCCAGGCCCTTGCGATAGCCTCCGGCACGTTCAACCAGTCGCTCGGACGGGTGCAGACCCCGACACTCGCCATGATTTGCGCCCGTTTCAAGGAAAACCGGGAGTTCGTGCCGACCGATTACTGGCAACTCTCCGTGACCCTCAAAAAAGGGGACGATTTCAGGCAGTTCCGCCATGTGGAGAACATCCTGGAGAAAACGGAGGCCGACAGACTCTACGACCGGATCACCGCCGATTCGATGGCGACGATTACGAAAACGGAGCGCAAACGGGGTTTCCAGGCACCTCCCTTGCTGTATGACCTGACGGCACTCCAAAAGGACTGCAACGTGCATCTTGACCTTTCTGCGGAAAAGACGCTTGCCTTCGCCCAGTCCCTCTACGAGAAGAAACTCATCTCGTATCCCCGTACCGGAAGCCGCTACATCCCGGACGACGTGATGCGGCAGGTTCCCGATTTGCTCCGCGGGGTCATCGGCATGAAAGAGTTCCGGGAATACGGCGGCACATTGGATTGGGACAATCTCTCCACCCGTAGCGTCAACGCGGGGAAAGTGACCGACCACCACGCGCTGATCGTCACCGGTGTGCATCCGGTCATGGACACGCTTAATGAGCAGGAGCAGGCCGTTTACCGGATGATTGCCGGGCGTATGCTCGAAGCATTCTCGCCCGTATGCGAGAAAGAGACACTGGTCATCGAGGCCACGGTGGACGGGCTGACGTTCCGTTCCCACTCCGTTTCCGTGGTCAAACCGGGCTGGAGAGCCGTATTCAACCGTTCGGAAGACAAGGAGAACGACGAAGAGACGGAAAACAAAGGCATGGCCCGATTCGACGGATCGGAAACCGTTCCCGTATCGGGGCACAGTCTTGCAAAGAAAAAGACCATGCCCAAGCCGCTCTACACGGAAGCCACCCTGCTCGCGGCCATGGAGAGCTGTGGCAAGGAGCTGGCGGACGAGGAGGCGCGCGAGGCGATGAAGGAACTGGGCATCGGCACTCCGGCGACCCGTGCGGCCGTCATCGCTACCCTTTTCAAGCGGGAATACGTCGAACGTTCCGGGAAAGCACTCGTGCCGACCGACAAGGGAATGGCCGTCTATGAAGCCGTCAAAAAAATGCGCGTGGCGGACGTGGAACTGACCGGCAGCTGGGAAAAGACACTCATGCAGATCGAGCAGCACAAGCTCGCCCCGGAAACCTTCATGCGCTCCATCAGCGTCTATGCCCGCCAGGTCACCGAAGAGGTACTTTCCATCCGTTTCCCCGAAACGGCAAGCGGCGGCATCGTATGCCCCAAGTGCGGGAAGGGGAAAATCATCCTCCGGCAGAAACTTGCCAAATGCAACAACGAGGGTTGCGGGCTGCTCGTTTTCAGACGCTTTCTGAACAAGGAGCTGACCGACCAGCATCTCGCGCAGCTCTTTTCTTCGGGAACCACCAAGCTCATCAAGGGCTTCAAGGGCAAGAAAGGGACGGTGTTCGACGCTGCCCTGGCATTCGACAAGGAGTATAACGTTACGCTCTCGTTCCCCAAACCGCAGGTAAGGAACGCCCCGAAACAGTCGGGACGGAAGAACACGGGACATTGACGGACCATACCGGTAAGATATAGCGTGGAACGGCTCCACGCTATTCTTGTAAAAGGGGAAAGGAGGAGAAGGCATCCCGCCGTTCCGATTCTTGGCAAATGTAGCTCCGTGCCCTTTTCCGCGGCGCAAGGCCGGGGCCTTTCAGGTTTCGGCAAAAATCATCCTCGCCGTTCCGGCTCCGGTATTTTTCCCGAAAACCTTGCACGCGGGGTTACTCCGCAGTCTTGCCCGCGAATCGGAAACGACGAGATGTTTCACATAAATAAGGAATACAATGAAGACAACGACCGCATCAAAAAGGAAGAAACGGATATGGAGAATCATCCTCATACTGCTCACGGCACTTGGTTTCAGCTATCTCTACACGCGGGGAGTATCTCCCGTGTGGGCGGCTGTCGCCATCGTTTTTTGCAGGGGATTCTTCCGGTTCCTCTACGCGATAGCCTGCCTTCTGGTAACGCTGGCTATCATCGCCGCCATACTGAGTTTTCTAATCTTCTAATTATATAATGTATGGAAATAAAAGCAATCACTTTGCCCGAAAGCCGTGACAAGGAGTCCTGTTATGACCTCTTTTTTCGCGTTTACCGCTGGTGGTACAACCATAACAACGATGAAGCCCTGTCGGAAGAACTGTTCCGGAAACGTTACGGCAGACGCATGGGAAGCCATTACCACGAGAAATGGAAATCCTATGACCGGAATATCTGGCGGATGGTCGGGTATTTCGGAACCGACCGTAAGAACGGCGCATTGTTCATGGATATGGTCATGGCCAGGGTGACACAGTACGAGAACCGCATCCAAGAAGAAAGTTATGAACAGGTCGTGTGAATACAAACCGTATATGATTCATCCGTTCGGGGAAGCCGCCTTTTCAGGGCGGCTCTTTTTGTCTTCGGAGGATAAGGACAACCGGCACCGGGAGAATCCCGAAAGGAAAAAGGGAACACATCAGCCCTTGACATCCCGCATTGAACTAACGGGCAAAGGTAGCGACCGCTTCTGTACGGCAGGCAAGGTCGGGCCTTGCGGTTTCGGGAAAAATCATCCTCGCTTCGCTCCGGTATTTTTCCCGAAAACCTTGCCTTGCCGGAAGCGGCCGCTGTACCGCCCTTATAGTTCAAAGGGGCTGCCAAAGCCCCGAGTATCCACAATTTGATAAATATAAAGTATGGAACAGCAAGTAATGACAACTCAGACAAGGCCGACGATGCCCCTTCCGGTAGGAATGCCGTCAAACATCCGGATCAGAAGGAACACACCTTCCGCTGCACCCGCAGTATCCGAGATGCCCAAAATCAAACTCCCGCCCCGCGGAACGACCGGACCGGTGCATATCTCAAAACTGCTCGAACCCTTGCAGCAGATCATACGCCACCCGGACAGGAACCGGCTGCTGGCGGAATTTTTCAAGGACGCGTGAAATCAATGTCTAACATTTAATACTTCAAGTTATGTTTTTTACTCAAATCAATCAATTGATGGCCCAGAGCGTGGATATCACGATGGTCATCCGTAAGTCAGCCACCGGCATGACGGTATCCGTATTGCCGAAGTCGAACGGTCTCAAGGACGAGGCCCGGAACCACATCATCCCGCTCACACTGTCGGGGCTGCCCGAAGAACTTGACGCGGGATTCATGAACGCGATTGCCAATCCTATCCGGAAGGTTTCCGGACTCCTGACCAACATGGCGGAGTTCGAGAAGCAGGCGGACAAGGCAGCGGCAAACAGCAAGGCCTCGAAGGAACAGAAAGCCAAGGAAACGAAGGAAGAGAAGGAAAAGCGTGAGAAATATGAGAAGCACATGAAGAAGGCGGAGGAACTGATTGCCGCGAAGAACCACAAGGAGGCCGTCACCGCGCTGGGACAAGCCCGGTTATACGCCACCGAGCAGAACCGGAAGACGGTAGACGAGAAAATCGAGGAGCAGAAAAGGGCGATGAACCAGGGCAGCCTGTTCGACCTCATGGAGCAGGCCGAGCAGCAGCCCGGGCAACAGGCACCCCAACCCGTGGCGGAACAGAAGCCTATGACACAACAGCCGACCGGACAGATGCCTCCACAGCAACCCCGGCAGTATGTACAACAGCCGCAACAGCAACCTGCACCGCAGCCGATGCTGGGACAGCAACCGGCGTATCACCGGCCGGCACAACCGCAGATGCCGCCGCAACAGCCGTACCCGTATCCGCAACAGGGAGCCTATCCCCAGGGGGCACAAGGCGGACAGCAGCCGCATTACGGGGAGCAAATGCCGCCTTATTACACTGAACGGCAGGCGTCGTACCAGCACCCGCCATATCCGCCGCAGGATGAACCGACCTACCGGCCGGAGGATTACGAGGAATACCTGGACTTCCCGGCAGACATGATTCAGACACCCCATTACCAACATCAAACAGCATAAGTTATGGCAATGACAGTAAACGGTCTCAATCGGACCTTCAAATTCAGGAAAGGAAGTGAAACAATCGTACTGGCCGACCCGATGCCGGGTGAGATGCCGGACGCGGTAATGAACTATTATGCCAACATGTATCCGGAGCTGACAACGGCGACGGTACACGGTCCGGTCATCGAGAACGACACGGCGGTGTACGAGTTCAAGACGACCATCGGAACCAAAGGTTAGGAGATATGGATAAAAAGAAAAGCAAAAGAAAGGAAAAGTCATGCACCCCCTTGAAAAAATATCAACTGGAACAGCTCGCGAGACTGGCCATCAGCCAGACGGAGCGGAACATCCGGCATGGAGTGGACAGGACGGAAAGAATTACGGCTCCGAGCGGGGCTGTAATTCTTTTCTAAACGTATCATTCGTCCCGATAGCCCCGCAATCGGTCACGAGGGAAGACCATGACGGGACATCGCACAATCTGATCACGCAGGAGAATTACGAGTTCCTGCGTGATTCTTATTTCCGCTATGCCGGACTGCTGAATGTCAATGCACCGCATGACCGGGGCAAAAGTATCGGGGAAGGTATCGCCAACCTCTATAATGAATTGGCGGCACTCCTGGATGAAACAGTACATGTAAATTATGAAGAACGGAACGGCCGGCTGTATTTCAACCTGTGGCAGACCCATACGTGGGGAGAGTATACCCTGTATTATTTCCCGGTCAAATTCGTGGAAGCTTTGAATCCGAAATTGAGACGCATCGCGTTGTCCTTCCTGAATCACCTGATGAGAGCAAACGGCTTTTCCACCATAAACGACGAGGAGGACACGAATTGGGTGTTTGAAATGTTCTCGCAGGATGATGACGGTGAGGACAGGAAAGAACGTGCGGAACGGTACAGGTTGTTGCAATCATACAAGGAGGGCAGGATTTACAAACTGCTCGACAGGGTGTATCGCAAATCCTATTACAAGAACCTGCCGGAAGCCATTGACAAGTACGAGTGCCGGAACGGCTTGGAACAGGAACTCATCGCCCTCATGAGGCAAGGGCTGGAATTCGTCAATCCGGACAAATCCATCATGTCTTATGCCTATGACCCGTGGTTTGATGAAGAGCCGGAGTATTATCCCAAGGGACTGGAGCAACAAATCCGGGTGGTTTATGATTGTGAGGACATAATGACGGAATACCTGATTGATTTCTATAATTCGAGCAGGCAGGAGACGTATGACATAATTCCCATTACGACATTCGCCTTGTCTCCGGAAACGGATAAGGTATTCTCCAGGGAAGACAACTATCCGGAACGTTTCTTCAGATGGGCGGACAAATTCATAAACTTTATTTACTGACAGCATGGATACGAACAAACTTACCAAAGAAATCAACGACATACTGCATCCGCGTGTAGCGTTGATTGCCTATGCTTCCCGGGAGGGAGAATCCTTTTTTGTGGAAGCGAGGGAAATAGACGGAAAAGGTAAAATGGGTGAAGGTGTGCCCGTGACGGTAGAGTTCATGAACGAACTTGTACGGGGGTATTCCGAACATCGCAGCAATACCCCTTACGGGAGAATCCCCTCCAATATGCTGTGGTGCGACTCACGCAAAGGCAGCGAGAAGTACGTCTGGTACAATCCACCACGGAAAAGGATGATGTTCTTCAAGGAATCGCTCAAGGTTGAGAATGCGGAATACAACCTGCCGGGAATCATTTACGAGACACAAGGAAACGGACTGAATATCTACGCCTATAAGGACAAGGAACTGACAGAGAAAACGGAACTTTATGCCGCGCCGCTCTTCAATGTTACAGGAGCGAACGTATGCCTGGGAAATGCCAAGATAGATATGCCGAAAGACCTGACTTATGAAAACCTGCTGGAATACTGGGAAAAGAAGTTCTGGCTGACGGAGTTCTCGCATCTGGGAGGCGGTGGAAACCCCACCAAGTCCAACCTGGTGCTGGTGACGAAGGCGGCAAAGGACAAACCATTCGACCTCGAAGAGTTGAAACCGTTAAGAAATTTGAAACTTAAAGACATACTGAAATGAAAAGAGTACATTATATCGACAACTACCTGATAAACCCGCAGCATCCGGTAACGGTTAACCTGATCGGTGCGGGAGGAACCGGCTCGCAGGTGCTGACCGGCCTGGCACGGCTGGATGTAACACTCCGGGCACTCGGACATCCGGGACTGTTCGTGACACTTTATGATCCGGACATCGTGACGGAAGCCAACATCGGACGCCAGCTGTTCGGGTATTCCGACATGGGACTGAACAAGGCGCAATGTCTTGTCACCCGCATCAACAACTTCTTCGGGAACGACTGGAAAGCGGTACCGGACATATTTCCGACCGTGCTGAAAAATGCTTGTCGGGATAACATGGCCAACATTATCATCACTTGTACGGACAACATCAAATCACGCCTTGACTTATGGAATATCCTGAAGGCTATACGTATCCCGGATTACCGCGATTATACAACCCCGCTTTACTGGATGGATTTCGGGAACACGCAGACATCGGGACAGGTCGTTCTGGGAACCATACCGAAAAAGATAAAGCAGCCGGCATCTCAGCTATATGAAACGGTTGGTTCTCTGAAAGTAATCACCCGATTGGTTAAATATGCGAGAGTAAAGGAAGAGGATTCCGGGCCGAGTTGCTCGCTGGCAGAAGCATTGGAGAAGCAGGATTTGTTCATCAATTCCACGCTGGCGCAACTCGGGTGCAACATTCTATGGAAAATATTCCGGAACGGGATGCTCGAACATCATGGGCTATTCTTGAATTTGGAAACAATGAAAGTCAATCCGATTTTAGTCTAAAAACAATTTTCCGCTGTTTGCAAATAAAAACATCTTTTTTCTTGTCTGTTTTAAATAATGTTTGTAATTTTGCGAACAACAAACAACAGTGAAGATGGAAAATAAAGAATATACAACAAGACAGGAACAACTTGCACGTTTTGCCAAAGCGATGGGGCATCCGGCAAGAGTGGCTATCCTTGAGTTTTTAGCGGGGCAGAGTTGCTGTTTCTTCGGTGACATCCACGAAGTGTTGCCTATCTCGAAAGCGACAGTTTCTCAACATCTGAAAGAGTTGAAAGATGCAGGGCTGATACAGGGAGAGATAGAAACACCGAAAGTAAAGTATTGTATCAATCGGGAGAATTGGGAAGTAGCGTCTATGCTTTTTTCCGATTTTTTCGGACAATGTATGTATAAAAAAGGAAATTGTTGCGAATAGCAGCAATTTTTTTGGAATCAATGTTCGTAGTTTGGCGAAATACAAATATCTATAATACAATGAAAAAGGCATTTTATTTATCAATTGGATTGGTAATGGCAACAATTACGGGAATGGCTCAAAATCACTGGCCGGAACATTCCGTACAAGATTTGAGAGGTCGTACTCATTCGCTCTCGGACTATGCTTCTGAAAAAGGAGTTACGCTATTCGTTTTTTGGAAAACCTGTTGCCCCAAGAATATCACGATGATAGATGAATTGAATGAAGTCTGGCAAGAATATGAGAACCCAGAAAAACCAATAAAAATAGTATTGGTTTCTGTTGATGACCAACGTACTGCATCACGAGTCAAGCCGATAGTCGGCAGTAATGGCTGGGTATGGGATGTTGTTATGGATAAAAATGGAGATTTAGCCAGAATATATCATATCACAATGCCGCCACAATGGGTAGCTGTTAATTCTTTTGGAAAAATCATATATCGAAGCAAGGTGACGAACGGAACATTGGATTCCGCCATATATTTTGACGAATTGATAACTGAAATGAATAAAACCAATTAAAACAAGAAAAATGAAAAAAGTAATGTTAATGATGGCCATGTGCCTCGGAATGTTTGCCTGTGGTAACAGCAATGCAAAAAGTAACAAGGCAACAGAAGAACAATCACAAAAAGACCGTGTGGAAGTTCTCTATTTTCACGGCAAACAGCGTTGCGCTACTTGTATGGCGATAGAAAAGAATGCCAAAGAAGCGGTCGAGGCGCAATTTGCCGATGAACTGAAAAACGGAACGGTCGTTTTCAAGTCAATCGACATTTCCAAAGCGGAGAACGAGAAGATTGCCGAAAAGTATGAGGTTACTTGGTCGTCTCTTTTTGTCTGCAAATGGAAAGATGGGAAAGAGACGCATGAAAATCTGACGGAGTACGCCTTCGCCAATGCCCGAACTGCCCCCGATACATTCAAGAGCGGAGTGATTGAAAAAGTCAAAACGTTATTAAAATAAAACTTATGGAATGGTTACAGACATTGTTGGATAGCAGCACAACTCCTGCTTTGACTGCATTCCTATTGGGGTTGCTCACGGCAATATCTCCATGCCCTTTGGCTACGAACATAGCCGCTATCGGATTCATCAGTAAAGACATTGAAAATCGCCGCCGGATTTTCCGAAACGGACTCTTGTACACGCTCGGTCGTGTCATTGCCTATACGGTATTGGGTGTCGTGTTGATTTTGGTATTGAGAGAAGGGTCAAGCCTGTTCGGTATCCAGAAGTTTATCGGGAAATACGGAGAACTCATTCTTGGGCCGGCTTTGCTGTGCATCGGCTTGTTCATGTTGTTCGGCAGCAAACTCAAACTGCCCTCTTTCGGTTTCAAAGGTAACGGTGAGGAACTGGCCCGCAAGGGCGGCTGGGGCGCCTTATTGCTCGGAATATTGTTCGCGATGGCATTCTGTCCGACCAGCGGCGTGTTCTATTTCGGTATGCTGATTCCAATGTCCGCAACGGCAACCGCAGGCTATCTGTTGCCTGTGCTTTTCGCTGTCGCTACCGCATTGCCTGTCTTGATAGTTGCTTGGATATTGGCATTCAGCGTACAGCACATCGGTAGCTTTTACGGTAAGATGCAGACGATTCAAAAGTGGCTGAATTGGATTGTCGGAGGCGTGTTTACGGCCATCGGTGTATATTATTGTGTGGTTATGTATTTATAAAAGGTAAGAATATGGAAAACAAGAAAGAAAACAAAAAGGGATTTTGGGCATCGTTATTCTCTCCGAAGCCTTGCTCTTGTTCATGTGGCGACAACCTGATTATAGAGGAAGTCGAGAAACCGACAGCCTCTTGTTGCTGCGGAGACAATGCAGCTACGACAAAAACGGGCATAAAAGAAGTAAAAATACTGGGGCCGGGCTGCGCCAAATGTAAGACAACCTATCAGGTTATCGAGAAAGTAATCAACGAGAACAATCTCGATGTGAAGCTCACGAAAATCGAGGATATTACAGAAATCATGAGCTATAATGTCATGGGAACCCCCGCAGTCGTAGTGGATGGAACCGTGAAAATAAAAGGACACGTTCCTTCAGAGAGTGAGATAAAACAAATATTTGGCATATAAGATGTGGCTATGGATACAAGGAAAGAATTGAAAATCCTCTTTTGGATGATCGCAGTTTTCGCGGCGGTCTTCTTCCTTCCGCTCGGAAGCGAACGGTTTATGACAGCCGTTGATGCTACCTTTGACCTTGCAAAATGGTATGCACAGGAACACGTCGTGTTGTGTCTGCTTCCAGCGTTCTTTATTGCAGGTGTCATTGCCGTATTTGTCAGTCAGGGTTCCGTGCTTAAATACTTCGGTGCGAACGCCAAGAAATGGATCTCCTATACGGTTGCAGCCGTTTCGGGCGGTATTCTTGCCGTATGTTCATGTACGATACTTCCGCTCTTCACCAGCATATACAAACGGGGTGCGGGATTAGGCCCGGCAATCGCATTTCTCTATTCGGGTCCGGCAATCAGTATTCTGTCGATTATCCTGACGGCACGGATTCTGGGTTTTGAAATGGGCGTTGCTCGAATAATCGGTGCTGTACTTTTTTCTGTCATTATAGGTTTGGCGATGTCTTTCATTTTCCGCAAGGAGGAGAAAGTTAAGAAAGAGGAACAGATGAATATCGTTCCGCCACCCGAAAAACGCCCGATGTGGCAGACTTCGTTCCATTTCTTTACACTGGTTCTCATTCTCGTATTTGCGAATTGGGGCGCACCGGCGGCTTCCGATACAGGACTGTGGTACGGTATCTTCACTTATAAATGGTACATAACTGGGGTTTTATCGCTTTTGCTGTGCTGGTCGCTTGTCAAAATCTTGAAACTTCGTGTTTTGTGGGTGGCACTCGGTGCAGTAGCGACAGCTTTGTCCGCACTCCTTGCCAATCTGTTTATCGGCAATGCGAAACTGGTTCCGCTTGTGCCGATGATTGTAGCGATTACCGCTCTTTCCGTCATTCTCTTGTTTGATAAGCGCGATGAAGAAAATCGGGAATGGGCGTTCGCTTCGTGGGGATTTGCCAAACAGATAATGCCGTTGCTGGCTATCGGTGTGGTAACGGCGGGCTTCCTGCTCGGTTCGACGCATGACAATACGGCTATCGCCGGTATCATCCCGAACAGTTGGATCGAATGGGCCGTCGGAGGCAATTCGTTGCTGTCCAACTTCTTTGCCAGCTTTACGGGGGCGTTCATGTATTTCGCTACCCTGACCGAAGTTCCGATTATTCAAGGTTTGTTGGCTTCGGGTATGGGCAAAGGTCCGGCTTTGGCTTTGCTGCTGGCAGGTCCGTCATTGTCCCTGCCGAATATGCTGGTAATCCGTGGCGTATTGGGGACAAAGAAAACGGTTGTGTATGTGGCTCTCGTTATCGTTATGGCAACAGTTTCAGGATTTGTATTTGGCAATTTCTTTTGATTTGCAATGAGAAAGATAGTTTTATTCATCATAAGTCTATTTATTGGATTCGAGGTTTGTTCCGCTCAAAAGGCGGAACAAACCTTTCCGATTACAGGAAAGCCTATCTTGACGGTATTTACCAATTATAAAGCCGGATTGGGAAATGTTAATAATGTATCCGGATTTAATCTTGACCGTGCTTTTGTCGGGTATGAAGGATTTTTTGCCAAAGGTTTTTCCGCTAAAGTTGTAATGAACGTAGAAACCCAGAGCGATGATAACGAGGGACACGCCATTATTTGTGGATTTGAATATTCTCCCATTAGGCAGATAAGAATATCACCGAACTATCAAAGCTGGAAATTCTCAAAGGGTAAACGAGAGAATTTTCTGCTTTTAAGCGTCGAGTGTAAAATTTGAAAATTATATTATTTGAACGTCATGAAAGTATTGATTCTTTGTACAGGAAATAGTTGCCGCAGCCAAATGGCACACGGTTTCTTACAATCATTTGATGAAAATATCAACGTATATTCGGGAGGAACAGCTCCGGCAACACAAGTAAATGCCAAAGCTGTGGAAGTAATGAAGGAGGTCGGAATAGATATCAGTTCGCATGTACCAACACATGTAAACACATACCTCCATCAGGAATGGGATTATGTGATAACCGTTTGCGGTGGAGCGCATGAATCATGTCCGATGTTTACGGGAAATGTACGCCATCGTCTGCATATCGGCTTTGATGATCCGGCAACAGCCACAGGTACGGATGAACAAATAACCGACAAATTTCGTCGTGTAAGAGATGAAATCCGAGAGAAATTCGCAGAGTTTTACATTACAGAGATTCAGAAAAAGGAACTTCCGGAATGTACCTGCGGAGGAAATTGTTAATATTAGACATCCAAATATGAGTAAGAAAAAAGAAGGTATAGGTTTTTTTGAACGTTATCTGACACTTTGGGTAGCGTTGTGCATTATAGCAGGTATTGCAGTAGGACAATGGTTCCCCGCTCTTCCCAATGTATTAGGACGCTGGGAATACGCCAATGTTTCCATTCCCGTCGCCTTGTTGATTTGGTTGATGATTTACCCTATGATGTTGAAAGTGGATTTTCAGAGTGTAAAGAATGTAGGTAAACGTCCCAAAGGCATCCTCGTGACATGCGTCACGAATTGGTTAATAAAACCTTTCACGATGTTCGCTATTGCTTGGGTATTCTTTTTCGTCTTTTTCAAGAACTGGATACCTGCCGACCTCGCAGATCAATATCTGACGGGAGCTGTGTTGCTTGGAGCGGCTCCTTGCACGGCGATGGTATTTGTATGGAGTTATCTGACGAAAGGAGACGCTGCCTATACGCTGGTACAGGTAGCTGTGAATGATTTGATTATATTGGTAGCTTTTGCCCCTATCGTAGCATTGTTACTCGGTGTGGGCGGAGTAGCTATTCCGTGGGCTACTTTGCTGCTCTCTGTCTTGTTGTTTGTAGTTATTCCGCTGGCAGCAGGTATCGTGACACGTATATGTGTAGTCCGAAAGAGAGGCATTGATTATTTCAACAATGTTTTTATTCACAAATTCGATAAAGTAACCATCATCGGACTACTGCTTACGCTTGTTATTCTTTTCTCTTTTCAGGGGGAAACAATCCTTGCCAATCCGTTACATATATTACTGATAGCCGTGCCGTTGATTGTACAGACCATATTGATTTTTTTCGTGGCATACGGATGGAGTCGGTATCTGAAATTGCCACACGATGTTGCCGCTCCTGCCGGAATGATTGGAGCAAGCAATTTCTTCGAGCTGGCAGTTGCTGTTGCGATTTCGCTGTTTGGCTTACAGTCAGGAGCAGCACTGGCAACCGTAGTCGGTGTACTGGTCGAAGTTCCCGTTATGCTGTTGTTAGTTAGGATTGCGAATAATACACGTCAGTATTTCAAGTAAAAAAGATATTCCATGAGAAAATACAGTTGCTATATCCCAGTAATTCTTATCCTTATATCATTCTGTTCCCTAATATTATTTCGGGGAAGTCTGACCCGATATGCTTCCCGTATCATGACGAATGGAATGGAACCGGAAGAAAAGAGTATTGTTGAAAATATCATTTCGGAACAATATGATTATAGCAAAAACACGAAAGGATACGAATGTACATTTCTCGAATTTGGTTCGGTTGGTTGTAATTCCTGCCGCCAAATGGAATCTGTTATGGCTGAAATTAAGCAAAAATACAGTAAGCGGGTAAAGGTGGTATTTATAAATGTAAGCCAAAAAGAAAACAGGGAATTGGTCGATTACTTTGGAATCGTGACGATACCCACGCAGGTTCTACTCGATAAGAAAGGAAAAGAATATTTCAGGCACAATGGGTATTTGTCCGCGGATGATTTATCAAAACATTTCAAGTAAAAAAGAAAAACTTGTCATGCTTAATTGTTTTTTATATGAAAGGTTTGGTCGTTTAGATGATTCATCGTATATTTGCGATGAATCAAACTTATAGAGTAAATGGCATATAGTAAAGCAAGCGATTTTGAAGAACGGGATGTAGTAGTAGCCCGTTTTGCCAAAGCGTTGAGCCATCCGGCACGTGTAGCAATATTGCGGTTACTTGCCAAGCAGACCGCTTGTTATTGTGGTGATTTGGTGCAGGAGTTACCTATCGCGCAGGCAACTGTTTCGCAACATTTGAAGGAGTTAAAAGATGCTGGGTTGATTGAAGGAGAAATCACACCTCCCAAAGTCCGGTATTGCATCAATAGAGTGAATTACGATTTGGCAAAATTGTATTTTGATAATTTATTTATTTAATTTTTTATTCACAAGTATCGTATATATACGATATACAATAACAAAAAAGATGAGCGATAAGAAAACAATTTGGTCGGTTATTGCCGGGATTTTATCTTCGGTATTTGCATTTTTAGGTATAGTGAGTTGTTGCGGTATGCCTATTCTTGCAGGAGTATTGGCAGCATTGGGCATTGGAGCCTCACAACTAAGTTTTTTTGCGGAATACAAGGGATTGTTTATTGCTTTTGCAATAGTATCCCTAATTTACGGATTCTATCAAGCATACTTTAAAAAAGGGAAAAGTTGCTGTGCTTCATCTGACACAAAAGAAAAAGCAAAAAAGAAATCCGTTTTACCCAAAGTATTTCTGTGGATCGGTACAATAATCACATTATTGGTTTTGTTTATGGAGACTCCTGAAAACGCAGGATCAAAAACATCTAAATGTTGTCCTTCGCAAGTTTCAAATCCTTGCGGTTCAGGATGCAATACAGAAAATTCAGCATGTTGTCCATCTTCTTCAGAAAGCCAGCAACCCTCTGGAGGATGTTGCTCTACACAACAAGAAAAAGTTCAAGAAAGCTGCTGTGGTAACTGATCTATTTAAACATAAATAACATGAATACACTAATTGAAACTTTACAGTATTTTGTTCTGATAACCATCGAATTAATTGCGCTTTTCATGTTTATTAGCGCACTGGTGGAAATAATTCTCATGTATGTACCGGAAGAGAAAATACGTAAAAGGTTGTCCGGAGCTGGAGTGTTCGGAAATGTTATAGCCGCAGGATTCGGCGCCCTGACTCCTTTTTGTGCTTGCTCAACAATCCCGATGACTGTCGGATTCCTGAATGCCGGTGTGCCGTTTGGCTCAACCATGTCTTTTTTGATAGCCTCACCGTTACTTAACCCAATCATTATAGGAATGCTTGGTGCAATGGTTGGAATAAAGGCTATGGTGGCTTATTTTGTCATAGCATTCCTTTGTTCTGTCCTATTCGGTTTTATCATGGAAAAGATGGGAATGCAAAAATATGTGAAGAATGTACGCCTAAAAACAACAACTTGCTGCTCCGCAGACGGACACGAGAATCTTAACAAGCGTTCACTCCCATTCAAAATGAAAATTAAACTTGCATTTTCAAGCGCATGGGAAAGTCTTCGTCCCATAATGGGATATCTGCTTATCGGTGTAGCTCTTGGAGCTGGCATATACGGTTATATGCCGCAGGATTTCGTAATGAAAATCGCAGGACCGGACAATCCGTTTGCCATTCCTATTGCTGCCGTTTTGGGTATTCCTCTGTATATTCGTGCAGAGACCGCAATTCCAATCGGATTGGCTCTAATGGGCAAGGGCATGAGTATAGGTGCTGTTATCTCGCTCATTATTGGAGGTGCAGGTATGGCCATACCAGAAATGACCATGCTGGCAAGTATATTCAAGAAAAAACTTGTCGCTATGATTGTTCTTGTTATTTTCCTCACTGCGGTCGTATCAGGATATTTGTTTAATGTTTTGTTGTGATTTGATATGGAAAAGAATTTTGGACTTTTTATTTTATGGATGTTGTGGTAATCCGAAATATCATGAGTAAATAATGTTGTAATTACTTGTATCACTTTCCTGCGAGATTCTATTCAAATATGAAAATTTTACTACAGCATAAAATATTTGTAGGGTATTTTCTTTTAATGGCGATTATAGGCAGTATGGTCGCCATTGTTTTACATGAACGTAACCGAGTGCGGAAGATAGAAGATGAATCTATTGCGATTTTTCAAACTCAACACCGTATCAATACCGCCCACCGTTATGTAACTACGTTACTAACTTATGGCGAATCCGTTATCGTGTGGAACAAAGAGGACTCATTGTCTTATCGGGAACGTCGTACACGAACGGATTCCCTGTTGCAAATCCTGAGTATACGATGCAGGGATTTCATACATCCCGATCAGATAGACTCCCTCCGCACATTGCTGGCTACTAAGGAAGAACATTTGTTCCAATTAATGGAGGCATTTCAACAACAAAAGAAAGCCGACAGCCTTTTGTTTAACCAGCAGCCGATTGTTACGGCACAAGTAAGTCCAGCTCGTACCGTTACCCGCAAGAAAAAAGGAATAGCAGGATTTTTTGGAGGTAAGAAAACCGTGCAATTGCCACCTGTTACAATCGGACAGAATACACCAAGCAAAGAATTGATTTCTTTGAAGAATGTACGTCAAAAAGCAATAGAAACCTATACGGACAGCCTGCGGTTGCACAATAAGGAACTCAACCGGAAACTACGCATGCTGATTACAAGCCTGGACGAGCAAACATGGGCTGCCTTTCAGAGTAAAGAAGAACGTCTTAAAGCCTCTTACGAACATTCCTCTCTTGTCATTACCGGTCTGATTTCATTTTCAATTATCCTCTTATTTGCTTTATATCTTATCATACAACGGGATATCAAGGTTAAGGCAAAAAACAGGAAACGGTTGGAAGAAACAATAGAACAGAACAATGCGTTGCTGGAAATGCGCAAGAACATAATCCTGACCATTTCCCATGACATCCGCGCCCCGCTGAACATCATCAGCGGTAGTGCCGAGCTGGCTATGGATACCCGTGAAAAGAAACGCAGGAACAATCATCTGGACAACATCAGAATTGTCTGTAAACACGTGGTACACTTGCTCAACAACCTGTTGGACGTGTACCGTCTGAACGAGGCCAAAGAAATCCGCAACGATGTGCCGTTCAGCCTTAAAGACTTGTTGGAACGTACCGTTCTCGGATTCTCCCATGTGGTCAATAACAAGGGAATCCTGTTCAGCCACGATTTCAAGGATACCGATGTCAAACTTTACGGTGATGTGGACCGCATCGGGCAGATTATAGACAACCTGCTCAGCAATGCCGTCAAATTCACGGAAGCCGGTACAATCAGTCTGAATGCCTGTTATCATGAAGGAGAGCTGCTGTTAGAAGTCAAAGATACCGGTATCGGCATGAGTGAGGAGACGCTCTCCCGTATTTTCCGTCCGTTCGAACGCTTGAGTTCAGTGGCCAACGCCCAGGGATTCGGACTGGGCCTGCCAATCACGAAAGGACTTGTCAACCTGCTTGGCGGAACCATCAATGTGACAAGCAGCATAGACCAAGGCAGCACTTTCCGCGTGGCACTTCCCATGAAAATGACGGACGAACCGATAGAGAGCGAGAACCGGATAATCCCGCACCCGGTGCACCTGCCCCAAAATGTACTTGTCATCGATGATGACACCATGTTGCTGGATGTGATAAAGGAGATGCTGGAGCGCAACGGAATGAACTGTACAACCTGTGCCACTTCCAAAGAGGTCGTAAAGGCAATGCGGGGCAAGGATTATGACTTGCTGCTGTCCGACATCCAAATGCCGGGAACCAACGGCTTTGAACTGCTGACTCTGTTGCGGAACTCAAATATCGGGAACTCCCGTACCATACCTGTTGTGGCCATGACTGCGCGCGGTGACAGGGACAAGGAGGCATTTCTCCATGCCGGATTTACAGACTATATCTACAAACCTTTCTCCTCCTCCGAGTTGCTCGGCCTGCTTTCAACGATAAGAAGAAACCGGCAGGAAGATAACCATAGCGTCGATTTCAGTCTGATACTCTCTGAAGTCAGCGACAAGTCGAAAACGCTTCTTTCCTTTATATCCCAGTCGGAAAAAGACCGGGAGGAACTCGCTACGGCAATGAAAAACGGTGACAGACAGAAATTGCGTGAAATCACCCACCGGATGCAACCGATGTGGGAATTGCTGCAAATGGAAGAAACCTTGTCGGCTTATCGCGCTTTACTGAAAGATGAGACTATAAACGATAAGATATTGAATGAACATACCCGGCAGATTATGGATTACGCCGCCATCCTTATTAAAGTGGCGGAAGCCGAGATAAAAAGAGTGACGAATGAAACGGAAGATACTGATAGTTGAGGACAACGTCGGTTTGTCACAGATGCAGAAAGACTGGCTCTCACAGGCGGGGTATGATGCCGTGACGGCCATGAACGAGACGATAGCACGCTCATTGATACGCAGAACGCAGTTCGACCTGATCCTGTCGGACGTGCGTTTGCCGGAGGGAGATGGCATTTCCCTTCTGGAATGGTTGCGCAAGGAAAAGAAAGATATCCCGTTCATTATCACGACCGAGTATGTTTCTGTGCCCGATGTGGTGCGTACCATCAAGCTCGGAGCCAAAGACTACCTGCCCAAACCGGTACACCGGGAGCATCTGCTGGAGTTGGCTGAAGATGTGTTCCGCCCGGTGGCTACGGTGCGCAAGAAAGAGAAGGTGCTGTTTCACCGTACAAGCCCCAGGATTCTGCAAGTGGAAAAGTTTGCCAAGTTGGTTGCTCCGTCCGATATGTCGGTAATGATTCTCGGTGCCAACGGAACCGGCAAAGAATCGATAGCACAAACCATCCATAACAACAGCGAACGCCGGAATATGCCGTTCGTCGCGGTAAACTGCGGGGCGTTACCCCGTGAACTGGCCGCCTCGCTCTTCTTCGGGCACGAGAAAGGGTCGTTTACCGGTGCCGACAGTGCCAAGACCGGATATTTCGACATGGCGAAAGGCGGCACGCTGTTTCTGGACGAGATCGGGACGATGTCCTACGAGATACAGTCCTTGCTCCTGCGGGTATTGCAGGAGAATACCTATGCTCCGGTAGGCGGCAGGGAACGGACAGCCGATGTGCGGATAATTGCCGCCACGAACGAGGATATGCAACTGGCCATCCGGGAAGGACGTTTCAGGGAAGACCTCTACTATCGGCTGAACGAGTTCGAGATTCGGCAGCCGTCGTTGGCAGAGTGCCCGGAAGACATCATCCCGTTGGCCGAATTCTTCCGTGAACGCTATTCCAAAGAGCTGAAACGGGAAACGCAAGGCTTTACGGACGATGCCAGGCGCAGGATGCTTGCCTATCACTGGCCGGGCAACGTGCGGGAGTTGCAGAACCGGATCAAACGTGCCGTACTGGTCACGGAAACGCCGATGCTGAATATGGAAGCGTTGAATATGGAAATACGTCCATGTGTAAATGACGATGCGCCTTCACGTGCCGTCCTGCCTCTGAGAGATGAATCGATGGAGAAAGAGAGCATTATCAATGCCCTGAAGGTTTGCAACGGACACCGGGAACAAGCCGCAGCGATGCTGAATATCAATCCGGCAACGCTGTACCGGAAAATGAAGAAATACGGGCTGAAGTGAAATAGATAACCGCAATTAATGGAAATATCGCTGAATATATGTAATTTTGCAATTAAATAGAAAAAATCGGCATACTGCCAATAGGGCAGTTACCGACTATATAACATAAGAGCGCAAGCTTCTCGGACAGAAATCTGGTAAATTGACGTTAAAGGAGAGTGATTGCGTAATGCTTATGCTATGCTTTGTCATAGCGTGGTATTGCGTATTCTCCTTTAGGCTTTACCAGAGCCTCTGTCTGAGTGCGTGGTTACCACGCTTCTTTTTTAGACAGACGGCATGGCAAAGATACAGGCAGTAACGGTGATGACATTGGACGGGTTCCTTCCGGAATCCGATAACGAGTCGATGCAATGGGTAATGGACCACAGGAAAGGTTTTGCCCATTGGCGTGAACGCTGTGATGCAAGGATTTTACCCCATTCCATTCTGGACCTGCTGTGCGAGAAAGACGGCAAAGACAATACCTTTACCTATCTGGCTGAAGTTTCCGATTCCGAATCGTTGGAACTGCTCCGTGGACTCTTCCACTACAACCTCGTGGACGAATTGGTCATCTACCTGCTTCCCATTTCCTCCGGCCGTGGAACTTCCATACAAAACATTCTTCCCGCTCTGCAATGGCGGTTGCATAAAGCCACTGCCTTCTCCAACGGCATCTGCCGTCTGATTTATCGCGACCCTTGCAAGATGTAACTTGCACATTGCGGGAATCCTTGCATTTTGCAAGACCGTTTTTCATCTCAATTTTTCCTTATGTAATTTTTATTTCGCTGTATTTCAGTGGAATGCCTGTGTCATTCCGTGAATTGCAGGGTCATTGGTACGCCATTAGCCCTATATCATAGTATAACCTGTTGCGCGACAAGGTGTAATCAGTCATTATTTACACTCAAAAGACAGATCATATTATGATACAGATAGACCGTGAGACGTTCCAGATGATGCTTCACCAAATCATGGAACGGTTCGACAAGATTGAAGACAAGCTGAGCCGCATGAACCGGCAGACCTCCGCCCTTGACGGCGACAAGCTGCTGGATAACCAGGACATGTGCGAGTTGCTCGGTATCACGAAACGCACCCTTGCACGGTACCGCCAGAAAAAACTCGTGACTTACTACATGATAGACGGGCGGACCTATTACAAATCATCCGAGGTCAAGGAATTTCTGAACCGGAAAGGCAGGCTCTCCCTCGCGGAAATGGAGCGAAACAGAATCAATGTTTAACAAATTAAAATGAAGAATTGCAATGGAAATTATCAGTATGGACATCCGGACTTTCGACGCGCTCATGACGCGTGTGAAAACCATCGAGGGAAAGGCCGACATGCTATGTAAACGGCAGGAAGACCTCGGCTTGAAAAAATGGCTGGACAACCAGGAGGTATGCGATATTCTTGGCATATCGAAGCGTACCCTACAGGAGTACCGGGCCAAAGGATTACTGCCTTTCGGTAGGATCAAGAACAAGTTGTTCTACAAGCCGGAAGATGTGGAGAAAGTATTACAGTCGTATTATCATGCTAATTCAAAGAGACTATGAGCCACTATTTCATCGACAAACAAGACCCGCGTGTAGCCGACCTTCTCCGCCGTCTGGAGAACACCGGCAAGGCTCTGAAAAAAATGGAGCCGAACTGTCAACGCTCATTCAACGGCGAACGTTTCATGAACGATGTGGAACTGGCAAAACTCCTGCGCATCAGCCGCCGCACCTTGCAGGAATATCGTTCATTGCGCATCCTGCCTTACTACCTGATACAAGGCAAGGTGCTGTACAAGGAATCGGAAATTCAGCAACTGTTGGAAGAGGCGCATAGAAAGTGCCTTGACGAACAACGGAAATGGTTATGACCTGAGCAAGCGGTTCCAGCGGAACAGTACGAGAGGAACAGCCCGATAATACGGATTGTTCCTCTCATTTTTATTGCCGCTTGTTTACACAGTCTTTCTTTTCCGCTTGGGCTTGGCGATAACTTCTTCTTCGTAGAGGTTTACCGGCCGTTTTGCCGACATTTCACGTAATGCTTTCGTGTCCTCGTCCACTTTCCGGCTTTTCACCTCGGCATATATCTGGGTAGTCGTGATGCTGGTGTGTCCCATCATGCGGCTCACGGTTTCTATCGGAATACCCAGCGAGAGCGTGATATGCGTTCCGAAATTATGCCTCGCCTTGTGGAAAGTCATGTAGAATCCGTATTGTTTTCCGACCTCTTTCGTGAGTTTAATCAAATATCCGCGACAATACACGTTAAAAATCTTGTCGCTCCGACGTTCCGGCTTGTACTTCTCTATAATCCGCAAGGGAATATCCAGCAACCGGACATAAGAGGCGACATCCGTTTTTTTTCGCCAGATACGAATCCACTGACTTCCGTCCTCCTTCTGTATGATATCCTTTTCCGACAAGCGTTTCAGGTCGGCATAAGCCAGACCGGTGAACGTCGAAAAGATGAACCAGTCGCGGACACGTTGCAGGTTGGGTTTATCGAGTTGTGTCGCCATCAGTTTCGTCAGGTCCTCGTACTTCAGATGACGGCTTTTGCGCTTCGGAAGAGCCGGATGCAGTTCATCGTAAGGGTCACGGCGTAATGTTCCCTGGCTCAATGCGCGTTTGGTCATCTTTTTCAAACGGTACAAGTGTTCATGCACGGTTTTCTGCTGCATACCGCAATCGCTTCGCAGGTACAACTCGAAATCATCATAAAAATCCTGGTCGAGACTTTTCAAGGTGACATCTTCCGTTTTCTTTTTATCACGTATAAACTCATGCAAATGTCTGTAGGAACGGGTATAGCTTTCGTAACTTCCTTTCTCCCGGTCCACACCGATTCTTTTCTTGAACTCCTCGTTATGTTCCCTGAACAATGCCAGCAAGGTCAGTTTCTTCTCACCGATACCCAGCATGGCATTCTTGATCAATTCCGCCGTAACGAAACCCAGACTGTTTTTAATCCGCTTGTAATGTCCACGGATCTGCTTGTCCAGGTCGTCTATGGCGTGATTCACGGTAAGGGCGTTCTCGCTTCTGCCGTCGGCACGTCCCGTTTCCGGATTCCACAGAGCGGGATTTACGGCTACCTTGATGCCTATTTGTTCCCATTTGGCATCGACACTTACCTTGCACAACAGCTGGCACGTTCCATCCTTGCGTACCTTTGTACGGTTGATATAGAACAGGATGGCAAACGTGCTGCGGTGCTTTATCTCTTTATTCCGAATGTTGTTATTTACGTTCATGGCTGATAAATTTGATATTAGACATACAGGTTAAATGGCAACCGAGAACCGCTCGGCAATCTTGGTATCAAGCATACGGGTGTCGTTCTCTACTTTGTCATCGGTCACATGGGCATAAATCTGGGTGGTACTTATCCGTTCATGCCCCAATATTTTACTCACGGTTTCAAGCGGGACTCCGTTCGACAGAAGTACGGTCGTCGCGTTGGTATGGCGGGCCACATGGAATACGAGCCGTTGCTCGATACCGCATATGTCGGCAATGGTTTTCAGCGCGTTATTCAATTCGCTGTTGCTGTACATCGGCAACAGTTTCCCTTCCGGGGCGGCATCCCGGTACTTTTCAAGGATATGGAGCGGAATATCCAGCAAGGGGACCTCATAGCTGATTTTTGTTTTCTTGCGGGAGGTCTTAATCCACAAAGTGCCGTCCTCGGCAGCCACGAGGTCTTCATCCGACAAGCGGCACATATCCCCGTATGGAATCCCGGTAAAACAGGAAAAGAGAAACAGGTCACGGATATGGTAGAGTTTACGGTTATGGAGCGGTGTCGACATGATACGCTCCAGTTCCTGCTCCGTGAGATACTTTATTTCCCTTGCCGGTCTTTCCGCCTCATATCCTGCAAACGGATTGGACGTCAGGATACCTGCCGACTTCGCTCTCCGGATAACCGTCATCAGCTGTGTGGTCAGCAGCAGTATGGTTCCCGCACCCAGTCGGCAGTCCGTCCGCAGGTGCAGGTCATACTTGTCGATGAAAGACCTGTCCAACGCCGTGAACGGAATGTCTGACAAGTTGTATTCCTTATTGAGAAACTGCATAAGATGGCTGCAAGCATACTTGTAGGATGTAGCCGTGCCTTCCACGCGATTGACTCCGACTTTCTTCTCGAATTTCTTTATGAAACGGAGGAAGAACGCCACCAATGTTTCCTGCCCGTAAGCCATGCCCAAAAGGATACATTTCACCTCCTCGGCCGATACTTTCTCCCGAAGGGCAAACAAGTCCTGATAGATGGAGAGTGCCGAAGCGCGTATCTCGTCCAACTGCCGGTTGATTTCCCTTGACCTTGCGCTCTTCCCCGTGGCACGACCGGAAAGCCATGCCGATTCCGGAGCCGTCATCTTCACGCTGAAGGCCGCCTCGGAATACTTGCCTACATTCAACCTGCCCATAATCGGGCACTCTCCCTGCTTGTCCGCTTCGCTCTTTTTCAGGTAGAACGAAACCCTTACATCTTCTTGATTCATAGCTCTATACTTTTAATTGCAAAATTAACCGGTATAGAGTTACCTGTCGGCATGAAAAATATGGCAGAACATAGAAACAGACCCCTGAAACAGAGAACAATAGGCATATTTGGCCGATACACGGAAAATTATGCGTATCTTTGTTTCCGCAAACAAGGGTTCTTTGAGATGGCACAGGCAAAATCAGGGTGGATTCCGTTATGTTTTCACCACCGGATTGACGCTAAAAAAGGCAACGGATAGGTAGCAAAATTACCTCATAACCTCTCAATATCCCGCTTTTTCAGTAAAAGGAAGAACATTGTCATTCAACACCCAATTCCTTTAGCCTCCAATCACTTACTTTATTCCGCCAAAATCTGCCAAAATCTCACGAATTCTTGCTATATTTGTCCCTATATATTTGGAGGTATTATCGTTGAAACATGTCTTTTGTATAGGAACCTTGCTATGTCTTTTGCTTTCAGCTTGTCCGAAAGTGCACGCATCTTTTGTCCCTGACCCTTACAATGCGAAATTACTTTCTGCGGACTCTATTATGAAGAAGGTCATCTTCTTTGCCCCTTTTTATGAAAGTATTATCGACGACTATAGAGCTGATCTTTATATTAAGGGAAAAGTGAATCTTCGCAAGAAAAATCATATTTTGCGCTTTATTCCTACCATGTTCCGTATCCGGAAAGGAGTGAGGGAATATATGATGGAGACTTATAGTGACTTGCATTTTACTGCTCCCGACATTTATGATCAGAAGGTAAAAGCGAGTGTCGGCACTTCTTCTGAGTTTTGGGAGCTGGATGGCAGGTTGCCAGAATATTTTCATGTTAATGTCTATGCTTCTACCTTATTGTATGATAAGCTCCTTTCGCCTCTGGCTCCAAATGCAATGAAATATTATTCTTATCATGTCGATTCCGTAATGGGTAAAGTGCATGATTTGCGATATAAGATTAGTTTCAAGCCGAAAAGCAAGAGTTTTCAGTTGGTGAGCGGGCACATGGTGGTCAGCGAGAATGTATGGAGTGTACGTGAGATGCATTTTAGCGGACGTTCTGAAATGTTGCGTTTCGACAATATGATACGTATGGGGGATGTGGGTGAGTCGGATGAGTTCTTGCCTGTACATTATGATGTGGATGCTACTTTCCGCTTTTTGGGCAATGTGGTTGATGCTAATTATATTGCTGCTCTTGATTATAAAACCATTATTCAGAAAGACCCTTCACAGTTGGAGCGAAAGAGATTGAAAAGCAAGTATGATTTGTCGGAATCCTATACATTACGCAGTGATACGAATAGCTACAGGAAAGATAGTTCTTATTTCGAGAGCATACGTCCGATTCCGTTGACTGAACATGAACAGGATTTATATAAGGATTTCTTTTTGAGCCGTGATACTTCATATCGATATAAGAAACCCAAAAATAAGAATCTGGAATTCTGGGGGCAGATAGGTGATGCACTTATCAGCCGTTATACGGTGGACCTTTCGAAATTGGGAAGTGTCCGCTGTTCACCGCTTATCAATCCCTTCTTGCTGAGTTATAGCGGGAAGAATGGTTTTTCTTATCGGCAGGAATTTAAGTACAACCGTATTTTTACGGGCGACCGTCTGTTGCGTCTCGTTCCCAGATTGGGTTATAACTTCAAGTATAATGAGTTTTATTGGTCTGTAAAGTCGGATTTTGATTACTGGCCACGCAAGCGTGCAGCTCTTCATATCAGCGTAGGTAATGGTCACCGCATCTATAGTAGTAGGATGTTGGATGAATTGAAAAATATTCCGGATAGTGTTTTTGATTTTGATCAGGTGCAACTGGATTACTTTAATGACTTATACTTGCAGGTGCGCCATAGTTGGGAAATTGTAAATGGCTTGTCACTGGATGTTGGTTTCTCCATGCATAAGCGTACGGAAGCCAATCGCTCAATGTATGTATCCACCAAGTCGGCTTCAAGAAGTGTGCCCTCTTCAGAAGTTTATCCTGATTGGACAGAGAAAATGCGTCATTCATACAATAGTTTTGCTCCGCGTGTCCGTCTGACGTGGACTCCCGGGCAATACTATTATATGAATGGTGATCGCAAAGTGAACTTACATTCCAAATATCCCAGTATTTCAGTGGACTGGGAGCGGGGCATCAATGGGGTTTTTAAGAGTACCGGTACCTATGAGCGTGTCGAAGTAGATATTCAGCACTCCATTCCTTTGGGATTGATGCGTGATTTTTATCTCCGCTTTGGATGGGGCGCTTTTACCAATCAAAAAGATATATACTTTGTGGATTTTGCTAACTTTACCCGTTCGAATCTTCCTGTAGGATGGAATGATGAAATTGGGGGAGTATTCCAGCTGCTTGACGGGCGGTGGTACAACTCCTCCCGTAAATACCTTCGTGGGCATTTGACATACGAATCTCCTTTCCTGATGTTGCGCCATTTGGTGAAGTATACACAGCATGTACTCAATGAGCGCCTTTATCTGAATGCTTTGGTTGTTCCGCATCTGAATCCTTATGTTGAGGTTGGCTATGGCATCGGTACCAATATTTTTGATTTCGGAGTCTTTGGCAGCTTTGCCAACTGGAAATTTAAGGAGATAGGTTGCAAATTCACTTTTGAGTTGTTCAACCGATAGTTTCTGAAACCAGTTGCTGTAGTAGGTCCTTTAAGGTGGTAGATTGATTGGTGATTTTAAGGTTAAAGAAGAGGAGGGGCAGACCTTAGTTTTGGTTCGCCCCTCTTGCAATTTATTTGATACGCTTGTAGCCGTAAACAGCATTAGCACCCAGTTCTTCTTCAATGCGGAGTAACTGGTTGTATTTTGCCATACGGTCTGAACGGCTCAACGAACCGGTCTTAATTTGCCCGCTATTGGTAGCAACGGCAATGTCGGCAATCGTAGCATCTTCCGTTTCGCCGGAACGATGGGAGGTTACAGTCGTATATCCGTGGCGGTGAGCCATTTCAATGGCATTCAATGTTTCGGTTAGAGAGCCGATTTGATTTACTTTGATCAGGATAGAGTTTGCACAACCTTTTTCAATACCCATAGCCAGGAAGTCGACGTTAGTAACGAAGAGGTCATCACCCACGAGTTGGCAGCGGTTACCGATACGATCGGTCAGTTTCTTCCAGCCTTCCCAGTCATTTTCACTCATACCGTCCTCGATAGAGTCGATAGGGAATTGGTTGATGAGTTGTTCCAGATAGTCAATCTGTTCATCGGCTGTACGTTTCTTGCCTTTTGTACCTTCGAATTTGGTATAATCGTAGATGCCGTCTTTGTAAAATTCGGAGGAAGCACAGTCCATGGCGATCATGACATCTTTGCCCGGTTCATATCCGGCTGCTTTAATAGCAGCGATAATGCTGTTCAGAGCGTCTTCCGTACCTTCCAGATTCGGTGCGAAACCACCTTCGTCACCTACGGCAGTACTCAGGCCCCGGTCTTTTAATACTTTCTTCAATGCGTGGAATACTTCAGCACCCATGCGCAGACCTTCACGGAAAGAAGTTGCACCCACAGGGCGTATCATGAATTCCTGGAAAGCGATAGGAGCGTCACTGTGCGAACCACCGTTAATGATATTCATCATCGGTACAGGCATTACGTATGTATTGGTACCACCGATGTAGCGGTACAGAGGTATATCGAGATAGGCTGCTGCAGCTTTGGCTACGGCGAGTGATACGCCAAGAATAGCATTGGCACCCAGATTTGATTTTGTTTTTGTTCCATCCAATGCCAACATGGTATGGTCGATACCCATCTGGTCGAGGGCTGACATTCCGACAAGTTTCGGAGCGATAATATCGTTGATGTTTTCTACAGCTTTCAACACACCTTTACCTCCATAACGTCCTTTGTCGCCGTCACGGAGTTCCAATGCCTCGTGTTCTCCGGTAGAAGCTCCGGAAGGAACGGAAGCACGACCCATAAAGCCTGATTCTAACATTACATCTACTTCCACTGTGGGGTTTCCTCTTGAATCGAGTATTTCACGTCCGATAATCTTTTCTATTTTCATGTTCATTTAATTTTTTAATTGAAACTATGCTTATAACAACAGAAATGCGTAAAATGTTCGGTCGTTCGGTTCGGATCCCGTTACAGGTAGCGTCCGAAGGCTCCACCGGTAAGGGTGGCGATGAGGCCTAAAGCAACGCTTAATAAGGTGTATAGGAAAAACATCCCGTAGAACCCTTGCTTGATGAGAATCATCCCGTCGTTGCTGAAGGTGGAGAATGTGGTGAACCCGCCACACAGGCCGACGGTCAGTAACAACCGTATTTCGGTAGATAGGTTGAAGCGGGCGGAGAGGGCATAAAACAGTCCGATGAGGAAACTGCCGAGAATGTTGACGATGAATGTAGCCCACGGGAAGCAGTAAGAAGTTATCCGTTCATGCAAGGCCACTTGCACGAAATAGCGCAGCACGCTTCCGGTGCCTCCACCAAGGAATATGGCTATTAGTATTTTGGTCATATTGAATTTTTTGTTGAGTGCTGCAAAGGTAATGAAGATAGATTGATTCTGGTTTGTTTTTGCATTTTTATCGTTTTTTTTATCATTGCCTGCAAAAGGATACTGCTGTTTCCTGATTCTAAAAGTGCCGTCAGAAGCCTTTCTGGACGGGGTGACTGTTTTTTACTAAAACCTTATTGGATTTTTACTAATTTTCCGGTAGATTTTTACTAATTTTCAGTCGTGAATTTAGTAAAAATCCAAAGGCTTTTTACTAAAGGGTGGGACGGATGTATTATGTGTAACTATTTCTTTTCTTAATATAAGGGCAAATTATGGACAGAACTTTAGTATTGAACCTTGTTATTGGAATTGTGCTGTTGCTTTATACAGCCTATCGTGTTGTTTCTATTCTTCGGGCGCAGAAGGAACTTCAACCCACTTCTGACGCAGGCGGTGAGGCATTGGGGTCGACTGTGCCGGACAATCTGTTCCGCTTCTTGAAAATCCGATTGCTTAATTTCAAAAGCATTAATCTGCTTTGGCTATTCGTACTTGGCTTTTCGGCTTTCTGTTTCGTCAACCATAGTTTTGTTTACGGCCGGATGTATCTTGTCATGGCGTTCCTGTTCGGGGCTGTCCTCTTCTGCCTGTTGCTTGTGGGCTACTATAAATCGAGGAAGCAGCAGGTGCGCACTATGGTTTCGGAAGAAGGGTTAGGCCTGCTCATGCCTTCGGGCAAATATAGCAAGACGGCATGGTGGGAGGAGATAGGCGAAGTGTACTTCTATGCCGGATATGTGCAGATTGTAAAGGGACGGAATTTAGGCAGATACAGTGGCAACACCTATAATTATTATGTGTACTATCAGGACAACCCGGCTTTGAAGAACCGGATTTTCAATCTGATTGCAACCCACTTCAAAAAGACGCGTATCTCTGATGTGGACACCTTCGTGCGCTGGGTAAAGCCATTTTGCAAGCAGGCCGCCTATATGTTCATCCCTCGGGATGTAAAGCCCGAGCCGGGTTGTTCCAAAGTGGGCGGTTACCCGTATTTGCCCGAAGATAAGACTTGGCCTTGCCATGAAGGAAAGCCATTGAGCTTTATCTGTCAGATTAATTGCGCTGAAATTCCGTATAACTCGGCTGAAGAATGGCTTATACCGAGGAAAGGGATGCTCTATGTATTTTTAGATATGACAGCTTCGTACATCTACGAAGATGAGGTCTTTTTGAAGGATCCTTTTGCGCGCGTCTTGTATTGTGATGTCCCGCTGTCTCGATTGGCTCCCGTATCGCCACCTGCACACTTGAACCAACCACTTTACATCGAGGAGCGAGCATTAAATTGGAAGAACGGATATGACTTTCCCGGGCTTTTAGATTTGGAGTCTCTGACAGGACGGGAGATGGTGAACCGTCTGTGGGCAACTTATGATGACGCTTGTATGCTTGTGGAGAAGGAAAATTTCTACAGGGAGGACTTCGCGGGGGTCGTCGCTGGAGATGCCTATTATGGTTGGCAGAAAATCTGCGCACAGGAAAAAACTTTCTCTGAAAAGGAGAAGAATGAATACATGCCCTTGATACGAATCTTTGAAGCTTGCCAAAAAACGGATAACGGCTCCGCCTCTCCAATCTATTTTGGAGACTGTGGCTTTGTCTATTTGTTCATCAAAAAGAGCGATTTGAGTCAGCTCAACTTTGAACATGTCCGCACGGCTTGTTCGTATTAGCCGTAACATGAGTAACTTCGGCTTCGGATATTCTGCAAAAGGGGGATTAATGATTAAAAACTCCCTTTTGCGTATATTGTAGAGATACTGAAAATCCCCATTATTGATAATCAGTTGTTTAGCTACCTCTCTTGTAGAGATTGCCTCCTTTCTCTTCTCTTTTCTGTAGATACTCTCTTTTTTGCTTGTAGAGACTATACTTTTGCAAGTGCTTGTTTATGAATGATTTAATATGATTGGTTGTAGATGATGTTTTCTTGCATTTGCAGACTTCCCACCCTAACTTTGCAACGTCGAATTCAAGAAAACGGCAGCCCGTTCGTTGAGGCCTCGCGATGGATTTCCGGTTCTTGAAGGAGAGGGGAGCTTCGGCTCTTCACCTTTATTATATTAATCATTTAAAACATTAAAAATTATGGGACTTCAATATGTAGTAGCTAAACGCGTTTTCGGTTTTGACAAGACTAAAACCGAAAAGTATGTCGCCAAATCCGTGGGAGCAGGCGAGTTGGATTTTGATAAGTTGTGCACAAAGGTGAGCCGCATTTTGGGCATCCACCGCAAGATTGTCGATTTGGTAGCCGTGGGCTTGGTAGACATCATGTCCGAAGAGATTGATGACGGAAAGACGGTTGTACTGGGAGACTTCGGACGTTTTCGCCCTTCATTTGTCGGCAAGTCGGCAGATACACAGGAGGGAGTTACGGCAAGCAACATTGTCCGCAAGCGTATTCTCTTTTGCCCGGGAAAGAACTTCAGCCAGATGCTGGGGAATATGAGCATTACCCGAATGGTGATGCCGGACACGGACTATACAGACGGTGGAGACACTGACAATAATGGCGGCTCCAAGCCTTCGGGCGGTGATGGTGGCATCGTCGATGATCCTTTGGGATAACCTTTATTCTTACTCAGGGAGGATTAGCAGGAGTTAGTAAGTAACTCCTCTAATTCCCCCGGAGTTTTAACTTCTTATTCATCGCACACCAATTTCATGCAAACGTTTGTTAATGAATCATTCACCTTTTTATCCATTAACTTCCGCTCTTACCTGTTTACTCCTTATATTTGTGTTCGGAATATCTATATTAAAAACTCTATAGCATGAGAAACATGAAAGCAACTTTTACAAAACTGGCCTTTTCCCTGCTCCTTTTATTCGTGAGCGGCGCGATGAAGGCAGAGAGCATTACTTCTCCGAACGGACAGCTCCAACTGAACTTTTCAGTGAACGCCCAAGGCGAACCAGTCTACGAACTTTCTTATAAAGGAAAGGCAGTGATTAACCCCTCCAAGTTAGGACTGGAACTAAAGAACGATCCCGGCTTGATGAACGGCTTCACGCTGGCGGATACAAAAACTTCCGCATTTGATGAAACCTGGAAACCCGTGTGGGGTGAAGTGAAGCAAATCCGCAATCATTATAATGAAATGGTTGTAACACTGAATCAGAAGGCGCAGGACCGTAATATGATCATCCGTTTCCGCCTTTTTGATGATGGGCTGGGTTTCCGTTACGAATTTCCTTTATCTAAGAATCTGAATTACTTCGTTATCAAGGAAGAGCATACCCAGTTTGCCATGGCAGGCGACCACACTGCTTTCTGGATACCTGGTGATTATGATACTCAGGAGTATGATTATACAGAATCTAAACTTTCTGAAATCCGTGGCTTGATGAAAGGTGCCATTACTCCTAACTCTTCACAGACTACTTTTTCTCCGACAGGTGTACAAACTTCCTTGCAGATGAAAACTGCCGATGGTCTTTATATTAACTTGCATGAGGCTGCCTTGGTCGATTATTCTTGTATGCATCTTAATCTGGATGATAAGAACTTCGTATTCGAATCTTGGTTGACTCCTGATGCAAAAGGGGATAAAGGATATCTGCAAGCTCCCTGCAAATCTCCATGGCGTACGGTTATCGTAAGTGATGATGCCCGTGATATCCTGAATTCTAAGCTGACGCTGAATCTGAATGAACCTTGTGCTTACGAAGATGTTTCCTGGATTAAGCCGGTGAAATATGTAGGTGTATGGTGGGAGATGATTGCCGGTAAAAGCACTTGGGCTTATACCGATGATTTGCCTTCCGTAAAATTGGGCGAAACGGATTATACTAAAACTAAACCTAACGGACGTCATGGTGCTACCAATGAGAACGTAAAACGTTATATAGACTTTGCTGCTGAAAATGGACTTGATCAAGTACTGGTAGAAGGCTGGAACGAAGGATGGGAAGATTGGTTCGGTCACTCCAAAGATTATGTGTTTGATTTTGTAACTCCGTATCCTGACTTTGATGTAAAGATGTTGAACGAATATGCTAAGAGCAAAGGTGTGAAATTGATGATGCATCATGAAACTTCTGCTTCCGTACGCAATTATGAGCGTCATATGGATAAAGCTTACCAGTTTATGGTAGACAACGGTTACAATGCAGTAAAGAGTGGCTATGTAGGCAATATGATTCCTCGCGGTGAACATCACTATGGTCAGTGGATGAACAACCACTATCTCTATGCTGTGACTAAAGCTGCTGATTATAAGATCTGTGTAAATGCTCACGAAGCTGTGCGTCCTACCGGACTTTGCCGTACTTATCCTAACCTGATTGGTAACGAGTCTGCTCGTGGTACGGAATATGAGGCTTTCGGTGGCAGTAAACCGTTCCACACTACTTTACTTCCGTTTAATCGTCTGATTGGCGGTCCGATGGATTATACTCCGGGTATCTTTGATACGAAATTGGAATTTATGGGTGACCTGCCTCATGGACAGGTGCAGACTACTCTCTGTAAGCAGTTGGCTCTTTATGTAACATTATACAGTCCGTTGCAGATGGCTGCCGATTTAGTTGAGAATTATGAGAAGCATATGGATGCTTTCCAGTTCATCAAAGATGTAGCTGTGGATTGGGATGATAGTAAGTATCTGGAAGCAGAACCGGGTGATTATATTACGGCAGCCCGCAAGGCTAAAGGCACGAACAACTGGTTTGTAGGTGGCATCACTGACGAAAATGCACGTACTTCCAGCTTTACTTTGGACTTCCTGGAACCGGGTAAGCAATATGTTGCTACTCTCTATGCAGATGGTAAGGATGCCGATTACAAAGAGAATCCAACCTCTTATCAGATAAAGAAAGGTATTGTAACCAATAAGACTAAGATGTCTGTGAAACTGGCACGTAGCGGTGGTTTCGCTCTTAGTTTGATTGAAGCTACTCCGGCAGATAAGAAGGCTGTGAAAAAATGGAGATAAGAAATAGTTTCGGATTGAGAAAATCCTTAAAATTAGGGTAGAAAGAAGTTCTTATCAGGCATTAGGTTGGGGGCTGTCTCAAAATAGTTTTTTTGAGTTCAGCCTCCTTTTTGTTCTTTTCAACCTGGTTTCTTTTATCTGCGAATTAAACAAAACGTTCCTTTTGCTGTTCGGAAACCTGCATAAAAATAAGTTTTTTTAGAATTTGTCTCGTAGGAAAGTAATGTGGAGAAGAAACTTCTTTGTACCTTTGTGCCCGTCAATACTAAAATCAATAATAAATAATAGGATTTATGGGAGGATTTTTCGGGACAGTCTCCAAAGCGAGCTGTGTGACGGATTTATTTTACGGTACAGATTATAATTCACATTTAGGAACTAAGCGGGGCGGACTTGCCACGTATGATGCAGAAGAGGGTATGTTTGCCCGATCCATTCATAACTTGGAGAGCACTTATTTCCGAACCAAGTTTGAAGACGAACTGGATAAGTTTAAAGGAAATGTCGGAATAGGAATCATCAGCGACACAGATCCGCAACCCATCATCATTAACTCCCACCTCGGACGCTTCGCCATTGTAACAGTAGCTAAAATTGTGAATCTGGAAGAAATAGAAGCAGAACTACTTTCCCAAAATATGCACTTCGCCGAACTGAGTTCAGGCAATACCAATCAAACCGAGCTTATCTCACTACTCATCATACAAGGAAAAACTTTTGTAGAAGGTATAGAAAATGTTTACCGCCGTGTCAAAGGTTCTTGCTCTATGCTGCTGTTATCAGAAGATGGCAGTATCATTGCGGCTCGTGACAAGTGGGGACGCACTCCGATTGTAATCGGCCGGAAAGAAGGGGCATACGCTGCAACCAGTGAGTCAAGCAGTTTCCCGAATCTGGATTATGAAATAGACCGCTATCTCGGTCCGGGAGAGATTGTTCGTATGACTGCCGATGGAGTGGAACAACTTCGGAAGCCGGAGGAAAAGATGCAGATTTGTTCTTTCCTGTGGGTATATTACGGTTTTCCTACTTCTTGCTATGAAGGTCGCAATGTAGAGGAAGTACGTTTTACCAGTGGTTTGAAGATGGGACAGAGCGATGATTCTGAAGTAGATTGTGCTTGCGGTATTCCTGATTCCGGTGTAGGTATGGCTTTGGGTTATGCCGAAGGGAAAGGGGTTCCTTATCATCGTGCCATTTCTAAATATACACCGACATGGCCGCGCAGTTTCACTCCCAGTAAGCAGGAGATGCGCTCATTGGTGGCGAAGATGAAGCTGATACCGAACCGTGCCATGCTGGAAGGTAAGCGCTTATTGTTCTGTGACGACTCCATAGTACGGGGTACGCAATTACGGGATAATGTGAAGGTATTGTATGAATATGGTGCCAAAGAAGTACATATCCGCATTGCTTGTCCACCGTTGATTTATGCTTGTCCGTTTGTAGGTTTCACGGCTTCCAAGAGTCCGTTGGAATTGATTACACGCCGTATTATTGCAGAACTGGAAGGAGATGCGGATAAGAATCTGGAGAAATATGCCACTACCGGTTCTCCGGAATATGAGAAGATGGTCAGCATTATTGCCGAGCGTTTTGGCCTTACAACTTTGAAGTTTAATACCCTGGAAACTCTCATCGAGTCCATCGGATTGCCGAAATGTAAGGTTTGTACACATTGTTTTGATGGTAGCAGTTGCTTTTGAGTAACTCCAAATACTAACATTTTGTAAAAAGGGGCGTGAATTGCTTGGCAGTTCACGCCCCTTTTTCTACCTTTACGGCAGAACTATTGACTACTGTTGATAGATAATTGGTAGTTCATGTTCTCGATCATAAATCATAAATCATAAATAATATGGCTTTAGTAGAACGTTTTTTGAAGTATGTAAGCTTCGACACCCAGTCCAGTGAAGAGACAGAGGTGACTCCAAGTACTCCGGGGCAAATGGTATTTGCCAAATATCTGAAAGAAGAATTAGAGTCTTTAGGTTTGGAAGACATAACGCTGGATGAGCATGGCTATTTGTTTGCCACACTTCCGGCAAATATCGATAAGCCGGTACCTACTATTGGTTTTATTGCCCACATGGACACCAGTCCCGATATGAGTGGCAAAGATGTATCTCCCCGTATTGTTCAAAACTATGACGGTTCGGACATCGTGCTTTGTGCAGAAGAGAATGTAGTTCTTTCTCCGTCTCAGTTCCCCGAACTGCTGGATCATAAAGGGGAAGACCTGATCGTTACCAATGGCAAGACATTGTTGGGGGCAGATGATAAAGCAGGTATTGCCGAAATCGTTTCTGCGATAGTGTACCTGAAAGAACATCCTGAAATCAAGCATGGCAAGATTCGTATTGGTTTCAATCCGGATGAGGAAATAGGATTGGGCGCACATAAATTCGATGTGGAGAAGTTTGGTTGCGACTGGGCCTACACAATGGATGGCGGTGAAGTAGGAGAGTTGGAGTTTGAAAACTTCAATGCGGCATCTGCTAAAATCACCTTCAAAGGTCGCAATGTGCATCCGGGTTATGCCAAGAATAAGATGGTTAATTCAATTCGTGTGGCCAACCGTTTCTGTGCGATGTTGCCTGCTCATGAAACACCCGAACATACTGAAGGTTACGAAGGCTTCTACCATCTCATCAGTTTCAACGGCGATGTAGAGCAGACTACAGTGGCCTATATTATCCGTGATCATGACCGTGCACGTTTCGAGAGCCGCAAGAAGAAAATAGAACGCTTTATCAGTGAAATCAATGCCGAATATGGTGAAGGTACAGCAACACTTGAACTCCGTGACCAATACTATAATATGCGTGAGAAGATTGAACCGGTAATGCATATCATTGATACGGCTTTTGCCGCAATGGAGGCTGTAGGTGTGAAACCGAATGTGAAACCTATCCGTGGTGGTACGGATGGCGCACAGCTTTCTTTCAAAGGTTTGCCTTGCCCCAATATCTTTGCAGGTGGTCTGAACTTCCATGGACGATATGAATTCGCTCCTATCCAGAATATGGAGAAAGCGATGAAGGTCATCGTGAAGATTGCCGAACTTGTTGCTATAAAATAATTTAATACCTTAAGACATGAAAACCACTCCGTTTACAGAAAAACATATCTCGTTGGGTGCTAAGATGCATGAGTTTGCGGGATATAATATGCCGATAGAATATTCCGGTATCATTGATGAACATCTCACAGTTTGTAACGCTGTGGGGGTATTCGACGTTTCCCACATGGGAGAATTCTGGGTGAAAGGCCCCAATGCGTTAGCTTTTCTTCAGAAAGTGACTTCCAATAATGTAGCTGCCCTGACTCCGGGCAAGGTGCAATATACCTGTTTTCCCAACGAAGAAGGCGGTATCGTAGATGACTTGCTGGTTTATCATTATGAACCGGAGAAATACCTGCTGGTAGTGAATGCTTCGAATATAGAAAAAGACTGGAACTGGTGCGTTTCGCACAATACCGAAGGTGCTGAATTGGAAAATGCTTCCGACCACATGGCTCAACTTGCCGTACAGGGACCGAAAGCCATTCTTGCTTTGCAGAAACTGACGAGTATAAACTTGTCGGAACTGCCGTATTACACCTTTACGCATGGTGAGTTTGCCGGTGAGAAAGATGTGATTATTTCCAATACCGGCTATACCGGTGCAGGAGGTTTTGAGCTTTACTTCTATCCCGAAGCTGCCATGAAGATTTGGAATGCCGTGTTTGAGGCAGGTGAAGAATTTGGCATCAAGCCGATTGGCTTGGGTGCACGCGATACGCTTCGTCTGGAAATGGGCTTCTGCCTGTATGGCAATGATCTGGATGATACGACATCACCTATTGAAGCCGGTTTGGGGTGGATTACCAAGTTTGTTGAAGGTAAGAACTTTATCAATCGCCCGATGCTTGAAAAGCAGAAAGCGGAAGGTACTGTCCGTAAGTTGGTCGGTTTTGAAATGGTGGAGCGTGGAATTCCCCGTCATGGATATGAATTGTTCAATACAGAGGGTGAAGCTATCGGAGTAGTAACTTCAGGCACTATGTCGCCTACTCGTAAGATTGGTATCGGTATGGGCTATGTAAAACCGGAATATAGTAAGATCGGTACGGAGATTTGCATTGATATGCGTGGACGCAAACTGAAAGCGGTAGTGGTTCGTCCGCCATTCCGTAAATAAGAGGAGTCTTTTTCACCACAGATTACACGGATTTACACAGATATTTATATTGATAATTTAATCTGTGTAAATCCGTGTAATCTGTGGTGAAAAAGACTTTATAATACTCTTTCCTTTATAATCTGTTGATCTTATCTAATAATTGATTGGCCCAGGCTATTTCTTTGCTTGTCCATTCTTCCTCTTCTCCTTGCATCCCTTGTTCCTGATACCGGGAAAGTAATCCCAGATATTCCTTCAATGTGCTGGCGGCTTTAGCCTGTTTATTCATGCGCATTAGCAATAGAATCTCCTGTTTATATATGTCAAGATTTGGACTGTCTCCTGCTAGTTCTTTGGCTTTCCAAAGCAGGGTGGCACATTCTTCGTTTACCTCTTCTGTGTTGTAAAGCGCCATCTGTGATTTTGCTAAGATAACGTAATCATGGTCGGTGGCCAGATTATTATTGATATTCTTCTGTATTAATCTTCCGGCTTCTTCATACCGTTGGTCTGCCATATTCATGGCTGCGTTGAAAGTCACTACATCCGATGTTGCTTTGAGATAAGGATGACTGATTTGATTTTCTGCCTCACCGGCTTTGTCTATTCGCTTTTTCAGGTTGTCGATGCTGCCGTAGCGAAGCAACTTATGACCGCGTTGCTGTATATTATAGTATCCGATGACTTTGGAAAGTGCAGACGCCAATCCATCGGGATTCATCCCTTTGAATTCCAATAACTCACGTGCAACCCGGTCGGCTGCGTATTCCTGGTTATTCTTGTAATTCATTCCCAGGCGATTCACTACATTTACATTCAGCAGGGCGGCAACGCTTCCGATGCTGGCAACAGCGCCTACACCTAAAGCTGTATCATCGTCATCCCAGTATGCCACTTCTAGGGCTACTTCGGCAGTGACGGCAAGAACCGTTCCCCAAAAAGCTGCCCGCTTGGCACGGCGTTCAGCACGGTAGATGTTATTAACCTGATGGTCCAGCACAAAATGAGACATCTCATTGGCAATAATGGCGGCAAGTTCATCTTCCGAATCAAGTGTGCAAAGCAGACCGGTACTAATCAGCATTGTGCCGTTGGGCAGCATGTAAGCATCCGGTTCGGGCGACTGGATGACGCGTACATTCAACCGTTCGCTGCGGTTGGAATCTATGCCGGTGGCAGTCAGTTTAGCAAAGATATTCTGTACATATGAAGTGATGAAATCATCCTCATAACCGATCTCTTCCAGCTTGTACAGGTAATCCCGACATTCTTCGTCCACTTCCTTGCGCAACTTAGAGTTATATCCGCGTTCGCTGAAATACTCATACAGATGTTGTTTCAGATAAGTTTGCTGCCAAAACTCCTGATTGGTTTCGGGAGGTGAGAGTTTAATGGTTTTCAGAGCAGAAGAAGGTATTGCGAATTGTATACCGTTGATTTCGGTTGCATAGAAAATGTCGGGACCTGCCTGGTCTGCCGATTTCATTTTCACTACCTTGCGGATCACTACGGGAGTGCCGGGAGGAAAATCCTCATACTGTTCTTGTAGTTCGCCTTTTATGGCAATCGGGCCGCTCAAGTCTTTCTGTCTGGCAGCAAATCCTGCCGTGGAGAGGAGGACGGCGAGGATAACGAAAGTGATAAGACGTTTCATATGGATTCGTTTATGGTTTGTATAATTGACTTGTAATCAAAATTGCTGATACAAAAATAGGAAAGAGTTTTCTCTCTTTCCCGTTCTTTTCCCTACAAAGTGATAGGGAATTTCCTATAATAAAAAAGGGAAGACTTTCACGAAGTCTTCCCTTTTTTAACTTCAAAAGAAGTCAATTTTATTTCTTCTTACGATCACCGTAGCGGCTCATAAACTTATCAACGCGACCAGCTGTATCCACCAATGTAGATTTACCAGTATAGAACGGGTGAGAAGTGTTAGAGATTTCCATCTTTACCAACGGATAAGTTTCACCTTCAAACTCGATGGTTTCTTTCGTATTTACGGTTGAACGAGACAAGAACATGTCACCATTAGACATATCTTTGAATACTACCGGACGGTAATTTTCAGGATGAATACCTTTTTTCATTTCAATATTTGTTTTTTTAATTATTATATTCGGTTACTATTTTGGTAATAAATAGTGTAATGGTCTTATTTTTCAGAGCGCAAAGATAGTGCAAGTCGCAGATAATACAAAATAAATTCAGATTTATTTTTGCTTAAGGTGCAGTCTACCTTTGTTTAAAGGCAGTGTATTTCTCCGATTTAGAAAAAAGTTCCCTCAAAAAATAGGTTTATCGCTTTTTATTTCAGATTTTTGCATAGTATTTTAATTTATATTCAGCATGAAGAAGCTACTTTTCTTAATTTCCCTATGGCTCTGCGTCACTACGGCAGGTGCCCAGCAGAATGAACGGGATCTGTATAGTGTTGCGTTTTATAATCTTGAGAACCTGTTTGATACGATTCATGATGCAGGTAAAAACGACCTTGAATTTTTGCCTTCCGGCAGTTATGCATGGACGGCTGAGAAGTATGAGGCCAAGTTGAAGAACCTTGCCAAAGTTCTGAATGAAGTATCGCACGACCGCGTACCTGAAGGACCCGCCGTTATCGGTGTAGCCGAAGCTGAGAACAACCGGGTACTGACAGATTTGGTAAGCCAGCCGGCTATATCCAACTATAAATTCGTGCATTACGAAGGTCCGGATAAACGAGGCATTGATTGCGCTTTACTTTATGATCCGGAACAATTCACCGTTACCAATTCCAAACTGGTGCTTTCCACTCCTTTTGAGGGGGACACTGTGCACCTGACGCGTGGTTTCCTTATTGTAGACGGGCAGATGGCAGGCGAACGCGTTTGTTTCATCGTCAATCACTGGCCTTCCCGTGGAGCTAAGTCTCCGGTACGTGTACATGCAGCCAAGCAGGTACGGGCATTGACAGACTCCCTGATGCGTACGGACAAGAAACTGAAACTGATAGTCATGGGAGATATGAACGACGATCCCATGGACGAAAGCATGGCTACACTGGGCGCACGCAAGCATGCAAAACAGGTGAAGAAGGGCGAATTCTATAATCCCTGGTGGGAAACCCTTGAAGATAAAGGTGTGGGAACATTGCTCTATCGTGGCAAGTGGAACTTGTTCGACCAGATTGTAGTCTCCCGTCCTTTGCTGAAAGCCAAGAAAGGTTTGAAGTACGATCATAATGAAGTCTTTATCCGTGAATACCTTTTTCAGCAGGATGGCAAGTACAAAGGTTCTCCCTTGCGCACGCACGGCGGACGTGTTTGGTTGAATGGCTACAGCGACCATTTACCCACTATCATTTATTTGAAAAAGTAATATATAATAATGTGTAAACGAAGACCGGGAAGCTAAACTTGCTTTCCGGTTTTTTTGTTATCTATATAAAGGTATGCAGAAGAGGCTGATGAAGGCTACAGATGAAAAGAGTTTGTAACATAGAGATTACAATATTCTGTTAAAATCATCCAATAGCTTTAAAATAGAATTGTTTCAATGGGGATAATACGATAATTTATTCCCAACCTGTTCTTCCATTTAAAGGATAATGCTTACTTTTGCGTAGAATTTTTATTCACTAACAATAAACTTTAAACAAAATGATTAATTACAAAGATTTAGGGCTCGTAAACACAAGAGAAATGTTTGCGAAAGCTATTAAAGGTGGATATGCTATCCCGGCTTTCAACTTTAATAATATGGAACAGTTGCAGGCTATTGTAAAGGCTGCTGTTGAAACCAAATCTCCGGTAATCCTCCAAGTATCTAAAGGTGCCCGTCAATATGCTAACCAGACATTGTTGCGTTACATGGCAGAAGGTGCTGTAGAATATGCAAAGGAACTGGGTTGCAAACACCCTGAAATCGTTCTTCACCTCGACCACGGAGATACATTCGAAACTTGCAAGTCTTGTATCGATATGGGTTTCTCTTCAGTTATGATCGACGGTTCTCACCTGCCTTACGAAGAAAACGTTGCTTTGACGAAGAAGGTAGTTGACTACGCTCATCAATTTGATGTAACTGTAGAAGGCGAACTTGGTGTATTGGCTGGTGTAGAAGACGAAGTTTCTGCTGAACATCATACTTATACTGACCCTGAAGAAGTAATCGACTTTGCTACTCGCACAGGTTGTGACTCTTTGGCTATTTCTATCGGTACTTCTCACGGTGCATACAAGTTCAAACCCGAACAATGCCACGTAGAGAAGAACTGCGTAAGGCTGCTAAGTCTGCAGTTTGCAAGATCAACATCGACTCAGACTCTCGTCTGGCTATGACTGCTGCTATCCGTAAGGTATTCGCAGAAAAACCGGCTGAGTTTGACCCGCGTAAGTATCTTGGCCCGGCTCGTGACAACATGGAAAAGATGTACATGCATAAGATCATCAACGTGCTTGGTTCAGACGGTAAATTGGCTGAATAATCCACGGGATTTTAGACTGAATAGAAGGCTGCTTTTGAAAAAGGGCAGCCTTTTTTCGTGGTCAGTAGTCAAGTCGGTTTTTCATTTCCTCAGAACAATTTTATAGAGTGCTATGAGGTTGAAGTATGGTTTTAAGTCCGTTCATGCGAAAGATTCTCTATTCGCGATGTGATTTCTTCTTTTATAGTATGAATCCAGTAATCGCTGACACCTGCCTTTTCTCTATAAAATTGGTAATTCCTAACGATGCCAACAGCCTTTTCTATAGATGATCCCGCAGACTTGATGTTATATCTTTTCGCAAGTCTAAACAAATCTTCGCGGGTTATTGCTTGCGTCTTTCCGTTTATCATCATGCTGTGACGATTGATATAATGTGGGGCATTTATTACTGTTGAGCGAAAGAGTAACTGAAGTTCTACCAGAGGGATACCAATTTTATATGCCGTTTTGAATGGTCCCTCATAGGAACTGGCTGAAGGGCTGAGTGCGGCCAAAGTCTGGACATGGACTTTCTCATTGCCACTACGATCGAAACGCTCTGTTAGAAAATGTACTTCTTTTTCACCTTCAAGCAATCGATATGGCATTATTTGAAGCCCGGTATCCTTAGCCATAAGGTAATGTCAATATTTCAGTTTAATAGTGATAAACTGGAAATTTTGAAGATATTTGCTCCGAGTATCTTTGCTCGGAGAATAATGATGAGATAATCAATGTACTTGATTTACATTTATAGTGAAGAGAAGGATAGAGGATTTTAGATATAAATCGATAAGTAATAATTCTAGTCAATTGTAAGTGCCCCATTAATAACTATAATCAGCGTTTTTAAAGAATAATAGCTACATTTTTTAAGAATGTTCTCTGCGTTTATTAACAGCGCAAAAACAGGTAATTAGACCAGAATTGAATATATATCAACAAAAAAGGCAGTAATCCTTGCGAGGAAATACTGCCTTTTTATCTTTTATACTCGTTATTATTTGGAGTATAAGTTTTATGAATTCGCTATAATCAGTTTAGATGGTTTGGGAGTAAGCTATCAGTGATTATATGTTTGATATCTGGTTTTGCTGAAAGTATTGTCATATTTGTTCGCTTAATAATACTTTGCTGTAAAGATATTGTGGTATTCTTCAGAATAAAACGTGCCGGAAAATGCATTCCGGTAAGTTCGGAGAAAAGAAAAGGTAAATTTTTCCATTAGCTAAAGTTTTAGGTTTATGTTAGAGCTCTATTCTTAAACTTCTACAAAGATACTACATCAGAAAGGTGAAGTCAAGTGTTTCGGCTCTCATTTTAAATCGTTTTTCTATTTATGATGCTAATCTTTTGATTAATAGTATTTTTCAATTCCGCCAAATCCTATAATCGTTTTGTTTTCTTTTGTTTTGCTAATGAAGTTATTTAACCGCTTCTCAAATTCTTCAGGACGTTTTCTTGCGGCTTCGATGTACGCTATTCGGATTCGTTTATATGCTTCGGAAAATGGCTGATAGTTTTTCCATACCGTTTCATCTTCTTTCAATTTATCAATTATATCATTGGGAAAAATGAAAGGCTCAGATAAAATGCTTCGCGTTTTATCTTCAAATTTTGGGTGTATCATTTTATTTTCCAATAGCCATTTAAGCCTTTCTTTGTTGGCTTGTGAGTAAGTACTTTTAGGATTTCTGGGTGTGAAACGCTGAATTTTATGATCTTTGTCAAGTGGTTTTGTTGTGCTGTCAATCCAATCGAAGCAAAGAGCTTCTTCAACAGCATCATTGTATAAAATACCTTTTTTATCTGATGACATATAGGGAAGTACAAACCATATTTCACAGGAGGTTTCAAAGTTGTCCATTAACCACTTTCTCCAATCTTCTCGATTTTCAAAATACTTTATTTTATTTTCTGTAGTCATAGCAGGTATTCAAATTGATTATTTTATAGCTTTACTTTCGTGATAATGGAGTGTTAATTTACTTTTTGCCTCAGCAATTTCTGTATGTAGCGCAATTACTATTCTCCACGATAGTAATATGCAGGCTTCGATAGTTTAACGGTTTATTACAGCTGCCAAAAATACTAAATCTTTGAGAAAGGTCTCCAATTATCTCTTAAAACCTTTACCCTGATTCGATTGAACTTAGCCAAAGGCTTGATATAAATCTTAATTTATACTTATGAGGCCACTATAATCTTTATACCATATCGTCTCCCGTCTTCACCACAGCCACTTTCAGAGTCTTATGGAAAGGGATGAAAGCGGAAACCACTGCGATAACCAATGCGGCAATCAGCAGATAGCCGATTACAGTCTTGATGCCCAGTAGCAGACTCTGTTGCTGAAGCGTGGAATAAAAGTTATTGGCGGCTAACTGGCTGGCTTCATCGTATCCGTGCCCCTGTGCCAAGGCACTGTTCATGGCTTGCGTATAGCGGGAGGAAGCCAGTGGATTAGTGAGCGTCATGTGTTAGGAAAGGGTATTCATCCCCTTAATTTGTAAGTAATAGAGCAGGTTACCAACTGCTTTATGCGTATATCTTTTTCTCCTTTTTCATTCTGCAAAGCTATGATTTTATTCAAGGTTTCTTCTTGTTCCAGGCTATGCAGATTCTCGTTTTCTTCTATCATTGTTTGGAAGGTATCTATCTGTTCTTGTAACTTAATAGACCCTTGTTTCTGTTGGGATAACTTTTTTCCTTTCTGCTTCTTATACATTTTCAAGCTATAGAAGTAAAGGAGTATTAATACTATTACTATTAAGATTCCAATAGCAATAGTGAGATACCAACTCATTCGTATTTCAGCATTTTGCCTGAGGGTGGTGGATTTGTCGTATTTTAGTTGCAATTCTCTGATTTCTGTACTCTTTAGTTCATCTCGAACGGAATTAATAACCGCAATGTAATTTTTAAGATATTTAATGGCTTTCTTATATTGTTTATTCTCTTCTGCTTGTTTATATAATGCAGAATAGATATTCACTTTTACATTTAGATCAGAAGTTTTTAAAGCTGCACGTAATAAACTGTCAGCCTTTTCTTTATAATAATCTATTGTAATATTTATCAGAGAATCTGAAGGTGCCAGGATGTTGTAGCGATATTTTGCTTGTGTCAGTAGCAAGGCATAGTCAGCCTGTTCTTTTCCTTTGAGTTTTTCCGGTGAAGAAATCTGTTCCAGTATCTGTAAAGTAGAATCCGGGTTTTCCCATATTTGGGCTTCTGCCAACTCTAATAGCTTGGTAGTATTATCACGCTGACACGAAAAAAGGCATGCACAGCATAATAAGACATATAAGATAGTAGTTTGTCTATTTTTCATAATACTTGATTTGAATGTAAATTCAATAGACAAAGGTGAGAACAATTATTTTAGGCAGTTATATACGACTCAACACCTAGCCCCGTCGTAATAACTATTGGTTATAAAAAGTGCGCCAATTAAGGCTAATTTAATTGGCGCACATGTTCTCTAATTCGACTGCTAAGATAGGTGTTATTTCTCAATTTTCCAACCTATTTTAGTATAAAGCGAGATAAAAAAGAATCCTATCAGACATATTGATATAATATCTATTATCCCAGTTAATAGTGGAGTTGTATTTAAGACTAATCCAATAACTGAAATAATTGCTTTCAAAAGGCATCCAATAAATGCCAATAAAGCTGCTGTTCTAAATTTAATAATTCTCATTTTATTGTTTTTTTAAATAGATTATATGCTTTCATAACTTTCTTAGAGGCTCCATTCTTGATTTTAAAATCAAAATATCCATCGGCAGTATAGATTCTAACAGATTTCATAGTATGATTTTCAAAGGCAGATAAGTCACCTAGCAATAGTAATTGGATACCCCATAAATCCATGCCTAATGCACCTACTGTGCCTACACCTCTTCCAGAGGCATAATCTGATACAGTAAATGTATGCGTATTATCTTCTTCATCAAGAAATATTACATTGGAATCTTTTCTTACATATCTGTTGTCCACTGTTAACCACTTCATCAATATCATATTAAGCCCATTTTCTCGACCAAAGCACATCCATATATTTCTACCCAACTGTCCGCCCATTATCAACGGTTCAGAAGAGATTTTCTCATAAGATGTATATACGATTTGATTTTTGGTAAAGTTATCAGTTTTATTAACTGATATTTTTTGAGCTTGGATGCTGAGGCAAGCCAACAATAAGAATAAAAATAAGATTCTTCTTTTCATAACTTTTTGTGTTTATATGGTTAATACTAAAATTTGCATTAGTAGCAGTAACCATACGCATAGACACAAAAAAAGCGTAGAACCACTGCCTAACGCCATCGGAGACTACCACATCTCACCTACTAATAGACAGTGCTCTACGCCAATGCTGGCGTATAAACGCAATCCACCCATTAGTAGGTTTAGAATAGCCTTATTTGCTGTCAATGTGGTAGTTCGATGGCGGTTAGGCTATAATATGTAAAAAGCGTACCATCTATTCAATGATACGCTGCAAATATAAGAATAACTTCATAAAGTTCAAACCATTAATTATCTTTCTTTTCTTCCTCTTTTTTTGAATTGTCTTTAGGTGGTGGTACATCTTTAGTTTCAAGATGCGCCATCTTTCGGAGCAATTCATCGAACTGTTCTTTAGGGACAGAAAAATCAAATTCAAATCTTATTGATTTAATGTCTTTTATATCTATTTCTTTCTCTTTTTTCTTTTTTCCCATAACTAAGCTACATTGCGCAAAAGTAAATTAAATCTTTGAGAATCGCTAAAATTCCGAGTATTAAACCGGAAAATATATTCATCAATATACCTCTGCATATATTTCTTGCTTACATGATAGTATATTCCAAATATCATCCTCTTAAAGTGCGACCATACGTTTTCGATTCCATTGGTACTAACAACAATGATTTCTCCTTCGTCAGTAGCGTAGGTTGTACCATAAAAATGCTTCTCATGATCTACAGACCTTTGTTCATAATGACTATATAATCCGGTA
>PPYE01071820.1_pt1 | contig 112816 bp, 112 predicted proteins | sample 1559881 | NCBI WGS metagenome assembly PPYE01 (sample SAMN08240022, study PRJNA423297) | Human gut metagenome, whole genome shotgun sequencing project.
CTAACAGCTTAAGCAACAAGATGGATAATTCCTTACTGGCTGTAAGGGATATTAACCATAAATATATTGTAGTAGAAAGTGAGAGCGGAGATTATGAAGAAAAAGATTCTGGCAGCAATGCTTGCTGCGTCAATGGTCATGAGCATGACGGGAGTTCCGGCAGCAGCAAAAAGCAAAGAAAAGAGTGAAGGAACTACCTTTGTTTACGGAACTACCGGATACAGTGAAGAAATGGGAGATGCAGGATTAAACCCTCACGACAATTATTCCGGATGGAGCTGTCTGCGTTATGGTGTAGGAGAAACATTGTTTAAGTACAATGACAACATGGAGGTAGAGCCATGGCTTGCTACAGACTATGAATTTACAGACGATAATACAGTAAAGATCACCCTTCGTGACGGTGTGAAATTTTCCAGCGGAAGAACCATGGACGGAGAAGCGGTAAAGGAATGCCTGGAGGATCTGATCGCAAACCATGACCGTGCACCTTACGATATGAAGATCGATAAGATCGAAGCAGATGGAATGACAGTAACGATCCATACTTCCGAACCATGTCCGGCATTGATCAATTATCTCGGTGATCCATATGGTGCTATCATTGATATGGATTATGGCGTACAGGGAGAGGGCGGCTCTGCAAATGTGGCAGGAACAGGCCCTTATGTTGCAACAGAGGTATCTCCAACAGAGATCAAGCTGGTAAAAAATGAGGATTACTGGGGCGGAGATGTAAAGGTAGACAACGTTATCGTAAAATCCTTCTCAGACGGAAGTGCCCTGACAGCAGCATTACAGACAGGCGATATACAGGGAACCTATGGACTTCAGTATGATAACTATGCGCTTTTTGACGGAAATCCGGACTATCAGATCAGCTCTGTGGCAACAAGCCGCTGTTTCTTCGGACAGTTTAATATGAAGTCTGAACTGATGCAGGATCAGAATGTGAGAAAAGCCATTGAGATGGGAATCGATAAGGACGGCTTCTGCAGTGTGATCATGGAGGGACGAGGTGTTCCGGCAGTGGGAGCTTTCCCAAGCAGCTTTTCCTATGGAAACGATGCGGTGAAAGCACCGTCCTATGATCCGGAAGAGGCGAAAAAGCTTCTGGAAGAATCCGGATGGACAGATACGGATGGAGATGGCTATGCAGATAAGGACGGAAAGAAGCTGTCCATCACATGGCTGACCTATCCGACTCGTCTGGAACAGCCTAAGCTTGCAGAATATGCACAGTCCACTTTAAAGGACATTGGAATTGAGGTCAATGTTAACAATACAGCAGACCATGCGACATATGCGAAGAACGGAGAATTTGATGTATATGTAAGTTCGCTTACAACTGCACCTACCGGTGATCCGGAGTATTTTTTCACAAGTACGGTTGTATCTGACGCTGCCAAGAATTATGGTAAATACAGCAATGCTGCGCTGGATGATATCGTAACGAAGATGCATGAGACTTTTGATACTGATGAGAGAAGTAAACTTGCCATTGAAGCACAGCAGACGATCCTGGATGATGATGCGTATTTCTTTGTTTCCCATCTGAATATGGGGCTTGTATCGAAGGCAAATGTGTCAGGGCTGGCTGCGCATCCCTGCGATTATTATGAGATCACGGCGGATCTGGAAGTGAAATAATGACAGGGACAGAAGAATGTGAGCCCAAACGAAGATAAATGTACAGCAGAATGTAATATAAATGTCTGCGGTATCTGTCGGGAAAAAACGAGGAGTTAAGATGGAACCATTGTTGAAATTTGAACATGTAACGATCTGCTATAATGGAGAAAACGTTGTACAGGATATAAATCTGGAACTGAACAGGGGAGAGATCCTGGGAGTGGTAGGAGAGTCCGGAAGCGGAAAAAGCACCATCATCAAGGCAGTCATGGGACTTCTGGGAAACGAAGGCATGGTGACAGAAGGAGATATCTGGTACAAAGGAAAAAATGTAGTGGATATGCAGGAAAAAGAACTCCGCACACTTCTGGGACCGGAGATCGCCATGATCTTTCAGGATTCAGGAGCAGCTCTTTGCCCCATCCGTACCGTAGGTGACCAGATTTATGAAAGTCTCCGTGAACACGAAAAGATCAGCCGCCATGAATGCGACAGACGTGCGTTGGAAATGATGGCGAAGATCGGGCTCAAAGATGGAGGGCGTGTTTTAAAGAGCTATCCTTTTGAACTGTCCGGTGGTATGAACCAGCGGGTGGGAATCTGCATTTCCATGCTGCAGAATCCATCACTTCTTCTGGCAGATGAGCCTACCAGCGCGTTGGATGTAACAGTACAGAAACAGGTGGTTGAGGAAATGCTGCTGATGCGCCGGGAGTATGAAACAGCCATGGTTGTTGTCACACACAACATCGGCGTAGTAGAAAAAATGGCAGATCAGGTTCTGGTACTGAAAAACGGAGAAGTGAGAGAATATGGAAAAACAGCTCAGGTCCTGACAGCTCCGACAGATCCTTATACAAAAGAACTTATGCGTTCGGTACTTCGCCTGAAACGTGCAGGCACCGGAAATGGAGGCAGATGATGGCAGAAAAAATCCTGGAAGTGCAGAATCTGAAAAAGACATTTTTATCCGGGAAAAAATCCTTCACGGCTGTGGAAGATGTGAGCTTTTTTCTGAACGCGGGAGAAGTTCTTGGTATCGTGGGCGAATCCGGTTCCGGAAAAAGTACAGTGGCAAAAATGATCACGCATCTAACGGATATTACAGATGGAAAGATTTTTTTCCTGGGAAAAGATATCACACATGCGAAGGGAAAAGCTCTCCGGGAAACTTACCGGGAACTTCAGATGGTCTTCCAGACACCGGCAGGATCCTTTGATCCCAGGTGCACCATTGGGGACGGAATCGGGGAAAGTCTCCGGAATATGGGGATAAGTAAGAAGGAAACCAGGAACCGTGTGGAAAAACTTCTTCTTACCTGCGGCCTGACTCCGGAATATGCAGACCGTTATCCTCATCAGGTCAGCGGAGGGGAGTGCCAGAGAGCGGCCATTGCCAGAGCCCTGGCTGTAGAACCCAAAGTTCTGATCTGTGATGAGGCAACCAGTGCCCTGGATGTGACGGTACAGAAACAGATCATGGAGCTTCTCATGAAGCTTAAAAAAGAAAAACAGCTGTCCTTCCTTTTTATCTGCCACGACCTGGCCCTTATTCAGATGTTCTGCGACCGGGTGATCGTGATGCATGACGGACATGTGGAAGAAGAAGGAACACCGGAAGAGATCATTGAAAATCCGAAGACGGAGTATACGAAGCGGCTGATCGAGTCAGTGCTGTGATGCCGCATACAAAGACGAAAGAATGAAGCCCTCAGTAGTGCGAATACTGAGGGCTTTTTTGTATGTTACACGTTGACGCAGTTTCCCTCACCCGATATAATTAAAAAAGAATCAAAACCGGATGAAAACGGAATAAATAATATAGAGGAGACCACAAAAAATGGCAGAAAATTTACAGATCAGACTTGCAGATCCAAAGGAGGCAGACCGTCTGGCAGAAATCGAGGCAATCTGTTTCCCGCCTGCGGAGGCAGCAAGTCATGAGGACGTTGTGAACCGTATGGGAGCATTCCCGGAGAATTTTGTAGTAGCAGTAAAGGACGATCAGATTGTAGGATTTATCAACGGAGGAACTACAGATAAACCGGTACTTCCGGATGAGTTTTATCATGATATCACCCTTCACAAAAAAGACGGAGAGATCCAGACCGTATTCGGGCTGAATGTGATCCCGGAATACCGTCATCAGGGGATTGCAGGAGAACTTGTGGAATACTTCAAGGATCTTGCGAAAGAACGTGGAAAAAAAGCTCTGATCCTTACCTGCAAGGAACATATGATCCCATTTTATGAGAGTCATGGAATGAAGAAACTGGGAGTTGCAGATTCCTGCCATGGTGGAGCAACCTGGTATGATATGCAGATCTGGTTCTGAGAAATAATGACAGGAACAGAAGAAAAAAAGACAGCTGAATAAGAAACCAGAGGAAAAATAAATGAGAATACGAATGTACAATGTAGGATTCGGGGACTGTTTCTGCATTCGTGACAGAAAAAGCAGCCTGCTTGTGGATTTCGGGGCAGCCAACAGCAAGATCGAGGGACGGCCGCGAAGAGAAGTCTTTGACGTGATCATTTCAGATCTTACCACCATCCGCAAAAAAAATCTGCTTCTGACACATTTTCATCCAGATCATGTTTCCGGACTTCTTTATATGATGCGTTATCGAAGAGATGCCTACGAATTTGAAAAAATCTATCTTCCGGATGTGTTTTCCGGTCCGGAAATGAAATACACACTGGCACTTCTGCTCCTTGCGGATGTGACAAAAAAAGCCAGCCTTCCGGGAAGACGTGTCAGCCTTTTTGCCCTGGCAGAAGCCCTTTGTGCCAGAAAGGTAAAGATCGATCTTTTATCCAGAGGTTCAGAATTTGAAGGAAAATATACAGCACTCTGGCCGGATGTCAGTGAAGTCAGCCGGGAGACAGAGGAGGTATTTAATTCTCTGATCGAGAATCACGAAAACGCAATGACAGAGCTTGTGAACATTGCGGAGGAAGTAAGAGAGCTGTTTCTGTCCATGACAGAGGAGACACTGGAAGCAGAGGAGAAATCGGAGCCACTGTCTGTGCCAGAAGATACAGATGGGCCAGAGAGCTCTTTGAAAGACCCGAGAGAGTACAGCGGGGAAAACGAAGAATATACACAGGAAAAACTGGTGCTTGCAAATGAAGATGCAGGCGCAGCAATAGAAGATACAGCAGAAGATCCGGAAGAAACCGAAAAAGAGAGAGTACGTCGTCTCAACCCGGAAAAACTGGAAAAGAAATTCCGTGAATTACAGGCAACAGAAGAATTTCAGGCACTTCTGGAAAGTGCGGAAAAACAGGGTCATTCCCTGCGTCAGTTCCGCCATAAGATCAGCCTGGCATTCCAGAACACCATTGACGGCGAGCTGAACCTTCTGTTCACAGGAGATGTGCAGCCGCAGTATCTGAAGATGATCGCAGAAAATTATGACGGAAAGATCCAGCTTCACGAACATTACTGGTGCATCAAGGTACCTCATCATGGAACAGAATCTCATTTCTTCGATTTCAGCGGTTTTTCCCCGGAAAACATGATGATCCCCAACGGGGCGTACTACGATAACAGCAAGAAGAAATCCAAGAACCAGAGAACTTCCATGCAGTATGGCGGCCTGTTTTATATTAATGATGCTCATATGTACTGTTCCAACTGTGACTGCTGCGACAGTTATGAAAATGGATGTTCCTGCAGAGAGTACGATGTAATTTCACCATCATATTATAAAGATATCTGATCTGTAAAAAAAAGGGGGCACACTAGGTGTCACATATTGAAAGAATTGTGTAAATGTAATAAAATTTTTGGAAAAGAAAAGATTTATCGCAATACCAGATAAATTCAAACAAATTGGACAATTAAGATCTAATATCAATCCAGAGGAAGGAGCGGGAATGTATGTATTGCGGAAGATGCGGTGCAGAAATAAAAGATAAAACAGCCAGATTCTGCGACAACTGCGGGGCGCCGCTGGAAACGGGCGGCGGTCAGAATGACTATGGTAGTGAAGATACATATAATGGAAGAGGTAATCGCAGAAACGGTACTTACAGTGGAACGGGTACCTATAATGATGGCGGAAATGGGACATACGGAACTTATGATCAGCCGTATAATAACGGAGGAAACGGAACCTATAACCGCTCACATAATAACAGAGGAAACGGAACTTATAATGGGACTTACAACAGGCGCACCGGTCAGAACCAGCAGGATGACAATCTGATCTGGGATGACGGACTGCCGGAGGTGCCAGATAACAGAGGAAACAAGGGCGATCAGAAAAAATGGCTGATCAGTATTGGATGTACAGTTGGAATCCTCGTGATAACAGTTGTCGTACTTGCTCTTCTCCTCGGAAAAAATTCCGGAGGAAGCGCCTCGGATATTGTAGTGAATATCACACAGGCACCAAAGGCTGAAACCTCACAGAACAGCACCAAAACAGCAAAAGCTGATACAGAAGAGAAACAGAATACAACAGCATCCAATCAGTCCACAACAAAAAACAGCAGTACACAGAAAAGTGTAAAAATTGCGACACCTACACCGTCAGCTGCAACAGATGCACAGGAGCTGCAGATCACAAATGAGCAGAAACCCCAGAGCTCATCTGCACAGAAAAAACAGTCAACGGTGCAGCCATCAAAAAAAAGTACACAGAAAAACACACAGTCTGCGAATACACAAAGTCAGCAGTCCCAGCAGACACAGCAGTCTGCTTCCCAGAGCCAGGCAGATAAAGATCTGGAGGCACTTCGAAATGCGCCGGTACAGGAATATACCATGCCGGAAGAAAGCACAAACAGCAGTACACAGAGTTCTCAGAACTCTACAGCAGGTACAACATCCGGATCTTCTTCAACGGCAACAACTGCAGGCTCAGGAGATTATATTTTTCCGGAGAGCAATTCCGCATATCTGACCAGGGATCAGCTGGAAGGCCTTTCCAAAGACCAGCTGGCGTATGCAAGAAATGAGATTTACGCGAGACATGGAAGAAGATTCCAAGACCAGATGTTCCAGGATTATTTCAATGCGAAATCATGGTATGTACCGCAATACGATCCAGACCAGTTCGATGCCATGCAGGATACGATCTTTAATGAATATGAAAAAGCAAACGCCAAGTTGATCCTTGAGGTAGAACAGGAACATGGATACACATACTGATCCGGTGAAAATGAGGTGATATTATGCTTTCAGAAGAGATGACAGGACGTCTTGTCAATGAGATCCGGCGTTTTCTTATAGCAGATGCGGCGACTTTGAGTAAGGCAAACGATGAACAGCTGCGAAGAAGAATTGCGGATATTGTAGACCATAAGCTGGTGAATTACAGGATAAGCCCTCAGGAGCGCTCCAGGATCGTACGTCTGGTATTCAGTTCCATCCGTGGAATGGGAATCCTGGATGAGATCCTTGCAGATGACAGTATTACAGAGATCATGATCAACGGACCATTCCACATTTTTGTGGAGCGTGCAGGAAGACTGGAAGCTCTGAACAAAAAATTTGCCAGCGAAAATGAGCTGAGAAATATCATTCAAAAGATGGTAGGGTCTGTTGGAAAAGAGGTCAATGAAGCCAATCCGATCGTAGATACACGACTGGCAGACGGCTCCCGTGTAAACGTGGTCCTGCCGCCGCTTTCCCTGTCGGGCCCCATTGTGACCATCCGAAAGTTTTCCAGAACTCCGATGACGGTAGACCAGCTTTTGAAATATGGTTCCATTACACCGGAAGCAGCGGATTTTCTGGGAAAACTGGTAAGAGCCAAGTATAATATCTTTATCAGTGGGGGTACAGGCTCTGGAAAAACAACGTTTCTCAACGCCATGTCGAATTTCATTCCACGGGATGAACGTATCATAACGATCGAGGACTCTGCGGAGCTTCAGATCGCAAATATTGATAATATCGTAAGTCTGGAAACAAGAAATGCCAACACTTCCGGAAAAGGTGAGGTAACCATCCGTGATCTTATCAAATCCGCACTGCGAATGCGACCGGAGAGGATCATTGTTGGAGAGGTTCGAGGCGCGGAAGCACTGGATATGCTGCAGGCAATGAACACAGGCCATGACGGAAGCCTTTCCACGGGCCATGCCAACTCGACCAGAGATATGCTGAGTCGTCTGGAAACCATGGTGCTGCAGGGAAATGCAGGCCTGCCACTTCCGGCTATCCGCCAGCAGATTTCCTCCGCACTGGATATCATCATCCATCTTTCCAGACTGCGTGATAAATCCAGACGAACCATGGAGATCACAGAAGTTCTGGGCTGTAAAAACGGAGAAATCCAGCTGAATCCATTATTTGTATTCAAGGAAACCCAGGGAAGTACGCTGGAAAAAGTGCAGGGACGACTGGTACGCACAGGAAATCCTCTGTATAATGATTATAAACTGCGGCTTTCCGGAATGCATTCAGGCCTGTAGATCATCAGGCCAAAAGGAAGATTATGAAAAAAGAAAAAAAACCAAAAACAAAAACTGTAAAACAAAAGAAAGTAAAACCTCAGAAAATAAAACAGAAGAAGGTTAAAGCTCCCAAATATATACCTGTAAAACCTGTTTTCGGAACAGCGGAGGATTATTATATTTATCGTCTGAATCCGGTGGAAACCGCAACAGGTGCGCTATTGGGCGGAATCGTGGGATTTTTCTTCAGTATGGTATTTTTCAGAAATGTGATTTTTTCCCTGATCGTAGGGCTGCTCCTTGTTGTTCCGGGAATCCGGAAATACCGGGATTATCTGAAAGACAAAAGAATGAAAAATCTTCTGTACCAGTTCCGTGATATGATGGAATCTCTTTCCGCATCCTATTCCGCAGGTAAAAATACCCAGGGAGCTTTTTTGGATGCCTGCGGAGATCTGATCGGAATCTATGGAGAAAAAGCAGATATTGTAAAAGAACTGAAACTGATCGTAGATGGTATTTACAACGGACAGAGCGTTGAAGAGATGCTGAGTAATTTTGCGGCACGAAGTCATCTGGACGATATCGAAAGTTTTGCCACGATCTTTGAGGTGACCAACCGCTATGGTGGTGATATGAGACGAGTGGTTGGTGAGACCAGAGAGATCATTAATGATAAGATCGAGATGGAAATGGAGATTCGGACTTTACTTACGGCGAATAAGAACGATTTGAATATTATGATTATCCTGCCGGTATTGCTTATGTTAATGTTGAATGGAATGGGAAATATGTCCATTGTGCAGAATACACCATTAAATGTAATAGTAAAGATTGGAGTACTTATTCTTTTCGGAGTTGCTTACTATATGGGAAGAAAAATTGTAGATATCAAGATATAGGGAGAGAAAAGCAGTGGATTATTTTCAGTTGATTTTACTTGCACTGGCAACACCATTTACACTGATCTGGATATATCTGGCCATAACCGGTGGGAAAAAATATCAGAAATATACAGACAGTTCTTTTGCAAAAGAATTTCAGATGAGTGAGCTTTTGTGTGTGGGATTTTCGGTTATGAGAATTCTGCATATCAGTACAAAGACAAGAGCTGCACAGGCTAAAATACGTGAAATTGCTGAGATCAAAGGGAAAAAATATGCGGAGTATTACTATTATATGCTTCTTGGGGCAAAAACAACGTATACATATACGATTGTTATAGTTGTAATGCTTCTTTCTGCAATGTCAAACAACAAAGGTCTGTTATTTATGGGATTAATTGTGGGAGGGCTTTTGATTTTATACCTGGATCTTGCACTTTTTGATAAGCTGACGGCAAGAAGACAGGAAATCTTACTGGATCTTCCACAGGTCTTATCAAAATTAACTTTGTTGGTTAATTCAGGAATGGTGCTCAGGGATGCATGGAAAAGAGTCTCCATAACAGGAGAGAGGGTACTTTACCAGGAAATGCAGAATACTAATCTCGAAATGGAAAATGGTGTTGCAGAAATTGACGCATACAGAAATTTTGCAGAACGATGTAATGTGAAGGAGATACGTAAGTTTACTTCTCTGATCATACAGAATCTGAATAAAGGTAACGAGGAACTTGCTTATTTCATGAAAGATCTTTCTGATGAAATGTGGGAGGTCAAAAAAAGTCAAGTGAAGCAGAAAGGTGAGAAAGCAAATACACAATTGCTTTTGCCGATGATGCTGATTCTTATCGGAATTCTGATTATGGTTATGGTTCCGGTAATGCAACAGGTATGATAATAAACGGCATAAGCCGATTATTATAAAAATATTGCACAATGCAAACGAAAATGGAGGACAAGAGTATGACTAGAAAACTTAATTTACTTTGGATCAGCGCAGGAAACAAAATCCGCAATTTTGTGGAAGAGTTTAAGAATGAAGAGGAGGGAATTGCTGAGATTGTTGCGATTGTTCTGATTATTCTTATTGTTGTTGGCGTGGCGGCTACATTTAATACTAATATAGGCAATGTTGTAGAAAACGTATTTGGTAAACTGACAAATTTTGTAGATAATAACTAAAATATGAACAGGGAAAACAATAACTCCGAAACAGGCGCCATCATGGTAGAAGCCGCCATCTATTTTCCCATCACCATTGGCATTGTCATGGTGGTGCTCTATTTCGGATTATTCAAGTTGCAGGAGAGCTACTTTTTCTTTCAGGTAGAAAGAGCAGCTATAGAGCTGGCGAGAGAAGCGTCTTACCCTGGCTATGACAGTTTTACAGATGAAAATCCTCTGAAAAACAGCAAGGTGGATTTTGACTGGGAAAACGGTCCGTCGGAATCACAGACGAAATCTTACTATGCTGCATATAAAGGCAGTGCTTCGAAGATCTACCGATGGGGAGTGGACAGTAAGCTTGCCAGGCGGGCAGCAGATTACCAGCAGGCGCTTCAGAAAAACAGTGCATTGTTTTCCATGGGGCGCACAGAAGCCTATGTAAAGGTCAACAGTTCCTTTTTGTCCAAGTCGGTACAGGCAGAACTCAGGTATGTTGTTTCCACGCCCGGGATACTGAAGTATCTGGGACTACGGGACAGCCTGACGATCTATACGGCGGCATATCAGCCGGCAATCAACAGCACGGACTTTGTGAGAAATGTGGATCTGGCCTGGGACATGGGAAACTTTTTCCTGAAAAAGCTGGGACTGGACGGAAAGGCTCAGAAACTGGGAGAAACCTTTGATAAGGTGAAAAATTTTTTGTTTTAACTGGGGAGGGAAGTGTATGCAGTTATTTTGCGGGAAACAGAGAGGATCGATCTGCGTACTTCTGACGTTGATATTGGTACCGGTCTTGATGTTTAGCGGAATTATTGTAGATGCTTCCCGCCTTTTTGCGTCAAAGACAGTAGTATCCGGTGCCGGAGATCTGACCATGAATGCGGCACTGGCACAGTATGATAAGAAACTGAAGGATACATATGGACTGACAGCCATGGCAAAAACTCCGGATTCACCGGACGAACAGCAGAAGCTGGAGCAGATGTTCAAAGAATCCATCAACGCAAAAAATCTGACAGATGAAAGCAGCGATGGCTTAAGTTCACTGATACAGCTGGAAGAAACTGGCTTTGAGGCAAAAGGGGTGACATCTTCATCCCTGGCAGAAAACGATGTTTTCCGTCAGCAGGTTATGGAATATATGAAATTCCGGGGACCTGTCTATATGGCGGATGATATTGTGGGGAAGATCAAGAAGCTTCCTTTCAACAATGTAAAAAAACAGCAGAAATATGTAAAAGCAAAGTCAGAATACGCCCTGAAAGCGTCAGAACTCAGCGAGCCTATACAGGAGGCAAAGGAAGCTGTGGAAGCACAGACGGGTGCGGTAGATCAGTTGTCAAATACAGATACTGGTTTTGCGGAGGAATATCAGAAAAAAACAGTATTTCGTCTGGCTGCGAAATCACTGCAGAAATATCTGAACGAAGAGATTGATGCACCGTTTCCGGAGGAAGCACCTGATCAGTTGACGTATGATGTGATTGAAGAATATCTGAATTATCCATTCAGCTGGGACAGCGGGAATACTACATTTGATGATCAGATGTATAAAAATATGGTAACTTTACTTGCTGTGTATCAGGTAGCAGAAGCTGATTCAGAAGTGAGAGCTGAAATCAGTGAAAGATTTACTTCAGAAGAAATACAGACATTTAATTCCATCAAATCTGTGATCAACGGAAATATCAGCAGTATGAATAAAATCTATTCTGATGCGGCCAAAACATATCAGGCCTGCATTAAGGCTTTGGAGAAAAAAGCGGATGAGATCATAGATAATGGGAAAAAAGCCAACTCAGCGCTGGATGACGTGATGAAATGCTGGAGGAAGGTTGCTTCTAAAAAAGAAGCATATAACAAGGCAAAAGAAGATCTGATCGCAGCCGGAGAAACGGTTGAGGAAAGTGCCGGAGAAGATATTGAAATTAATGAAACAGATCTTAAAGAACTGAAAGAAACGATTCAGAATAATATAGATACAGCGAAAGCCTTTAAAGAAATGATAAAGAAATTCAAAAAGGTAACGGGAAATTTTGAAAAACTTTCTGTGGATGAGGAAGAGGCATCATATATAAGAAGTATGGGCGGCACAGCAGCTACAGAAACATTCTGGGCCCAGCATGAGGAGGAAATCGGTGGAAGTCTGTTAAATGAACAGTTCAGGGGAGGATCTTTTTATAATCCTGAGGATACAACCTTTTATCAGACCACCCTTTCCGGTGTAAAAAATGAAGACAGTGACACGACGCAGGAAGATACCAGAGCGCAGAACAGAGAAGCGGCAAAAGAGGCCAGCGGAAATTATACACAGACGAAAGACTCTCTGAATAATTCCGGAAAAGAGCAAAACCTTTCAGAAAAAGAAGGGTATCCTTCCAAGTATCCGAGCGGAATCGCCAAAACGTCAGCAAGTGCAACGGGAAACAGTCCGGCAGAAGTAGATGTAAGTGCAGATAAAAAAACAGTAGAAAGTTCCAAGGATAATGTGGATCTTCTGAACAGTGTTCTGACCTGCCTGGACAATCTGTCCGGCGGGATAATGGAACAGGCATATCTCATGGAATACACCACAGAAATGTTTAACTGTATCACGACCAAAGACGAAGATACGTCGCTCAGCAATGACAAACTTTCCGAACATGTGATCTGGAATGGGGAAATTGAATATATCCTTTATGGAAATGCTTTTACCGGCAAGAACAAAACACTGGCAGTAGCACAGCTCTATGGAACAAGGCTTGCCATTGACAGTTTATATGTTTTTATGGATTCAACTCTGAATGCAGAAGCAGATACAGTGGCAACGGTTGTATGCGGAGCAACCGGGCAGCCATGGCTTTATCCGGTTGTAAAATATGGATATCTTTTCTGTAATGCGCTGAGAATGGCAGCAACGGAAACCGTAGCGCTGGTTAACGGAGAAGAGTCGGCAGTATGGCCGGGAAAAGCGGATGGCCTTAAGTTCACTTACAAAGATTACATGAAATTATTTGTTCTGGTTAAGCTTGCAGATGAGAATGGTAAAAAGGATCTCTCCGTCCGTGCGGCAGACTGTATCCAGCTGAACACCGGCTCAACGCTAAGTCAGAAATATACCATGCTGACGCTGAACGCGAAGGTACAGACATCAACCACATTCCTTCCGAAAGTTCCGGAATTTCTGGGAAAAGGAAAGAGTACAGATGATGGCAGGAGAATCATAGATTACAAGAGTGTTTTGGCTTATTAACAGGAGGGGCAATGTCAGACAGAAAAGAAAATGGTTCGATCACTGTGGAGGCAGCACTGTTTATTCCCATGTTCCTGTTCGCGTTTATGTGCATATTCAGTCTGATCTCCTGTGTGAGGGCACAGGTACTGATCCAGTATTCTGTGGATCAGGCAGCGAAAGAGGTTGCGGAATACAGTTACATACTGGAAAAGACAGGCGTTCTGGACGCATATAAAGGACTTAATACAAAATCAGAAGAATTCTCAAAACAGATGGAGGACATTAAATCCCATCTGGAAGTGATCGAGAATACAGCCAAAAGTGTTACAAACGGACAGGGAACCATACAGGATGTGGCAGATGCCGGAAAGGCGGGAAAAGCTACATATGATCAGCTGAAAGAATATAAGAAAAATCCCAAGGAGTTTGTGAACGGTGTTCTGAACTATGTGAAAAACGGCGCATGGAACAAGCTTGCCAGTTATATGACAGGAGTCGTTGCAAAATCCTGTGTGAAGCAGCAGCTGAGTGTGGCTTCCGGAGGACAGGATGCAGACGAATATCTGGAAAAACTGGGAGTTTCCAATATGAAATTCAGCAAAAGTTCCTGGTGTGCAAAAGGTACCAATGACATAAAGATCGTTGTGGATTATGATATCAAAACGGAATTCCCGTTCTTTGATCTGGGAACAAGACATTACCGTGTCTGCGCTTCAACCCGCGTATGGGCAGGCAGCTGACGGATTGACCAAGGAGAAAAAATGGAACATATAAAAAGTCTTATAAAAGAAAAAAAATATATCCTTCTGATCATAGCAGCACTTGTTTTAGCCGAGATATTTTTTTTCAGCAAATATGGCTATCACTGGCTGAAAGCAGTCCGATATATGATATTGACGGTTTTTATGGTTTTTCTCGGATTTATCGATCAGCAGAAAACCATTATACCCAATAAGCTTCTGCTTTTCATGTTTGTCATAAGGGCAGTGATACTGGCAGGAGAAATTACAGTGAAGCCTTCTTACTGGCTGGATATCCTGAAATCAGCAGGAGGTGGAATGCTGCTGGGATTTCTGATCTTTTTTCTGGCCAGGATCTTTTCCAGAAAAAGTGTCGGAATGGGAGATGTGAAGCTGGCAGCCGTGCTGGGATGGTATCTTGGAGGCTCTCTGATATGGTTTGACATTGTTGTGAGTTTATCGCTTGCGGCACTTTATTCGATCGTACAGCTGATCCTCAAAAAACTGAACATGAAGGATTCCATTCCTCTTGCTCCGTTTTTTTCTGTGGGAACGATCCTGATTTTGTTACTTGGCTTTTGATTCGTAGAGGTGCGTATGAAAAAATTAATGGTTCTGATGATGACCGGTCTGCTTGTGGGAGCATGGTATACAACATTTACTTCTGCAGTGGAAAAACCGATGGAATATAAAAAATGTCTCCAGCAGGCTCAGAAAAATGAAGAAAAAGGAATTTATTACGATGCAATCCTGGAATATAAGAAAGCATTGGAGTATGATGGAGATAACCGAAATATCTATATGAAGATCGCGGAAGATTACAGAAATATGGGAGATGATTCCGGTTTTGTGGATGCATGCAACAGTGCGATCTCTCTTGACGGAGATAATGAACAGGCAATCCTGACACTGGCAGATTATTACGTGGAGCAGGATGAGAAACAGGACGCCATTGCCCTTCTGAAAAAACACATCAAGAAGAAAAAAAACAGTGGCGCGCTGAAGGCAAAGCTGGATTCTCTGGCAGGAGATTTCCAGTTTATCGGAGATGAATACGATAATATTTCAGAAACCTGCAACCATTATATGAGGATCACATCCGGAGAAGATGTGGGTATCCTGGATGAAGATGGAAATTCTGTGATCCGTGCGGAATATCAATATATCGGAATGTTTGGTGAAAACGGTTTCGCGCCGGTTGAGAAAGACGGCGAATGGTATTATATAGATACAAACGGTTATAAGCGGCGACAGCCGGACGAGACTTATGAATATCTGGGAACCTTCAATGAAGGGGTACTTCCTGCAAAAAAGAACGGGAAATATGGATTCCTGGATGAAGATTTCAATGAAAAGACGGAATTTGAATATGATGCGGCGACACCTATGCTTAATGGTATTGCAGCAGTAAAAAAAGATGAAAAGTGGGCTCTTATTGATAAGGACCTGAAGATTATTACAGATTTCGGATTTGACGATGTAGTCAGGGATGCCTGGGGCTTCTGCTCCAGAAATGGTGTCGTATTTGTAAAAACCGGTGAGCAGTATCAGCTGCTTAACAGTTCCGGTGTACAGATCGGCGAAAATTATGAAGCAGTTTCTCCGTTTATTTCCAAAAATCCCGCAGCAGTTCAGCAGGCTGGAAAATGGGGATTTGTTTCATCAGAAGGAGAAAAAGTTCTGGACTGTATGTTTGAAAAAGCAAGAAGCTTTTCTGCCATTGGATATGCGGCAGTTCAGTCGGATGAAAGTTGGGGATTTATTAAGAGCAATGGTGATTTTGTGGTAAATCCGCAATTTGCAGATGCCAAGAATTTTAACAGCAGTGGAATTGCACCAGTACTGTCAGAAGGAAAATGGAAACTGATCCAGCTGGATATATACTAAGAAAAGGAGATAAAGAGTATGAATTTTGAGTATGATTTCAAAGACGGACACACAAGATTTTCCTACAGATCCAAGCCGGGAGAGGTCCTGGACGAAAAAACGTGGAGCATTTTGACACAGGGAACCGCAAATCAGTTTCTGTTGCCGGCAAATGCGAATCAGGATGGCAATGGTTTTATTTTTACATATGATATAGCCGGAACCATGAACATAATGGCATGGATGAGCGAAGCACCTCAGGAAAAGCAGATCGAAATTCAGCAGAAGGTGAATTATGTGCTTACTTTCTTTGAAGAACTGGGTGTTCCAAAGCAGGAAATCGTATCAGAGATGCAGAATATCTATGTGGATACACGAACAGAAGAAGTAAAGGTCGTTTGCATTCCGCTGAGATCAGAGTCCGGTGGATTTGGCGGCGGAGCAGACGGATTTAGTCATGAGCAGACCGGACAGACTGCCAATTATGATGAAGGTGGCCCACTGGTTCCTCCTACACCGGGTGGCGGTTTTGTAGATATGGATGGTGACGTTGAAGAAAAGAAACCGAAGAAAAAGAAGGCGTTGTTGAAGGGACTGTTCCATCGAATGGAGAAAAAACAGGAGGTACAGGAAGAAATTCCATTTCCACAGGAAATGCCACCAATGCCGCCGGAAATGCCACCACAGAGACCGGAGAATATCTGGGCGAATACTCCAAATGAGGGAGGCTGGGATAATCCGCCAGAAGAAAACAGAAAAACATATCCTTCACCAGGGGAAGGCTTCGGAGAGGACCCGGGAAGAGGTTATGAGCCAGATCCGGCGTCAGGTTTCGGAGAGACACCGGGAAGAGGTTATGAACCAGATCCGGCGCCAGGTTTCGGAGAGACATCGGGAAGAGGTTATGAACCAGATCTGGCGTCAGGTTTTGGAGAGGACCCGGGAAGAGGCTATGAGCCAGATCCGGCGCCAGGTTTTGGAGAGACACCGGGAAGAGGTTATGAACCAGATCCGGCGTCAGGTTTTGGAGAGACACCGGGAAGAGGCTATGAGCCAGATCCGGCGCCAGGCTTCGGAGAAGCACCGGGAAGAGGTTATGAACCAGATCCGGCGTCAGGTTTCGGAGAGGACCCGGGAAGAGGTTATGAACCAGATCCGGCGCCAGGTTTTGGAGAGGACCCGGCAGGAGGTTATGAGCCAGATCCAACACCAGGTTTCTGGGACAAACCGGCAGGGGGCTATAACCCAGATCCAATGCCAGGGAATGACGGAGCTCAGGGAAGAGGCTACACTCCGAATCCAACGTCAGGTTTTGGCGAAGAACAGAGAAAAAGTTTTACTCCGAATCCGGGAACCGGTTTTGCATCAGACGATGATGACGGCAATGACGCAACTGTAATGCTGAGGGATGACGGAAGTGAAGCAACGATACTTCTGAAAGCAAGAGTTAAACCAAATGCTACATTGATCCGTCTGCATACACAGGAGAAGTTCCATATCACGACGGAGATCTGCAAGATCGGTAAGCGTGCACTTATGGTAGATATCTGCATCCGCAATAACCCGACCATCAGCAGGGAACACTGTGCGATCCATTTTGAAGAAGGTAAATATTACCTGGAAGATAAGGATTCCAGCAACTATACATACCTGAACGGAAACAGAGCAATGCCAGGCCAGAAACTGCTTCTCAATGACGGAGATCAGATCCGCCTGTCTGATGAAGAGTTTATTTTCCGAAAGGGGGATGTGAAATGAATCCAAACAATAATTCCGGAAAAAAATTATCACCGCAGATATTAGTTCCGATGATCGCAGGAATTGTCTGCGTACTCGTGATTCTGGCAGTTGTGATTTTTGTCACACCTAAAAAGGCAACTGCAAGCCAGTTACAGGAAAATCTGAACCTGGGCTCCAAATATCTGGATGCAGGAGAATACGACAAAGCAGAAGTTGCATTTAATGATGCTCTGAAGATTGATAAAAAATCCACAGATGCGACTCTGGGACTTGCAAAAGTATACAATGGAAAGAAACAGCCGGAAAAGGCACTGGATATGCTGAAAAAGACCGGCGAAAATATGAAAAATGTTTCCACATCTTCTGTGAAAAAGGATTCCGCTGCATGGAATTCCCGTGTAAACGATTATCAGAACGCTTTTGAAAATACAAAGAGCATTTTTAAAGAACAGGGAAAAACTTCTCAGGTAGAAGAGACTGAAAAAGAAGAACAGGATACAACAAAATATATCACTCTTATTATTAATATTATAAATCCAACGGCAACGCCAACGCCGACAACAGATCCGAATGAACTGGATGACGGAAGCAATAACAGTGCGGGTGGTGCAGGTCTGGATTCTGGAAAAGTTGGTGAAGTAACTGCGGCACCGCATCCTGGAGATCAGACTGATCCGACAAGTGCTCCAGATCGGGATAACACGGAATCAGAAGACGGGGCAGATCAGAACGCCGCGGATGATACGGATTCAACAGATGATGGAGATTCAACAGATGATACGGATTCCACGGATGCTTCTGATTATGCGGAAGATACAGAAAATCCATATGACAGTTCAGACTATCCGGAAGATCCGGATTCGGAAACATATGATAATCCGTCAGATGAAGCAGGAACAACAGAAGCGACCAATGAGGATGTATATGGTCAGGATGAACTCCCATCCGGAGGTTCAGAAGTTTCCAACGGAGAACAGGATGAGAACTCATACGACAATCCGGGTGAAGCCTCCAATGAAGATACATATGATAATGCATATGAAGATCCAGCGGAAACTTCTGATGAAAACCAGGATGGAAATTACAGCGAACCGGATACAGAAACAGCTGATGATCCGGCAATACCGACACCTGGTCCGGCAGAGACTTATACGGAGACAACAGAGACCTCACAAACGGATGAGACAGGTACAGAGCAGACAGATAGCAATACCGCAGAAACTGCAGATGACGATGCTGTACTGGCTGCATATGTAGCACAGGTGGAAATCTCCAAATATACAGGAGGAAGCATTTCCTACACAGACAGTACCAGCATGGCATCTGTAAATGGCGTTCTTGCAACAGATCAGAGAGATTTTAACAGTGATGGAAGACCGGAACTTCTGGTGATTTCTATTTCCGGAGGAAAACTGCAGTTTGAACTTTACAGGGCAGAAAACGGAGAGGCACAGCAGATTGCCAGTGAATCAGCAGATCCGGGCTTTGGTGATCCAGTCGAGGGAATCACATACAGCGGAACACAGGAATGCTTTGTAAAAGATAATGGAACTTCTGTTGATATCGGAATCGCAGGCTATTATTCCGGAATGAGCGGCGAAAATGCAATGCCGGAAGCAAGGCTGGCTATCTCCCTTTATACAGTTAACAGTGACGGAACAGTAAGCCAGACAGGAAATGCGGCACTGGTAAACGGCACACAGCTTTACCTGAATGGAACGACTCCACAGGAGGGCGGAAAGGATGCCTTTATCAGCGAGATTTCCAAAATGGGATTAAGCGGATCCTGGGTTGCTGAAAGCGCAGATATGTTAGCCGGAATGGATCTTCTCAATAATCCGATGCAGGATACAGCAGGAGTACCAAATCCGATCAATACCGGTCTTTCCGCAAAAGAAACAGGAGTCCAGGACCTGGCAGTGATCAATGTGGGAATGCAGCCAGGAAGCAGCAGCATGGATTTTAGCGTAAAATAAGATAAAAAGAGGTTTGAATATATGCCAATTCCACATACTTATCGGGTTATAGGTAAGATTGGAGCTGGAAACAGCGGTGAAATCTACAAGGCTTATCAGATAAACCTTGGAAAATATGTAGTACTGAAAAAAATAAAAACAGAGATCAAAGATTTTCTGAACAACAGAGCGGAAGTTGATGTACTGAAAAACCTCAGACATTCCTGTCTGCCTCAGGTTCTTGACTTTTTTGAGGCGGACGGGGATGTGTATACAGTTATGGATTTTATCCCGGGGAATTCATTTAAGGATTATCTGGATTCCGGAACTGTTTTTGAAGAGAAATCAGTCATTATCTGGGCAAAGCAGATAGCTGCAACACTGGGCTATCTGCACAGCCAGAAACCACCGATCATCCACAGTGACCTGAAACCTGGGAATATCATGCTGACACCGGAAGGAAATATCTGTCTGATAGATTTTAACATTTCTGCCACGCTGGATGGAGATACTGCCTGGGTAACCGGATATACCAATGGATATGCGGCTCCGGAACAGATCGAGGCACTGCATTACAACCAGAACGAACTGGACCATTCACTCTGGAAAACCATAGATGCCAGAGCGGATATTTACAGTCTGGGAGCAACTTTATACCACATCATGACCGGCAGGAAGCCGAAACCGGATGAAAACGGAAATGTCAGTGATATCAGGCTTACCGGCATAAAGATCAATGATATCTTTGCACATATTATCATGAAATGCCTGGAGCCGGACCCGAACAGGCGATATCAGAGTGCGGAAGAGCTTCTGAATGATCTGAAGAATATCCAGACAAAGGACAAGAGGTATAAAGATCTCTGCGCAAAACAGCACATGGCCTATGTTCTGGTTGCAGCTCTGATGATCGGAAGTGCAGCGCTGACGATCAGTGGATATTTCAAACGGGATGTTGGGAAACAGAAAAACTATGAATCTTATGTACGTCAGGAAGCGCAGTGTATCAGCTCCGGAGATTATCAGAATTTTGAAACATATTATGAAAAAGCCACGGATCTTATTCCGGACAGGCTGGATGCCTATTATCAGAAGGCGCTGGCGCTGAACAAGCAGCAGCAGTATGGTGACAGTATTGATTTTATCAATAAAGTGATCCTTTCCAATGATGCGATCCTGAAAAGCGGATCGTCTCTGAATGATATTTATTACCTTCTCGGAAATTCCTATGAGAGAATGGAAAATTATGAGAATGCGGCAGAATGCTACAAAAAAGCCATTGATATCAAGCCGGATAACAGTGCTTACTACAGAGATTATGCCATTGCGATGGCATACACCGGAAATATGGAGGAAGCGGAAAAAGCGCTGGAGACGGCACGTGAGAATGGCCTGGATTCCATAGATATTGATTATGTTGAAGGAGAAATCTCATATAATAATGGGGACTATTCCGGTGCAAAGGATATCTTTGCAGATTGTATCCAGAAAACAGATGACGATTATCTCCGAATGCGTGCCTACATTATGGAGTGCAAATGCATTGACGGGCAGGATGACGGTGTGAGCGGATCGGATGAAAAGATCCAGATTCTGGAGAAGGCCCGTAAAGAGCTTCCAAAAGAATACAATATCGGAATCCTTGAACAGCTGGCGCAGACATACAGTGATCTTGGAAATGATACCTCAGATATGTCCTATTATCAGGAGGCCGCGAAGGTTTTTGAGCAGATCCAGAGTCAGGGCATGGGAACTTATGATACAGATTATAATCTGTCTGTTTTATATCAGAATATGCAGCAGTACGATCAGGAGGAAACGGTACTGAACCAGATGCTGGAGAAGTATGGTGATAATTATAAGACCTATAAGGCGCTGGCATATCTGGAAGTTGCAAAGCAGTCTCAGGCTGATAATGAAGGCAGAGATTACACAAAATTCCAGGAATACTATCTGAAAGCAAAGGAACTTTATCAGTCACAGCCGGATAACAATGCCAATGATATGGAGATGGATAATCTTCAGGATCTGTACGAGCAGGCAGTAGCAAACGGCTGGTTGTCTGCATCATAAGGAGAAAGAAATGGAGATAGGAACGATCATGATGATCATAGGGATCATGGGAATTATAGCAGGCATGGTCCTTTTGTTTCTGCTTCCGGGGATTTTCAGAAAGCAGAGAAAAAAAATGATGGAAGAAATCGGAGAGGATTTATAAAAAAGAGAGGCGTGTGAAAAAAATTCACACGCCTTATTATATATTTTATTTTGTTCTGCTGAGACTGCTGGATTTTACATATCCGGCAGAACTGTAGGGGTTACCGTTTCCGATTCGGGTCATAGAACTGGTATCTTTCAGATTCAGACGATATCCGAAATAGCAGTTATGACTTAATTCTATTTTGAAATAATAGCCGTAACTGGTTTTGATGATCTCATCGATATCAAAAATCCAGTATGGTTCATTTTCGGAGTCGGAGAAATAATAATTTACTTTCTTTCCGGAGAAAACAACTTTATCTCCGTCTGGTGTGTACCAGGTACCTTTGACCAGATTTAATGCTTTCTTATCTGTAGCAGAAGCCGGAATACTGGAAACACGTTTGCCATCTTTCAGACGGTAAATAACGGTTGTCTTATTGGCATCATAAGAACCGCAGCCGTGCCATGCAAAACGGTATGCGAATCGGATGTATCCATCCTTGTTGTAATCGCAGGTGCATTTGGTACTTACATAAAGTCTCATACTTCTTTTGTTTAATGTACCGTTCTTTTTGTAATCGTTGAATTCCTTAAAAAGTGTTTTTTTCAGAGAAAGATCATTGTTGTAGGAAGATTTTAAGGATTGGTTGATCCGTTTAACTGCAGTGCTGTTTCCTTTTAACTGTGGCAGCTCGTAGGAATATGTGGCACTGGAACTCTTATAGGTTTTCTTTTCCTGGATTTTTTTGATCGTATAAGTAGCTTTGGTGGCTGCCTGTACATTCTGTGTAGTTCCCACACCGGCTGTGATGCAGAACGCACACATGGCGATCAGAAATCCTGTAATTCTTTTTTTCCATATTCTCATTTTAGGGTCCTCCTTGTCTGACAGGTGGATAAGCTTATCCACTCTGGTTTCTATAGTATTTCAGAAGTTCTGCTTATAAATTTATGTAAGACGGTTCCGGAGGAGAACAGTCTTTTAAGCGGTTGATTTTATTAAGGACTTCTTCCTGTGGATTTTCAAGAGTTCTCAATAAAAAAATTTTTAAAAAATTTTTCATTTTTTTAAAACCTGCCGGTATTCTTAGTCGTCTGTATAGTGAAAGGAGGAAAGAGGACAGGTTTTAAGCGGAAAAATATACTTATTAAAAAAATAATATTTAACACAGGAGGAAAAGAATATGGATACTATGTCAGCAAAAAATTTCTTACAGAACACAGAGGTAAAATTTAAAGTAAAAATGATCGCAACGATCATACCTGCGGCAATTTTTCTTATTACGATTCTGATTGAAGGAATAACCGGAACGGGAATACAGATCATGCAGAATATTTATCTTATTTCAGGACTGATTTTGCTGGTAGCAACAGGCGCAGTTGTGAAACTTCTGAAGATTGCTTTAACTGCGTTCAAATGGGGATGGCTGCTCACACCGTTTACACTGTTTGATCTGGTGATCGCTGTGATCGCAGGTGGATTTGTCCTGGGAGTGGGACTTCTGTTCCCATTTGGCCCTATGGCACTGGATACCTGGGATCTTTATATGGAACGTCGCAATGCGAAAGCGTATCTGTGATTTTTTCAGGTTTTTGACTGGGTTATGAGCTTTACAGATGCAGAATGAAAAATCATAATATAAATATATGCAATATAAAAAGGAGGAAATGAAATGAAGAAAAAACTTTCAATCGCAGGTATGTTGTTAATGGTTTGTATGTTGTTCTGTATTTCGAAAACAACGTATGCAGCTAGCCGTACGATTACGACGAATAAGAGTTATGATGTGATTCTTGGGAATGAGACAAAGAATTATACGGTTATTGTTCCTAATTCAGGATATTTTTATTATACGGTTATACCAATTAAATATATTGAAAATGGTATTGAATCATCTTCCAGTTCCTGGTATTTGCCATCGACAAAAATGAAAGTTGGATATAAATTATACGAAGAACAATCTGTATATTATGGCAGACCGTTTACGTCCGCGGCATATTCTTTTAAAAAGGGAACTCGGGTTAATATTTCTTTAACTGACACAAATTCTTCTAACACATATGCTTATTATAGATTGAAAGTAATTACAAAAAATCCTGAAAATTTTGAAAAAGAAAATAACAATTCAAGAAACACCGCAACGAAGATTTTATGTAATAAGACGTATAGTGGCTTGAGCCAGCAGGATGATAAAGACTGGTGGTGTTTTACTGCTCCTAAAACCGGGAAATATAAATTTTACTGCGTTGAAATTAAGGACAATAAATATCAGACTGTAAAAGCGTATTATGGAGCCAGACTTATTTCAGCGACTACAATGAGAAGTAATCAGGGCTGGGCAACATTATACAGAGGAACCTTAAAAAAAGGTCAGAAAATTTATATACTATTAGATAATGGAAGTAAGAATGAGTTCTACAGATTAAAAGTAAAGCAAATAGGGTAGTTTTTGTGTATATCTGACTATTATTAATACAGGCGAAGAATACAATAGATTCTTTTGCCTGTATTTTTTGCCATTGAGAATAAACAGAAAAGAGGATGTACATATGAAACAGAGGAAATTATAATATAAGATGTACAAATGGCATACAGGAGGAAAAATTTTGAAGCAGATCGCAGATTTACACATACATTCCAGATATTCCATGGCGACAAGCAAGGACGGAACACCGGAGATGCTGGATCTCTGGGCACGGAAGAAAGGGATCACACTTCTTGGAACCGGAGATATGACACATCCTCTCTGGCGGCAGGAATTAAAGGATAAACTGATTCCTGCGGAACCGGGGCTTTTCCGGTTGAAAGATGAATTCGTTTTGCCAGAGGCGGCACATTATCCTGGAAAATCTCCCAGATTTGTATTGTCCGGAGAAATCAGTTCCATTTATAAAAAGGATGGAAAAACCAGGAAGGTGCACAGTCTGATCCTGCTCCCGGGATTTCGGGAAGCAGATGCTTTTGCCGCAAGGCTGGAAAAAATTGGGAATATCCATTCAGACGGACGCCCTATCCTGGGGCTGCCCTGTCGTGACCTTCTGGAAATTATGCTGGAGATCAGCGAGAAAGGCATGTATATCCCGGCACACATCTGGACACCACATTTTTCTCTGTTTGGGGCAAAATCCGGATTTGATACCATAGAAGAGTGCTTCGAGGAACTGACACCATATATTCATGCGCTGGAGACGGGATTATCTTCAGACCCGGTGATGAACTGGCAGATTTCCGCGCTGGACAGATATCAGCTGGTATCCCACTCGGATGCTCATTCACCTTCCAAACTGGGAAGAGAGGCAGACCTTCTGGATATCGAGCTTTCCTATCAGGGCCTGTTTAATGCAGTTCAGAAAGGAACAGGACTTGAAGGTACGATCGAATTTTTTCCGGAAGAGGGAAAGTATCATTATGACGGCCATCGAAAATGCGGCGTGTGTTTAAGCCCGCGTGAAGCAGAAAAATATAACGGCATCTGCCCGGTATGCGGAAAGAAGTTGACAATGGGCGTGGATCACAGGATCTTACAGCTTTCAGACAGGGATGAAGGTGCGGCTGCCATGCCGGAAAGCGGACGTCCTTACGAAAGTCTGGTGCCGTTGCCGGAAGTGATTTCTGCCTGCGTGGGATTTTCCACAGCAAGCAAAAAAGTGCAGGGCCGGTATGAAATGTTGCTTAAGAAACTTGGGGCAGAATTTTCCATATTAAGAGAGGTGCCACAGGAGGATATCAGGACAGTTGGAGGAGAGGCTCTGGCAGAAGGAATCCGGCGGCTGCGTGCAGGAGAAGTTGTGCGAAAACCTGGCTTTGACGGAGAATACGGAAAGATAGAATTATTCTGACGGAGGAAAATATGAAAGAAAAAATAGGTATTATCTCAGACACTCATGGCCTTCTCCGACCGGAGGTCCTGGAAATCTTAAAAGACTGTAAATACATTCTTCACGCCGGAGATGTAAATAAAGATGAAATCTTGAATGTGTTACGTTCCATGGGAAATCTTTACGTAGTACGTGGAAATAATGACAAAGACTGGGCAGAAAATCTCCGTATCAGTTTAAACTTTACAATTGGCGGGGTGAAATTTTTCATGGTCCACAACAAAAAAGACGTGACCTGGGATCTGGATGATACCCAGGTGGTGATCTTCGGACATACCCATAAATATTTTGAAAAGATCATTGATGATCGTCTGTGGCTTAATCCGGGAAGCTGCGGCAGAAGTCGCTTTGGAGGTGAAGTTACTATGGCCGTTATGACTGTTGAAGACGGACGGTATCAGGTAGAAAAAATCATTTTGACAGAGAATTCAGAAAAATGATCAGAACGTTATTTACAGATCCTTTTATGCAGAGATGTTTCCGGAAATTACTGGAATACGCTGATGTATAAAAGGATTTTTTGTATTTTATGGGATACAATCCTTGTAATTTAGGATTTGTAGCGTATAATTAGAAAACGTTTAAAACCAAAAGTGGTCTTACCACTTTTGAAATATTGCTTAAACGTATGTCAAAAAGCGGAATATGAATGTTCGCTTTACATGAATGAATCAGGAGGGATGCAGTATGAAGTACGTGCAGCAGTTCAGCATCATCCTGCTGATTTCCGTCATTGGAGAAGTCTTAAAAACCTTTCTTCCACTTCCGGTACCGGCCAGTGTTTATGGGCTGGTGATCATGCTGGTGGCACTGCTCACAGGCATCCTGAAGTTGGATCAGGTAAAAGGTGCGGCAGATTTTCTGGTTGAGATCATGCCGGTGATGTTTGTGCCGGCAGGTGCAGGACTGATCACAGCATGGAGTTCTCTGAAACCGATCTGTGTACCGGTTCTTATTATGACGTTTATCAGCACGGTAATTGTAATGGTCGTAACAGGAAAAGTGACACAGGGAGTGATCCGAATGGGAAAGAGAGGAACTGAAAAATGATGGAATTCATAAAAAACTCCGCATTTTTTGGAGCGATGATAAGTCTGATCGCCTACGAGATCGGACTTATCCTGAAAAAGAAATTCAAAATGGCGATTTTTAATCCTCTTTTGATTTCGATCATCTGTGTTATCGGTGTTCTTCTGATATTCCATATTGATTACAATGATTATAACGAAGGTGGCAAATATATCAGCTATCTTCTGACACCGGCAACCGTGTGCCTGGCAGTACCTCTTTATGAACAGATCCATCTGCTGAAAAAAAATCTCAAGGCAGTGGCAGCCGGGATTATTTCCGGAACACTGGCAGGCCTTTGCAGTATTCTGCTTATGTCCAAACTGTTTGGTTTTAACCATCAGGAATATGTCACCATGCTTCCGAAGTCCATCACAACAGCTATCGGAATGGGCGTTTCCGAAGAACTTGGCGGTATTGTGACGATTACAGTTGCTGTGATCATTATCACAGGAGTTCTTGGAAATATGATCGCTGAAGTTGTCTACAAGATCGCAAAGATAGAAGAGCCGATCGCAAGAGGCCTTGGCCTTGGAACTTCAGCCCATGCCATCGGAACGGCCAAAGCTATGGAGCTTGGTCCTGTAGAAGGTGCCATGAGCAGTCTTGCCATTGCAGTAGCCGGTCTGCTTACGGTTGTAGGTGCATCGGTATTTGCCGGAATGATGTAATCCTGCTTCCATAGAAAAAAAGTGTATGAAAGGTCTGCTGTTATCGGCAGACTTTTTTTCTTACCACGAAATCGAACATATTTTTGTACAAAATAAACAAATGTTCGAAAAAGACACATTCATACCGTTTTATCGGACTTATAATGCGCTATAATACCAACATACAGAAAATATGTTTGGAAAATATGTTCGGTAGATTGTAAATGGGCATATAACAGGGAGGATGGATCTTATGTGGAATACAGAGAACAGCAGGAAGGTTGCACTGGCAGAAGGAAGATACATGGAGACAGAGCACAGACACACCGGGAAGCAGAAGCTTTCTTCTGGAATGGCTATGATCCTGGGAGCGCTTCTGACAATAGAGATCATGATCGGTGGAGCGATGATCCTTAATTTTGATTTTAAGGGAGCGGATATCATTGCTGTTGTACTTGCATTCATGGTATTATACTTTGCAGTGGTTGCCTCACTGACAGATAAATAGAACGGAGGAGTCGGAATGCCCAGGGTTTTTAACCAGAAAATAAAAATTTTATATCTGATGCGCGTTTTTCTGGAACGGACAGATGAAGAACATCCCATGTCTGTGAAGGAACTGATCATCTATCTGAACAGTCTGGGAATCAGCGCAGAGCGCAAAACTGTATACGATGATATCGAAACATTACGGAATTTTGGAATGGACATTCTGAATCGCAGAGAGCAGCCGGCAGGCTTTTATGTGGCCAGCCGGAAATTTGAACTTCCTGAACTGAAACTTCTGGTTGATGCAGTACAGTCGTCCAGATTTATTACCAGTGGGAAATCCCGTCAGCTGATCGGGAAGCTGGAGAGTCTTGCAAGTGTCCATGAGGCCAGACAGCTGCGGCGCCAGGTTTTTGTACAGAATCGGGTGCGAACCATGAATGAGAGTGTGTATTACAGTATTGATGAGATTCAGAGAGCGCTTACCGAGGACAGGCAGATCTCATTTCAGTATTGTGAATGGACAGTGGAGAAGGAGCTGCGGCTGAAGAAGAACGGAGAACGGTATCGTGTCAGTCCCTGGGGACTTGTGTGGCAGAATGAGAATTATTATCTGGTCGCCTGTGATGAGAAGTGTGGCAGAGTGAAGCACTACCGGGTGGACAAGATTATGCAGATCCGGCTTGAAGAGGCGGCCCGCAGCGGCAGGGAACTTTTTGAGAATTATGATGCGGGAGAGCTGACATCCAGAACCTTCGGGATGTTTGGCGGAAAAGAGGAAACCATATGTCTGGAAGCGCATAACCGTCTGGTCGGAGTTGTACTGGACCGGTTTGGCAGGGACATTATGATTCAGAGGAAGGATCATGAACATTTCAAAACGCTGGTTCGTGTCAACGTCAGCGATCAGTTTTTTGGCTGGATAGCCAGTCTTGGCCCGGATGCGGTAATTGCATCACCCGATGATGTACGCGACAGGTACCGGGAATTTCTTGAGAAGAGTCTTTCTAATTACAAATGATAAATATATGATAAAGAAAATCTGCATATAACAGAGATTCAGGAAAATTTGCTCCTGAATCTACAGGTTTTCTACAGAAATAATTCCCAAAAAAGTTAATGAGAACAGATAAAAATGAGAAAAATTATATAATAAACATATCTGAAATATAAAAATAATATAGACAGCATATGTAAAAAAGATAATAGACATCGCGATGTTTAAGTGCTATAATGCTTTCGTCTCTTGGAAGGGAACAAATTTTGCCATTTCAGGCAGATTATGGACGGTGAAGATATGACTGTAAAAGCAAGAATGCTGAAGCTTCTGGAGCAGCACGAGAATGAGCTGATATCCGGAGAAGCGGCGGCAGCAGAACTGAACTGCACAAGAGCAGCCATCTGGAAAGCTGTGAAATCCCTTCGGGAAGAGGGATATACCATAGAAGCGGGACCAAACAAAGGCTATGTGCTCCGGGGTGGCAGCCGTTTATCGGAAGAAGGAATACGGCTTTACCTCGATCATCCGGATGTACCTGTAAAAATATACAGGGAACTGGATTCCACAAACCGTGCAGCCAAGGAGGCTGCATTTTCAGGAGAAGCAGGTCATGGCGCACTGATACTGGCGCGCAGACAGAAAAGCGGAAGGGGCCGCAGAGGCAGAAGTTTTTATTCCCCTGAAAATGCAGGACTTTATATGAGTATCGTTCTAAGACCGGACCGGACTCTGAAGGAAGGACTCCTGATCACTACGGCGGCGGCAACTGCAGTGTACCGTGCAGTGAAGAAAATCTGCGGGATTGATCTGGGGATTAAGTGGGTCAATGACCTGTATCTTCACGACAGGAAAGTGTGTGGAATACTGACTGAGGCTGTTACAGACTTTGAAAGTGGAAACATTGAGTTTGCGGTTGTTGGAATCGGATTGAATCTGTATGTACCGGAAGAGGGATTTCCAGAAGACATACAGGAAACGGCGGGTGCATTGTTTGGAAGCAGGAAGGATGCAGAACATGTAAACTGCAGTATTCTTGTGGCGGAGATTGCCAATCAGCTTCTTATGGAAGTGGAAACTCCGGGACTTTCCAGAGAATATACAGAAAATAATATCATTCCTGGAAATATGATCGTGATCGCAGACGGAGCGCGTACAAGGGAAGCATATGCCGAGGCGATAGCATCGGATGGAAGGCTTCTTGTAAGAGAACAGGATGGTTCAGAGACCTTGCTTTCCTATGGGGAAGTTTCCGTACGCAGGAAGCCGGATAAGGATCAGTCAAAATAAATTGTTTATTTTGTATAAAAAAAAGATTCTTTTTTGTGCAAAACGGGCAAAAATAATATTGACATTCTGGAAATGCGGAGTAAAATAAAGTCAACTACAAGGCGTGGTCATACCAATTGGCAAATGCAGTGATCACAGCCAGGAGAAAAGGAGGGAGAAAAACGGGAGATTTATCAAGTACACTGGCAGAAGAACTGAACAGTAAGACGGCTTTTACCATTCCGGTATTTGGTGGAATACCTATCGCGGAATGTGTGGTAGTCACATGGGTCATTATGGCGGTTCTTGTGGTTCTGTCACTGATTCTGGTTCGGAATCTCAGTGTGGAAAATCCGGGTAAGAAGCAGCTGCTTCTGGAATCCGGAGTAAGTTTTCTTCAGGATTTCTTCATGGGTATCCTTGGAGAAGAAGGCAAACAGTATGTGCCTTATTTGATGTCAACCGTAATTTACATCGGAATAGCCAACATCGCAGGCGTGTTTGGTTTTACACCACCAACGAAGGACATGAACGTAACCATTGCGCTGGCATTGATGAGCATTATTCTGATCGAATATGCAGGCTTTCATAAGAAGGGACTGAAAGGTTTCCTGAAAAGCTTTGCGGAGCCGGTTCCGATCATGCTTCCAATCAATATTCTGGAAATCGCGATCAGACCTACATCTCTCTGCATGCGGTTGTTTGGTAATGTTCTGGGAAGTTTCGTAGTCATGAAGCTGCTGGAGTTTGTTTGTCCGGCCATTCTTCCCATACCATTCAGTCTGTATTTTGATTTCTTCGACGGATTCATACAGGCATATGTATTTGTATTCTTAACATCCTTGTTTATCAAGGAAGCAATTGAGTAATGAAGCAGAGTATCTGCTTGATTCAAAAATGAAAAAAATTGTATTTTACAGGAGGAAAAAACTATGTTAATCGCAATTGGTGCAGCTATCGCAGTTCTTACAGGTATCGGAGCAGGTATTGGTATCGGTCTTGCAACATCTAAAGCAGTAGAAGCTATCGCAAGACAGCCGGAGGCAGAGAGCAAGATCAGTAAAGCACTTCTTCTTGGATGTGCTCTTGCAGAGGCAACAGCTATTTACGGTTTCGTAATCGGTCTTCTGATCATCATCATGCTTGGCTAATAGGTAAAGACGAGATACTAATTCAGGATTAAGAGAGGCAGGTGGACCAGGTGATTAAAATTGATATCAACCTTGTCTTTACTATTATAAACCTGATCGTTCTTTATCTTTTAATGAAGAAGTTCCTTTTCGGCCCGATCATTGGTGTTATGGAGAAGAGAAAATCCATGATCAATGAGCAGTTTGCTTCAGCAGAGAAGACAACCACTGAAGCAAACCAGCTGAAAGGACAGTATGAGGATGCACTGAAATCTGCGAAGGAGGAATCCTTCAGTATTGTAGAGCAGGCTAAGGACGAGGCAAAAGTACAGGCAGACAGCATCGTGAAGAGAGCTAATGATCAGGCCGGTCAGATTCTTGAGAAAGCAAGAAGAGATATCAGCACTGAGCAGGAAGCTGCTATGAAAGCGATGGAAGGCAAAGTGGCTGAGCTGGCAATGGATGCAGCATCCAGAATCATGGGAAAAAAGAACGACGAAGCACAGGATATGTCCCTATATGACCAGTTTTTAGAAGGAGCAGGTGATCCTCATGACAGAGACGTCCATTAATTATGCAAAAGCATTATACGGTCTTTCTGTCCCGGGGGAGGCAATCTGCGAAACAGGAAGGATTTTTAAGAATACACCTGAGATAGGTAAGATGCTTGAAAATCCACTTGTTTCCCTCAAAGAAAAAGAACAGGTAATAGAGCGGGTTTTTCCGCAGGAAATGAAGAGTTTTCTTAAAGTAACGTGTAAGTATCAGAAGATTGACAGAATCGGAGAGATCCTTGAAGCTTATGATGCTTACAGCCGGGAACAGAAAGGAATTCTCAAGGCAGAGCTTCTTTATGTAACACGTCCTGCCGAAGAGCAGGAAAATAAGATGAAGGAGTTTCTCCGTAGCCAGTTTTCTGCCAGAGAAGTGGAACTTACCCTTACAGAGGATAAAAGCCTTGTAGGTGGATTTGTTCTCAGGGCAGGAGATCGTGAGTACGACTGGAGCCTCATCGGACGTTATAAGAAACTGAAACAGAAATTAACCCGGAGGTGAAATTGAATTGGGTGCAATAAATCCAGATGAAATCATTTCGATTCTCAAGGAAGAAATAAAGAACTATGACGAAATCAGCAAGGACCAGGAAGTAGGCACTGTCATCTCCGTGGGAGATGGTATCGCAACTGTTTATGGCATCGATCATGCCATGTACGGTGAGGTCGTGACCTTCGAGAATGGTCTGAAAGGTATGGTACAGGATGTCCGTGCCAACAGCATGGGATGTATTCTTTTCGGAAAGGATACAGGAATCAAGGAAGGCACCAAGGTTGCCAGAACTGGCAAGCAGGCAGGTATTCCGGTAGGGGATAAATTTATCGGAAGAATCGTGAACGCACTTGGTGAGCCTATTGATGGAAAGGGAGAGATCCAGGCAGAGGAATACCGCCCGATCGAGAACCCGGCTCCTGGAATCATCGACCGTAAGTCTGTAACTGTACCTCTGGAAACGGGAATCCTTTCTATTGATTCCATGTTCCCGATCGGCCGTGGACAGCGAGAGCTGATCATCGGCGACAGACAGACAGGTAAAACATCCATCGCAACCGATACGATCATCAATCAGAAAGGTAAGAATGTGATCTGTATCTATGTTGCCATCGGACAGAAAGCTTCTACCGTTGCAAAGGTAGTTTCCAATCTTGAAAAATACGGTGCAATGGAGTATACAACCGTATTCTCCGCAACAGCCAGCGACTGTGCACCGCTTCAGTATATTGCTCCTTATGCTGGTACTGCTCTTGCAGAGTATTTCATGTATCAGGGTAAAGATGTACTGATCGTATATGATGATCTTTCCAAGCATGCAGTGGCATACCGTGCGCTGTCACTTCTGCTTGAGCGTTCTCCGGGACGTGAAGCTTATCCTGGTGACGTATTCTACCTCCATTCCAGACTTCTGGAGCGTTCCAGCCGTCTGAGTGAAGAGGCAGGTGGCGGATCCATCACAGCACTTCCGATCATTGAGACTCAGGCCGGTGATGTATCTGCATATATTCCTACAAACGTAATTTCCATCACAGATGGTCAGATTTTCCTGGAAAGTGATCTGTTCTTCTCAGGTATGCGTCCGGCAGTCAATGTTGGTCTTTCTGTATCCCGTGTTGGTGGTGCGGCACAGACCAAGGCTATGAAGAAAGCTTCCGGTAGTGTACGTATCGACCTGGCACAGTACAGAGAGATGGAAGTGTTCACCCAGTTCAGTTCAGATCTGGATGAGGCTACAACTGCACAGCTGAAATACGGAAGCTGTCTGATGGAGCTTCTGAAACAGCCGCTCTGCAGCCCGTTAAGTCTTCATCAGCAGGTAATTACTCTCTGTGTTGCAACTCACAAGCTGATGGTCGACGTAGAAAAGAAAGAGATCAAGAAATATCAGAAAGACCTTCTGGAGTATTTTGATAATGTATATCCAGAGATCGGCAAAGAGATCGAAACTACAAAACAGCTCTCTGATGAGCTTGTAGAGAAAATCATAAAGGCGGCAGAAGAATTCAGAGATAAGAGCAGGTAGGTGTTGATATGGCAAATGCAAAAGAAATACAGACTCGTATGAAAAGCATTCAGGACACCATGAAGATCACCAATGCGATGTACATGATTTCTTCTTCCAAGATGCAGAAGGCGAAGAAGATTCTGCAGGATACAGAACCATATTTCTATAATATGCAGGCTGCCATTGCCAGGATCCTCCGTCATATGCCGGATATCCAGCATCCTTTCTTCAGTGAGCGTCATCTTGTTCCAAAGGAAGAGAGAAAGGTAGGTACCATTGTCATTACAGGTGATAAAGGTATGGCTGGTGCATACAATCATAATGTACAGAAAATGACAGAAGATTTCATGGAAGAGGTACCGGGACATCATAAACTGTATGTTCTGGGTATGGTAGGACGTCAGTATTTCGGCAAGAGAGATGTGGATATGGACGGCAGTTTTCAGTATACAGTACAGAAGCCGACCATGCACAGAGCGCGTCTTATCACAGAAGAAATCGTACGGGCATTTCTGGAAAGAGAGCTGGATGAAATTCACATTGTCTATACACAGATGCAGAATGCAATGGCGATGGAAAATGTGAATATGCAGCTTTTACCGCTGAAAAAAGCTGATTTTAAAGTTGGTCAGGTTCCGGCAGACATTTACCAGGAGGAGATCGTGTTATCTCCATCTGCGGATGTACTTCTGGATACCATGATCCCGAACTACCTTACAGGTGTGATCTATGGATGTCTTGTAGAGGCATATGCCAGTGAGAACAATGCGAGAATGACAGCAATGCAGTCCTCTACAGATAATGCGAAGGCGATGCTGAAGGATCTTTCCATTCAGTACAACCGTGCACGTCAGGCTGCGATCACGCAGGAGATCACAGAGGTTATCAGCGGTGCTAAAGCACAAAAAAGGAAGTGATGACTATGAATAAAGGTAAGATTGTACAGGTTATGGGACCTGTTGTAGACGTTGTTTTTGAAGACGGACAGCTTCCGAATATCAAGGATGCGCTTGAAGTTGAGAACAACGGTAAGAGATGCGTTATGGAGGTGTCCCAGCACCTTGGAAATAATATCGTACGCTGCATCATGCTGGGAGCCAGTGAGGGCCTGCAGCGGGACAGAGAAGTAACAGCTACCGGAAGCGGCATCAAGGTTCCGGTTGGAGATAAAACACTTGGTCGTCTGTTCAACGTTCTTGGAGATACCGTAGATGGTGGTGAATCTCTGGAGGGCGAAGAGCATTGGGTCATCCATCGTGATCCGCCTTCATTTGAAGAACAGAAACCGGCAGTTGAGATCCTGGAGACAGGTATCAAAGTTATCGACCTTCTTGCACCATATGCCAAAGGTGGTAAGATTGGTCTGTTCGGTGGTGCCGGTGTTGGTAAGACAGTCCTTATCCAGGAGCTGATCCAGAATATCGCTACCGAGCATGGTGGATATTCTATTTTCACCGGTGTCGGTGAGCGTTCCCGTGAGGGTAATGACCTTTGGACCGAGATGAAGGAATCAGGTGTTCTTGAGAAGACAGCCTTAGTGTTCGGACAGATGAACGAGCCGCCCGGAGCACGTATGCGTGTTGCTGAGACAGGACTTACCATGGCGGAGTATTTCCGTGATCAGGAACACAGAGACGTACTTCTTTTCATTGATAATATCTTCCGTTTTGTACAGGCAGGATCTGAGGTTTCCGCTCTGCTTGGACGTATGCCATCCGCAGTAGGATATCAGCCTACACTGGCAACTGAGATGGGTGAACTGCAGGAACGAATCGCATCTACCAAGGAAGGATCTGTTACATCTGTACAGGCAGTATATGTACCGGCCGATGACTTAACTGACCCGGCTCCGGCAACAACATTTGCACATCTGGATGCAACAACAGTTCTTTCCCGTAAGATCGTTGAGCAGGGTATTTATCCGGCTGTAGATCCTCTGGAATCTACTTCCCGTATCCTGGAGGCAGATATTGTCGGTGAAGAACACTATGAAGTAGCACGTAGAGTACAGGAGATTCTTCAGAAGTATAAAGAACTGCAGGATATCATTGCTATCCTCGGTATGGAAGAGCTCTCAGAGGAAGATAAGCAGACTGTATTCCGTGCAAGAAAGATCCAGAAATTCCTTTCTCAGCCGTTCCATGTAGCTGAGAACTTCACCGGTATCAAAGGTAAATACGTACCACTGAAAGAGACGATTCGTGGATTTAAGGCGATCATTGACGGTGAGATGGATAATTATCCGGAGAATGCATTCTTTAATGTTGGAACCATTGATGACGTAATTGCAAAAGCAAAAGCCGAGGAGAACCGGCAGTAAGGAGCGGCTATGAGTGAGACATTTGGCCTGGAAATCTATGCCAGCAATAAACTGGCTTATGCAGGACGTGCCCAGAAGCTTATCATCCCGGCAGTGGATGGTGAGCAGGGATTTCTTGCTCATCATGCAAATGTCGTAGCAGCCATCATTCCCGGTGAGATGCGTTTTGAGGATGCAGAAGGCAATGAGCATGTTTTTGCAGTGAGCAGCGGTTTTGTTGAGATGATCAATAACCGTGCCAAGCTGTTCTGCCTCAGCGTAGAGAGCCCGGAGGAGATTGATATCCGCCGTGCCCAGGAAGCCAAGGAACGTGCAGAAGAGCAGCTTCGTCAGAAGCAGAGCATCCAGGAGTATCATATGAACCAGATGGCTCTTGCGAGAGCGATGACACGTCTTAAAGTAACACATAAGCAGTAAAAAATATATTACAGAAAGCACCTGTTGAATAGTAAAATAAACGTAGATCATAAGTTGGTTACGTTTATGACCATGTGACAGAGCGGAATGAGAACAGCCGCTTTGTACAGAGAATATTCAAAAGGTGCTTTTTTATTATACTGATATAAAAAAGCCAGAGTATGCAAAGAAAAAGGAGGAGAAAAATGAAGAAAGGAAGAGCAAAAAAATTACTGGGCATCTGTATATTTCTTATGGGTTTCATGATCTTTTCCGTACTGCCAGTGCAGGCGGCAGCACCCAGGATGTATACAATTCAGCCGGGAAAAACCTGGACGAAGTATGATATCACCGGCGATGGAAAGAAAGACAAGATTAAGGTTGTCCGGAAAAAAAGTCAGTATGATGGGTGCTGGAATGGTGCAGATATTTATGTAAATAATACAAAAGTCTGTGCAATAAATAAATCTTTTATGGATATGTCCATTCGTATTATTACATTATCTAATGGAAAACCTTTCCTGTGTCTGAGAGGTGGCACGGATAATGATATCAGTGTATTCCACGGACTTTATCAGTACCGTAACGGAAAAATCGTTCAGGTTGTAAATTTCATTAATGAAACATATGGACGACCGGTAAATGAAGCGAAAATTTACCTGAGTGGTAATACAGTTCGTGTAAGAACGGAGGCTATGTCATATTCTCTTGGATATTGTACAACAGAATTTACGTACAAATATCAGAAAGGAACATTACTTCGTACATCCAATTACGGAAAATATATAAAACTTAATGCTGCTAACAAGAGAACAGGACTTTTTGCAGCGGCAAAGAACATACAGGCGTACACAACTCCCACTTCCGGAAGTAAAGCATTTGTGATCCGCAAGAATACTGGCGTGAAAATTCTGAATTTCTGGACCGCTGGGAATAAGATGTATATCCGTGTAAAAAATGGTTCCAAAACAGGCTGGATCAAAGCAGTAACATTTAAGGAATCACAGGGCTATGCAGGGTCACCGCAGTTTTCCAGGGTTATGTATACAGGCTGATGAAAATAAAAAGATCCGTTGTCGGAAGACTTCGGATCTTTTTTTGAAGTTACTGATTATTCAGAGGAAGAGGTATCTTTCTTATTTTCGGAAAGGACAGTATTTTCAGAAGGAATACTATTTTCAGAAGAAATATTGTCCTGAGAAGAAAATGTCTCAGGATTTTTTTCAGCAGCTTCTGAATTATCATCAGGGGAAGCTATTTGCTGATATGGACGGTACGGTTCCCAATAATGCTCATCTTTATTTTTTTCTTCCTCCAGTTTCTTTTTTTGTTGAGTGAGCAGATAAATACCTGCAGCAATGATACCGATAGCAATGGCAATCTGAGGAAGACTGTTGCAGATTTCATAGGCATAGTGGGACAGATTATCCGGTATAATGAGGTACAGAAGAGCTGTGAAACGGCTCCACAGGATACAGATACCGAACAGGATCAGAATCCATGCAGTTACATTTCTGTGCTTCTGGAGGAACTTTCCCATATCACCGGAAAACTGATCCATGTGAAGAATGTAATTATCATCTACAGAGTAAAATTCTTCTTCTGACAGTGACTTCAGATTATGGACATTGAAGAAACTGTAGAACCATATCACAGGGAGAAACATGGCCAGCCATCCAAGGCCGGTAATGGAAGCCAGTGCAATTGCTCCCCAGAACAGCAGCATAATACTGATTCCCTGTTTTTTGAATCCCATATACATTTCTCCGGCACCGGGGATCAGGGAAAAGATAAATACCCAGAAACCATGTTTTTGTTTTTTCATATATTTACTTGCCTCCGTTTATAATTTTATTCGTAAGATCACTCAGATTATCACTGATATTCTGAGAATTTTCACTGAGCTGGGAACCTACCTTCCTGGAAAGCCGGCTCAGATTGAAACCAATGTCAAGGGATGAAGATATCTTAGCTTTTGTTTCCGGTGAAGTATGAAGAGCTGTAAAATCTGTCTGCGATACAGAAAAAAGCATGATCAGCGCAACACCCATACCCACTGCAGTACGTAAGCCTGTGCAGAGAAGCTTCATCCAGTAAGCAGTTTCATGTATTTTTCTGGAAGTTTGTACTTCAGGAGAAGCTGCTTTTTTCAGAATTTTATCCTGAAGATAGGCAGGAGCATGTTCAGAAGAAGTTTCCTCATCCTGAAGCAGCTGTTCCAGGCAGAAATCACATTGATCTATATGTTCCAGAAAATGGATCATTTCGTCTGTATTCATAGCTCCGTCTTGAAATTTCTGTAATTTATCCTGTGGTATATGCATCTAATCACTCCTTTCCAACAGTGCCTTCAGCATAGATCTTGCACGGTAGATCTGAGTCTGGACTGTCTTTGTATTTTTATTTTGTGAAGCTGCAATCTCGGCTGCAGTTTTTTCTTCACAGAAATGAGCGGTGGCCACTTCTCTGTAGGGACTTTTCAGATCGGAACAAAGCTGTCGGATCCGATTCTGGAAATCTTTGTCCAGACAGGCCTCTTCTGGGGAGAATTCTTTATCACGGAGCTGTTCAAAATAAGTATCCTCTGTGGGAATGGTACGTCTGCCGGCAGCCTTCAGGTGATCCAGGCATTTTCGGATTGCAATCTTGCTGAGCCAGGCTTTTTCGTAGGTACCGTCAAAACGGGAGAGATTTTTGTAGGCGGAAAGAAAAACATCCTGTGTCAGGTCTTCGGCGTCAAATGGATTACCCACCGATTTCAGACAAATGGAAAATATTAAATTTTGGTATGTATGAATCAGATATTCCAGATATTCTTCCCGTGTAATGAGATCAGCTCCTTTCTCTGCCCGTTCACTTATTATAACGCGTAAGACAGAGATAAAACTTCAGTTTTAAAAGCAATTTTTTGAAAAAAATAGAATTCTTATAGCAGGGAACCCCAAATTGGTCTATACTATAAAACGTCAAAGCAGAGATGCAGAAAGGATGAGACAGATGACAGAGACAAAACGCTTATATTATGAAGATGTATATAAAAAAGAATTCACAGCCAAAGTCCTGGAGTGCAGAGAAGCAAAAAAAGGCTTTCACATTATTCTGGACGAGAGTGCCTTTTATCCGGAAGGCGGCGGACAGCCAAGTGATGCCGGATATCTGAACGACGTGAAAGTGAAAGAAGTACATGAAAAAGATGGAGAACTTCTTCATTATACAGATAAACCGCTGGAAGCAGGAACAGAAGTACAGGGTCGTATCGACTGGGCAAGAAGATTTGATCTGATGCAGCAGCATTCCGGTGAGCATATGGTCAGCGGCCTGATCCATGAGGCCTATGGATATGATAATGTGGGCTTTCATATGGGCAGCGATACCATCACTGTAGACCTGAATGGTCCATTGGATGAGACACAGCTTGCCGAGATCGAGCAGAAAACAAATGAAAAGATCTGGGAAGACACTGAGGTGAAAATCTTATATCCTACAGCTGAAGAACTGGAAAAAATTGATTACCGAAGCAAAAAAGAACTCACCGGTCAGGTTCGTATTGTTGAATTTCCAGGGGTGGATATCTGTGCATGCTGTGGAACTCATGTGACACATACCGGAGAGATCGGCATGCTGAAGCTTCTTTCCGTAGAAAAATTCCGTGAGGGTGTCCGTATCGAGATGATCTGTGGAAAACGTGTGCTGGATTACCTGAATATGGTCAATGACCAGAACCATCAGATTTCCGTAAAACTTTCCGCAAAGATGGACAAGACCGCGCAGGCAGTAGAACGCCTTCAGGAGGAGAATTTCCGCCTGAAAGGTCAGGTTGGCCAGATGGTGGATGATATGTGTCAGAAAGAGGCAGAGCGCTATGCAGGAAGTGGAAGCGTTCTCATCTTTATGGATGGAATGGATTCAGACAGTGTGCGAAGACTTGCAGATGCTGTGACACAGACCTGCCAGGGTTGTTGTGCGGTATTTTCCAGAAATGCAGATGGAAGTTTCAAGTACGCAATGGGTGAAAAAGACGGCGATCTCCGCCAGTTTACAAAAGAAATGAATGCAAAATTAAACGGACGGGGAGGCGGAAAGCCATTCTTTGTACAGGGATCTGTACAGGCAACAGAGGAAGAGATTCGAAGATTTTTTGAGCAGTGATGAAAATGTTTGGAGAATGTCATGCACATATATTTCTTAACGGCTACGATTACCGGAAAGCCGTTGAGACACAGAAAAACGGGCCCCAGGATGCGCTGATCCGAAGTCATCTTAAGGAATATCAGAAAAGAGGAATCCGTTTTGTAAGAGACGGAGGAGATCATTATGGTGTTTCCAGAAGAACCGCACAGCTGGCCGGTGAATATGGAATTGATTACCGCACGCCGGTTTTTGCCATTTATAAAGAAGGGCATTATGGAAAAATTGTCGGAAAAAGTTTTTCGAATATGAAGGAATATCACCGCAGGGTTCTGGAAGCTGCTGAGGAAGGGGCGGATTTTATCAAGATCATGACTACCGGCCTTCTGGATTTTGAGGATCATGGAAAGATCACGGGAACTCCGCTTTCAGCGGCAGAAGTAAAAGAAATGGTACATATTGCACATGAAGAAGGCTTTGCAGTGATGAGCCATACCAATGGGAATTATGGAGTGCAGGCTGCAGTTGAAGCCGGTGTTGACAGCATTGAACACGCCAATTACATGGATGAAGAAACGCTTTCCATGCTGGCAGACAGCAGAAGTGTGTGGGTACCTACTCTTGTGACGGTCCGGAATCTGATGGATTGTGGAAGATTCGAAAATGAGATTCTGTCCTCTATTATCCGGACAGGCGAGGAAAATCTGAAAAAAGCTTTCAGGAAAAAAGTGCATGTGGCAGTAGGCAGTGATGCCGGTGCATTTAAGGTTCTTCACGGAAAAGGTACGGAAGATGAATGCAGAGCTTTTTTTGACATTTTGGGTGAGACACCGGAGGTATGCGCCTGGATGGAAGAGGGGGAAGAAAGAATCCGAACTCTCTTCCGTCACGGGTCTTCGAATTTAATACAGGTATAAATATTGGAGGTGCGTGATTTCGCAGGGTTAAAGGTAACCCGGAGATCCGCACCTTCTTCCATTCCGCTTGTGGAAAGATCCTGGACATTTTCACGGCTGCAGAGGATTTTTACTCCATCATAAGTCTGGATCAGCACAGTATTGGCGGTTGTACCGAGGATTGTACCGGTTACAGTGGAAGAAATATTGCGGATAGAAAGTGTATCCGGATCTTCACCTGTAATTCCGCGGATTTTCATGCCGTTAGTGGATTCCCCATTAAATTTACCGGTATAAATAATATTTACATAAGAACCAGGAGCCATGCCGCCTTTAAAGTATACAGGAACAGAAGTGAGTGGAACAGTCAGTTCCGACCCCGTAGTCTGAGGGACAACAGTCATGGTACTGGTGCTGACACTTACAATTTTTGCCCGGAGATGCTGTTCTTTTTTCTTCGGTGCCGGAGAAGGGGTGGGAGTTGCCGCAGGTACTTTCAGTGGATCGGTATCAGAGACACTGATTACTTTTGTGAAACTGCCATCGTACTGTTTATCACCAACTATGGTTTCGTTAATGAATTTGCCGCGAAAATGGACATAGACCCACCTGCCGGCTTTGATTCCTTTTTTATAGTATTGTCTGACACCGGTGACAGGAAAAGTTACGGTATTTCCTTTTTCTGTAACGATAACGAGTGCATTGGAAGTAAGTTTTTTTACTTTTCCCTTCAGTGTGCGATTTTCCAGAGGGGTTTCGTTATGATATTTGTCAGTTACTTTGATCGGAGAAATGGTGCTGATATCTGTTCCGGAAAGCTGCCCCTGATAGATTACGCTGACCTGGTCGCTGAATACAACACCGTATTTACATTCCAGTCTTGTCCTGGAAACGTCAAATACATAAGTTTCTCCGTCGCTGGAAATAGTCATATTTGTGCCGTCAAAATTCTGCAGTGTGCCGGTAATTTCATCCATATAAACCCGTTCTTCCAGGGAAGAATCCGATGCTTCCCGGGAGGTGGGATCTGAAGATGTGGCATCTGAAATTTTATCCTGAAGGGAAATAATGTGATCATCGATCTGATCATTGCTGCAGCCGCCCACAAACAGGGAAAGGCCCAGAATCATACATGCAGCAGACAGTTTTTTCATTTGTGTCCTCCGACCTGGGATAACGGTCAGTCCTGTTTATCTGTAAGGTCCTGGGATTCCGGTACCGGCATAAAATCAAAGATCTGGCGGAAGGATTCCCATTGCTCACGGCTGTCTATTCCATGGTTGATCAGACCCGTGCATTCAGTACAGGCATTGGTATCCAGATAATTTTTGTAATTAATATGATAGGGATTTTTTGTGTTTTTTTCCTGCGGATCATTCATGGGATCAGTCTCCTTATTGATTGATAAGGATCAGTATATGAAAGCAGGAAAGATTTTATACATGTTAAAAGTATTATAGCAAAAAGATTTTTTGATTTCTACAGGGATTTTTGGAAAATCCCCGTATTTACTGAAAGCGTGTTCCAACAGGCTGGACGCGGAACCAGTAAGTGTAAAAATACCGGAAACCAAGAGAACTGTAAAGCTTTTCAGCGGAATCATTGTTCTTTACCACCTGGAGATAGGCGTGGCTTGCGCCTCTTTTTTTGCCTTCATTAAGTAGACCGGTGCAGATCTGACGGGCGTATCCTCTGCGGCGGTAATCTTCACGCACATGGATCGCATAGATACCGATATAATCACGATCCAGAATTCCAAGCCCTGTGGCAATGATCTGGCCGTTTTTTGTGATGGAAGCACAGACGGTTTCTTTAAGAATTGCACGGTACATGGAAGGAACCACACTCCTGTGGATCGGATTCGTAGTTTTTTTCAGGTCAAAAAGACTGTGGATCCAGAAATCAGGAATTTCATTGGTAAAGAGCACATCGGTGACAGGCGTGTCCAGAACAGCCTGGGCCAGATCTACAGTCATGACATTGGTCACATGCTGAATGGAATAGCCACGGTTTTCCAGCATGTAGTCAAAATCCTGAGATACAAGTGGACTGATCTTGAAGATCGCAGGAGTTCCAAGGCGCTTATAGACCTGCTCGCAGTAGGGGATTTTTTCCCGCCATGGAAGGGTGGACGTTCCAAACTGTTCCACGCTGTTGGTTCTGTGAGTATAAAAGTAAGAAAAACGTAGAATCCATCCGTCATAAAGTTCCATTTTATGGGAGGGCCATGCATTCAGTGACATATCTTCAATTTTTTTGATTGCTTTTTCCATAACATTACCTTTCTGCTGTAATCAATGTATAAAGTTTTTCAGCCAGAATCCGGTGTCCCTGCCTGGTAAGATGAATGCCGTCTTCCGTTATGGCTGACATTCCATGCAGAGAAGCTTTCTGATTCAGATCGTCTTGCAGCGGGACAAAAACGGCGCCGTATTTTTGACTGATTGTTCGGATATGGACGGACATCTGAGAAAGAAGGGGGAACCAGGAAGCGTAGCAGCGTGGCCATGGGAAAACAAATGGCTCCAGGAAAAAAAGCTTCCGTTTCCGGGAGCCTGTGCCGGAGAGCTTTCGGGCAAGCTGTTCATACCGGGCTGCGAATATTTCCATTAAATCCTGCTGTTGTGCGGACGAACGGCGGGTGTTCATCATGATTCCAATATCGTTGATTCCGATCAGCACAGTAACAATATCCGGATCAGAGGCTTCCAGCCAGGAATCCATGTTCTGAAGAAGCCGTTCCAGGGTAAAACCATCAATTCCTCTGTTTTCCATGGAAAAATCATAGCCGGCATTATGAAGGAGGCCGGAGAGAATCTTCACATATCCGTTTCCAGACGGATCTGCGGAAAAAAGTCGGCCACAGTCTGTGATGCTGTCGCCAAGACACAGGAGACGGGGCATAAAAAATCCTTCTTTCTGTAACATTTCGTGCTTTGATAGTAGCACTTACACTCACAGTGGTCAAGCGCATGAAATATCGGAAAATGGGTAAAAAACGAATAAACGTGAAAAACATGAAATTTTTTTAAAAAAATTAAAAAAAGTACTTGCATTTTGAAAAGAAGTGTTATATACTAACGAAGTCGGTTGAGGGAAACAACTTAAACGACAGAAACAAATGAACATGGCCAGTTGGTCAAGGGGCTAAGACGCCGCCCTCTCACGGCGGAAACACGGGTTCGATTCCCGTACTGGCTATTAGCTGAAAGCAGTTAGAAACCTTATTCTAACTGCTTTTTTCGTTGTTTGAAAAGCGTTAAAGAACCAGGGTGTCATCAAAAATGTCATCAGGATATCCGGCGCAGAGGTGTGTTGCAGAGATCTGTCCGAATGTCAGAATTTGTCGAACGAAAATGCTGGACAAAAGCTTTTAAGAATCCTATAATAAGTTTCACCAGAGATCTTCTGGTATCGATCACCGCCAGGTCAGGCGGGAAATTCCACATTTATGATAACTGAATAAACATATATTTTATGGAAGGAGGCATGTATATCTTTGGGTGGTTTTTTATCCGTAGTAATCTCTGCGATGGCCGTCTGGATGGATCTCAGAGAGGAAGCTGTGGATAATAGCTGGGTACTTTTTTCGATTATGGCAGGTTTTTTACTACAGCTTTTGGAAAAGGGGCCGAAAGGCATGATCATATTCCTGACAGGAGCAGCAGTTCCACTTATTCTTCTCGGAATTCTGTTTATATTCCGGATGCTTGGAGCGGGAGATGTTAAGATTTTGTGTGCTCTGGGTGGAATCATGGGTCCACGGACAGTTACAGAATGTATCGTTTATTCATTGCTTGCAGGTGCAGGCATTTCTCTGGCAATTCTTATTTCTACAGGCGGTATCCGCCAGCGAATCCTCTATTTATATCAGTATATGAATGAATTTTACTGTACAGGCGAAATCCGTCCTTATTACAGAAAAGGAATGAAGCATCCGGAGAATTTTCATTTTACAGTGCCGATCTTTTTGAGTGCATTGCTTTATGCAGGAGGTGTGTATTGAAGAAAAACATATTTGCAGTCTGTGATCTGGAGGTGGATTATGCATTCAATTTCATGGACTATCTGAACCAGAAAAGAAATCTTCCTTTTGAAATCCAGGCATTTACAACAGCGGAGAGTCTGCTTGCCTATGGAAAAGAAAATCATATTGAGTTGCTGCTGATTTCCGATAAGGCTATGCGGAAAGAAATCCGTGAGATCGGAATAGGGAAGATCATCATTCTTTCGGAGGGAGTACACCCACCGGAACTGGATCAGTATTCAAGTGTGTATAAATACCAGTCTTCTGCAGATGTAATACGGGAAGTAATGGCCTGTTATGGAGAAGAGAAAGCGCTGAATCCGGTAGCGTTTCCGGCCCTGAAGAAAACAATGGAGATCGTAGGTGTTTTTTCACCCCTTGGAAGATGTCTGAAGACATCGTTTTCTCTTGCGCTTGGACAGATTTTGGCCAGAGAACGAGCTGTTCTTTATTTGAATCTTGAAGAGTATTCCGGATTTGAAGAACTGTTTGGGAAATCATTTTCCACGAATCTGAGCGATCTTTTTTACTATGTAAGACAGGGAAACGAGAATCTGATCCACAGGATGAACGGAATGATCCAGACGATCAATAATCTGGACTTTATACCTCCTGTGCGGATGCCTTCAGATATCCGTACGGTATGCTGGGAAGACTGGGAACGTCTTCTGCAGGAAATAACGTTGCACAGTTCCTACGAAGTGCTGATCCTGGATATGGGAGGAAATGTAGATGAAAATTTTCAGCTTCTGGATCTGTGCAGCAGAATTTATATGCCGGTCCTGAATGATACAGTTTCTGTATGCAAAATGACGCAGTTTGAAAATCTGCTGAAGATCTGGAATAAAGAAAAAATTCTGGAAAAAACAGAAAAAGTGCATTTGCCTTTTCATATGGATAACATATCTTCCGAGACTTATGTAGAACAGCTGGTCTGGAGTGAACTGGGAGATTATATCCGTAGTCTTCTGAGAAAGGAGCGGTCATGAACAGAGAAAAATTCAGAGAAATACATGATCTGCTTATGGAGCAGCTGGATGTATCCAGGGAACTGTCTGATGAGGAAATCCTGGAGGTGATCGATGAACTGATACTGAATCAGTCAAAAGAGTTGTTTTTTTCCCTGAAAGAAAAAGTGGGGCTTCGGCAGGAACTGTTCTGTTCTGTGCGAAAGCTGGATGTTCTACAGGAACTGATCGAAGATGAAAGCGTAACGGAGATCATGGTAAACGGACCGGACAATATCTTTGTGGAGAGGGCCGGAAAACTTACCAGATGGAATAAAACTTTCACCTCGAAAGAAAAGCTGGAGGACGTGATACAGCAGATTGTGGGGAGGTGTAACCGTGTTGTAAATGAATCCATGCCGATTGTGGATGCAAGATTGGAAAACGGCGCACGTGTCAATGTAGTTGTTTATCCGGTAGCGTTAAATGGTCCGATCCTGACGATCCGGCGTTTTCCTGACGATCCGATAACTATGGAAAAGCTGATTTCTTTGGGTAGTATTACAGAGGAATGTGCACAATTTCTGAAAAAACTGGTGCAGGCCAGATATTCCATTGTGATCGGTGGTGGTACAGGCAGCGGAAAAACAACCTTTCTTGGTGCTGTTGCGGAATATATCCCGAAAGATGAACGACTGATCACAATTGAAGATAATGCGGAACTTAAGATCCGAGGAATTGACAATCTTGTGTGTCTGGAAGCAAAGATGGCGAATATGACAGGGGCTGTATCTGTAACAATTCGTGATCTGATCAAATCGGCTCTTCGAATGAGGCCGGACCGGATAATAGTCGGAGAAGTACGAGGCGGAGAGGCCATGGATATGCTGCAGAGTCTGAATACTGGCCATGATGGGAGTCTTTCCACACTTCATGCAAACAGCAGCCGTGATATGTTGTCCAGAATTGAAACAATGACACTGATGGGAATTGATCTTCCGCTGGAAGCAATACGGCGACAGATTGCATCAGGGGTGGATATTCTGGTACATCTCGGACGTATGAGGGACAGAAGCAGAAAACTGCTGGAAGTTACAGAGGTGTGTGGATTCCAGAACGGAGAGATTCAGACCAGACCTCTTTACTGTTGGGAAGAAGGAAAAGGGCTTGTAAAGGCCGGAGAACTTTTACATCGTGAAAAAATGGAACGGGCGGGAATCAGATTATGAAAAAGCAGAAAGGAAAGAATCAGAAATGGGAATTTACGAGGAAAGATTACAGGAAGTATCAATTTACGGTGAAAGAAGCAGCGAAATATCTTCTGGAAGGAGCTGTCATCTGCGCAGCAGTCGATTATCTGTTTTATCAGAGCCTGCTGGTACTGCTGTTTATGCTTCCCCTGCCGGTACTTTTTCTGAAAATACAGAAAAAGAAATGCATTGTTCGCCAGAAAAGAAATCTGAATTATCAGTTCCGTGATGCACTGACGTCCATGAATGTGGCGGTGCAGGCAGGGTATTCCGCAGAAAACGCGGTACGTGCTACAGTGAAGGATCTGGCAAGACTTTATGAAAAAGGAAGTGATATTCTGGATGAATTCCGCTATATCGAAAGTCAGCTGCGTTTAAGCGTTCCGGTTGAAGAATTATTTCTGGACCTGGGAAAGCGCAGTGGAGTGGAAGATATTGAAAATTTTGCGGCAGTATTTTATACCGCGAAACGGACAGGAGGAGATATGACACAGGTGCTTCAGAAAGTAGCACGAATGCTTGGAGACAAGATTGAAGTTAAAAAAGAAATTGAGGCAACACTGGCTACAAAAAAAGCAGAACAGATGGTTATGAGCATTATGCCGGCAGGAATCATCTGTTATCTGAAACTGACATCGCCAGGATTTCTGGATGTGCTTTATGGAAATCCTTTTGGTATCTGTGCAATGACAGTATGTATGGGAATCTATGGGTTGTCATACTGGCTGGGTGTGAAAATTGTAGATATAGAAGTGTAGGTGTGTGAGATGTGGGTACATATTGTGATATTTATGGTTATTCTGGGGGCAGTTCTTGCCGGAAAACTGGGGCGGCTTCCGCCATGGGCAGAAAATACGGAAGGACAGAAACTTTTTATCCTGGTGGCACTTGCCGGAAACATCGTCGGAATGCTCCTGACATTACAAAGTGGAGGAGGCACGGTGTATTCATCCGGTTACCGTATGGAAAAAGAGGAGACAGGTGCTTACGAAGAGAAATTCATAGTATCTGTAGACGGAAAAGAATCTGGTTCTCTGTATGTACAGGTACCGGAGAAAGAAACGGAAGATACCGGAGAAGAGACAGAGCCGGAAAAAGAACTGAGCGAAGAACAGCAGCGCGAGAAAGAACTGCAGGATATGATCGCACAGTATAACCAGAAAAAGAATGATCCGGAATATTATTATCTCCCGGATACGTGGAATGGAAAACATCTGGAATGGGAGCAGCCGAAAGATACGAAAGGAAATCTGATCGCCGCACTTGGCCTGGTAGCCGCACTTGCGGTGGTAATTGGCAAAGAGAGGGAAAAGCAGACTGTCCAGGCAAAAAGAAAAGAGCAGATGCTGATGGATTATCCCGGTCTGATCATGAAATTTACACTTCTGGTACAGGCTGGTTTAACTGCAAGAAAGGCATTTCAGAAGATCGCTCTGGACTATGGAAAAAAAGAAAATGGAAAAGAGCGGGCGGCTTATGAAGAAATCCGGACAACATGTTATGAAATGGACAGTGGAATTTCTGAGGCAGAGGCATATCGAAGATTTGGAGAGCGATGTGGACAGGTAAAATATAAAACACTTGCAACACTGCTGATCCAGAATCTTCAGAAAGGAAGCAGGCATCTGTCGGATCTGCTGGAAAAAGAATCTGTGGAAGCATGGGAAGAAAGAAAAAGAAAAGCAAGAGTACTTGGCGAAGCGGCAGCAACGAAACTGCTTTTGCCAATGGTACTGATGCTGCTGGTGGTAATGGCAGTAATTATGCTGCCTGCGGGTCTTTCCTTTTATGGAGGATAAAAAAGCACAGGGCAACAGAAATGCGAGGTGACAAATGAAAAATATATGGAGATGTGTGAAAGAATTTGCGATAGAAGAAGATGCGGTAGGAGTTGTGGAAATTATCCTGATTCTGGTGGTTCTGATCAGTCTGGTCGTCATCTTTAAGGAACAGCTTACCGCTCTTGTCAAAAAAATTCTTGCAAAAATCACAAAACAAAGTAATGCAATCTGAGAATAAGAAAAAACGGTAGAATATCCTGACGTTTTGGAAAGGAGAGTACCCTCTTGGTGAAAACAGTGAAAAAGGGCAGTATCACGATTTTTCTGGCACTGATCTTAAGTCTGATCCTGTCTCTTGTAAGCGCAAGTATTGAATCAGTACGCATGTCAGCTGCCAGAACGCAGATCCTGAACAGTATGGATATCGGTCTGTATTCTCTGTTCGGACAGTATGACCGGACACTTCTGGAGGATTATGACCTGTTTGCATTATATGCAGGCGGGAAAGAGGAACCGGATATGGCATCCGTATATGAGAATTTTCAGTCCTATATGAAGCCTGTGTTAAAACAGAACAGCCAGAAACTGGAACTTCTGCAGGGTGGCTTTAACGGATATCGTATGCTGACTGATGGAAACGGCGAAGTGTTTTTTGGGCAGGCGGTCAGATATATGCGTGAAACACTGGGAAGTCAGGGGGTACAGATCCTTCTTGGAAAATTACAGGACCAGGAAGAGAAAACAGAAGCAGCAGAACGAAAAGGAGAGCAGGCGGAAAATGAAGATACAATGAATTCTTATGACTCAGAGATTTCGGATGCTGCACAGAAAAGTGAAGAAGCCGAAAAGAACCAGGAAAATCAGAAAGATTCGGGCGATTTTGGAGATGGAGGAAGCAGTGAAGATTTTACCGGTGGTGTAAACAAAGATGTGGAAAATCCTATTCCTGTGATTCGAAGAGTACGAAAAATGGGACTGATCGATCTGGTAGTTCCGACAGAACGTGGGATTTCAGATGCTGTTACGGACAAAAGAACACTGACATCTGGAAGAACGCTTCAAACAGGAATGCTGATGGATTCCGGCATACAGACCGATAATTCGTACACTTCGGGAATTCTTTTCGGACAGTATCTACTGAAAAAACTGGGAAATTACCGAAAGCCGGCTGCATCAGGGCTGAATTATCAGGTGGAATATATTCTTGGTGGAAAAAACAGTGACAGAGAAAATCTCAAATCTGTAGCTGCAAAACTTCTCCTGATCCGGCAGGGCGTTAATATGGCACATCTATTAGCTGATGGAGGAAAACGAATTCAGCTGGAGACATTGTCACTGGCGATCGCATCCAGCTTTCTGGTTCCGCCGGCAGCTGCAGTGATCGAAGCGGCATTGCTCGTATGCTGGGCTTTTGCGGAGAGCGTACTGGATGTCCGGGAACTTTTTGCGGGCGGTCATGTTCCTCTTGTAAAAAATGCGTCAGACTGGCAGTTGTCATTAAGCAACCTGTCTCACATTCTGGATCATCTGGACACATCGAGGAAAGACTCTAAAGGGGGAATGTCCTATGAAGATTATCTGCGTGTGCTTCTTATTGCCAAGGGAAAGCAGGAAAAGGTGATAAGAGGAATGGATATGATTGAATGTTCGATCCGCGAAAAAGGGAAAAGACCGGGATTTCGGATGGATCACTGTATTGTTGCCCTGGAAGCTTCTGCAGATGTAAAAGCAAATAACAAGAAAACATTTACAGTCACACGACAGTATGCATATGAATAGAAAGAGAGGTGTACAGGGATGCTTTTTCAGAAAGAAAAAGAAGATAAAAATCAGATAAACAGACTGGATCAGAAAAGAGAAAGGCGCTCTCCGAGAAGGTTTTTTCTGCTTTCCCCGATGAGCAGGAAACCACTTTCTGGAAAGGCATCCCTGTGCACCTTTTTGAAAAGGGCAAGTCTTACCGTGGAAGCTGCTCTGGTTCTTCCGATATTTTTGTTTGGTGTGATCACTTTGATCTCGTTTATGGATATTTATAAAGTGCAGACAGAGCATCTGACAGAATTGTGCCAGAAGGCCAAGGAGGCGGGAATGTATGCATATGGAGCCGGTAATTCCGGAGCGGAGAATATCGTATTGCCAGATGTATATTCCTGCCAGCCTGTAGGCGGTTTACTGCCGTTACCAAGGGTCTGGTTCCACAATACAGTAAAAGTTCATGCGTGGACAGGTGTGAAATATGAAGAAGAAAACACGGCGGCAGAAAATCAGCCAATGGTATATGTCACAGAGTCAGGAACTGTATATCACAGAAAACTGGGATGCAGCTATCTGAATCTGTCGGTACAGCAGGTATCAGGATCAGCTGTGAAAAATATGAAAAATACATACGGCGAAAAGTATCAGGCATGTGAACTGTGTAGCCGTGGTCAGGAACCCGCAGGTGTTGTATATATCACAAAAAAGAGCAATCGTTTTCATAACAGAGAAAGCTGCAGTGCATTGAAACGATCTGTCCGTATGGTGAAAGAATCGGAAGTATCCGGAGAAATGAGTGCGTGTGGACGTTGTGGATGAGAGGAGAAGCTATGAGCAGAGGCGAAATATGTATGATGGCATTTCTTGGAATTAATACATGGACAGATATCCGGAAAAAAGAGATTTGTTTTCCGGTGTTTTGTCTGTTCCTGGCGGGAGGTATATTGTGGAGGATAACAGAAGGAAGTTTGTGGCCGGATGGGCTGATTTCAATGGGAATCGGGATATTTGCCGCAATAATATCTGCGCTCACAGGAGGAGAGATCGGAGCAGGAGACGGTCTCCTTATAATAGCAATGGGGTCTGTGATGACAGCAGGAGAGCTGATCGGAATACTTTTTGCTGCGCTTTTGCTGTGTGGGATATATTCCGGAATTCAGCTTCTCGTGTTAAAAAAACAGAGGGATATTGAAATACCGTTTGTACCATTTTTGCTTGCAGGATATCTTGGAGGTGTATTTTTGTGAAAAAACTGAAAAAAGGAAGTTTTACGTTGGAAGCGGCACTGCTGATGCCGTTATTGCTCACGGTTATTATGAGTATGTTGTATCTGGATTTTTTTGTACATAACAGGGCGTGGTTGACAGCAGCTGCATATGAGGCGGCAGTAAGTGGCAGTATGGAAGGATATAAAAAAGAAGCAAATATATATGAGACAGCGGATATTCAGGGACGGATGCTTGGAAGCCAGGGACTGCCTGGAGGGGAAAACCTGAGTATGCAGACAAATGCGGGAAAAAATGTGCAGGTAACTTATCGTATGGAGATACCGGCAGGGTTTCTCGGACAAAAATGGAATATTACAGTCAGCGGAACAGCGAAACCGTTACGTCCTGTAGGATGGATACGCAGGATAAAGGGAGCGGCAGATGCGCTGAAAGAGGTGAAAAATTAAAATGAGATCAGAATATAAAAGAGATATGAATCATAATTATCTGATACTGACAGGAGAAGATACGATTAATACGGATTCTTATCAGGTGAGGATGATTGTGGCAAATGTGGTACCTGATCTTCTGCAATGCCGTATTCAGGGAATCGATGGAAAATTTATGGTGTATTATGATGTGACTTCCAGACATTCGATGACTGCACTTTTCGAAAACAGAAAAATCGGAATGGAAGAACTTCAGGTAATTCTTGGCGGTTTTATTCAGGTGATGGAAGCGATGTCGGAATATCTTCTGAATCCCTGTCAGCTGATCCTGGAGCCGGAATATATTTATCTGGATGCGGAAAAGAACAATGTTCGCTTTTGCTATATGCCCGGATTTCATGGAGAGATACAGGAGCAGTTTCAGAATCTTGCAGAATATCTTCTTCCAAAACTGGATCATGAGGATGGAAAGGCAGTTATGCTGGGGTACAGTGTATACAGAAGGGCACTGGAGGACAGCTTTCATCTGGAATATATCAAGGAAGAATTGTATAAAGTAAGCAATGGAAATCAGGAAGATTTTGAAGCATATGAAAAAAAACAGGCAACTGTATCAGTACAGAAGGAAGTAACATCGGAGAAAGAACAGGAAGAATTGTGGGATATGGAAAACTGGGAACGGGACTCTGAAGCAGAAAAATCAAAAAAGGCAGGAAAGAGAAAAAAGAAAAAGTCGAAAGAGGATGCAGAAAAGAAAACAGATATAGGGAAAAAAGCAGCGGGATTTGCGGCAGCTGTTCTGGTTCTGCTGGGAGCTGCCATGGGAATGGCAACAGGATACCTGCCCAGGGTAAGCACTGAAATTTTTCTGTGTGGAGTTCTGGGAATAATGATCCTGGGGATGTTATCTTTCTGGCTGATAAAAAGATTTTCCAGGAAAGAACAGGATCTTCCGGTGAAAATATCAGAAAAGAAAAATTCTGTGAAAAAAGATTCTGCATATTCAGAAGAAAAGAATATGGATACGGATATAGAGGAAGGAATAGAAACGGAATGGGAAGAGAAAATGGAAAAAACATCAAAGAAACACGGAGAAAAACAGAAAATGATAAGAGAGGCAGAAGAGGGATTAGGAGAAACCATGGTTCTTACGTCAGGCTTGGTGAAGGGTCCGGCCACACTGGTAAGCCGTGAACCGGGAGAACTGGCAACGATATATCTTGAACAGGAGATTGTTGTGATCGGAAAACTGGAGACAGCATCAGACGCTGTGATCAATATGCCTACGGTCAGCCGGATTCATGCCAAGATCAGAAAAAGAGACGGAGAATATTATCTGACAGATCTGAATTCCAGAAATGGAACATCTGTTAATGGGCAGATGTTGAAAGTTGGAGAAGAACATCTATTGAAAGATGAGGATGAAGTAGATTTTGCACAGGCCCGCTATATTTTTTTGAGATAACAAAGCGAAAAAACAGGGTTTATGTCGTATTATATAGAAGACCGCAGGTTGTTTATATAATGAAAATCTGATAAAATAGTCCAATAAACTGACCACAAACTGGAAATGATTTTCCGGAGATGTTACAGAAAAGAGGACTTAAGTGGAAGAAATAAAAAAAGAACCTGTGACGATATTGCTGATTCTGTTAAATGCATTAATTTTTCTCATTGTAGAGATTACCGGTGGCTCTGAGAATGGACAGCATATGCTGGAATGTGGTGCGGTTTATGCACCTCTGATCTTTGAACAGGGACAGTGGTATCGTATGTTTACCAGCATGTTCCTGCATTTCGGAGCTCCCCATCTGATCAATAATATGTTGGTACTGTTTGTTCTCGGACAACGGCTGGAACCGGTTGTTGGAAAAATAAAATTTATTCTGATTTATATTCTTGGAGGTCTTGGAGGAAATCTGCTCTCTTTGTTTTTTGATATGCAGACAGAAAAATACACATTATCCGCAGGAGCATCTGGTGCGGTATTTGCAGTTATGGGAGGAATGATCTATGTGATAATCCGTCACAGAGGAAAAGTTTCAGATCTGACCATAAGACAAATGCTGATCATGGCTGCGTTTTCTCTGTATTTTGGTTTTGCAAGTGAAGGTGTTGATAATATAGCTCATATTGGCGGTTTGCTGTGCGGTTTTCTGACTGCAGTGATATTCTATCATCCAAGAAAAATATGGAAAACGGTTCCCTGACCAGGGGTACTTTCTATGGAAATACTGCCATGGTGCGCTTCAGCTACCTGTCTGGAAATAGCAAGCCCCAGACCGGTGCCGTTTTCTTTTGTTGTAAAAAACGGCTGGAAGATACTTGCAAGCTGTTCTTTGGAAATTCCACATCCATTATCCTGAATATTGATACAAATACCAGATTTTTCAGTAAAAGCTGTCACAGAGATCTGTCCGCCGGGAACAGGAACTGCTTCCCAGGCATTCTTAAGAAGGTTCAGAAGCATCTGCCGGATTTGGATTCTGTCTAGCATCAGTGTCGGAAGATCATTGGGAATGTCTGTCACAAGACGGATATCCAGATAGTCCAGAGTAGGTTTGACAGAAGAAAGAACTGTTTTCAGATACATACCGGTATCGGTTGCTTCGGGTTTGACCCGTCCTGCGTTATTAAATGCAGAAAGTTCATCAAGAAGTTCCCGCACATAACTGAGATTATCCATAACATCATCCCAGTGTTCATAATCCTCAACTTCTGGATGGGCGGATGCGATCATCTGAAGTCCGCTGTTGATCAGAGTCAGCGGATTACGGATTTCATGAGAAAATTTAGAAAGTGTGTAATGAAAATCTTTTTTTAATTCATTAACTGTGTCGTCGTTGCACATGTTATCACCTCAAAAAAATATTAACATCAGAAATTCCAAATATCAACAAGAACAGTATTGAAAAAATCGAGAAAATACGACAAAATAAGAATAACAACTATTTAAGCTAGGAGGATAAAACAATGGGAGATTGTATATTTTGTAAAATTGCAAATGGAGAAATTCCAGCAGCAACACTTTATGAGGATGAGGATTTTCGTGTAATTCTTGATCTGGGTCCGGCAAGTAAAGGTCATTCTCTGATCTTACCGAAAAAACATGCAGCTAATATTTATGAGCTTCCAGATGAGACAGCAGGAAAGGCAATGATCCTCGCAAAAAAAATGGCTGGAAAGCTGACAGATGCATTAAACTGTGATGGATTTAATATTGTCCAGAATAATGGAGAGATTGCAGGACAGACTGTATTTCATTTTCATATGCACCTGATTCCGAGATATAAAGGTGATGAAGTTGGACTGACCTGGAAAGCCGGAGAGCTCAGCGATGAGGTGAGAGATGAAATTCTGAAAAAGGTCAGAGACTGATAAATACCTACTAAAGAGGAAAAATGAAAAATCAGACATACGAAGAGTTTTACCTTAAATATCGAAAAATATCCAAAGCATACGCATACGGAATCCTGCACGACTGGAATATGGCAGACGATGTCAGCCAGGATGTACTTTATAAAATGTACAACATGAGAAAAGGACTGAATGTTGACAATGAAAAAATGATGTATTCCCTGATACGCAGATCTTCCGTGAATAAAGCAATGGATTATAAAAAGAAGTCCAGTTCCAGACATGAGTTTGTCTGTACAGAAGATATTTCGGAAATTCTGGAAGTTCGGAGATCTGTTGATGCGGAAGAAGTAATTCTGCGTAAAGAGAAGAAAGAATTTATGTACATGGTGTTGGAAAGATTTCGTGAAGAACAGCCTCTTAATTATGAAATCCTGATTCAGGTCAAATATCTGGATATTCCAGTTGAGATAGTTGCAGAAGAGTTTGGATTGACAAAGAGTGGTGTGAATAACAGGATATATAAGGCAAAGCGCTGGCTGAAAGAAGAGTTTCGTAAAGTTTACGAATAAAAAGAAACCCTGCCATTTCCTGGAAATGGCAGAGTTTTTTACAGAAAGTGAATGATCAGGAACGGGCGCATTCTTCAATAAGCTCTGTGATCTTGCTGATAGAATCTACACGACCGTTTCCAGCCATGGCTTCTGTATATTTCTGACGGTCAGTATAAAGCTGGTGGATGGTGTCCAGAAGTTTTGTTTCTGTGATTTCTTCTTCCTCCAGGACCATGCTGAATCCCTGGCGTTCAAAAGAACGTGCATTGAGAATCTGATCACCACGACTTGCTTTTGCGGAAAGTGGAATCAGAAGATTCGGTTTATGCAGCTCGCGGATTTCGCAGATTGCATTGGCACCTGCACGTGAAATCACAACATCAGCCATAGCGAACAGATCCGGAAGTTCATCCTGGATATATTCATACTGGACATACCCGGTGGTACCTTTAAGACTTTCATCGGTTTTACCTTTTCCGCAAAGATGAACAACCTGGAAATCTTTCAGAAGTTCCGGAAGAATCTTACGGACATTGTCGTTTACAGAAGCTGCGCCGAGACTGCCGCCAATAACCATAATTACTGGCTTGTCAGCAGTGAAACCACAGAATTTACGACCAGCGTCCGCATTTCCGGAAAGAAGTTCCTGACGGATCGGAGTTCCGGTAAGAACTGCTTTGTCAGCAGGAAGATTATTGACAGTTTCCGGGAAGTTACAGCATATTTTTGATGCAGATGAGAGACAGAGTTTATTGGCGAGTCCGGGAGTCATATCTGATTCATGGATAAGTGCTGGGATTTTCAGGCGTTTTGCCGCAATTACAACAGGAACTGTAACGAATCCGCCTTTGGAAAAAACAACGTCCGGTTTCAGATCTTTCAGAATTTTTCTGGCCTGGCTGAAGCCTTTCAGGACACGAAACGGGTCAGAAAAGTTTTTTAGATCGAAGTAGCGTCTCAGTTTTCCAGATGAAATTCCATAATAAGGGATTCCAAGTTCTTCGATCAGTTTTTTTTCGATTCCTTCATAGGAACCGATATAGGAAATTGTATAACCCAGCTCCTTAAGTCTTGGGATCAGGGCAATATTTGGAGTTACATGGCCGGCAGTACCACCGCCGGTAAGTACGATGTGTTTCATTTGGATTCCTCCTGAATAGTCATATACTATCATTAAATATGAACTCTAACGGAGGAATTGTCAAGGAAAGATAGGATTACAGGAGAAAAATAATGGAAGATTTCAGGGATGATGAACTGAAAAAATGGTTGGCAGAAGAATACGAAAAAGAAATAGACGAGATGGAGGAAGTTCTGTTTCCGAACGGAGTTCTTCCTGATGATGGAGAAACGGAAGAAGAGGCAAAAGCTGCCTACAAAAAACTTGTGGACCGACTGAAAGCAGATGGCGTTTATGAAGAAGATGAACCTGAAAAAGTAAAAATTGTCTACCTCCCTTAGAAAAAAAGGCATAAAGCAGCAAAGGTGGCAGCGGCGGTGCTCGTGTGTGCAGCAGGCGTATTCGCCGCAAGCATGACCAGCCAGGCTAACAGGAGTTATTTTATTGATTCGGTGAAGGTTTGGACGGGGAATGATACGAAGATTGTGGTGGATAATGATCCGAGTAGTGATGTTCTTAGCATGGATGAAGATAAAGCGCGAGATGATATAAATGAACAATTAGGAATAAAAGTTCCGTATTTCATGTATCGACCGCAGAAATTTAAGTATTTAGATTATGAGGTTGATAAAATGCAAAAATTTGCATTTATGGAATATCAGCATGATGATAAAGTAATAACATTATATATGGATCAGAATATTGATAATCAAAATAGTATTGCGATTGGGTTAGATGGTAAGCAAATAAAAAAAATAGTATTTGATGATGAAAATATTACAATTACTTTATTAGCGGTAAGAGATAAGGCGGATAAAGAAAAAAACTATGTAGCATATTGGAAATATGAAGAAGTATACTATCAAGTCAGCGGGAAAATGCCAGAAAATGAATTTGAAAAATTGATTGAAAATATGAGATTTTGAGAGAAAACGCAGTGAAAAAATCGTATTAAAGATAGGAATGTGAGTTTGGAAGGAGGAAAAATGGAAAGAAAGATCATTAAATTTATTACATTATTTATGCTTGTAGGAATTTTATGTTGCACAAATATTAGTGCTGTTTGGGCATCTGATACATCAGACATTACAGAAGCAACAGATCTGGAAACAGATTTAGATTCTTCCGAAGATACAGTTTATAGTGTGCTTAGAGGGACGAATTTAAATTATGGAACTACCAAGGTTTCAAAGTTAGCCAGTAATAAAGTAGGGGTTTCTGGAATTACACAATGCCATCATGCATGTGATACAGTGTATTTGGAACTGTATTTAGAGAGAAAAGTTAATGGTAGTTATTCAGTGTATAAAAGTTGGAGTTTTACAACAAACAATGCTACTCATTTAACTAAAAGCTTAAAAGTAATCGTTCCAAGCGGCTACTACTACAGAGTACGTGGCTATCACGCTGCAAAAGACGGAAGCAAGGAATCTGTAACCACAGTAACAAAAGGTGTGCTGATCAAATAATCAAAAATAATTTTATAGCATAAGCTCATCCCATCCCCAGCGATGTCAACAAACCAAAAAAATCCAGTAAACTTACATTACCTTCGCTGGGGAATCTTAAAATTCTGAAAAATCTAACAATCTTTCTAAAGATAAATTCTTAAAATTCCATATATTTCACAAAAAGACTGTCAAAATCCAAACATTTCGTGTATAATAAATACAATAAAACTGTTAATAAACAGAAAGTCGATTATTTCTGCTTAAACGTAAGTCGATTGCGTTTATGAACATATAGCAGAGCGGAAAAGGGGGCTTGTGCATGAAGATAACATTTATCGGTGCAACACACGAAGTGACCGGAAGCTGCTATTATCTGGAAGCAGCAGGGCGGAAGTTTCTGGTGGATTATGGAATGGAGCAGGGACCAGATTATTACGAGAATAAAGAGTTACCGGTAGCTCCGGGTGACCTGGACTTTGTGCTCCTGACACATGCTCATATGGATCATTCCGGTAATCTTCCGGCATTATATGCAAAAGGCTATCAGGGACCAATCTACGCCACAGAAGCAACCTGTAATCTCTGTGATATCATGCTCCGTGACAGCGCACATATCCAGATGTTTGAGGCTGAATGGAGAAATCGTAAGGGGCGCAGAGAAGGAAAACCGGAATTTATTCCTGCATATACGATGGAAGACGCAATGGGTGTTCTTCGAAACTTTGTCAGATGTCCATACGATAAAATTATCAAACCTGCTGAAGGAATCGAGGTTCGTTTTGTGGATGCGGGACATCTCCTGGGATCAAGCAGTATTGAAATCTGGCTTACCGAAGATGATAAGAAAGAGAAAATCGTATTTTCCGGAGACATCGGAAATCTTAATCAGCCTCTGATCAAGGATCCTGTATATATTAAAGAGGCAGATTATGTTGTGATGGAGTCTACTTATGGAGACAGAAGTCATGGAGAACGACCGGATTATCCAGTCATGCTTGCGGAAATCATTCAGAAAACTTTTGACAGAGGCGGTAATCTGGTGATTCCATCCTTTGCTGTGGGCCGTACGCAGGAAATGCTGTATTTTATCCGTCAGATCAAAGAACAGGGGCTTGTTCACGGGCATGATGGCTTTACTGTGTATGTAGACAGTCCTCTTGCCAATGAGGCAACTACGATTTTCAGTGAAAATGCCTATACCTGCTACGATGAAGAAGCAATGGATCTTTTGAACAAAGGAATCAATCCACTGTCATTCCCGGGCTTGAAGACATCCGTTACTACCGATGATTCCAGAGCGATTAATTTCGATGAAGACTGCAAGGTGATCATTTCTGCCAGCGGTATGTGTGATGCCGGACGTATCAAACATCATCTGAAACATAATCTGTGGGATCCAAGAAATACCATTCTTTTTGTTGGATATCAGGCGATAGGAACCCCTGGCCGGGCACTTCTGGAAGGGGCCACAGAGATGAAACTGTTTGGAGAGACGGTGCAGGTTGCAGCGGAAATCAGCAGAATGCCCGGAATCAGTGGTCATGCAGATGTAAATGGCCTTCTGAACTGGGCAAGAGCATTTGAAACGAAGCCGAAGCATGTCTTTGTTACTCACGGAGATGATACGGTAACGGAGGTTTTTGCCCAGAGACTGAAAGAAGAGCTGGGATATGACGCAACGGCGCCGTTCAGCGGAACAGAATATGATCTTCTGGAGAACAAATGTATCCACGAAGCTGTTGGTGTCCGCATTGTGAAAGCCACTGCTTCACCCAAAACGACCAAAGCCGCCCGTGCATATGAGAAGCTTCTGGCTATGGGACGCCGCCTGATGACGATTATCCGTAAGAATGAAGGCTGCCCAAACAAAGATCTGGACCGTTTTGCAAGAGATATCCAGTCATTGTGTGATAAATGGGACAGAACAGATATCTGACAGAAGAAACAAATATAAAAAAACACCCTGCAGAAAAAAGATTCTGCAGGGTGGCGATTGATCTTACAGATCAGCCTTCGTTTAATGCCTGACGGATTGCCTTTGCAAGCTGATCCGGACATGAAGTTGGTTTGAAACCACAGCGGATACCTTCCAGGCGGCTGATCACTTCATCAGCATCCATTCCTTCTGCAAGATGTGCAACGCCCTGTGTATTTCCGGAGCATCCACCTGTAAATTTAATATTGTGTACTTTCTTATTGTCGTCGATCTCGAACTCAATTCCCTGAGCACAGACACCTTTTGTTTTATATGTCATAAAAATTCCTCCTGTATTTATTTGCCGTCCGGTACAGAGAATATCTATATGGTTTAATATCTATATGGTTTTGTACCGGAGAGCAGTATCATATCTACCGATTATATCATCTCTTAAAAAAAGTTTCCATAAAAAATAAAATTTGTTATAATGAACGTTGTAGAAAAAGAAAAAGTACTGTTGAACAGAAGAAAAATGAAAATTCAGCAGGATATTATATTGAAAGAGAGGACTTACAGATCATGAAATGTGTTGGAATTATAGGCGCAATGGAACAGGAAGTTGCAAGACTGAAAGAAGTGATGGAAGATGTGTCCATCACTACAAGAGCAAACATGGACTTTTATGAGGGAGTTCTGGAAGGAAAGAAAGTTGTTGTAGTGCAGTCCGGAATCGGTAAAGTAAATGCAGGTATGTGTACCCAGATCCTGGCAGATCTTTTTCAGGTGGAAGCTGTGATCAATACCGGTATTGCAGGAAGCCTGAATAACGACATCAATATCGGAGATATCGTACTTTCTACAGATGTTCTTCATCATGATATGGATGCTACAGGATTTGGATATCCGAAGGGACAGATTCCTCAGATGAAAGAATTTTCTTTCCAGGCAGATGAGGGTCTTCGTAAGATCGCCCGTGATGTATGCGAGGAAGTGAATCCGGAGATCCAGGTTTTTGAAGGAAGAATTGCTTCTGGAGACCAGTTTGTATGTGATCAGGGTGTAAAGGACAACATTGTAAAAGAGTTCAGCGCATATGCAGTTGAGATGGAGGGTGCGGCGATCGGACAGGCAGCAGCTCTTAACGGAATCCCGTTCCTGATCATCAGAGCGATTTCTGACAAGGCTGATAACAGCGCAAACATGGATTATCCGGCATTTGAGAAACTTGCCATTGAGCATAGCGTGCGCCTGACTCAGGGAATGCTGAAACGCATGGCATAATTGCAGAAACAGGGGAACCGTCATATCTTTTCTGCATATACTGTAAGAGATAGCAGAGAGAGGACAGCAGCGATTATGCTTTATCGAGACTTTTATCCGTTTTATGCTGCACAGGGAAATCCTGTTTTTTATAATGAGGAGCGGGAACAGGAGAGAGAGTTTGACCTGATGAAATCCTATTACCCAGATACAGCCAGAAAGATCCAGGAGAAGGCGGAAATGCAGTGTCAGCTTCTGGACTATGAGGGAAGCCGCCTGTATGACGAGTATCCGGATCGTTTTATGCTGTATCATATCTGCAGTCTGGTGAAAGATGAGATGACCAAAGATGCCAGTGCCCAGGAAATGCCGGGCGGATTTCTGGATGATCTTATCCAGGTATTGGTATATCAGGAAATTTCCCGGAGAAGATGCCGACGCCGGAGATGTCGACAGTATTTTCCGCGATAACAGTAATGACAGAATATGAATGACAGGTTCCTCCAACATCTGTCCATATACAAGAAAAACGAAAATGAATATAATGGAAGTATGATGAAGACAATAAGGGAATTTTTAGAAGAACAGATCAATGAACAGCTGATCCAGGCTGTTGTAAGTGGCCGCAGGACTGGTGAGGGACCTTCCAAGGTGAAGCTTCGTCCTGTGGAACTGAAAGGGAAACTTTGTTACCAGGCGTCTGTGACAGAGGGAACGAAGGTTTACCATAAAAATTATTCAAGGGAAGAGATTATCGATTATCTGGAGCAGGCAATGGAAGAATTCCGTCAGCTTCAGGTAACCGGACGCAGCCAGGATGGAAGCATCCTCATAAGCAAAAAAGGCAAGGCAACGATCAAAACAAAAAATCATAAAGCTGTTCAGAATGAAAGTGTAAAAATCGCACCGCATAACCGTGTGAAACAGTATATTCTGAAAGAGGGAACCGCAGCTCCGTTTCTGGTGGATCTGGGAGTTATGACAAAAGATGGAAAGATTGTTGCTTCCCGATATGATAAATTCAGGCAGATCAACCGTTTTCTGGAATTTATTCGGGATATTCTTCCCAAACTTCCGAAAGACCGGGAGATTACAATCCTGGATTTTGGCTGTGGAAAGTCCTATCTTACATTTGCGATGTATTATTATCTCAGAGAGCTTGAGGGTTTTGATGTGAACATCATAGGCCTTGATCTTAAAGAAGATGTGATCCGACACTGCAGCGAGCTTGCCAGATCTTATGGGTATGATAAACTGCATTTCTATCAGGGAGATATTGCCGGCTATGAAGGAGTTTCTTCCGTAGATATGGTGGTGACACTTCATGCCTGTGATACAGCAACAGATTTTGCCCTGGCGAAAGCCGTGGAATGGGGGGCACAGGTGATCCTGTCTGTTCCATGCTGCCAGCATGAACTGAACCGCCAGATCAAAAATGAAATGCTGCAGCCGATCATGCGTTACGGAATTTTGAAAGAACGTATGGCTGCGCTGATCACAGATGGCCTGCGGGCAGAGCTTCTGGAAAGTAAAGGCTATGAGACACAGCTTCTTGAGTTTATTGATATGGAGCATACACCAAAGAATATCCTGATCCGCGCAGTAAAAACCGGAAAGAAAAAGAACAGAGAAAGTTTTGCGGATTCCATGAAGGCGCTTCATGTAAATCCTACACTGGACAGGCTTCTTTATCCGGAAGAGTCGATCTCACAGAAGGGAGAATGACATGAAAAAGATCCTACGTAAAGGAGCTATACTTCTGGTGATCTTCGTAGCAGTAGTGGCCTGTACATCACTTCTGATGAACAGTCAGTCTACGGATAACCGTTCAGATATGAATGACGCCACGCTTCCGGAAGTTATGGTAAAGCTGGGAAGTACACAGGCAAATAAAATGTATGGATACAGGCAGCAGATGCAGACCGATTTCATGCGAGGCAGTATTACACCTCTGGATACGACGAAAAAGCTGACATTTGAGATCAATCCATACACAGATACAGTAACAGGCCTTGCGTATGAGGTGCGTACTTCAGATGGAAGCAAGGTTATGGAGAACCGTAAGATCAAGAATCTTACCAAAGAAGAAAACGGATATTTAAGTACAGAGATCGAAATTGGCAGTGATCTTCGTATGAACCAGGAATATTCTCTTCAGATCACGCTGGATACCAGCGAGGGGGAAGTTTATTACTATACAAGAGTTGTTTCCAGAACGCAGTTAAATACAGAGGCGTATTTGCAGTTTGTAAAAGATTTTTCCTCCAAATGTCTGGATAAAGAGCAGGCAGATACTCTGACGGGATATCTGGAGGCAGAAGATACGACCAGTGGAACCAATTTCAATAATATTACCATCTCTTCAGGCCTTTCCAATATCAGCTGGGGATCACTTTCACCCAAAATGTATATGGAAGGTGTGCCTTTGATCGATGATATCAACGAAACAACCGCAAGTATTACTTTGAATTATCAGGTTTCTGCACAGGATGATGAGGATAAAACAGAAATTTATGATGTTACGGAATTTTATCGTATGCGTTATACGGAGACCAGGATCATGCTGTTGGACTTCAAGCGTTCTGCAACAAAAGTTTTTGATCCTTCTCAGACGGTTGTTTCCGATGCGGGACTTCTTCTGGGAATCCGAAATAAAAATGTCACCTATGCATCTAACAGTGATGGAAAGATCGTTGTTTTTGAGCAGGATGGTGATCTCTGGTCTTATGCACCGTCCAGCGGTAAGATCACAAGGATCTTCAGTTTCCGTAAAGATGAAAATAATGATTCCAGATATGTGAGAACGGAACATGATATTAAGATCATCCGCGTGTCAGACAGTGGAGATGTGGATTTTGTACTTTATGGTTATATGAACCGTGGTGTTCATGAAGGATACAGCGGAGTCTGTGTTTATCATTACAACAGTGACCGTAATGTAGTGGAAGAAAAGGTTTTCATACCGAGCACAGAATCCTACGAATTCCTGAAGGAAGATCTCGGAACACTTACTTATGTAAACAAAAATAATCAGCTGTTTCTTCTTTTTGCACAGAAGCTGTATCAGGTAGATATTGAAACAGGAACTTCTGAGATCCTGGAAGATGGTATTAAACAGAATTATTTTGTAGTATCTGAGACCAAGGCACATGCGGCATGGCTGATCACTTCCGGAGATGATAAAGGAAAGATCAGAGAAATCGAGTTTGATTCACTGAAAACAAGAGATCTCCTGCCGGAAAGCGGGCAGAAACTGAGAACTCTGGGATTTATGAATGAAGATCTGGTATATGGAATCCTTTCTGATGAGGATATTCTTACAGATGCCAACGGACATGAAACAGAAGGACTCAGTACATTCCGCATTGAGAGCTTTAAGGGTAAAGTAAAGAAAGAATATCATCAGGATGGCCTTTATGTCACAAATGTGACGGTTGGAAGTACCATGATGGAATTTGAGCTTTCCGCAAAATCAGGAAATACTTATACAGTCCAGAAAAAAGATAATATCATGAATAACAAAAAGGCATCCGGAAGTCAGGTAGATGTGGCTCTGATCACTACAAACCGCGCAGGAACACTGATCCGCCTGACCATGACCCAGAAGCCGGAGACGGACAGCCCGCTGCTTGTTTATTCCAAGATCGAGAGTACAGAAGATTCACCGGTGACACTGGATACGACTGTTCCGCAGGGAGAACTTTATTATGTTTATGCATATGGATCTCTTGACCGGATTTATACAGATCCGGCAGCAGCCGTAAAACGTGCGGATAATCAGACCGGAGTTGTCCTGAACCGTGCTCAGCAGTATGTCTGGGAACGTGGAAATAAAAAGACAAAGATCCAGATGGATATAGAAGATGTACCGGATACGATCCTGACAGCTAACTGGAAGAAGAAGGAACTTCAGGATGGACTGGGAGATACAGGAACTGTGATCGATCTGACCGGATGCAGTCTTGATAATGTCCTTTATGAGGTCAGCGCCCAGAGGCCGGTAGTGGCCAAAACCGGAGAGAATTCCAGCGTTGTGATCGTAGGCTATGATGAATATAATACGTATCTTTATGACCCGTCTACAGGACAGACAAGCCCATATGGAATGAATGACAGTACAGCATTATTTGAAAGTGCGGGAAATGTATTCCTGACCTATATAGAAAACGTTACAGAGTGACGCAGATAAATGGCCGGATAAAAGCCGTGGGGTAACAGCAGAGATGACAAATCGGGAAGACCCGTTTGGCATAAATCAGAAAAGGACAGGTGTATTTGTCCTTTTTTGGAAAAAGCGCGACAGGAAAGGGGAAAATGTAATGTTAAGTGAAAGTATCAAAAAACTGGTGCAGTATGGAGTGGAGACAGGAATAACACCAGAATGTGAAAGAATCTATGCGACGAATCTTCTTCTGGATGCCTTTGGGGAAAGTGAATATACAGAACCCGAGACAGAGTATGCTAAAATTGATCTTGAGGCGACTCTCGATGAGCTTCTGGATGAAGCTGTAAAGAGAGGGATTATTGAGGACAGCGTTGTATACAGAGATCTCTTCGATACAAAACTTATGAACTGTCTGATGCCGCGTCCGGCGCAGGTGCAGAAAGAATTCTGGGATGCTTATAAAGAAGATCCGGAGAAAGCAACGGATTATTTTTATAAACTGAGTCAGGACAGCAACTATATCAGACGCTACCGTGTAAAAAAAGATCAGAAGTGGACAGTAGACAGTGAATATGGTAAGATCGATATCACCATCAACCTTTCCAAACCGGAAAAAGATCCGAAAGCCATCGCAGCTGCCAAACTTGTGAAATCCAGTAGTTACCCGAAATGTCTGCTTTGTCCGGAGAATGAAGGTTACGCAGGAAGAGTAAATCATCCGGCAAGAGAAAATCACAGAATTATCCCGATCACGATCAATGACAGTCCGTGGGGCTTTCAGTATTCCCCATATGTTTATTACAATGAACACTGTATTGTATTTAACAGTAAACATACACCTATGAAGATCGAGAGAAACACGTTTATCAAGCTGTTTGATTTTGTAAAACTGTTTCCGCATTATTTTCTTGGCTCCAATGCGGATCTTCCGATCGTTGGTGGTTCTATCCTGAGCCATGATCACTTCCAGGGCGGACATTATACATTTGCCATGGCGAAGGCTGAGATCGAGAAGCATGTGACGATTCCAGGATATGAAGATGTAGAAGCCGGTATCGTGAAATGGCCGCTTTCTGTTTTGCGTATCCGGAGTAAAGATGAGAAGAGACTGATCGATCTGGCGACACATGTGCTGGAAAACTGGAGAGGCTATACAGACGAAGCTGCATTTGTTTTTGCAGAGACAGACGGTGAGCCTCATAATACCATCACGCCGATCGCACGTAAGGTGGGAGATACTTTTGAGCTGGATCTGACACTTCGAAACAATATTACAACAGAAGAGAATCCGCTTGGCGTTTATCATCCACATGCATGTTACCATCACATCAAGAAGGAAAATATTGGTCTCATTGAAGTTATGGGCCTGGCCGTTCTTCCGGCACGTCTGAAAGAAGAACTGGAACTTCTGGAAGAGTATATTTTGAGCGGCAAGGATATCGCTTCTAATGAAAAGATCGAGAAACATGCTGCATGGGTTGCAGAATTTCTGCCGAAATACGAGAAACTTGACAAAGATAATATTCAGGATGTTCTCCGCAAAGAGGTGGGCAATGTATTTGTTCATGTTCTGGAGGATGCCGGTGTTTATAAATGCACACCAGAGGGCAGGGATGCATTTATGAGATTTATCAGCACTCTGTAAAAAAGGAGGCACACCGGGACTGGATATGGATTTCAGAAGGAGTTTGTTTAAATGAAAAAAACAGAAAGAACCGGAAAAGCCTTTTACATGAAGTGGCTTTTGCTGGCACTTTTCGCAGCAGCACTGATCATAATGCCGGCAGCTTCCCAGAAAGTATCGGCAGCCAAAATGGTCTATACTGTGAAGTTTAATAATAATTCAGGTACCAGCAAAAGCAAAACATATACAGCGTTGACAAGAAACGTAACATTAAATACCACGATTAAGCTTCCAAGTGTTCCGAAGGCAGTCGGATATCAGAATCTTGGGTGGACGACACAGAAAGGCAGTACCAAAGTGGTATATAAAGCCGGAGCAAGTGTAAAAGTCACCAGGGATATGAATCTGTACGCAGTCCGCAGAAAAAGCAGGTATTATACAGTAAGCTTTTATCTGGGAAATGGAAGCAGTAATTCCACATATCGGAAACTTCAGAAAAAAGTAGAAGAGGGCACTTATTATACTCTCCCGACAGTGCCATCCAGATCGGGCTATGTGAACCTTGGATGGTCTACGACAGTAAATGGAAAGACATCCACTGCAAAGAAGGCTGGAACAAAGATTAAGATCAGTAGAAATATCAAGTACTATGCAGTACAGATGCAGTCTGTAAGTGTGAATCTCTGTAAAGCAAATGGAAGCGTATGGAAAACAGTAACACTTGGTAAAGACGGATACCTGAAGCTTCCGTCAGCTTCCAATGCAACGGGTTATACATTCATGGGATGGTCAAAAACCAGACGTACAGGATCTGCAACATCGCCGGATTATGAAGCCGGAGAGCTGGTTAAAATAAGCAAGACTACGACCCTTTATGCAACGGTGTTCAACCGTACAATGGAAAAAGATATCAGTTCTGCAAATATGTCAAAACCTGCCATTGGAATGAAGTACAGTAAGGTGATCTTCGTAGGAGATTCCCGTACTGCAGGAATGAAGGCAACTCTGAATAAACAGGTAAGCAGTTCCGTGACCAGCGATGTTTCTTTTATTGCAAAAGCCGGACAGGGACTTAGCTGGTTTCAGAGCACAGGATATACTCAGCTTATAAACGAAATCAACAAAACCAAAGGAAGCAAACCGATTGCGGTTGTTTTCAATCTGGGCATCAACGACATGGCAAACATCAGCAATTACATCAGTTATATGTCCGACATTGCTTCTACACTGAAGAGCAAAAACTGTAAACTGTTTTACATGTCTGTCAATCCGATCAACAGTGTTATGATCACGAAAGCAGGAAAAGGTGCACGTACAGAAGCGCAGGTAAGAGAGTTTAACAGTAAGATCCGCTCCGGACTTTCACTGAATTATAAGTATATTGATACTTACAGTGTACTGATGAAGAAGGGCTACGGAACGAATTCCTCTTATTCCGGAACGGATGCTGCTTCTGATGACGGACTGCATTACACGACCAAAACATTTAAGAGAATTTATTATTACTGTATCACATATCTGAACACAGGAAGCATTGATGCATCAATCTACTGATCAGGCATATGATCCCGTGTACCGGACTGCTTCCGGTATGCGGGATTTTTCTGTGTATCAGGGCAATTACTCCTTGCACGAACCATAAGAATAGTCTATACTTAATTCGATACGGACATTTGGAGGTCCGCAGGGACGTGTAATCCTGAATATGAGGAATGAGGTATAGATTATGGAACTGACAACAGTGAAAGAAATTTACAGAAACCGTGAGCAGTATCTTGATAAAGAGATCACGGTAGGCGGATGGGTACGAAGCGTTCGTGATTCCAAGGCTTTTGGATTCATCGTACTCCATGATGGAAGCTTTTTTGAAACTCTTCAGATCGTATATCATGATAACATGGAGAATTTCGCAGAGGTTTCCAAGCTGAACGTTGGAGCAGCCATCATTGTAAAAGGTACACTGGTAGCTACCCCACAGGCAAAGCAGCCATTTGAAATCCAGGCGACAGAGGTATTTGTAGAGGGTAGCTCCGCACCGGATTATCCGCTGCAGAAGAAACGTCACAGCCTTGAGTATTTAAGAACCATGACACATTTAAGACCGAGAACAAACACCTTCCAGGCTGTATTCCGTGTGCGTTCTCTCTGTGCATATGCAATCCATAAATTCTTCCAGGAAAGAGGATTTGTTTATGTGCATACACCACTGATCACAGGAAGTGACTGTGAGGGTGCCGGAGAGATGTTCCAGGTAACGACACTGGATCCTGCGAATATGCCGATGACAGAAGACGGAAAGGTTGATTATTCACAGGATTTCTTTGGAAAGGAGACCAATCTTACCGTAAGTGGACAGCTGAATGGTGAGACTTTTGCACAGGCATTTCGTAATATTTATACATTCGGACCGACTTTCCGTGCAGAGAACTCCAATACAACCCGTCATGCTGCTGAGTTCTGGATGATCGAGCCGGAGTGTGCGTTTGCGGATCTTCAGGATGACATGGAACTTGCGGAGGCTATGCTGAAATATGTGATCCGTTACGTTCTTGAGAATGCACCGGAGGAAATGAACTTCTTCAATTCCTTCGTGGACAAGGGGCTTCTTGACAGACTGAACCATGTGCTTAATTCTGAATTCGCACATGTAACTTATACAGAAGCTGTTGAGATCCTTGAGAAGAACAACGACAAATTTGATTACAAGGTATTCTGGGGATGCGATCTTCAGACAGAGCATGAGCGCTATCTGACAGAGCAGATTTATAAGAGACCGGTATTTGTTACCGATTATCCGAAGGAAATCAAAGCCTTCTATATGAAACTCAATGAGGATGGAAAGACTGTTGCTGCTATGGATTGCCTGGTACCGGGAATCGGAGAGATTATCGGAGGAAGCCAGAGAGAGGATGACTATGGTAAGCTGAAAGCACGTATGGACGAGCTTGGCCTGAAACCGGAGGATTATGATTTCTATCTGGATCTCCGTAAATATGGTTCTACACGTCATTCCGGATTTGGTCTTGGTTTTGAGAGATGTGTAATGTACCTTACAGGTATGGGTAACATCCGCGACGTAATTCCATTCCCGAGAACTGTAAAGAACTGCGATCTTTGATCACAGACCTCAGAGAGGAACTGACAATAAGTATTGACTATGTGTAACTGATACACAGGGGAGAACATCATGAGATTTATTCATCTTGCAGACTTGCATCTGGGAGCTGTTCCTGACAGGGGATGCCCATGGAGCAAAGAGCGGGAGGAAGAGATCTGGAGCACTTTCCGCCGGGTTATTGCGGGTATCCGCGAAGACCCGGTGGATTTGTTATTTATATCCGGAGATCTGTTCCACCGTCAGCCGCTTATGAGAGAACTTAAGGAAGTGAATTATCTGTTTTCTACTATTCCGGATACCAGAGTGTATCTTATGGCAGGAAACCATGATTTTATCAGCCGTGATTCTTTTTATCGTACTTTTGAGTGGAATTCCAATGTGACTTTTTTCAAAAACAGAGAACTGACCTGTGTCAAGGACCCGGAGCTGGATGTCTATGTGTATGGACTCAGCTATTACGACCGTGAGATCAGAGAAGGCCTGTATGACAAGGCGGTACCGGTGCAGGAGGAGGGAATCCATATTCTTCTTGCACATGGCGGAGATGAGAAACACATTCCGCTTAGTGCAGCTTCCCTGGCAGCAGCAGGCTTTGATTATGTGGCACTGGGACACATTCACAAGCCACAGATCCTGATCCGCGATCAGGCTGCTTTTTCCGGAGCTCTGGAACCGATAGACAGAAATGATACCGGAGAACATGGATATATGGAGGGACGGGTAGTAAACGGTCGTATCCGCACAGAATTTGTACCTTTTGCCTGCCGGTCTTATCAGCAGCTTGTGATGCCGCTTCATGAAGAGACGACACAGATATCGCTGGAAGAGGCTGTGAAATCTCAGATATTCCGCCGGGGAGGGCGTAATATTTACCGCATTATTCTGCAGGGAATGCGTTCGCCGGATCTTCTGCTGATTCCGGAGAAATTAAAGAGTCTGGGTAATATTACCGATGTTGTGGATGAGTCCTGGCCTGCATATGATCTGGAAGAGCTTTATAAACGCTACAGTGGTACGCTGATCGGTGATTATATCGGCTATTTTCTCGCAAAGGGCAGAATGGATACGGTAGAAAAAAAGGCACTGTATTATGGTCTTCAGGCATTGCTTGAAACCGGAAGCAGGCGGTAAAAGGGACAGCACGGGAGGATAGCGCAAGATGGTTATCAGACGTTTGAAAATAAAAAATTTCGGGAAGATCCGGAACAGGGATATGGAGCTTATTCCCGGGATCAATGTGCTTTACGGAGAAAACGAGAGCGGTAAGACAACGACGCATACATTTATACGATCCATGTTTTACGGTGTCCGCAGACTCCGTGGCAAAGCTGCACAGAATGATACTTATACGAAATATGAACCCTGGGAAAATCCTGCCGAATATGGTGGGATCATGTGGTTTACAAGTAAAGGAAAGAATTATCGCCTTACAAGAAATTTTTATAAAGAAAAGAAAATGGGAGAACTTCTCTGTGAAGATGACGGAAGCCTTGTGGATGCGGAACAGGGAGCTCTTGAGTCTGTTCTCGGAAATGTAAGTGAGGCGGTCTATGATAATACCGTATCCGTGGCACAGCTGAAAAGTGTTACCGGAAAGGATCTTGTCCGTGAATTGCAGAATTATATGGCCAGCTATCAGGGAACCGGCGACAGCTCTGTTGATATGGGACGTGCCATGCAGATGTTGAAAATGTCCAGAAAAGGATATCTGACAGAGGCGGCCCGCCGTAAAAAAGACCTCGAAAAAGAAAAAGAAAAAATTTCTGCAAATATAGAGTATATCCGTAAAGAAATCAGGGAGCTGGATGAAAAAAGAGACAGGATCACGCAGCAGCAGGATGGAATGAATATGGGAACCAGAGATAAGAGTACCGAAGATCTTCTGGAACTCCGGATCGATCGGGTAAAAAGACGACGGGAGCTTAACGGGGCGGTTCTGGCAGTTGTATTGCTGGCAGGTATTGCCGGAACCGGATGTCTGGCCGCTTTTTCCAGCCAGCTGATCCTGAGTATCCTTACCGGTGTGCTGACAGCGGGGATAACGGTAGCTGCTCTGTTCTTCCGTGTTCGTCTGAGCAGGGAGCTGAACAGGAGGGAACGCCAGAGAGAACGATGGCTTTCCAGACACGATGAGCTGACCTGGAACCGGAACAGTCTGGACAGTGATCACGAAGAAAAACATACTGCACTTTCCAATCTTCAGGCAGAACTTCAGGAGTGTGAAGAGAATACAGAGGTACTTACTCCGGAAGAAACAGAGATTCAGGCTTTAAATATGGCTATGGAAACGATAGAGGCACTTTCCGGGAATATTACAGATCAGGTGGGAGTTCGCCTGAAACAGCGCACTTCACAGATCTTAAGTGAGATTACGGGAGGAAAGTACCGGGAAGTTCTGATGGATGAGGAATTACATATGTCTGTGAATACCGGAGAGAGGACGGTTTCCATTGAACGTCTAAGCAGAGGTACTCTTGAACAGATCTATTTTGCCCTTCGTATGGCGGCAGGTGAACTTTTCTGCAAAGAAGAACCGTTTCCGGTGATCCTGGATGATGTGTTTGGGATGTATGATGAAGAACGTCTTGCAGCAGCTCTTCGCTGGCTTCACAAAGAAGAACGACAGGTGATCATAAGTACCTGCCACAAGAGAGAAATGGAGATCCTGGATAAGGAAGGAATTCCATATCAGAAACTTCCCATGTAGATTTTTATGAAATTTTATGGAATATATGGCAAAGCGGGGAATAAATATCCGCTTTGCTTTTTTTATGCAGAAGTCAGGTGGATATTCGTAAAAGCCACAGGGGACTTACTTGATTTGGTTAAAAAGCGGCTGCGTTTCCAGCGGATCAGTCTGTGATCCTGAAAATGCAGCCGCCTGTAAATTATTATTTATTTCTCATACTGGCTCATGTAGTTTGCTACACAGCGTTTAATTCTGTCTACCGGATTCAGGAGGTGGCTGACAGAAGTATCATGATTCAGGGTATCAATGATCAGTGCGATGTATTTGCTCATATCACAGCTGATGTAGTATGGCTTCTCAAGAAGCTCCGGTGTCTGGTAAACCAGGTTGGTAGTGAGGAGTTTGTCGAAGTAGCCTTTTTTGTAAGCATCATCGAATTTATCAAGACCGTCTGTGAAGAATCCGAATGTAGAGCAGATGTAAACCTTACCTGCACCTTTCTCTTTCAGGAGAGAAGCGATTTTCAGGATTGTATCACCGGAAGAGATCATATCATCGATGAGGATCATATCCTTGCCTTCGATCTTCGGTCCGAGGAATTCATATGCAGCGATCGGATGACGGCCGTTTACATATTTTGAGTAATCCAGACGTTTGTAGTACATACCCATATCAACACCCAGAACGTTGGCAAGATAGATTGCACGGCTCATGCTTCCCTCGTCCGGGCTGATCGTCATGAAATGATCCTTGTCGATGTGGAGACCCTTTTCATTTTTAAGAAGAGCCTTGATGAACTGGTAGGATGGCTGTACAGTCTCAAATCCGTGAAGAGGAGTTGCGTTCTGTACACGGGAATCATGTGCATCAAAGGTAATGATATTCTCAACACCCATATCGATCAGCTCATGAAGTGCATTGGCACAGTCAAGAGACTCTCTTCCGACACGTTTGTCCTGGCGGCTCTCATAGAGATATGGCATGATCACATTGACTCTGCGGGCTTTTCCGCCGACAGCGGCGATAACACGCTTCATATCCTGGAAATGATCATCCGGGGACATAAGATTCGTGTAAGGTCCGATCGGATAGGACAAGCTATAGTTAGTTACATCTACCATAACGTAGATGTCATCACCGCGGACAGACTCATTGATGGTACATTTACCTTCGCCGGAGCCGAAACGTGGAGTCTTGGCATCGATGATGTAAGAATCACGTTTGTATCCCTCGAATGCGAAGGAATCCATTCCAGGATACTGTCTTTCGGCACGCCATTTAACCAGCCAATCGTTCACCTTCGCACCTAATGAGCTGCAGCTCTGAAGGGGAATCAGTCCAAGTCTTCCTACCGGGAGTGTGGAAAAATCTTTTGTAGTTACCTGTGCCATTTTAATTTCCTCCTAAAAATATTTTCTGTATACGGATGTCTTTCCCGATCAGCGATATCATCTGATAGTTGCTGGCAATTCGGGAAAATGTTCTCTCGGAATAGGTATCCGAGAAATTTTTGAGCGTCAGATTCGTGGAAATGATCGTGGATTTCCTGCGCATGATCCGTTCATTGAGACAGAGAAAAAGCTGCGAGGATACGAAACTGTTGGTAAGTTCCGTTCCCAGGTCATCAATGATCAGAAGATCACAGTCATAGATCAGTTCCTCATCCGTGCCGGTATCTTTTCTGGAAAAAGAATTTGCAGCCATCATATCAAAAAGATCATAGGCTGAAAAGTACAGGACGCAGTGTGTGGATCTGAGAAGCTCCCGTGCGATGCAGTGTGAAAGAAAAGTTTTTCCAACACCGGTATCGCCATACAAAAACAGGTTTTCAAATTTATGGTCGAAGTTCTGCACAAAACGCTGTGCAGTATCATAGGCCCGTCTGGCTGTTTCCAGGGCAGACAGTCCTGTGGCTTCGTTTTTTATTGTAGCAGAATAATAGTCAAATGAAAAGCTGTCAAAATTTTCTTTTTCGAGAATTTCGTTCAGATTGGACTGTGCATAGAGCAGTTCGATCTCGGCTTTCTTGAAACAGGTGCATTTTTTGCTGCCAATATAGCCGGTGTCCTGGCAGGCAGGACAGGTATAAGGCATCTCCAGATAATCTCCGGGGAAGCCGTTGGCAACAAGAAGGGTGATGCGCTCATCGGAAAGTTCCTGAATGGCGGCTTTCAGATCTGCGGTACCCTTTTCTTCTCTGTTCAGGAGACGCCGTACTTTATCAGCACTTAATGTAGCCACCTCGTCATCAATTTCCTTCAGGCGGGGGATCTTTCCGTAGGCCTCGGCAGTGCGTTTCTCCAGAATCCGGTGATTCTGTGCCTGCCTGCGGCTGTATTCTCTCATTATAGTATCATACTGAAAATTCTGTAAAGGCATAAAAAGCTCCTTCCAGTTTCTGTTACTGGTTATTTAAAAGACGTTTCTCATATTCTGTAAAATCATAATCACGCTGGTGAAAGTTATTGAAGCGGTTATTGCTCTGGGACTGAGCCGCAGGCTGCTTCTTACGGGAAACTGCTTTCTCAAGCTGACGTTTCTTGTGTTCGGCATCCAGAAGCCGGACATCTTCCAGCGTATGTACGTTTTTCTTTTTCCAACCGGAAAGTATTTTGTCTGCATACTGGAAACTTGGCTGGCCGGTGGAGAGAACAGTACGGCTGCAGGCTTCCTGGATCAGTTCCAGATCAAAGCCGTAGGTCTTACGCCAGGTATCGATGTAACTGATCTCATTTTCTACAGGATTACGTCCACTGATTCCCATTGCTTTCAGGATCGTGTAATAATCTTTGGAAAAACGGGAGCTGGCATCACGGGCCATTTCAACTGTAGTGACACCGTCCCTGGTCCAGGCAAGGGCAACAGTTTCGATATAACGCATGCTCTTGCGGCCCCTGGAAACACAGTATTCCACCAGATATTCAATAAGGTCTGCGGACATATGGAGCTCATCGTAGAAGAAAAAAATCTTCTGCATTTCTGTAGGAGTCAGCGTCTTGGCCAGATATTGTTCGGCAATATAAAGCAGCTGACTGACCTCTTCATTCTGTTTCAGTTCGCTGATGTGGTCAGGTGTAAGGCTGCGGATGTAGTCCGCAGAGGTTGAAAGTTCTGAAGAAGTACCGCCGGAAACAGCAGAATTACTGGAACTGAGGGAGACATTTTTTGGGGCTGAACCGGTAAGAGCCACAGGCTGTGAAATACCGGCTGCCATCTGGGCGGAAACTGGCGATGAGGAAGTTCCGGCGGTGGAAAAAATGTTCTCACTGGAAGCACTGCTTTCCATATGACCGGCATCCGCAAAAGGTTCCAGTAAAGTGATTCCGGAAAGCTGTCGGTCTGTGGTATAAGTTAATGAGAGTATTTTCTCACCTTCCCAGTATTTCAGTGCACGGAAAATATCCCTTTCTGTGCAGAAAAGGCGATCCGCCATATGCTCCAGACTGAAAGAAGAAGGAGAAGAAGATACTGCCCGGAGAAGATAGATATATACTTTCACGAATTCTCCATTGGCGCGAGGCATGAAATTGTCAATAAAACGATTGGAAAGAATCGTTACCTCCAGTTCAGAGGAATTCTGAAGTGAAATCAGGCTCATGATCAGCAGCTCCCTTTCTTTGTTTTCTTCAATGGTCATGTGGTATTTAAAAGTCCGCGTTTGCTAAAAAGGATTATAGCACAACCACTTTTACTTGAGAATAGTTTATTTTCACAGAGGTTGTGCACCAATTAGCATGTGGAAAATGTGGAAAATGTGGATAACCTTGAGGATAAAATTATCAGCAACTAATAAAAACCTCGATTTTACAGGGAAAATGCGGTATTTGTGGAATTTGGCCGTTGAATTATGTCAAGTGGGTTATGCACAAAAAAATCCACATGCCAGGCACGTCTGGAATGTGCATAAGCATGTGGATAATGTGGATAACTATTTTCCGAGGAGGTGTTCTCCAATGTTTACAACGTCTCCGGCGCCCATAGTTATCAACAGATCACCATGTGCACAACTTTTTAAGAGGAAGCTCTCGATTTCATCAAAAGTCGGAAAATATTCGCAGGGGGTTCCAAGTTCCTGGATTTGTTTCTGGAGATCCTGGGAAGAAATACCAAGATCGTCTGTTTCACGTGCGGCATAAATATCAGCCAGTACAACGTGGTCAGCCAGAGTCAGGGCTTTTGCAAATTCAGGAAGAAGAGCCTTGGTACGTGTGTAGGTATGAGGCTGGAATACACACCATACTTTCTGATGCGGATAATTCTTCGCTGCGTGAAGGGTAGCTTCGATTTCTGTTGGATGATGTGCGTAGTCATCAATGATGGTAACGCCGCCGATTTCTCCCTTGTACTGGAAACGACGGTCTGTGCCTGTAAAGCTTCCGAGGCCTTTGACAATTACCTCATCCGGAAGATCCAGAAGGCGTCCTACGGCAATGGCAGCCAATGCGTTGGAAACATTGTGGATGCCCGGTACACGAAGGTAATAGCTGCCGATTTTTTTGCCCTGGAAGAGAACGGAGAAGGAAGGATGTCCGTATTTATCCCAGGTGATATCTGCGGCTGTATAATCTGCCTCATGCTCCAGACCATAGGTGAGAACATGACATGGAAGGCCACGGGTAATAGTCTCGTATTCCGGTGTATCAGCATTGATGATCAGAGTTCCGTCAGACGGAAGAAGCTCAGCAAATTTCCGGAAGGAATGACGGATATCGTCAATATCCTTGAAGAAGTCCAGATGGTCGGCATCCATGTTCAGGATCACGCTGATCTTAGGGAAGAAGCTCAGGAAGCTGTTGGTATATTCACATGCTTCTGTGACGAAAGTTTCAGAGTTGCCGACACGGATATTCCCGTGGATGGCAGGAAGGATTCCGCCTACACTGATAGTGGGGTCACAGTCGCCCTCAAGAAGGATGTGGGAAACCATGGAAGTTGTGGTGGTTTTTCCGTGGGTACCGGAAATGGCGATCGGTGTATCGTAGTTACGCATGATCTGGCCGAGAAGTTCCGCACGTGTGAGCATTGGGAGCCCTTTTTCTTTTGCACAGGCAAATTCCGGGTTGTCCGGATGGATCGCTGCTGTGTAGACAACCACATCGACATCATCTTTGATATTGGCTGCACGCTGTCCGTAGTAGATGACGGCACCACGTTCCTCGAGTGTACGTGTAAGAGGACTGGCTTTGGCATCGGAACCGGAGATACGGAAGTTTTCCTCAAGAAGGATCTCGGCAAGGCCGCTCATGCTGATGCCGCCGATACCGATAAAATGAATATGAAGCGGTTTATGAAAGTCTATCTGATACATAATAATCTCCTTATATATATGTTATTTTCGGGGTTCTTTTGTCTGCTTTATTATAACGCCAACAGAAACAATTGAAAAGTGGTACTTTTGGCTAAAAAAATGCTTCTCTGTGGAATATAAAAGTAACCAGAAAATAATATCAAAAAATGTTGAAAATTACCAGAAGAACGAAAAAAACGACAAGTCTTACCAATTCGTGGTATACAATAGCGATAAAAAAAGTAAAACACAATCAAAATAATTGTAAAAAATGTTCACTAATACGGTAAAGTATGCTATAATTAAATAATCATAACATACAAGAGGTGATCGCATGATTAAGAAAGAGATGATTGCCATGCTCTTGGCCGGTGGGCAAGGCAGCAGGTTAGGAGTTTTGACAGAAAAGGTTGCAAAGCCGGCAGTCGCTTTTGGTGGTAAATATCGTATCATCGATTTTCCACTGAGCAATTGTATTAACTCGGGAATTGATACGGTGGGTGTGCTGACACAGTACCAGCCGCTCCGCCTGAATACACATATTGGGATTGGTATTCCGTGGGATCTGGACCGCAATGAAGGTGGTGTTACAGTCCTTCCTCCATATGAGAAGAGTACAAGCAGTGAATGGTATACAGGAACTGCCAATGCGATTTATCAGAATCTGGCTTATATGGAGCAGTATAATCCAGACTACGTACTGATCCTTTCCGGTGACCATATTTATAAGATGGATTACGAAGTGATGCTGGATTTCCACAAGGCGAACAAGGCAGATATTACCATTGCATGTATGCCTGTTCCGATCGAGGAAGCCAGCCGTTTTGGTATTATGGTCACTGATGAGAGTAACCGTATTACTGAGTTTGAGGAGAAACCGGAGCATCCAAGCAGTAATCTTGCGTCTATGGGTATTTATATTTTCTCATGGCCGGTTCTTAAGGATGCGCTGATCGCATTGAAAGATCAGAACGGATGTGATTTTGGTAAACATATTCTTCCGTATTGTAAGGAAAAAGGCCAGCGTCTTTTTGCCTATGAGTACAATGGCTACTGGAAAGATGTTGGAACACTTGGTTCTTACTGGGAAGCAAATATGGAGCTGATCGACATCATTCCGGAGTTTAATCTTTATGAAGAATTCTGGAGGATTTACACCAAGGGGGATGTGATTCCGCCGCAGTACATTTCCGAGGATGCAGTTGTGGATAAGTGCATCATTGGTGAGGGAACGGAAGTCTATGGTGAAGTACATAATTCGGTGATCGGTCCGAATGTTGTTATCGGCAGGGGAAGTGTGATCCGTGATTCCATTATCATGAAGAACACATCTGTTGGTGAGAATGTTGTTATGGATAAAGCCATTGTGGCAGAGGACGTTGTTGTAGGAAACAATGTTGTGATCGGTTGTGGTGAGGAAGCACCGAATGTTCTGAAACCTGCCGTATATTCCTTCGGCCTTGCGGCAATCGGAGAAAACAGCGTGATTCCGGATAATGTTAAAATCGGTAAGAATACCGCCATCTCAGGCGTTACAACGAAAGAAGACTACCCTGACGGAGAGCTGGCAGCTGGCCAGGTAATTGCAGCAAAGGACGGTGGGAAAGAATGAGAGCGATAGGTATTATTTTGGCAGGCGGTAACAATAACCGTATGAGAGAATTATCAAACAAAAGAGCGATTGCGGCGATGCCTATTGCAGGAAGCTACCGCGCGATCGATTTTGCCCTCAGTAACATGGCGAATTCACATATCCAGAAGGTTGCTGTGCTGACACAGTATAATGCCCGTTCCCTCAATGAGCATTTAAGCTCATCCAAATGGTGGGATTTCGGAAGAAAGCAGGGAGGGCTTTATGTTTTTACGCCAACCATTACCAGAGACAACAGTTTATGGTATCAGGGAACTGCTGATGCGATTTATCAGAATCTGACTTTCCTTAAGAACAGCCATGAACCGTATGTTGTAATTGCTTCCGGCGATGGAATCTACAAGCTGGATTACAATAAAGTTCTGGAGTATCATATTGCAAAACGTGCAGACGTTACCGTTGTATGTACCACATGCCAGGATCAGAGTCAGGTTGAGAGATTTGGTGTCCTCCGCATGAATGAGGACTGCCGGATCGAGGAATTTGAGGAGAAACCGATTGTTTCTTCTTATAATACAGTGTCTACAGGTATCTATGTCATCCGCAGGAGACAGCTGATCGAGCTGATCGAACGTGCCGCCCAGGAGGGAAGACATGATTTTGTAAATGATATTCTCATCCGATATAAGAATCTGAAGAGAATTTATGGATATAAGATCGATACCTACTGGAATAACATCTCTACTGCAGAGGCTTATTACCAGACAAACATGGATTTTCTGAAACCGGAGATCCGCAATTATTTCTTCAAGCAGGAGCCTGCGATCAAAACCAAAATTGCAGACGTGCCACCGGCAAAATATAATCCGGGAGCAACTGTGAAGAACAGTCTGATATCCAGCGGATGTATTATCAATGGAACCGTGGAGAATTCTGTTCTGTTCAGAGATGTATTTGTAGGCAATAACTGTGTGATCAAAAACTCTGTGATCCTTAATGACGTATACCTTGGAGATAATACGCACATTGAGAATTGCATTGTTGAGAGCCGGGATACTATCCGGGCGAATTCATATTACTGCGGCGAAGAAGGAGAAGTAAAGATCGTCGTGGAGAAAAACGAGCGCTACGTATTGTAAATGCAGAAATTCCCGCAGATATGTTTAGCGAAATGAAAGGGGCAAGTAACAATGAATATTACAGATGTACGTGTGAGAAAGGTAGCAAAAGAAGGGAAAATGAAGGCCGTTGTGTCGGTTACTATAGATGATGAGTTTGTGTTACATGACATTAAGGTGATCGAAGGAGAGAAAGGTCTGTTTATCGCAATGCCAAGCCGTAAGGCAAGTGACGGAGAGTACCGCGATATCGCGCATCCGATTAACTCTGCAACAAGAGAGCGGATCCAGAAGATCATCCTGGACAAGTATCAGGAAGTAATGGCTGAAGAAGCTGAGAATGAAGTTCTTATGGAGGCTGCAGAGTAGACACAGCCTTAGGGTGTATGGCAATGACAGCGGAGAAAGATCCGCATAGCTGACAACTTGGGAATTGAGACTGCATAGGATAAGATAAATAAAAGCTGCTGTTTTGTGTGGAAAATCTGCAAAACAGCAGCTTTTTTGGTGTGCTTTTGTTGCATAGAAATTTCAATTATTACGTATTTGTTACAGAAATAAAATAAAAGTATTGCTTTCTGTGAAAAATGTGTTATACTATAACCCATGAAAGGACGAAAGGTGTTTATATGAAGAATAGAAAAGTTTTCACATTACTGCTGACAGGTATGCTCACCCTTTCCATGGGAAGCACTGTATATGCATCAGGTACAGACGCTGCGATCGCAGAAGCTCAGGCGGAGAAACAGGCCGCACAGGAGGGACTTGCACAGGTACAGAACAGCATCGGAAGCCTTGAGAGCAAGAAGCAGGAGCTGGAGAGCTATCTGGCCGATTTAAACGCACAGTATGAAGATCTTACCAACAGCATTTCTGAACTGAGTATCCAGGCTGCTGAGAAGGAAGACGAATTAAATAAAGTAAAAACAGAACTTGAGAAGGCGAAGAAGGCTTCAGCGGATCAGTATGAATCCATGAAACTCCGAATCGCATATATGTATGAGAATGCAGGTACTTCTGCATTGGAGACACTGCTCTCATCCGAGAGCCTTGCAGAATTTCTGAACCGCGCGGAGAATGCGATCCAGATTTCTACATATGACAGAAATATGCTGGATAAATATGTCAGCCTCCAGAAGAATATCCAGGAGAATGAGAAGAAGGTCGAGACAGAGTCAGCAGAGATTGATAATCTGATGACTGAGCGTGCATCCAAGCAGCAGGAAGTACAGTCCATGGCCGCAAGTACAAGTGATGATATCAATTCTTATGTAGATCAGATCAGCGCCAGCCAGGAAGAGGCACAGCAGCTGATGGCAGATATCAGTAATGCGGACAGTAATATTACTGCACTGGTGCAGCAGGCAGAAGCTGAGAAAGCTGCAGAAGAGAAAGCCAGGGCCGAAGCGGCAGCGGAAGCTGAACGACAGGCTGCAGCGAAAGCGGCAGAAGAGGAAAAAGCGCAGAATACAGAAGATGCTTCTTCTGACAGCAGTTACGAAGATACAGACAATTCTTCTTCTGACAGCAGTTCTGAAGATGCAGGAGATAATTATGATGATTATGGATATGATCCGGATGAGGATACTACAGAATCTTCCAGCAGTTCTACAAGTTCCGATGTGGTTGTAGAGGAAGAGGATGCGGAGGAAGACGAGGCACAGGCTGGTGGCGCATCAGAAGATACAGATGAGAGTTATGAGGATACTTCTGATGCATCTGCAGATACTTCAGATACAGCGGCAGATACTTCAGATTCCGGTTCTTCCAGCCAGGGGACCTACCTTGGAAACTTTACACTGACAGCATACTGTAACTGTGCACAGTGCTGTGGTACAGCAGGCAATCTTACAGCCAGTGGTACAGTTCCGACAGCAGGACGTACAGTTGCAATGGCAGGAGTACCTTTTGGAACCAAGCTTCTGATCAATGGTAATGTGTATACGGTAGAGGATCTTGGAACTCCTTATGGACATGTGGATATCTACTGCGGAAGCCATGAGGAGGCATTAAGCTTCGGACTTCAGTCTGCAGATGTATATCAGGTTGGCTGATTCTGACAGAGGAGAAAATATATAAAACGAAAGCAGCGCCACAGGATCGTGTTACGATCTTCTGTGGCGCTTTTTGCAGTAATAAGGGTCAAGCGGATATTCGCAATCCGCTTCGCTACTTGCTTGATTTGGTTAAAAAATAAGAGGCCCTGTCTTGTTATCCGGGTGTTGAAAAAAGAATGCAGGAAATTTTTACAGGTATGGGGTACCAGGAATCTCCGGATAGGTTCCCATGCCGATAAGAAGTTCAAGTCCTGTCTGACGGCCCTCCAGTACAGCTGCTTTTACTGCACTGGCGTCACCGGAGATGGCAATGATTACCTCGTTGGAATGGCTGGTGCCGATATCCGGGGTCATGTATTTCGTAATGGAAACAGCAGCGGATTTTACGGCATTGTCAGCCATAACAAGTCCGATCGCGGCGGGAGAGCCTGCCATAAATCCGAATGCTTCCCCAAGTGGTGTACCAAAGGCTTTATGAATCGCAGGGCCTGCGCTGGCAGAAAAAGCAAATTCCAGATGTCCGGATTCGCTGATGTAAACTTCGCCGGCATTTTTGTTGGTCAGTTCCAGGGCCATTGAAATGGCGTGGCGTACATCGGATACGTCATTTCCGCCAAGTACAATGTAGTTTCCGTGTCCGCCCCAGCCTTTCGTATCTCTTGGAAGTTCAATGGAAAGCACTTCTGTGTTGGTTGCTTTTACTGCATCGTCAATGGCGGTGATCTGGCCTGCAGCACCTGTACGGGAACTGAAAAGCCCGAGACAGTGGTATTTGGTGCCGACATTCATCTGCTGAAGAAGGGAATCGTCAACTCCGGAAATCACAAGTCCGATGGTGTCAAGGACTGCAGTTCCCACGAATTCTGTCCGGGTGCAGGTTGTGCTGATGTTGTGTATATCATGTATATCCATATGGAAAAATCCCCCTTTTTAGGCTGAAAAATCATTACTTTCAGTATAACATCGGAGAAGAAATTTTGAAAGCAGAAAAAACGTAAACTGTAAGAGAGAAAATTGGTTGACAATCTAAACACGCTGTGTTAAATTATTAACAGCAAAAGACGGAAATCATTAGGAAAAGATGTAAGACGTTTTTCCGTCAGGGAAAGCAGAAAAAGAAAGAGAGGACTTAGGTTATTATGACAACAGTGGCAGCAACCAGAAGCAAGACGTATGATCTTGTTTATATCGCGGTTTTTGCAGTAGTGATGGCAGTTTGCTCATGGATCTCCATTCCGGCACAGGTACCGTTTACTCTGCAGACATTCGGAGTATTTATGGCAGTTGGCGTACTTGGAGGAAAAAGAGGAACTCTGGCAGTCCTGGTTTACGTTCTCCTTGGAGCCGTAGGCGTTCCGGTATTTGCGGGATTTTCCGGAGGAATCGGATCTCTTCTTGGAAATGCAGGTGGATATATTATCGGATTTATCTTTTCCGCACTTGTTATGTGGGCCATTGAAAGTGTTTTTGGCAGAAAGCCGGTTGTTCAGATCATTTCCATGATCATTGGACTGATCGTATGCTATGCATTTGGAACCGCATGGTTTATGTTTGCTTACACAAGAAGCACAGGTCCGGTAGGTCTGATGGCAGTTCTTGGCTGGTGCGTATTCCCGTTTATCATTCCGGATCTTATCAAGATCGCACTGGCTTATGTTTTATCAGGAAAGGTACGTAAATATGCAAGATAAAAGCATTGCCACGGCATATGCTTCCGATGAGGGCACAGAGGGAAAGATTATTCCGCTGCGCCCTCATCATGGTATGTGCCTGGCATATTTTAAGGGAGAGGGATACAGTGGCGGATTTACGGCACATATGGCAGAGATGTTAAAGCTTTTTCTTTCAGGAAAGAGAATAAGGCTTCATGTGGATACTGATGAAATCTGTTCTGCCTGTCCCAATAATCAGGATGGGATTTGCGAAGCCAGGGACAAAGTTGCGGAGTACGACAGTGCCGTTCTGGAAAGATGTGGATTGAAAGCAGGGCAGGTGCTGGATTTTGCTGCATTTACAAAAACAGTCCAGGAAAAGATTCTTGCGACGGATAAGCGCAGGGAAATCTGTGGAAACTGTCAGTGGAACAGTATCTGTGAGGAACAGAAGAGCCGGTGGGCATAAAAGAAAACGAGAATATAGAAATATAAAAAGTATATAATCTGAGAATAAGGTCAGAAATGATAAGGTTTGTTTTATTACATGATCTAATTTTTGAGATTATATACTTTTTTGCTTTAAATGACAGATAATAATATGGAATATTACGAAAATAATTTTTAAATGAGAAAAAAACAACAATAGCAAAGTGGATTTTTTGACAGATCTGTATAGACAAATGTTTTCAACCTTGATAAAATGACGGCATGTTAGTTTGAACAAACTATCGCGTGCTTGATAGAGCACTTCTGCAGAGACTGACACATATTGCATATCCTGCAGAAGAAATTTCAATCAATTAACCAGAGCAGCTGCAAAGCGATATCTGGTATAGAACTGTGCAACAATACAGATCATGGATAACTGTCTGGTTCACAAAAAACTGATATGGATTTCTCTGCGCAGAGTTTTCGATAGAAGAACAACAATTGTCGTAAAGGACAAACAGGAGGATAAGTATGCATAAGTGGAAACTTTTCAAGAAGTCAGCTGCACTCGTTTTGAGTTCGGCAGTGATCGCGTCAGGAATGCCGGTAACAGCAATGGCATCAGAAGCAGAAGTTTTTAGTGACGTGTCAGAAGAAAAAATGGAAGAAACGGCACAGGAAGCAGATGAAGAGTTCCAGCCGGAAAGTTCAGAGGAAAGTGATGTAGAAGATATTCAGGAAGACGATTCAGAGCTTTCCACAGAAGAGTTCCAGCCGGAAGAAGAACTGCAGAATCAGGAAAATGCAGAAGATGTGTTCAGCGATGGAGATGCGTTCATGGCAGAAGCGGGAGAAGTTCTTCAGGATGCTTCTGAAATTACTGTGGCAGGAGTGAAATATCTCTGGTCCATGCAGCCGGCAGAAGGATATGTACAGATAGGAGATACCGGCGTTTATGTAAAAACGGCAGATGGCCAGACGGCTTTGAACGGAAAACTGTATGGAACTGCAACATTAAGTTATTCCGAATTTTATGCGGGAGATACCACACAGGAGAGCTATGATGCCATCACCTCTGCAACAACTGGAAAAAGTCAGATTTTTGCAAATGAGGACAGTACAGAAGTAACATCTTCCGGATATCAGATCCAGGGTGTGAAAAATGTAAGTGTTGCAGTGGAGGCGGAGACATATGTAGATGCACAGGCATTAAAAGCAGCGGATAAACTTCCAAGAGAGGGCGTTTATACGGAAGCAGCTGATATCACATTGAATGAAACACCATCACAGGAAGTCGGACAGTATAAAACACTGAATGCAGATGGTACATACAGCGCAACAAAATTTGATGTAAAAGCAACAGTCACAGATGCATCCGCTGAGATCCAGGCACCGTCGATCTGGGGAGATTACATGCTGGTAGTAAAAGAATCCAGCACAAAATATCTCCGTAATTCCAGACAAGATGATTTTGCAGTGGGTGGAAATACACTGGGAGTCATCCTTGAGACTGCAAGTGGGAAAAAAGTAGGACTTCGTCATACCTATGAAATCTGGGTACAGCCTTATGAACTTGCATTTTCAGCAGAGTCCGGGCTTATCGGGGAAAAAATTTCAAAAGTGACTTATATTACTCCGGATGGTTCCTATGTATATGAGTTCGGAGACAAAGCTCCTCTTGTGAAAAAACAGCCTGAAGCAGGAATGAAGGTACAGGCGGCTTTTGTAAAAGAAAATACAACTCAGGTTAAAGTAGATGGCCTTGACAAATATGAAAATCCTAAGGTTTCCGTATACTACACAACAGGAAGTGGTCATGGTAAAAAGACAACATATGTTGTAGATCATGCAGTGGCAGAGAACGGGGTGGTAACCTTTGACAGCAGTGTATCCAGGGCCGGGGATGAGATCTATACGGTTATGATCTCTAGCGATAATTATGTGGATATGAAAAAAAATATCACACTGACAGGCCAGCCGATCACGGTTTCCAATGTTTCCTATTACTGGGTAAAGGGAGCGGTGGATGGATATACACAGATTCCGGGAACAGATATTTATTATAAGGTGGCAAATGGACATCAGGCACTGACAGGAACACTTTACGGTACGGCATCTCTGTCATACGAGGAATTTTATGCAGGAGATGCAACGAGCCGCAAATATGATTCCGTTACATCTGCCACAACCAGAAAAAGCACTGCTTTCGGAAATGCAGATGTTCAGAATCTGACAGAAAATGGCTATGAGATCGCAGGAGTAAAAAAGGTTAATGTAGCCACAGATGCAAAAACATACATAGAGGCGCAGATCCTTTCAGAAGCGGGAGAACTTCCGGAAAGCGGAGTATATACAGAAGCAGCAGGGATCACCCTGGGACGTACTCCGACGGTAGAGCCTGGGCAGTATAAAACACTGAATACAGATGGAACATATAGTGCTACAAAATTTAATGTAAAAGCAACTGTGACAGATGCGGAGGCAACACTCAAAACATCTTCTCGCTGGGGAGATTATGAGATTGATGTAAAAGAAACCAGCACAAAATATCTCCGCAATACAAAGAGTGATTCCGATTTTGCAGTTAACTCCGGGATTCAGGGAATGATCCTGGAAACAACAGACGGCGGAAAATATGGCATGCGTCATATGAACGAGATGTGGCTGAAGGTGTATAAGGTTGCCTTTGCAAAAGATACAGGTCTTGAGGGAAAAACCGTAAACAAGATCACGTACATTATGGCAGACGGCGCATATGTATATGAATTTGCAGATGGTATTTATGTTAAACCGCAGGCAACAGAAGAGATGGCTGTTTCTCCGGAATTTACGGACAGCACCCATGTTAAGCTTGCAAATCTTGATAAATACAAAAATCCGAAGGTATCTGTTTTCTATACAACAGGTGTCGGACATGCTTCAGAGACAACATATCTTGTACAGGATGCAGTAACTACAGATGGAGTGGTTGCTCTGGATTCCACTGTAGCGAGACCGGAAAATGAAACTTATACAGTAAAAGTTTCCAGTGATGATTATGCGGATGTTTCTGTTCAGCTGGTGTATGGAACAATTGCCTTTAAAGAAAAGTCGGGAATTCTTTACATTGGAAGTTCCAGACAACTTGAAGCTACAGGTGAGAACTGCAAAGATGTAACATATTCTTCCAACAATGAAAAAGTTGCATCTGTGGACGCAAACGGAAAAGTAACTGCAAAGGCAGCGGGAACAGCCGTGATCATGGCAACATCTGCAGCAGGAAAGACTGCACAGTACAAACTTACGGTAAAAACTCCATCCGTGAAACTGAATGTTTCAGCAAAAACACTTTATGTAAAAGGAACTCCGGCTACTGTTACACTGAAAACAACAACAGCAGGTGTTACCGGAAAAGTAACTTATACAAGCAGTAAATCTTCCGTTGCATCTGTAGACGCAAAAGGAAAAGTAACTGCTGCGTCAGCAGGAACTGCTGTAATTACAGCAAAATGTGGTAATTATAAAGCAACCTGCAAAATTACCGTTAAAAAACCAACTGTAAAAGCTACGGCATCCGTAAACACTTTATTTGTAGGCGGGACAAGTCAGGTTAAGGTGGACAGAACAGGGCTTACCGGAAAAGTAACTTATGGAAGCAGCAGTAAATCCGTTGCCACAGTAAGTACAAGCGGAAAGATAACAGCGAAAAAAGCCGGAACAGCTACGATCACAGTAAAATGTGGAAGTTACAAAGCAACCTGCAAGATCACTGTTAAAAAAGGCAGCCTGAAGATCACGTCTAAAACTGCGGTAACTGTAAAGACAAAGAAAACAACAACCATCAAGGCGACAGCTACTTCAAAGGCAAAGATCACTTACAGAAGCAGCAATACAAAAATTGCAACGGTAAGCAGCAAGGGTGTTGTCAAAGGTGTGAAAAAAGGAAAAGCTGTTATCTATGTAAGCAGTAACGGAGTTACAAAGAAAGTGACAGTTACAGTAAAGTAATATCCGCTGATATTCCATCTGAAATATTATAACCGAAATATAAAAAACCTTTCCAGAAACCACTTCAGGTCTGCGAAAATACAGTCCTGAAGTGGTAAAAAATAAAAAATTCGATTTTTTTGAAAAATTTTAATTTTTTCTATTGACAAAGGACAGAAACTCTAATATAATAGCTCTTGCAGTTGAGCAACACACAAACAACTGAAAACAAAATAACGAAGCGTGGCTCAGTTTGGTAGAGCGCTGCGTTCGGGACGCAGAGGTCGCAGGTTCAAATCCTGTCGCTTCGACTAAAGCTTTGAGAATCCCTTGGTTGAGGGATTCTTTTTTTGCATATAAAGAAATACAGAACGTTATCTTCCAGAGAATCTTCTGTGCATGGCTGGTCTGAAGGTTTTGCTGTTAATGGAATGATTCCACGGAATTTTCATATATATTAACGAAACCGAAATACTGGAGGGACGTGTGTTGGCTGGATATCAGCGTTTTGTTGCGTATGTGTACGAGTATCGGAAAGGGAAAAAGGACGGCAGCAGTGGCTATGTGAGGGTGGAGGCCAGAGGTCAGGAGTGCCGGATCGAGGTTCATCTGCGCTGTGCAGGACTGGAACCGGGGAGCCGGTGCCGGGTGTATGGTTTTGTGCGGCGGGAAGGACTGATGGATGGAATCCTGATCGGAAGTTGTGTGACTGGGCGGGAGCAGATTGAGTGTATGCTGGAAACAGATACGGAGAATATTGGAGGTATGGGAAAAAATCTCCGGGAGCTTGGAGGTATGCTGCTGATCTCGGATGCAGGAGGATTCTGGGGAACGGAGTGGGATGATCAATCCATCCGGCCGGATAATTTCCGGGAGTGGAAGAAAGAAGAAACAGATGCTCATAAGGAAAAGAAAACGGAGAAAGGAGAAGGACAACGGGGAGAAACTGCAGAAGCAGAAGAAGATCAAAAAGCTGGTTTTTCTGCAGAAGTGCAGGAAAAACAGAATGCAGCAGACAAGATCATGACGGTGGAGGAAGTTCAGGAAGAAGTTGAGGGGATTTCCGTGAGCACGATGAACCAGGAGACAAAGAAAGGGCTGCAGGAGAACAGAGCTATTTTGGCAGAGGATGAACCGAAAATATCAGAAGCGGGATGCCCGCACCCGGGGCAGGCGCATCCAGAACCGGGATCGAGACCACCGGAATCACCGCGTCCAGGTTCCCCATCGCCAGGACCGGGCCCAAGACCACCGGAACCACCGAGGCCGCCCCGGCCAACTCCAGGCATCCCCTATGATCCATTCAATGACGGACAGTTTACAGACTGCCGTAAGATCAAACCATCCGACTGCAGTACCTTATACAGAAAAAACGGCTGTTTCTGTAACAACCGTTTTGTCATGTACGGATATCAGAATTTTGGCCATCTTCTGCTGTGCAGAAATCACCGGGGTCAGTACATACTGGGAGTCCCCGGCAGTTACAGCCAGCAGGAACGCTTCATGGCAAACATGTTTGGCTTTCCATATTTTCGGGAAAGTCCGAAGATCCACATTCCGGGCGGAAAAGGTGGATACTGGTACTGCTTTATTAATATCTGAGTGGAAAATTGAGCATCTTTACAGATCCATACCACGGATTTCCACTACCGGGATCGTCCGAGACAGGATATCCCGGTAGTTTTTCATTTCTTCTTCGGAGCAGGAAGAAAATCCTGGCATCAGAACTCCCTCCGAATCACGGTAAGCCTGAAGATAATAAGCTTTTGCACCACGGAGCCACTGGCTGATCTCCAGAAAATCATTTTCCGAGTGAAGTTCACGGACAACTGTAGTACGGAACTCATAATCCAGATCTCCGGAACATAGCCATCCGGCAGTTTCACGGATCGCATCCAGATTAACATTTACACCGGTAAGTACATGATAATTGGAAGGGCAGGCCTTGATATCCATGGCAACTTTGTTGATCAGCCCATCTGCTGCGAGCTTTTTTACCACAGAAGGACGGGAACCGTTGGTGTCAAGCTTTATGTCATAGCCAAGCTCCCTGATCCGGCCAAGAAATTCAGGGAGCTCCGGTGCAAGAGTCGGTTCTCCTCCGGAAACACAGACACCATCCAGAATTCCTTTGCGTTTTTTTAAAAAAGCCAAAATTTCATCCTCGGAATATTCGTACTGTGTGTCCGGCTCCACTACAAGAGCTCCGTTCTGACAGAAAGGGCATCGGAAATTGCAGCCGCCCAGGAATATGGTGCAGGCCACCCGCCCGGGATAATCCAGTAAAGTTGTTTTATTAAATCCACAGATCTTCATGTGTAAAATCCTTTCATTTTTACAGAAATATTCTATTATAAGAATACCCCAGTACGGAGTATGCCGCAAGTGGGATGTTGTCACTGTTCAGGCGATAAACAGCATGTTCTTTTGATATATGTGATGTGTAAAAAAATGTTGTTGCTTGACTTTCCGGAAAAAAGCAGATATAATTCATTCATTAACGCAGACGATGGAGTCCGTAAAAACTCCATTGCCTGCGTTTTTTATTGGACTAAATTAGTAAAGACTAACAGGCGAAAAAGGAGGAAGAAACAATGAGACTTACCCCGAAGGAACAGGAAAAACTCATGCTCCATATGGCCGGAAATCTGGCGAAGGAGAGGAAGGAACGCGGACTGAAACTGAATTATGTGGAAGCACTGGCGTATATCAGTTCTGAACTTCTGGAACTGGCCCGTGATGGCAAAACTGTTGTAGAGCTGATGCAGCTTGGAACCACGATTCTTACAAAAGATGATGTGATGGAAGGCGTAGCAGACATGCTTGGTGAAGTGCAGGTCGAGGCAACATTTCCTGATGGAACAAAGCTTGTGACTGTACACAATCCGATTCAGTAAGGAGGAATTGACATGAAGGTTGGCGAAATTATCCCCGCAGACAGAGAAATCGTACTTAATGAAGGGAAAAAAACCACAAAGATCCTGGTTGCAAACAAAGGCGATCGTCCTGTACAGGTAGGCTCTCATTTCCATTTTTTTGAAGTAAACAAATGCCTCTCTTTTGACCGTGAGGCTGCATATGGATATCATCTGGATATTCCATCCGGTACTTCTGTCCGTTTTGAGCCAGGAGAAGAAAAAGAAGTGCAGCTGACCGAGATGGGCGGCAGAAAACGCGTATTTGGTCTGAACGACCTGACAAGAGCAAGAGCAGCAGAGGACACCAGGACGGTTTCCATGGAAAAGGCAGCATTAAAGGGATTCTTATAAGGAGGGACACAAATGAGCGTAAAAATTTCCGGTGAAAAATATGCAATGATGTACGGCCCTACAACTGGTGACAAGGTAAGACTTGCGGATACCAGCCTTGTAGTGGAAGTCGAAAAAGATTACACCACATATGGCGATGAGGTAAAATTCGGCGGCGGTAAAACCATCCGTGACGGAATGGGCCAGTCAGTAAAAACATGCAGCCGTGATGGAGATCTGGATCTGGTGATCACCAACGCCCTGATCGTGGATACCACTGGGATCATCAAGGCAGATATCGGAATCAAAGACGGAAAGATCGCAGGAATCGGAAAAGCAGGAAACCCGGATATCATGGACGGGGTGACACCTGGAATGACCGTTGGTGCATCCACAGAGGCGCTGGCAGGAGAAGGAATGATCGTCACAGCAGGGGGTATTGATACCCATATCCATTTTATCAGTCCGCAGCAGATCGACTGTGCACTGTACAGTGGTGTTACAACCATGATCGGAGGAGGAACAGGCCCTGCAGACGGAACAAATGCGACTACCTGTACACCCGGACCGTGGAATCTCCGGATGATGCTGAAAGCAGCAGAAGAATATCCGATGAACCTTGGATTCCTCGGAAAAGGAAACTGCTCGGATGAGGCTCCGCTGATCGAACAGGTAAAAGCTGGCGCCATGGGACTGAAGATCCATGAGGACTGGGGTGCAACACCTGCAGTTATCGATCATTGTCTCAATGTTGCGGATGAATATGACGTGCAGGTTGCGATCCATACAGATACTTTAAATGAGGGTGGTTGTGTGGAGGATACTCTTGCAGCAATCGGCGGAAGAACGATCCATACTTATCATACAGAAGGAGCCGGCGGTGGACATGCACCGGATATCATCCGCGCTGCAGCGGCAGGAAATGTTCTGCCATCCTCCACAAACCCAACCATGCCATATACGGTAAATACCCTGGATGAGCATCTGGACATGCTGATGGTCTGCCATCACCTGGACAAAAAGATCCCGGAAGATGTGGCATTTGCAGATTCCCGAATCCGCCCTGAGACCATCGCGGCAGAGGATGTTCTTCATGACATGGGAATTTTCAGCATGATGAGTTCAGACTCTCAGGCTATGGGACGTGTAGGAGAAGTCATCACACGTACCTGGCAGACAGCCAGCAAAATGAAAGATGAGCGCGGGGCTCTTCCGGAAGATGAGGGAAAAGGAAATGACAACTTCCGTGTGAAACGTTACATTGCAAAATATACTATCAATCCGGCGATCACACATGGAATCGCAGATTATGTAGGTTCTGTTGAAAAAGGAAAATTCGCAGATCTTGTTCTGTGGAATCCGGCATTTTTTGGTGCAAAACCGGATATCATCATCAAAGGCGGAATGATCATCGCTTCCAAGATGGGCGATGCCAACGCATCCATCCCGACTACCCAGCCGGTAATGTATCAGCCGATGTTCGCAGCTCATGGAAAAGCAAAAAATGAAGCCTGCCTTACCTTTGTTTCCCAGGCTGCATATGATGCCGGAATTAAAGATATTTATGGTCTGGAAAAAACTGTGGTTCCTGTAAATGGATGCAGAAATATTGCCAAAAAGGATATGGTGTTCAATAACCGTACACCAAAGATCACGGTAGATCCGGAAACTTATGAGGTAACGGTAGATGGAGAAGCCATTACATCCAAACCTGCGGAAAAACTTCCGCTTACACAGCTCTACAATCTGTTCTAAAACGACACAGCAATGATCTTTTGTCCGGGAAGCAGTCCCGTGGTGTTTATAAGAATGCTTCGGGACTGCCTTTCGGGCGGACTGACTTTACCATAAGGAGGAAAAACAGATGTTAGGAGTATGCCTTTTATTCGTAGGAATCGTTCTGATCAATAACGGAATGTGTACCTTATATAACGTAGACGGAAAATCCACGGCAGTTATGAATATCTTTACCGGTGGACTGTCACTGTTTATCAATTTTGTAAACCTGGTACAGGGAAATTATTATGCTGCAGGAACAGGACTTCTGTTCTGCTTTACCTACCTGTTTGTAGCTTTTTCCAGGATCTTAAAACTGAGTCCGATACCATTCGCGTGGTTTTCAACATTTGTAGCCATTAATGCGGTGGTATTTGGAACCATTGAGGGATTTCTGGGAAGTAAAACGCTGGGGATCACACCGGATATCCGCTGGGCGGGAATCTGGTATCTCTGGGCAATCCTCTGGGGAACTGCCTTTGTGGAAGACATCATGGGCAAAAAACTGGGAAAATTTGTTCCGGTGCTCCAGGTGATCGAAGGCGTAATCACAGCCTGGGTGCCAGGAGTGATGCTGCTCCTTGGAGTATGGTAAGAATAGAGGAGAAAATTTATGCTTTGTGAAAAAATTCTGGGAAAATTAAAGGATTTTGATCTTACTGGAAAAACGGTGGAATATGTGGATATTGAGTGGCATGAAGCATTCAAAAAGATCCACAGAAAAACCACAGACAGTGGTCGGGAAGTAGGGATCCGCCTGGATGATTCTGTACTCACAAGAGGACTTTTTCAGGACGATGTGATCTACGCAGATGAAAAACTGGTGATCGCGGTAAATACACCACCCTGTGAAGTGATCGAGGTATCTCTGGAGCCAGGACACGAAAAATATGTGGCAAAAGTCTGCTATGAGATCGGAAACCGCCATGCACCGCTTTTCTGGGGAGATCAGGAAAATACATTTATTACCATCTACAACGAGCCGATGATGGTCATGCTGGAAAAACTCCACGGGGTGAGAGCTGAGAAAAAGACTCTGAAACTGGATTTTGACCGCAGGATCTCAGCATCCATCCATAATCATCATCACTGAGGAAGGAATATGGATAAAATAAAAGAAATCCGCCGTTTTTTTCTGCTGCAGGTAAACGACGCTCTTTTTCCCATAGGAGGTTATTCCCATTCGCAGGGGCTGGAAACGTATATCCAGCAGGGGATTGTACATGATGAAGAAACAGCGGCAGAATATATCGGTAAAAAACTGAAACTGAACCTGGCCTGCACCGATCTTCTTGGTGTACGTCTGGCTTACGAATATGCATTGAAAGAAGATGTGGCGGCACTGGATATGCTGGAGGAGATCCTGGGGGCATCCAGGATTCCAATGGAACAGAGAGAAGCGTCCAGAAAAATGGGTTCCCGTTTTACAAAGACAATCTGTAAACTGCCTCAGGAAAATATTCCTATGGAAAAACGAGGTATTTTTGAAAAATATCTGGAAACGCGGAAAGGAAAACCGGTGAGTCACTGCTGTGCTTATGGAGTTTTCTGCGCAGCTCTCGGGATCGAAGAGGAGGAAACACTTTATCATTATCTCTATGCCCAGACCTCTGCAATGGTGACAAACTGTGTAAAAACCATTCCGCTGAGCCAGAGTGCGGGACAGAAACTTCTTTGTGGATGTTATGGGGAGTTTGAGGAAATACTGTCCTATATTTCGGACTGTACGGAGGATGACCTTTGTCTGTCGGCGCCGGGATTTGATATCCGGGGAATCCAGCATGAGAAGCTTTATTCCAGACTTTATATGTCGTAAACAGAGAGGAGTAATTTTTATGTCATATGTAAAAATTGGTGTCGCCGGACCGGTAGGTTCCGGAAAAACAGCGCTGATCGAAGCTCTATCAAGAAAGATGGCAGGTGATTACAGCATTGGTGTTATCACAAATGATATTTATACCAAGGAAGATGCACAGTTCCTTGCAAAAAACAGTGTGCTTCCGGTAGAGAGGATCATTGGTGTGGAGACCGGTGGATGCCCGCATACCGCTATCCGCGAGGATGCTTCTATGAACCTTGAAGCTGTGGATGAGATGATGGAGCGTTTTCCGGATATCCAGATCCTTTTTATTGAAAGTGGTGGAGATAATCTTTCCGCAACATTCAGCCCGGAGCTTGTAGATGCAACTGTTTTTGTTATTGATGTGGCTGAGGGAGATAAGATCCCGCGAAAAGGCGGTCCTGGCATCACAAGGTCAGATCTGCTGGTGATCAATAAGATCGATCTTGCACCGTATGTAGGTGCGAGTCTGGAAGTTATGGAACGGGATTCCAGAAAAATGCGAGGGGAAAGACCCTTTGTTTTTACAAATATCCGAGGGGATGAACATGTGGATACTATTGTAGAATGGATCAAAAAGAATGTGCTTCTGGAAGATCTGCAGGAAAGGCGGAACAACCTTTGACGGAAAATAAATTTGGGAAACTGTCCAGACTGTCCCTTCGAACCGGTATCAGAAAAGGAAAAACGATTCTGGAAGACGTGGCTTTTACAGCGCCTTACAAGATTATGAATCCTTTTCCAAAGAAAGATGGGGGAATTTCCGTGATGCCTTTGTGTGCATCAGCCGGGATCATGGAAGGAGACAGGCAGGAATTTGATTTCTCTGTGACAGAAGGAACCAATCTGGAGTTTCTGTCACAGTCTTTTGATAAAGTCCACAAAATGAAGGAAGGGAAAGCTGTTCGCCACGTGAAGGCACAAGTGGAAAAGAATGCAGTTTTTTACTATTATCCGCAGCCGGTGATCCCCTATGCACAGTCGGCTTTTGAAAGTACGATGGAATTTGATCTGGCTGATAAAAGCTCCGGGTTGTTTCTGCTGGAGATCATTTCCTGCGGAAGAAAAGCATCCGATGAACGGTTTCAGTATCGGAAATTTGCCTCCAGGGTAAATATCAGACGGGGCGGGCAGCTGATATACCGGGATAATACCCGTTATGAGCCCGATAAAATGGACATGGAAGGGATTGGAATGTATGAAGGATATACCCACATGGCCAATATTTTTCTAAGCGGCCCGGTCATGGACATGCAGGAAAAGATATGGGAAGTTCTGGAAAGTGAAAAAGAATGCGAAGGCGGTGTAACGCAGCTGGTACAGGGAGATCTTGCTGTCCGTATTTTGGGACACCGGGCACAGAAACTGCAGGAAACAGCCGAAGAAATAAAAGCGATTTTTGAAGAAGTAAATAATAATAACAGATAAGAAAACGCTGCAGAAATGAGTATGTTTTGAGAAATTTCTGTGGCGTTTTTTTAACCAAATCAAGTAAGTCCCCTGCTTCAATTGCGAATATCCGCTTGACTATTATCAAGAGTAAGCGTGCATCGGATTTACCGTAAATTGACACATCATACGTGGATGGCTATAATCAAACAGAAAGAACGCCGGAGGATTTCCGGGATATAAAGTTACAGGAGGAATAAAAACGTGACAGATCAGGAACGTTTTATGAAAGAGGCGATCCGCCAGGCGAAAAAAGCACGTGCCCTGGAAGAAGTCCCGATCGGCTGTGTGATCGTATACGAAGGAAAGATCATAGCCAGAGGCTACAACCGCCGCAATACAGACAAAAATACATTATCCCATGCAGAACTCAATGCTATCCGAAAAGCCAGCAGGAAACTGGGAGACTGGCGACTTGAGGGCTGCACTATGTATGTAACTCTGGAACCATGCCAGATGTGTTCAGGTGCACTGGTACAGTCCAGAATTGACGAAGTGGTGATTGGCTGTATGAATCCCAAAGCGGGTTGTGCAGGTTCCGTGATGAATCTCCTTCAGATCGATGGCTTTAATCATCAGGTGAAAATTACACAAGGAGTGCTGGAAGAGGAATGCTCCGAAATGCTTTCCACATTTTTTAAGGAATTGCGGGAAAAGAAAAAACAGGCGAAAATGCTGAAAAAACAGGAAGCAGAGCGCCTTGCCGGGCAGCATGTACAGGAAGAAGATACGTAACAGAATAGGAGTCTGTCAAAAGTTCTGATATATTTTCTCTTGACAGAATTACGCGGAAATATCAAAATAAAATCATAAATGAAATTCCGGAGAAAAGGATTTCATTCAGACAAAACGAAAGCTGTTCAGAATGGAACAGCAGAAAATGGAGGACCACAAAATGGAACTTGAAGTTTTAAGAAAAGACATGGTAGCAGCAATGAAAGCCAAAGACAAAGTGACCAAGGAGGCCGTTTCCTCACTGATCGCAGCAGTAAAAAAAGTTGCCATTGATGAGGGATGCCGTGATGATATCAAAGGAGATCTGGTAGACAGAGTGATCCTGAAAGAGCTGAAAACAGCCAAAGAGCAGATCGACACCTGCCCGGCAGACCGTACAGACCTGAAAGAAGAGTATCAGGCAAGATATGACATTATTGCAAAATATGCTCCGAAGCAGATGGATGAAGCGGAGATCAAGGCTTATATCGAGGAGAAATTTGCAGATGTTCTTGCAACCGGAAATAAGGGCCAGATCATGAAAGCAGTTATGGGAGATCTGAAGGGCAAAGCCGATGGTAAACTGATCAACCAGGTAGTTGCCGGATATTGTAAATAATATACGTATGTAGGAAAATGCCGGGGTATTCTGTTCAGATCCCCGGCGTTTTTTTGCAGATAAAGCAAGTGGAAGCTGAGGGCGCTTTTTGTTTGTATGCCCGATAAAAAAATCCCGCCGGATCAGTCATAAATGACGAATCCGGCGGGAATGCTGTTTATATAGAGATCATATATATTATAACCTTTTTTACGCGCGCCGCACCTCGGAATGGTCTCACAGACGTTACCTTTACAGTTAACTCAGCCCAGGCACCCTCACGGCACACAAGAGCTTCTGCTTAGTGCTGCTGCATTCCTGCCCTGACACGGTTCACAGATTCCTGTTGCGTAAGACCCAGACGTCAACGCCACTTATAAAGGGCTGCTCCACAAGATACAAGCCTCAGATTGGCATCACCCCTGCTGTAGCGGATTGCAGGTACAGGGCACCGCTATCTCCCCGGCTGCGCGGAATTTAATTATAGACTCTTATGGTGGATTTGTCAAGAAGCACGGAAAATTTTCTGCCGGATGAAAAAGGAGCATTTCATGTTGTATACAGCCGGAAAATGCTTTATAATATTATAATGTGTAAAACTCTGTGAAAAGAGAAAACAATGGAGCTGTTTTGCAGGAAAAGATCCGTCAGAATGCCGGATTCCTGTAATGGACAGCAACAAATAAAATGTGCACATAAGAGGGCACAGAATGGAGGACGCTATGATTAAAAGAATCGGTCTGCTGACAAGCGGTGGTGACTGTCAGGCACTGAACGCAACCATGAGAGGCGTTGTAAAGGGTCTGAGCAACAGCGTTGAGAACCTTGAGGTTTATGGATTTGATGACGGATATAAGGGACTGATCTACGGGAAATACCGTATGCTTACAGCCAGGGACTTTTCCGGAATCCTGACTCAGGGCGGAACTATTCTCGGAACATCCAGACAGCCATTCAAACTGATGCGGGTTCCGGATGAGAAGGGACTGGACAAGGTTGAGGCCATGAAACAGACTTACTATAAGCTCTGTCTTGACTGTCTTGTGATCCTCGGCGGAAACGGAACGCAGAAAACCGCCAATCTTCTCCGCGAGGAAGGCCTGAATATCATCCATCTTCCGAAGACCATTGATAATGATATCTGGGGTACAGATATGACCTTTGGCTTCCAGAGCGCTCTGGAGATCGCAACAAATGCCATTGACTGCATCCATACAACAGCTGCATCTCATGGACGTGTATTTATTGTTGAGATCATGGGACATAAGGTCGGAAGCCTTACACTGAATGCCGGTGTTGCAGGCGGAGCAGATGTGATCCTGATCCCGGAGATCCCATACGATATCAATAAGGTTGTAGAAGCCATCCAGAAGCGTAACAAGGCAGGCAAGCGTTTTACCATTCTTGCAGTAGCTGAGGGAGCTATCTCAAAAGAAGATGCAGAGCTTCCGAAGAAAAAATACAAAGAAAAGCTTGCGGAAAGAGCAAAGAAATATCCGTCTGTATCCTATGAGATCGCAGACCAGATCCAGCAGGTAACCGGAAGTGAAGTACGTATCACAGTTCCGGGTCATATGCAGCGAGGCGGAGAGCCATGTGCATATGACCGCGTTCTTTCCACAAGGATCGGTGCAGGCGCAGCGCAGGCGATCATGGATGAGGAATACGGTGTTATGATTGGTGTCATCAACGGCAAGATCAAGAGGGTTCCTCTTGCTGAATGCGCAGGCAAGCTGAAGATGGTATCTCCAAAGGATCAGCTTGTAAAAGCAGCCAAACAGATCGGAATCAGTTTTGGCGATTAATGAATTATGAGTCATCTGGCCGCCGCGGGAGTCTTTCCGCGGCGACTGTGGCGAAGAGAAGGAGAGTTTTATGAGTTATACTGCTCTTTACCGTAAATTTCGTCCCGACAATTTTGACGATGTAAAAGGACAGGATCATATTGTGACAACACTGACCAACCAGATCAAGGCGAACCGTATCGGACACGCATACCTGTTCTGCGGAACGAGAGGTACCGGAAAGACTACGGTTGCAAAGATCCTGGCGAAGGCAGTAAACTGCGAACATCCTGTAAACGGCAGTCCCTGCAACGAATGTGCCATGTGCAAAGCCATTCAGGCAGGAACCGCCATGAATGTGATCGAGATCGATGCAGCATCCAACAACGGTGTTGACAACATCCGTGAGATCCGCGAGGAAGTAGCCTACCGTCCAACAGAGGGCAAATATAAGGTTTACATCATCGATGAGGTGCATATGCTCTCAACAGGAGCATTCAACGCTCTTCTGAAAACACTGGAAGAGCCGCCTTCCTACGTTATTTTTATCCTGGCGACTACAGAGGCCCATAAGATACCGATCACCATCCTGTCCAGATGTCAGCGTTATGACTTCCACCGGATCTCCATTGATACCATAGCAGCCAGACTTTCCGAGCTTCTGGCAGCAGAAGGCGTGGAAGCTGAGGAAAAAGCGGTGCGCTATGTGGCAAAAAAAGGCGACGGATCCATGCGAGATGCATTAAGTCTTCTGGATCAGTGTATTTCTTTTTATCTGGGACAGGTACTTACCTACGATAAGGTCCTGGACGTTCTGGGAGCCGTAGATACAGAGGTATTCAGCAAGCTCCTTCGGAAAGTGCTTTCCGGTGATGTGACCGGTTCCATCCATGTGCTGGAAGACCTGATCACAGGAGGCCGGGAACTGGGACAGTTTGTATCCGATTTTACCTGGTATATGCGAAATCTTCTCCTTGTGAAGACTTCCGAGAATCCGGAGGAGGCAATTGATGTTTCTTCCGAGAATCTGAAGCTTCTGAAGGAAGAAAGCGAGATGACAGATGTGGAAACCCTGATGCGGTATATCCGTATTTTTTCCGATCTGTCCAATCAGATCCGTTTTGCAAGCCAGAAACGTGTTTTGGTGGAGATCGCGCTGATCAAGCTTTGCAGACCGGCCATGGAGACCAATCTGGACTCAGTCCTTGACCGACTCCGTGTTCTGGAAAAACAAATGGAAGAACGGCCGGTGCAGCAGGTGATTGTCCGGGAAGGCGATGCCGGCACAGCTGGGGAACCGGGGGCGGCAGCGTCAGACGGGGCGCCGGTACAGCAGTCCAAACCGCAGAAGGCAGCGCCTGAAGATCTTCAGAAGATCGTAGCAGGATGGAGGGCCATCGTGGGGCAGACGACAGGACTTTTCAAACAGTCCCTGCAGCGGGCAGTCCCCAAGTATAACGGGGAAACCGGGGATCCCATCCTTTATGTGGAATTTCAGGATTTCCTGGGAATGAATTATGTAGACAATCCGGAGGCGCAGAAAGAACTTCAGGACATTATTGCGGCCCGGACAGGCAAGAGCGTGGAGATACATATGCTGGTAGCCAACAAACATCAGCACACCAATCTCGCGCAGATCACAGTAGACGATGCACTCCGGGAGAACATCCATATGGATATCGTAGTGGAAGAAGACCCGGACGATGAGTCATAAATCTGTAAAATAAAAGCAGGAGGAAAATATTATGGCAAAAAGAGGTGGATTCCCAGGCATGGGTATGCCGGGAAACATGAACAATCTTATGAAACAGGCGCAGAAAATGCAGCGTCAGATGGAAGAGAACCAGAAGGCTCTTGAGGAAAAAGAGTTTACAGCAACAGTAGGTGGCGGAGCTGTTTCCGTTACCGTTTCCGGTAAACGCGAAATAACAAAAGTCACACTTTCCGAGGAAGCGGTAGATCCGGATGATATCGAGATGCTTGAGGACATGATCGCAGCAGCAACAAATGAGGCACTCCGTCAGGTTGAGTCTGAGTCAGCAGCAGTGATGTCCAAACTGACAGGAGGCCTTGGCGGTCTTGGCGGAGGCCTTCCTTTCTGATGGAATATTACAGCAGCCATATCAATAAACTCATTGAGCAGCTTTCCCATCTTCCGGGAATTGGAGCAAAATCTGCCCAGCGTCTTGCGTTTCATATCATGAATATGCCAAAAGACCAGGTTGAGCAGCTGACCGCTTCCATCACCGATGCAAGGCAGAATGTTCAGTACTGTAAATGCTGTTACACGCTGACAGATCAGGAACTCTGCCCGATCTGTGCCAATCCCAAACGGGATCACAGCACCATCATGGTCGTTGAGAATACCAGGGATCTGGCAGCATATGAGAAAACAGGCAAGTTTGACGGGGTTTACCATGTACTTCACGGCGCGATCTCTCCAATGCTTGGGATTGGACCGGATGACATCAAGCTGAAGGAGCTGATGAAGCGTCTTCAGGGAGATGTAAAAGAAGTCATTGTGGCGACCAATTCCAGCCTTGAGGGCGAAACTACAGCCATGTACATCAGCAAACTGATCAAGCCCACCGGAATCAAAGTAAGCCGTATTGCCAGCGGAGTTCCGGTTGGCGGTGACCTGGAGTATATTGATGAAGTGACACTTCTACGCGCCCTGGAGGGAAGGGTAGAACTTTAATCGGATCAGGTAAAAAAATTTTTCCCAGGCAACAAAGGAGGTGAGACTGGTGGCAAAAAAGAAAGCAACCTCATCGGATGTGGCAGCACGCGCAGGAGTTTCCCAGGCAACCGTATCCATGGTGCTGAACCGGAAATACAATGTTTCTTTTTCGAGAGAAACCGTAGAACGGGTGGAACAGGCGGCCAGAGAACTTGGCTATGAGCTTCCGGGACGCCGGAAACATAAAGATGACAGAAAAGAAAAGCTGATCGTTGTTTTCTGCCCCACACTCACCAGTCCCTATTATGTACTGTTGCTTCAGGGAATCGAGGCTGTAGCCAATGAGCAGGGATACGGGGTATTTATCTGCAACACCCAGCGAGATGCGGGTCTGGAAGAAAAATATCTCCGCATGATGCAGACCATGCGGCCGGCAGGAATCATTTATACCTGCAATCCCCATCCGGATTTTCAGCATCAGGTAGAAAAGATCGCAAAAGAAACACCCCTTGTCATCATCAGCAACAAGGAAAAGACTACTACAGTAGATGCCATCAATCAGGATAATACCGTGGTAGGAAGGCTGATGGCCAGACATCTTCTCGATCTGGGACATACGGATGTGGCGTTTATCACGCCGCCTCTTACGAGACGTCAGTGGCAGCGTTCCAAGCGAGTGGAGGGCTTTGTCCGCGAGTTTGAAAAAGAGGGAAAAAAAGACCACGTGATCATCAAGGCGGCAGATGAGTCCAATGACAGAAAGATCCCGCGGATGGATTCCGAGTATGCCATGGGCTACGAGCTGACTATGGAGCTCCTCCATGAGGGCAGAAAATTCACGGCTATCGCAGGCCAGAATGACATGATGGCCATAGGCGCCATTGATGCACTGCATGAGATGCGCCTCCATGTACCGAAGGATGTTTCAGTCATCGGATGTGATAATATTTTTTATTCCAGCATCCGCAGGATCTCACTGACGACCATTGATCATTTTGTTGCGCTGAAAGGAAGAGATGCCTGTGACATCATTATCCGCAAGATCGACACGAATGATAAATTTTACCTGGATGAAAGACCTGCCAGCCTGTATAATATCGAATATACCCCGAAACTGATCACGCGCCGCACGACGGGGTATGCAAGACTGGACAGAAACCAGTCTGATGAACAGAAAAATAAATAATGGCGCAAAAATTATTAATAATAATATATAAAGAGAGTTTCCGTGACACATTTGAATAGAAACCTTGTTAGCTACGACAATTACGGCGATATTCGAATTGAGGAAAATGGAAAGAAGCTGTTTTGAGTGAAAAAATTGACAGGCACTATTAATAAAACAATATTTTATTAATAAAATGTTTATTAATAAAAAACAGGTGTCTTGACCCCCGCAATGAGTTTGTTATAATGGAATCATCAAGAAAAAGAACGAACGTAAACAGGAGGAAAAAACAATGAAATTTTTTATCGACACAGCTAAAGTAGAGGATATCAGAGAAGCAAATGACATGGGAGTTATCTGTGGAGTTACAACAAACCCGTCTCTGATCGCCAAAGAAGGAAGAGACTTCAACGAGGTGATCAAAGAGATCACAACGATCGTTGACGGACCGATCAGCGGTGAGGTTAAAGCTACCACAACAGATGCTGAGGGAATGATCCGTGAGGGACGTGAGATCGCAGCCATCCATCCAAATATGGTTGTTAAAATTCCTATGACAACAGAAGGACTGAAAGCAGTTAAAGTTCTTTCTTCTGAGGGAATCAAGACAAATGTTACTCTGATCTTTTCCGCTAACCAGGCACTTCTTGCAGCAAGAGCAGGTGCTACATATGTATCTCCGTTCCTTGGAAGACTGGACGACATCTCCACAGATGGTGTTGAGCTGATCCAGCAGATCGCTGAGATGTTTGCAGTTGCAGATATCCCGACAGAGATCATCGCGGCAAGCGTTCGTCATCCAATGCACGTAACTGCATGTGCACTTGCAGGTGCAGATATCGCTACTGTACCATTCAAAGTAATCGAGCAGATGACACATCATCCGCTGACAGATGCAGGTATTGCCAAATTCCAGGCTGATTACAAGGCAGTATTCGGTGAGTAATTGAAACCTCTTTTATATACAAACTCCCTGTGAACAACAGGGCACTAAAAAAGGAGACATTAATAACATGGATAAGTTAGAACTTCAGAAAGTTGCCAACGAAGTCCGCAAGGATATCGTAACAGCAGTCCATGCAGCAAAGGCCGGCCATCCGGGCGGATCCCTTTCTGCAGCAGATGTGTTCACCTACTTATATTTTGAAGAGATGAACATCGACCCGAAGGATCCGAAGAAGGCAGACCGTGACCGTTTCGTTCTTTCCAAAGGACATACAGCACCGGGACTTTACTCTGTACTTGCAGAGAGAGGATACTTTCCAAAAGAGGATCTGAAAACACTTCGTCATCTGGGCTCCTATCTTCAGGGACATCCGGATATGAAACATATCCCGGGTGTTGATATGTCCAGTGGTTCTCTTGGACAGGGAATCTCCGCTGCAGCAGGTATGGCTCTTTCTGCCAAACTCAGCAATGATGACTATCGTGTATACACACTGCTTGGAGACGGCGAGATCGAGGAAGGACAGGTATGGGAGGCAGCTATGTTCGCAGGCTTCCGCAAACTGGACAACCTGGTTGTGATCGTGGACAATAACGGACTTCAGATCGATGGTGATATTGCAGATGTATGCTCCCCATACCCGATCGACAAGAAATTTGAAGCTTTCAATTTCCATGTGATCAATGTTGCGGACGGCAACGATATGGATCAGCTGAAGGCTGCTTTTGATGAGGCAAGAGCTACAAAGGGTATGCCGACAGCTATCATCATGAAAACAGTAAAAGGTAAAGGCGTTTCCTACATGGAGAACGCAGTAGGCTGGCACGGAAAAGCTCCGAATGATGAGCAGTATGCACAGGCAATGGAAGATCTGGAGAAGGTAGGTGAAGCATTATGTCAGAAGTAAAGAAAATCGCAACGAGAGCAAGCTACGGCAGTGCCCTCATAGAATTAGGAAAAAAACACGAGGATCTTATCGTTCTTGACGCTGACCTTGCTGCAGCTACACAGACAGGTATGTTTAAAAAAGAATTCCCGGAGCGTCACATTGACTGCGGTATCGCAGAGTGCAACATGATGGGTATTGCAGCAGGAATCGCTTCCACAGGTAAGGTTCCCTTTGCAAGTACTTTTGCAATGTTTGCAGCAGGACGTGCTTATGAGCAGGTTCGTAACTCCATCGGATATCCGAAGCTGAATGTAAAGATCGGAGCAACTCACGGCGGTATTTCTGTAGGTGAAGATGGTGCTACACATCAGTGCCTGGAGGATTTTGCCCTGATGAGAGTGATTCCGGGCATGGTCGTTGCAAGTCCTTCTGATGATATCGAAGCAAAAGCTATGGTTGCTGCTGCTTACGAGCATCAGGGACCGGTATACATGAGATTCGGACGTCTTGCTGTTCCGGTTATCAATGACAGACCGGATTATAAATTTGAGCTTGGTAAGGGCATCGTTCTCCGCGAGGGAAAAGATCTTACCATCATCGCAAACGGACTTTGCGTTGCACCGGCTCTTGAAGCAGCTGAGAAGCTTGCAGCAGACGGAATCGATGCAAAAGTGATCAATATCCATACCATCAAGCCTCTGGATGAGGACCTTGTTGTTGCAGCTGCCAAAGAAACCGGCAAGGTTGTAACTGTTGAGGAGCATTCCATCATCGGCGGTCTTGGCGGAGCTGTATGCGAGTGCCTGGCTGAGAAGGCACCGGTACCGGTTAAACGTATCGGAATCCAGGATGTATTCGGTGAGTCCGGTCCGGCATTAGAGCTTCTTCATAAATACGGTCTCGATGCAGAGGGTATCTACACACAGATCAAAGACTTTGCATAAAATTATGAAATGATTTTATGCATGAGCATGCAGCAGAGCGGAATGCGAATGTTCGCTGTGTGGATCTGATGCAGATAAGTCTGCTTCTGCAGGGAGGATCTTCAGGATTCCTCCGGCAATCACATCTGCCAGAGCGACCACGGTAGAGAGCCGTGTAGTCTGCAAGGTAAGATGCTCCATGAGTCCGGCAGTATTTACAATGCCGGTGATATGGATGTCACCTACAGGAGGCAGATTCTTCTGAACACCAGCACCTGGGTAAAGTGCACCATTTCCAATGGTCACATAGCCCAGGTGCTTTTTTTGTCCAAGAGAAGCATCTATGGCGATCACAAGAGCATGGGGATGAAACTTTTTGATAAGTGATGAGATTTTTTCCAGGTTTAAGGCATGAACCGGGCTGGAAAGTGTACCGTAGACAAAAATATGACCGGTTTCATGAGGCGTAAGCAGGTGTCCGATATATGGGCCTAAACAATCTCCGGTAACACGATCACTGCCGATACATAAAAATACGATTTCAGTCCATCTTTTGGGACAGTGAAGAATACATTTTTTCAGAAGATAAGCAATCTCTCCGGATGAACCGTTTTTTCCGGCATCAATGTAAAAAGCCATGGGGAACCTCGATTCTTTTTTCCCTCTATCATATCCTGAAAAAAGGAAAAATATGCATGGTGCGTAATCTGTCGTTAAATTCTGTGGATAGGCTCTTACATTCTGCTAAAATCCGCATTTTTACTGTGTTATGCTTGGGGCTGAAGGGGTGATATGAGATGATAGAGGTCATTTATAAGGAGGACAAGGAAGATCAGGGAACAGTACAGGAACCGTTTTCCATGCCGAGGAACGTAAGACAGATCGGGCTGGCAAACGGAGATTACAGGATCTATATAGAAGATTATGTATACACATTTCTCTGCAGTCTTGCAGAGGATGGAGAGACAGAAAGCCAGGGGAATGTGGCAGTGCTTACCGGTGAAATCCAATGGACGACAGATATGACCTGCATTTATGTAAAGGGTGCCCTGGCGGCAGATGGGATGGAGGCAACGGCGGAACATATTGATTTTTCGGAAAAAATCTGGCAGAAGATTCAGGATGACAAGGAACAATACTTCCAGGAACAGGAAATTGTGGGATGGTTTTTTGCACAGCCGCAGATAGCAATAGAGGTCACAGAACTCCTGGTGAAAGTACATCTCAGACATTTTGGGGGAGAAAAGATTCTGATGCTGATGGATCCGGGAGAACGGGAAGATGCATTTTTCCGTTATGATGGCGGCACAATGGCAAAACTGACCGGATATTATATTTATTATGAGAAAAATTCTCAGATGCAGACATATATGATCGAACGAAGCCAGAGAGAAGGCGGGAAGGCATCTGAAAAAGTAGAGGACAAGGCTGTCAGGAATTTTAGAAAGATCATAGACAGCAAGAAACCAGAGGAGCGGGAGGAGAAAACTTCCGTTTTTTCTTATGCGGCCACAGTGTGTCTGGCGCTGGCAGTTCTGGTAGCTGGTGTGAATCTTTACCGGAATCAGCAGGGGAAAAAGGGAGTTCCGGAAGATTATCGTGCGACTTCCGCTTCGGTGGTGCAGATAACGCCGGTGATAACGGAAGGAACAGCTGCCCGGGAGACTCAAACCCCGACGCCTTCTGTGAAAGCAGAAAGCAGGGAGAGAATCACAGTAACCCCGGCCGCAGATCCTAAAAAGAAAGAAACGGACAGTCCGGAAAATAATGTTGTGGAAACAACAGTAACAGAAATTCCACCCGGATCAGCAGATACAGAACAGGCAAAAAAACAGAAAAAAAAGGAAAGCTCTGAAGAAAAGAATGCGCTGGCAGATTCAACAGAAAAAAAATCAACAGAAGAAACTTCTGCAACTGCCGAAAATGTGCAGAAGACATATGTAATACGTCCGGGAGATACTTTGTATCAGATAAGCCTGAACCGCTATGGGACGGTGGAGGCTATGGAACAGATCTGTGCACTGAATGGAATTTCAGCCAATGAGATCATTTATCCGGGGCAGGTGATTGTTTTACCCTGATAAGCTGTGCTATAATAACTGGAAAATAAACAGATAAGGCAAGGAATACAATCGTGAATATCATAAAAAAAATACAAAAAAAACAAAAGCGTAAAAAGCTTATGAAACAAAAAGCCAAACTGGCACAGGAACAGGCTGTACAGGAAGGGACTCATCACGGAAAGAAGAGTTCTCATCGTCGGAAAATTTCCCGAGGCGGAAAAAAGGTGATCGTGGTTGCGGCAGTTGCTGCGGCTGTCTGCCTGGCTTTTGTTTTTGTGGAAAAGAGAAGTTATCATAGCTATAAAGTATTGAATACAAGTGAGCAGGAAGATGTTGTTTCTACACAGTATGTGGAAATGGACGGGGATATTTTAAGATACAGCCCGGATGGAGTTTCGGTGGTAGATGCCAGTATGAACACGGTATGGAACGAGACTTATACCATGCAGAATCCAATTGCAGATGTAAATGGAAGCAGAGCAGTAGTCGCTGACAGTGAAGGAACATCTCTGTATATCTGTGACAAAAAAGGTGTTACCGGAACAGTTACTACTTCTTATTCTATCGTGAAGGTACGAATAGCGGCGAATGGAATGGTTGCGGCGATTCTTGATAATGATGAGAATACCTGGATTAATTTTTATAATCCGGATGGAAGTCTGGCAGCGGAAAACCTTACCAAGATTGATGATCCGGGATATCCGCTGGATGTGGCGGTATCGGATAATGGTGTAATGATGGTTACATTCCAGTATGTTGATGGAAGCAAAACAACCAGTTATGTGGCCTTTTATAATTACGGAGATGTAGGGCAGAATGAAGATGACCGGATCGTAAGTGGCTATACTTACGAAAATGTTGTGATTCCACAGGTGGAATGTATTAATGAGAGCCAGTATATTGCTCTGCGTGATGACGGATTTTCTACTTATCAGGGAAATCAGATCCCGAAAGAAAGCAAGACTGTCAATGTGAAGCAGGAGATTGTAAGCACATTTTTCGATGAAGACAGAATTGGTCTGGTATTTAAAAATAACAATAAGGACGACCTGTATACAATGGAAGTTTATAACATGAGTGGTCAGCTGAAGTTCCGTAAAAATTTCAATGTTCCATATACTACCATAAAAATGAGCGGCGGTAATATTGTTATGTATAACAGCTCTCAGATCTGTGTGATGAACAGTCGAGGGGTGCAGAAATATATGGGAAGCGTGGATGGCACGATCCGGGACTTTTTCAAGATCGGATGGAACAAATATCTTATGGTACTGGATACGGGAGTAAGTACCATAAAATTCAGTTAAGGAGGCGGACATGAGCTGGACATGGCTTGGACTGGCTGTTCTGGTCCTACTTGCCTTTTCTATGGTGGATGGATACCAAAAAGGTTTTGTGAAAGAAGTGGTATCCGCATTCCTTGTGCTGATCTCAGTTGTAATGGTATGGCTGATCAATCCTTATGTGAATCAGTTTATCCGTGAAAATACTGCCGTTTATGAAAAAATCCAGACATCCAGTGAATCATTTGTAAGTTCTCTGGTAGATGGAAGAGGAATCATGGATGAGGAAGGACAGAATGAACTGATAAGCAGTATGAATCTGCCGGAACTGCTTCAGAAAGGAATTGCTGAGAATAATACAGCATCTGTATATCAGCAGCTGGCGGCAAATACATTTGCGGAATATATATCCGGTTATCTGGCGAATGTGGCAGTGAACTGTCTGTCCTTTCTGGTATCGTATATATTATCGTCCATATTGATACATGTACTGGCTTATGCCCTGGATCTTCTGACAAAACTTCCAGTCATATGTGGCGTAAATAAACTGGCAGGAGCAGCAATTGGAGGAGGAAAATGTATTATTTTCGTATGGGTAGGAATGCTGGTCCTGACAGTTTTGTGCAATACAGAAATCGGTCAGAAGGGGCTGGGTCTGATCCGGGAAGATACAGTGTTGAATTTTCTCTACGGTAAAAACATCTTTATTCGTATTTTTACAGGAATATTCTATCAAAGTTAAATAAAACCGCATTTTGCACACAGAAGGATACCAAAATTCAGGTATTGCTCAGTTCGCAGAATGCGGTTTTTTACGCAAAAACGTGTTTTTTGAAAAAAATGTAAAATTATGTAAAAAACATGTTGACAGAGAAAAGAAAAGATGCTATTCTATCAGAGTTGTTGGGAACAAATTGTTTTTATGAAACTGATAAAGAAATCATGTTTCAGAAAAAATAAAAAAGTAGTTGACAAAAGACAGAAGATATGATAAAGTATCCAAGCCGTCGACAAAACGACAACAAAATCTTAACTCAAAAATGTTTGAAAAAACTTGAAAAAAGTACTTGACAAACAAAAAGAGATGAG